>OUNM010662637.1_pt1 | contig 15006 bp, 14 predicted proteins | sample 1769961 | NCBI WGS metagenome assembly OUNM01 (sample SAMEA3914820, study PRJEB12502) | metagenome | biome: forest; material: soil | place: USA | collected 2012-03-12 | depth 0.3 m | reverse complement strand
GCAAAGAACACAGCCGCGGTGAATGGCAGCACATCGGGCGGGAATTGATCCGGCTGGGGTACTGCCGCCAGACCACGGAGAAATTCAGCGTCGTGGAATTGACGGCGGACGGAATCCAAATCCTCAAATCGCGCATCCCGGTGAAGCTCACCCGCCCGGTGGCCAAGGTGGAAAAGGAAAAATCTGCCCGGCGCGGAGACATTGCCTGCGACGAAGCGCTTTTCGAAAAACTGCGCACGCTGCGGCGCGTCCTGGCGGACGAAAGAGATGTGCCGGCGTACGTGATTTTCTCAGATGTCACGGTGCGCCTGATGGCGCGAAACTATCCGGTGACCGCGACGGAGTTTTCCAGCATCAGTGGCGTCGGAGTACGAAAACTCGAGGAGTTTGGCGAAGCCTTCATGGAGTGCATTCGCGATTACTTGACGAAGAATCCGCGGCAGATTTTCGCCGATTCCGCCGCGGTAGTCACGCCCAAGGAACTGCTGCGAAAATCGGCAAACGACACCGCGCGCGAAAGCTTGCGCCTCTTTCGCGCCGGACAGACGGTGGAGCAGATCGCCGCCACCCGCGGACTGGCTACCAGCACGATCGCCGCCCATCTTTCCGGCTTCATCGCCAATGGAGAGCCTCTTGATCTTGGCCGGATTCTCACGCCAGATCAGCAAAGCTTGATCGCCGCAGCCTTTGAAAGGCACGGCCTCGAACGGCTGTCGCCCATCAAGGAAGAAGTCGGCCCGGGAATCGGGTACGATCAGTTGCACATTTTCCGCGCAATGCTGCTGGCGCGAAAAGAAAGCCGGAAATCTGCATAACGGAGCCTCGCGCGCGATCAAGTAACTTAAACACCGTCGAGCACTCTGAGGAAACGCGCCTGGAGTTCGCCGTAGATATGAATCCGCACAATTGCATGGGAGCGATCATCATGTGTTTCCGGCTCGTTCTCCATATCCTGCTCTGTGATCGCGTAGTGCGCGCCGAGCGCGAGGCGCGCCTGGTTCAGCACATTAATCCAGTTTGCCAGATGCTTGAACGGAATTTGCAATGTGTAAAACAGCTCAGCTTCAGACGGCGGAAACTCGGCGAGATCCTCCTTTACTACCTCCACTGATGATTGAAAAAGCTGCCGCAAATCGGGTTCCACAAACGATTTCCAGTCACTATCGAGCTCGGGCATGGCCCCTTCCGAAGGCGAGGAATAGAGACGTTCGCGGGCCGCGTCGTCGTCGATTTCCGCACAGGCCGGAATTTGTTGAATGAGTTTGCACAACGCCAGATTCAGGCCGGTAACGACCACGGTTTCTTCATCCAGTCGCAGGATCAACACGGCTTTTTATCCGCTCTTTTCGAGCGTCGCTAAGAGGAGATAGCCATGCAATTGCTGGACATAGGCTTCCGCAGGTTCACGCAAGCCGGTCCACACGATGGACCGGCCATGGTGATGAACCTCCAGCATGTGCTTCTCCGCTTTCTCCCGTGAGTAGCCGAAGACCCGTTGAAAAACCATGGTGACGTAGATCATCAGGTTGATCGGATCGTTGTGGACAACGACGTTCCACGGCAAATCGAGCGCCTCATGGGTTCTCGTTTCCGTCTCGACCGTCGTCTCGGACATAGCGACTCAAATCAACTTCCCGCCGCAGCTGGGAAGGGCGTGGCTCCAGGCGCCGTGCCGGGATAGGGCGTGGCCCGCGGCACGAGCGTGCGGGGAAGCAGCGCAGAAGGCGTGGCCGCCGGCACACCCGGACGAGTAGTACCCGCCGGCGTGGTCGGCACCACAACGGTGGAGGAAGCCGGAGCGCCAGGCGTATATCCAGGCGGCAGCGAGGTAGCTCCAGACGGGACCGTGGATGCCGGCCGCGGAGCCACGGCTGTGGTCGTAGCAGGAGCGGGAGCCACGGGCGCATTGGTGCTCGTGGTGGGCGTGGCCGCACCGGTCGAGATCGGCGGTTGCAGAAGGTTTTCAACCGTGGTGATCCAACCCAAAACCTCATCGTGAGTCGGATAGGTCTGGATGATTTTAACCATTTCGGCGATCGCTCGATTTTGCTGACCGATCGAGAGGATATCCTGGGCTCTCGCCCAAAGAATTTGAGGCCGGCGCGTCAGGTTAAACTTATCGATCCCAAATGCCAATTTGGCTTTCGTGGCCGCGTCCGCTTCCAGCTTCATTTTCAAATCCCAGTAATCGACGATGTGCGGATCTTTCGCCGCCCGCAGCTCCACTTGAATGATCTTCTGGTAAATGCCATCCAGATTTCCCGGAGCCATTTCCCAGTCACTGGCTTCCGGCCCGCCCCGGCCTTTCCCGCGGCGTCCGTTTGCACCGGGATCATCGACCTTCGTGCTGTTGTCCATCAGCAAATTATCGATCGCCAGCCATTTCACGACCGGGCTCCCTTGCAGCCCATTCAGGATTTGGTCGTGCATTCTCTTGATCTCATCCTCCGATTTCTTTTGCTGCGACGCCTGCCCGTGTTTGTTGCCCTTCGGATCAAAATCCTTCTCACGCTTAGCCGCTTCGTCCGCAGCATCGGCGGCAGCCAGATCACTCTCGAGCTCTCGCGCGTGGTTGAGCACGGCCGAATACAGGTCGTGCGCTTTGATTCCTTCGGAGTGCTGAAGGGTGAGGGAGAGCCATGAAAAATAAAGATGAAGCGCGCTCTGGCACAGCTTGTCTTTCAAGGCTTCTCCTTCTTTCTCCTTCCAATCCCGAAATGCGGTGGCTTCGCGTGACACCCCATCGAATTGCGTGGCGCGCACTGCCTCTTCCCACATGTCGCGGGCTGCCCCCGGATCCGAGGCCGCCGCTTGAATGCGAACCAGCGCCTTTTGTTTGGAGCTCTTTGCTTCGTTGATGTCGCGATCTTTAATCGCCTCCAGGGCCTTGAGGATTTGCCCGACATCGATTGGCGGCCCATCCTGGGCCCGCAGATCGGGGAGATTGGTGAAAACCGCGAGCGCCGCGGCGCAGATGAAGGGGTGGGGAAAGCTTAATTTCATTTGGAAACAGGGGTTGTAAGACTTTCAAGGCACTTCCGCCAAAGACGGTGCTGCAACGCCCGCATGCGCGCCGCACCACCCGCCGAAGCGTCCTCGAAGCCATTCAGGTGGAGCAATCCATGCACGGTGTAAAGGGCTATTTCAACCTCCACGGAATGTCCGAATTCCGGCGCCCGCCGCTGCGCAGTCTCCGCGCTGATGACGATTTCTCCGTGATGGAAGGTGATCACATCCGTCGGGTCGGGCAAATTCATGAACTGCTGATGCACCTTCGCAATCGTTCGATCAGAGACGATCGCGACCTCCACGGCCTCCAGTTTGCTCAAGGCAAAGGCGTCATCCGCAGAATGAGGAAGCACCTCAGGCAACGCAATTTGCGCAAAGCGGCGAAGCCACGGAACGTCGAGCCGGATGGCACGCTGGCGATTGCGCAGGTCGATGGTCATGAGGGGGCGGGAAATCCGAATGACGAATGACGAATGACGAAGTAAATCCGAAGTCCGAAGCTCGAACTCGCCTTCAAGGTAAGGTTACACAAAAGACGATTTCGGGCTCCTGATTTCGGGCTTCCTTCGTCATTCGTCATTCGGGCTTCGTCATTGAGATTCCGCTTCACTCTCCTCCATCCTAGTCTCCACACCCTACGCTGCCGTCATCGGCGGCAGATTCGATGTCTTCACCGTCGCAGGCGTCGGCGTATCGCGGCGCTCCAGATCTCTCTTTTCCTTTTCTCCACTGCTCCGATCACTGGGATAGGCCACACGGCTGTGCATCATGCTATGCATGGAATGCTTGAGACTCTCGGCCACGATCCCCAATTCGCGCATGGTGAGATCACACTCGCCGAGCTGTCCATCGATCAGCCGTTTTTGCATGATGTCATCGACTAGTTGATCGATCTTTTGGGGCGTGACGCGCTCCAGCGAACGCGACGCGCTCTCGACTCCATCGGCGATGGAAATGATCGCACACTCACGCGTTTGCGGCTTCGGACCAGGATAGCGAAAACTCTCCTCGCGCACCTCGGGGATGTCTTCCTCGCGTATATTCATGATCTTGCCGCCCTGCCGCGCATCTTCCTGCTGCTGCAAAGCGCGCTTGTAGAAATAATAGACGAGCGACGTGCCGTGGTGCTGCTGAATGACGTCAATGATCTGTTGATTCAGCCCAAACTTGAGCGCGAGATCCACGCCTTCCTTCACATGCGCGATAATGATGAGGGCGCTCATCGTCGGCGCCAGTTCATCGTGCGGACTGCGTCCGTATCGCGCATTTTCCGTAAAGTATTCCGGTTTCACCAACTTCCCGATATCATGAAAATAAGAGCCCACGCGCGCCATGCTGGGATTGGCGCCGACGGCCTCGGCGGCGGCTTCGGCGAGCTGCGCGACGACGAGGCTGTGATGATAGGTACCGGGCGCCTCAATAGTCATGCGCCGCAAGAGCGGATGATTGAGATCCGCCAGCTCCAGCCAGGTGATATTGGTCGTCACCCCAAAGAGACTCTCCAATACCGGCAGCGCGCCTCCCACCACTAGAGCGGTTCCGATTCCGCTGCCGATGGCCACGACGCTGCGCCGTGCGATCATGTCCCAATGCAGGTCCCGCAAATCCATCGGAGCAATCATTCCAAAAATCAGCGCCAGCAGCCATGTGGCCAGCCCCACATACAAGCCCGCCCGCACCAGCCGGCTGCGGCGGCGCACCTCGAGCGTCACAAAAACCGCAACAAATCCACAGATCAGGCTCATGACGAGGATCTGCGCGTCGGAATGCGCATACACGACGAAACTCCACAGGCTGGCAAAGATCGCCGCATAAATCCCGTGGTTTCTCCCAAGTAACACGCAGAGCGTGAGCGGCGCGAGGGAATACGGCACGGCGAGCTGCCAAAGTAACATGCGTTCCGGCCCGCTGATCGTCCCCGCCCCCGTGGAAGCGCCTTTCAACCATTGCGTATCCGCGGAAACGAGCACGAACTTGAAAACCATCAAATGCAACAGCAGTACTCCGAAAAGTAACGCCAGCCGCGAATTACGGTCCCAGGTATTCGGGTGATTGATCCAAAGCTGCGCCAGCGCCACGAGAAAAATGAGCATCCCGATGAAGGCTTTCTTCAACGGGTCCATTTGCGTCTCGGAATAGCTCAAAAGCCAGAGGCCGAGGGCGAAGCCAAAGAAAATGCCGATCTTCGCCACGATCCCATGCTCCATCGTTTGCTGCAGTTCACTTTCGGTACGGCGGCGGCGCAGCTTCGTTGAAGCGAGCCCTTTCTTCACCAGCCGTTTCCGTTCGAATTCGAAAAACTTGAACATGGAAGAGAAGGGCGGCGGCGAGCCGTCCCGGGGGTTTTATCTCACCGTTTAACGTCCGAGTCTCCCGTGCCTCGATGTCTCCGATAGGCACGCACGATTTTCTGCACGAGCTCGTGGCGGACTACGTCCTGCTCGCTGAAATAGGTAAACGCGACACCATCCACATTGCCCAGAGCTTGAATCGCTTCGATGAGTCCGGAGCGGCGATTGGCCGGAAGATCGATCTGCGTATGATCCCCCGTAATCACGCATTTGGAATCGGCGCCCATACGTGTCAGAAACATGAACATCTGCTCCGTGGTTGTATTCTGGGCTTCGTCGAGCACCGTAAAGGCCCGGCTGAGGGTGCGCCCGCGCATATAAGCAAGTGGTGCAATTTCAATGATGTTCCGCTCAATATAGCGCTGCATCTCCTCCGGGTCGAGCATGTCCTGCAGGGCATCATAGAGAGGGCGCAGGTAAGGCATGATCTTTTCCTTTAGATCGCCCGGAAGGAAGCCCAGAGTTTCACCCGCCTCGACCGCAGGCCGGGTGAGGATGATTCGGGAGACTTTCTCCTGCTTCAAAGCGGATACAGCCATGGCCATGGCCAGGTAAGTCTTGCCCGTGCCCGCCGGGCCGATCCCGAAAACCATGTCGCTTTCCGCGATGGCCTTCAGGTACTCGCGCTGGGCGGGCGACCGTGGAACAATCGATTGGCGCTTGGGAGAAACCTGGATGCGCGTGTTGCTCAGCTCGTCCAACGGGGTTGCTTCCGTCTCTCGCACTGATCTGAGAGCGTAATTGAACTCGTGACGGCGAATGGTCACACCATTTTGGCGCGCTTTGTCGAGCTGCTCGAATACGCGCCTGACCTGGTCGATTTTAGGAGGCTCTCCCTCCACACGCAGCCACCCTTCCCGCGTCGTAACCTTCACATCCAGAGCATCTTCCAAAGACTTTATGAGCTTTGGATCGTTCGCATACAAGGACTGCAAAATGCGCCCGTTTTCGAATTGGAGAGTCTGAACTTCTGACACCGCGGGTTAGAACAAGGTAGGCACAGGCAAAACGAGGCCGCTTCAGCAGCCGATCCGATTCCCGGCAATGACCACCCCTCTCCGCGATTTCATGCGAAATACGGTCAACAGCAGGCGGGGTGCGACTCTCACAAGACGAGACATCTTCAGGAACCCATGCCATTCAGCGGCTGGGGTGTCAAGAAAGGGTCTGGAAAGCCTGGAACGTGGAGATCTCACAGAATCCATAATTACGAACGGCGCTGTAGGCCCGGGTCGGTAACCCGGGTGGCGCAAGACGCCGAATTCACGCCAGAGCTTTTCCAAATCGGAGCGATCTCCTGCCGCTCCTTAACTACCCCTTTTTCGCGGTGCTCTGGATGTACAATTCCCGAAGCTGCTTGAAATCCACCTCCACTGGCGAATGAGTCATGAGATCCACGCCACGATTGTTTTTCGGGAAGGCGATAACTTCGCGAATGCTCTCCGCTCCTGCGATGAGCATGACGAGGCGGTCGAGACCGATAGCAAGACCGCCATGAGGAGGAGCGCCGAAGGAGAATGCCCGCAGCAGATGCCCGAACTTGTGCACCTGCTCTTCCGGTCCGACGCCGAGCACTTCGAATAACTTCGCTTGCAAATCACGCTCGTGAATACGAATCGAGCCACCGCCGAGTTCCACGCCATTGAGCACCACGTCGTAGGCGACGGCGCGCACTTTGGCATATTCGCCTGCTTCAAGTAACGGCACATCCTCCGGGCGAGGCCGGGTGAAGGGATGGTGAACCGCCACCCATTTATTTTCCTCGGGGGCGAAAGCAAGTAACGGGAAATCGACCACCCACAGAAAGTTCAGCGCCTCGCTGCCTTCAGTGAGCTTGAGCAAATCAGCGCAACGCAGGCGCACACGGCCCAACACTTCGCAGGCACTTTCCCATTTATCCGCGCCGAAGAACAGCACGTCGCCTTCCGCAAAACCCATGCGCTCAGCAAGTGCCGCTTTTTCCTGCTCGGAAAAGAATTTCACGATCGGCGATTCCCATTCACCGCCGACGCTCCACTTAATATAGGCGAGACCTTTCGCGCCAAACTCCGTCTTCACCCACTCCTCCCATTTCTTGAGTTGCTCTTTGGAAAGCAGCGCGGCGGAGCCCTTGGCATTGAGTGCCTTGATCACGCCACCGCCATCGGCAATCGAGCGAAATACCTTGAATTGCGATTCGCGGAAAATGTCTACCAGGTCGATCATCTCCATCCCGAAACGTGTGTCCGGCTTATCCGATCCAAAGCGATCCATGGCGTCGTGATAGGTCATGCGCGGAAACGGCGTCGGGATGTCGATGCCTTTCGATTCCTTGAAAATGCGCGAGAGCAGGCCTTCGATCAGCGTCTGGATTTCCACATCCGTAATAAACGACGCCTCGATATCAATCTGTGTAAATTCCGGCTGCCGGTCGGCCCGCAAATCTTCATCGCGAAAACAGCGGGCAATCTGGAAATACTTTTCCATGCCCGCGACCTGCAGCAGTTGCTTGTATTGTTGCGGCGCTTGCGGAAGCGCGTAAAACGAACCTGGGTTAAGCCGCGCAGGCACCAGAAAATCACGTGCACCTTCCGGCGTCGGGTTGGAAAGAATCGGCGTCTCGATTTCTAGATAGCCTTTCTCGTCGAGGAAATCGCGCGTCGCTTTGACCACACGATGCCGCAGGATGAGATTGCGCTGCATGTGACCGGTGCGCAAATCCAAGTAACGGTACTCCAGGCGCAAATCTTCGCTCACTTTCGGGTCGTCCAGCGGAAACGGCGGAACCTCCGCCTTGTTCAGCACTTTTAGTTCGCTGGCGATCACCTCAATGTCGCCCGTTCCGAGTTTGGCGTTTTCGGTTCCCGGCAGACGGGCCGCAACCGCGCCCGTGATCTGAATCACGTCTTCGCTGCGCAGTCCATGGGAGGCTTCCGCGACCTGCGGGTGCTCTTCCGGCCGGAAAACCACCTGCGTGAGCCCTTCCCGGTCACGCAAATCGATGAAGATGACGCCGCCATGGTCACGGCGCGAATTCACCCACCCGGCGAGGGTAACGGTCTGACCGATGTGATCCTTGCGCAGGCTGTTGCAGGTGGTGTTGCGATACATAAGGGGCGGGGAGAATAAGCAGGGATCGCGAGATTTCCAGTGCGGAAATGCAGAGAGATTTAACCTCATCCTCATCCTCTTCATCATAATCATAATCAAAGCCGCCGTTATTTGAGGAGATGAAGAGGACGAGGATGAGCCTGCCAAATCCCCTCGCTTTTGACCTTGACCAACCCTCCCCCGCTCCTTAATCCCTCCCCTCGACGTGTACCGCGCATTCCTCCGCCTGGGACAAATTCTCTCGCTCGTCGCTCTGCTGGCGACGTGCGGCGGGCATTGGTTTGCCATTCAGTCTTTCGCCTGGGCGCGGATGTTCGTGACAAATGCAGAGAGCGATAACCTCTCCGTTGCGGTCGAAAAAACATTCGACGGGCAACATCCGTGCGCCATCTGCAAAAGCATCGCCTCAGCGAAAGGAAAGGACAGCAAACAACAGCGGACGTTCCTGGTCAGCAAAGTGCCGCTGTTTTGTCAGGAGCAACCGGGAGAAGATCACGTGCTGAGCGAAGGCTTCGCTTTTGTAGTTTCTGAATCAAGGTTTGTCGATCGCACCAGCGATCCGGCGGTTCCTCCGCCTCGAAGCGAAATCCTCTGATTTCGTTTTAAAAAACACTGAACCGCCCTTCCGCGGTTTCCATGCGCAGCGCTGCCGATCGGCCATGCGCGTCGCGCTCGTTCCTCAACTCACACAAACCTTTTCTCATCTATTTTATGTCTTTTTCCAAATCCCTTCTGCTTTTCACCTCTGCTGCCGCGTTACTTGCTTCGCAAGGCGCTGCTCACGCCCACGGTTTCGCGGGCGATCGTTTCTTCCCCGCCACGCTGACGACCGATGACCCGTTCGTCGCCGCGGAACTCTCGCTGCCAACCGTCTCCACGATCATTACTCCCGATGATGGCGGAACTCGCGAAACGGATCTTTCCTTCGATATCGCATTCAAAATCACGGATAACTTCGGCCTCGAATTCGGCGAGTCCTTTACCAAACTAGCGCCGCCCGAAGGCCGCGCTCTCACTGGCTGGCAGAATCTTGAGATTGGCGGTAAATATCAGTTCTTTGTCAGCGAGAAGCACGAAACGATTCTCTCTCTGGGACTGGACGCGGAAATCGGCGGTACGGGACGAAAGCTCATTGGCGCGGACACTTTCACGACTTGGACGCCCGGTCTTTTCTTCGGAAAAGGCTTTGGCGATCTGCCCGACAGCCTGAACTTTCTCAAGCCGCTGGCGATCACCGGCTCGGTGGGATTGGCCATCCCGAGCAGTGCGCGTTCGGTTACTTTCTCGCGTGACCCTGATACGGGTGAACGTGAGATGGATATCGAAGAACATCCCAACACGCTGGAATGGGGATTCGCCGTCGAATACAGCCTCATTCATCTTCAATCGCACGTGAAAGACATCGGGCTGCGCGCTCCGTTCGATCGGTTGATTCCGTTAGTGGAGTTTTCCTTCGAGACTCCGTTGGATCGCGGTTCGCGCGGGGAAACCACGGGCACGATTAACCCCGGCATCATCTGGTCGGGGAAATATTGCCAGTTGGGAGCGGAGGCGGTGATTCCCGTTAACTCGCGCACGGGAAGCAATGTGGGCATGATCTTCCAGGTTCACTTTTATTTGGACGACCTCTTCCCGAGAAGCCTTGGCCACCCACTCTTCAGCAAACGATGAAACGCACTCTGCTTATTTGCACGATGATGTGGCCGGCGCTCCTGGCGCCAACTCGTCTTCACGCCCATGCCTTTCTCGATCACGCCGAACCGGCTGTGGGCAGCAAAGTCGCCCACGCGCCGACTCAGGTGAAAATCTGGTTCTCCGAGGACATTGAAAGTGCGTTTAGCAGCATCAAGGTGCTCGATTCCGCCAACCACGAAGTGCAGCAGGGCAAAGCGCAGACGGACAAAGCCCACCGGCAAATCCTGCAGGTGGGTCTTCCGGCGCTCGCTTCCGGCAGTTATAAAGTAACTTGGCGGGCCGTTTCCGTGGATACGCATGTGACGCAAGGAACATTTAGTTTTACCGTCGGCCCTTGAATACCGTGTTTCACTAGACATCGAGTGCAATTCCACCAACTCGTGAATAGGAAATGAACGCGCTTCTGCTCATGGCACGAGCCCTGCATTACCTCATGAGTTGGGGCATTGCCGGGAGCCTCGGTTTCTTGCTGTTCATCGCTGCAAGCTCGAATGCTCCGTGCCGGAAGATATTGCTGCGCCCGATCCTGCGGATCGCGAGATCGAGCACCCTCGGCCTGCTGCTTTCCGGCGTTCTTTGGCTATGGGTGGAAATCGCCTCGATGAATGATGTTTCGCTCCGTGAAGCGCTTCGCATGGAGTTCATCGGACCGGTTATTTCTGAAACGCAATTTGGCCATGTCTGGATGATCCGCGGCGCACTATTAATCGCGCTGGCAGGAAGCCTTGCCATCGCCGGCTACCCCCGATGGACGCTGCGTGCTTGCAGCGCAGCCTGGCTCCTGGCGATCACTTTGCTAGCGATGATCTCCGGCGTGGGACATGCCGCAGCCAGCAGCAGCCGATGGCTGCTTTACTGCGACGCCTTGCATCTCACCGCCACCGCCTTTTGGCCGGGCATGCTGCTCCCATTTCTGGTATTCCTTTGGAAGCTAAGGCAGATGCCAGATTACCTTTCGCATTTACCGGGCATCACACGCCGCTTTTCGCGCACGAGCCTGCTGGTGGTATCTGTACTCGGATTCAGCGGCACCGCGAATGCATGCGCGTTACTTGCCCATATTTCCGCCCTATGGGCAACCCACTACGGAATGATCCTTTTGTTTAAACTGGCTCTGTTTCTGGCAATGCTCGTGTTCGCAGCGATCAATTTGTTCTACGCAACTCCGCGAACGGCGGCGGTGCAACACCCCGAAGATCGACTTTTCATACTCCTCTGGCGAAACGTGGCCGCCGAAGTCACGCTAGGCGCCACAGTCGCACTTGTCGTCGCGCTGCTCGGCATCACCTCTCCGAATCCGTAGGCCCACCGCTCTTAGTTAGCGAAACATCAGAGCATGGACCCTCGTGGATAACGGCGGCAGAACCCGAAAGACCCGGGGTCTGACGGCTCCGCTCCTTCGTGCCCTTCCACCCAAATAGGTGGGGTAAAACCACTCGAAAGGTAGATTCACCGGAACGTTTGAGCCTGCCATCATCCCTCACGCAGTCGTTCCTCCGGACTCGATCCGCCGTTAAAAATTGATCCGCATTCAACCGGACACGCTGCGCCCTCACAAGTCACAAAATCCCCCAAGAACCATGAATCGCAATCCCCTCGAACCCTCACTTCAATCCTGCACTGCGTTCGCAGCCGCCCGCCGCACCATCGCTTCGGTGGTCGCGCTGGCCTTGCTCGGTCTCGCCGGCAGTCAAATAAACGCAGCGCCTACCACTGAGTATTTCTACGGCGTCAATTGCCATTACGCATACGGGTGGAATCACTATGGCGCCGTCGCACCCGCAGATCTGATCGCTCAGGTCCAGAGCACGGGCTTGAATATAATCCGCGACAACTGCTCCAGCAGCACACAGCTCACGCGATTCAAGCAACTCGCCCAGGCTGCACAGGGAACCGCCGTGCAAGTTTATCCCGTCCTCACCAATAGCGTCCAGGCTGATGAGTCGAGTTCCTACACGGCTAGCTATAACAATGCGCAAACCATGGCCACGAGCCTGGTGGGTTTGGTCCATTATTATGAGATCGGCAACGAGTGGGAAAACTCCGTCAACGGACTCTTTTTGGGCGGAAACGGCGATCTCCCTTCGCAATACAGCAATTCGGTATTTATTCGCGTGCGCGGCGCCGTCCGCGGCCTCATTGACGGCGTAAAGTCGGTCGATCCAAATGCCGTGATTGTTTCGCCCACGGGCGGATGGCTTCACTATGGATTGCTGCAAATGCTCTGGAACGGCACGCAACCGGACGGCACCAGCGGCCATTCGGTCGCCCGGTGGGACGTCACCGCGTGGCACTGGTATTCAGACATGAATGATATTGAAAACGCGGGGAATATTCACGCGAATGTCCTGCAGGTTCTGAAAACTAGTTTCGGAAAACCGATTTGGCTGACCGAATTCGGCGTAAGGCCCAATTACGGCGATGGCTCGGAAGCGCAGAAATCCGCATTTCTTACTGGCAGCCTCGGTTACTCCAAATGGGTCTCTGTCGCGTCCACCTACAATATTCAAAGCGTTCTGAACTATGAATTCTACGACGACACCAGCGAGATCGGTTACGGCCTCTATAACCTCGATGGGGTGACGCCAAAGCAGCGCTGGACCGATGTGCATAACTTCATCATCGCGCATCCGGCTCCCTTCACGGTGGAAACGGAGTCGCTCGACGTCGCCGCTACTTCCGGCGATACCCATCGAATATTTGCCTCACCGCAATTCAGCGGCGGATACGGAACGATCCTGGACGCCAATGCCGTGGGCGATTATGTAACATATGTGCTTCCGAACGGCGTGCCGGGCACGTATAACGTTCGTGTCGGGGTAAAAAAAGCTTCCACGAGGGGAATCTTCCAGATGGCCATCGGTATCGCCGGCAATCCTTCGCTGACTAATATCGGTTCACCTCAGGATCTGTACGCTCCGTCGGATACCTTTACTGAGTTAAACATCGGCACATGGACGCCGGGAACCACGAGCGACAAGTGGATCAGGTTCACGATCGTGGGGAAAAACGGCAGTAGCACTGGGTTTAGCGAAGCCTTCGATTATATCAGAATCATCCCGCAATAACTGCGCGGCTTCACGAATTCACTCTTCAGGGCCCGCTGGCATTCTTGCCGGCGGGCCTTTTGCTTTGGGACGACCATAAGCCTGAAAACGGCGTGGGTGATCCACAGCTGACGCAGATGGGCGCAGATATCTTCGGATCGAGGCCATGCGGAACATCTGTGTTCATCTGCGCTATCTGCGGATACAACCCATCTCCGTATTTAGGATAAGCGAAAGCTGCATCCTTTTTCACCTCGCAGAGGACGAATGAAAAGGCACCCGAAACTGGAACCGTTTCGTTCCTGCTCTTAGTTAACTATGCAACAGGCGATCGCCGGAGATGCCGTGCAATTCAAACAGGCGAAGAATAGCGTCTTCGATAAGATTATTTGGACAACTGGCGCCTGCCGTAATGCCCACCGTCAGCGGGCGCGGCGGCAGCCAGTTTTCCGTAGAGATTTCCTCTTTTTTATGCAGGTCGTAGTGCACGATGCGGTCGCGTGATTCCAGGCGCGAAGCATTGCGAATGAAGTACGTCGGCAGCTTGGCTTCACCCATTTCCGCAAGATGCGAAGTGTTAGAGGAGTTGTAACCACCTACCACGAGAAGCAGATCCAGCGGATTATCCAGCATTTGCTGAAGAGCATCCTGGCGCTCCTGCGTCGCCCCACAAATGGTGTCGAAGAAACGATAGTTTTGCTTCGATTTCTCTGCGCCATCGCGATCCTGAATCGCCGCCATAATGCGACGCTGCACTTCTTCCGTTTCGCCACGCATCATCGTCGTTTGATTGGCGACACCCACTCGCTGCAAATGAAGATCGGGATCAAATCCGGGCGAATGCGCTCCTTTGAACCTCTCGAGAAATGCGTCCTTGTCACCGCCGCGGCGAATGTAGTCGCAAACATAGTCCGTATCCGCCAGCGTGAGGACCACCAGATAGTGGCCCTTGCCATCTTTGATGGCGCGACTGGCCGTGGCCTTGGTCTCTTCGTGCGATGCTTTGCCGTGAATGACGGAAGTCATGTCATCGTTGGCATTTTGCCGCACGCGTTTCCACACGCTCATGACATCGCCGCAGGTCGTATCGACGAGTTGGCAGCCCTTCTCCTTAATCTTCGCCAGCGTGGTCACATCCGTGCCGAAAGCCGGCACAATCACCACATCCTCTGGCTGCAAGTCATCCACTTCGGCCTCCTTGTGTTTGCCGATGATGTTTTTGATCCCGAGCGCGCGGATCTGTTCGTTGACCTCCGGATTGTGAATGATCTCTCCCAAAATAAAAACGCGCTTGTCACGAAAAACTTTCCGCGCGGCGTAGGCCAGGTCGATGGCGCGCTCCACGCCGTAGCAAAAGCCGAATTGCTTGGCCAATTTGATGGTCAATCCGTCCGCGGAAAGGGTGCCACCGACGGCGCGCAGTTTCTCGACGATTTCGCTGCGGTAATGATTTTCCACTTGGGCTTGGACGGCCGCCATCACGTCCGGCGTGCGCAGATTTACGCGCGACGGTGATTTGGCGGCAGCGGTTTCAGTGCTCATGAGAATGAAAAAGGATACGTGAACGAGGGATTCTGTCGAGGGAAGAGCCGCCGGGCCGCCGGATTGACATTGTCTTTCCCGTCCATAACCTAGCGGGCATGAGCCTCAACATTTCGCTGACGACCTCACTCGAGGAGTTCGTTCGCGAAAAGGTCGCTCAAGGTGAATACGAGTCTGCCAACGAAGTGATGCAGGAAGCGGTTCGGCTACTCAAGCGACGTGAGGAATTGTGGCAAGCGAGGATTCAGGCGCAGATCGAGGAGGGAATGAAT
>OUNM010581501.1_pt1 | contig 15009 bp, 20 predicted proteins | sample 1769961 | NCBI WGS metagenome assembly OUNM01 (sample SAMEA3914820, study PRJEB12502) | metagenome | biome: forest; material: soil | place: USA | collected 2012-03-12 | depth 0.3 m | reverse complement strand
GGCGGGCATCGGCACCACCATCAGCGCGATCAGCATCAGCGAGGCGATCGGCAGGATCGCTCCCTTGCTCGCATCCATCCACACACGCTTGTTGATCGCATTCGCGGCCATTGATCTTCAGACTCCGAGGGATGCGAGCATGAGGTAGGCGAGCCTTGCGGTCTGCGGGCTCGGGGTCAGGAGGGTCTGGGGGGTCAGCGTAGAGCTGGTGTCGGCGGTGGTTACACTGGTGCCTTCGCTCGTGCCGTTGAGCGCGGCGATCTGCATGCGGGCAAGGTCGGACGCGCTGTCGCTGTTCGTGTCAGATCCGGTCGTCGCCGGCGTAGACTGCTCGAAGCGGGCGGCGAAACGTTGATAGACCTGCTCAAGGCTGCGTGGATTGCCAGCCTTATCGTAGAACACCCAGCGATTGGCGCGCGCAGCGGCCGGCATCACGGCCGCAGCCGGTTGGTCGGGATCGGCATCCTTCGCCTTGAGGAAGCGGGTTGCGCCGGCCGGGCCGAGGAAATGCGCCATATAGAGATCGGTCGAGCTCGCATCGCGGCCCAACTTCGCCTGAAGGATATCCTTGTTGTCGGAGGCATATTCGCCGGCCATCGCGGCGGACGTCTCCGGGCTCTGGCGCAGCGCCAGGATCTCCTGGCGGGTCGTCTCGTCGGACACGTAATAATGCCCGTTCGCGCCCCGCGTGATCGCGTTCGCTGCCCAGCTCAGGCCGTGCTCCGCGCCGTGGTTCTTGAGAATGCCAAGCCAGGTCTGCTCGGTGAACTGGTAGAGGCCCGACGCGCTGGACGTGCTGGCCCGTGCGTTCGGATTTAGCCCGCTCTCCACCTTCGCCTGGCGGTAGAGATAGTGGAAATCGACGCCCGTGCTCGCCGAGGCTGACGCGATGGCGTTCTGCACGCGACCGCCAACCGGCCCCGTCAGTCCCGTCTCACCATTGCCCCGGATGATCGTCAGCGTCATTGTTTTCCCTTGGTTGCACGGACTTGAAGCAAGCACCGTGCCACTTGCCGGCTATCGTCCGAGCCGACCGTTGCGACCGTAGGTAGGGGCGGCATTGCCCTTGCCGGTCACCGCAGCTAGGCGGGACAGGCGGCGCGCGGTCATGTCGGCTAGCACGTTGATGCGCACGCGCGCGGCGTCTGCCAGCCTCATAGCTTCCTCGACCAGCGCCTTGGCCTCGCTGCCGGTGAAGCGCGGACCTAGGGCGTGGATCCGAACGAGGACTTCGTCCATCCCAGCGGTATGACGCGCGATCGCGTCGACATCGTCGGCATCGAGTGCGGCGATCAACGCGCGCTGCTCACGGATCAGGGCTTCCAGAGGTGCCGTACTCACAGGCCAGCCTCCAGGTCGCTGTTGATCATGCCGGTCGCGACCGCCTTGGGATCAGCGCGATACTGGCCGGACTTGATGGCGGCCCGCAGCGCCGCGACCCGATCACCGTCGATGGGTGCGCCCTGCGCTGCGATCTGCGATACGATCGTGGTGACGGCCGCGCGGTCCTCCGGGGCCGCCGTCTGGTTGGCGACACGGCTCGCGCCCTCGCCGCGATGGGTGGCGGGATGCCCGCCAATGCCGGCGAGCGAACCGCTGCTCGAAAGGCCGATGCTGTTGATCATATTCCCCTTCCCCGCGATCAGAAGCTGGTCACGCGCACGCGGCCGGCATCAACCACCTCGCCGATCACGATGTTGCCCTTCTCGGGTCGAACCCGGATGCGGCCACCGATCCGGCCATCCTCCTGCGCCACCGCCTCGGTAGCGACGGTGAAGCCGTCGCGCGTGGCAGCAAGCTCCACCGGATCGCCGCGCTTGATGACGGGCGGTTGCAATGATGCGGGAGAAGCGGCCTGGACCCCGGCGGTCATCGCCGCCACCTGCCCCGGGGTCTTGGTCAGCGGAACGCGGATCCGCCAGCCGAGCGGCTCGCACCGCAACGCGACCGCGCCGAGCGCCGGTGGATCTATGGTTGCGGCAACCGGGCAAGGCTGAAGCTTCAGCCGCCGATCGATGTGGGTGGCCGGCCCTCCCGGCTGGCCGATACCGGCATCAAGCGCGCCGATCAGACGCCCTTCGAGCTTGTCCAGATTCTCGAAGCCGTCGGCGCCGGCCGCAGCAAACGCAGGGGCCGCAGCCACTTGCGCGCCCATGATGAGGAGAAAGGCCAGAGCCTCGCGTGCCATGAAAGATGCTCCCGTCATACGGGCGCATTTCAAGCAAGCCGCGTGCCAATTCTCGCCGTCAGCCCTTTTTTGCGACCATCGTCACTCGTAAATGCTGTCCGCGAGCGCCCGCAGCCGGACCCGTTCCATCGACCGAAAGATCGATAAAGCCGACCTCGAGCCCGCCCGACTGGATGGCGCGCGCGATCGCGGCAGTACGGGCCGCCGCCAGCTCCCAGGCATCGAAACGGTGCGCATCGGCATCGGTGCCCACGCTCTCGACGTGGACGAGCAAGCCATGCCCCGCCGCCTCTCGGCCAATCTCGACGAAACGGCCTTTCGCGCCGTCCAGAAGCACGGCCTCTCCGGGCTCGAAAAGCGGCGCCGCGGCCTCATCAAGGAAGTGCGGCGGCGGCGCACCAAAGGCGGCGCGCAAACCCGCCCCCACCGCCGCGGGATCGCCGCGATGCACCTGAAGCAGCAGCAAGAATCCCAGAAGCACCAGACAGAGGTCGGCGAAACTCAGCGCCCAGCGCTGCTGCCCGGGCGAACCTGTCGAGAAGGGCGGCAGCCTCATGCCACTACACGCAGCCGCGCTTCGATGCGGGCGACGCGGTTCTCGAGCGGCGCGGCGATCAACTCTTCGCGCGCAATAGTGGACAGACGCTCAAGCGCCTGCTTCTGCCACAGCAGCTCGGCCCGGCTTAGCCGCTCGAGCCGCGCGGCGATGGGCCCCGCGATACAATTGGCTGCGATCACGCCGTAGAGGGTTGTCAGGAGCGCCAGCGCCATGCCGGGCCCGATCGCCGCCGGATCGTCCATCGCCGAAAACATGCGGATCAGCCCGATTACGGTGCCGATCATGCCCATCGCTGGCGCCGCGTCGGCCACCGAACGCCATACCGCATGAACGGCCGCATGGCGCTCCGCACGCGCTGCGAGCTCGGCCTCAGCCCATTTGACGAAGCCGCGCGGATCATGGGAATCCGACAGCCGGGCCGCTGCCTTGGCGATGAAATGCTCAACGACCGGCACGCGGTCCGCTGTGGCGATACCCGAGGCGCTGGTCTTCTCAACGATACGATTGACGGCGACGCGCGCGGCGCTCGCTTCCGCGTCCGCGCGCATCGCGCACAAGGGCCATAAGGCTGACACCGCGCGGGTAAGATCACGGCCGGTCGAGCGAAGAGCGGCTACCAGTACAGCGCCGCCGAACACTAATGGGATGGCGATCGGGTCCAGGAATATTGCGCCGTTCACCGCTTCCCGCCTTTCCCCATGATCGAGCCTATGCCCGGGCCGGCAAAGCAACCGGCAAAGATTTGCCGCCTGCCGGCAACAGCTTGCCGCCCCCACCGTCAACGCCCGGAAACCGACGCCTCGCCGCCGGCGCGACGAAATTGGCACGCCCATTGCATCCAGCATGAGCAACCCGCCGCGACCGACCCCTTCCACATAGAGGACGGCAGCAATGCGGAGAAGTTTAGGGGCGAGATGGAAAGAAATTTGATGGCCAACGACGCGCTCTTCGGCATCCATGGCGCCGCGCTGCAAATTCGCTCGCAGCGCCTTTCCCTGCTCGCCTCCAACATCGCGAATGCCTCGACGCCCGGCTACAAGGCGCGGGACATCGATTTCGCCAAGGCGCTCGACAACGCGACCAACGGTACCGCGACGAGCACTGCCAACGCGGCCTCCGGAGCGATGGGCTATCGCGTCCCCGTCGAAGCCTCGCTCGATGGCAACACGGTGGAGTTGCCCGTCGAGCAGACCCAGTTCGCGGAAAATGCCGTCGCCTACCGCAGCACCCTTTCCTTCCTGCAGAGCGACGTCTCGTCAGTCCTGCAAGCGCTCAAGGGAGAATAAGCGATGAGTTCACCCATGTCGGTATTCGACATCGCCGGCCGCGCTATGTCCTCGCAGATCGTGCGCCTGAACGCGATCGCGTCGAACATGGCCAATGCCGGCACCGTCTCGACCACCAAGGAAGGCGCCTTTCGCGCGCTGAAGCCGGTGTTCACCGAAGTGGCCGATGCCCCCGGCGTCGCGACCGTGAAAGTGTCGCAGGTCGTCCAGTCGGCCACTGAGCCGACCAGGCGGCACGATCCCTCCAACCCGCTTGCCGACAAGAATGGCGACGTGTGGGACGCCGGCGTCGATAGCGCCGCCGAGCTCGTCGATATGATCGAGACTCAGCGCCAGTACCAGAACAACGTCCAGGTCATGCAGACCGCCAAGACGCTCACCCTCGATACCCTCAGGATCGAAAAATGACCACGGTGACCAACAATTCGTCCTCGTCGGTTTTTGCCGGCATCGATGGCACGAGCAGCAAAAGTTCGTCGAGCACCACCACGACCGGCAGCCAGACGATCGACCAGGCCGGCTTCCTGAGGCTGCTCACCGCCCAGATGACGCAGCAGGATCCGACCCAGCCGATGGACTCGAGCACGATGGTCCAGCAGCTCTCCCAGATGTCGACCGTCTCGGGCATCACCGAGATGAACCAGTCGCTGAAGGACCTGACGACCCAGCTGACCGGCAACCGGATCGGCGATGCGGCGAGTTGGATCGGCAAGAACGCGCTGGTCTCCTCGTCGACCGCTACCCCGCTTTCCGACGGCAGCTACAGGGGCGAGGTAGCACTCCCGAGCGATGCCATCAGCATGAACGTCAGTCTTGTCGATGCCAGTGGCAAGACGGTCTATTCCGAAACGCTCAACGGCCAGAAGGCTGGCGTCGTCGACTTCGCCTGGAACGGCAAGCTGAGCGACGGCACCGCCTCCACCGGACCCCTGAAGGTCCTTGTCGCGGCCACCGGCACATCCGGCGCGATCACCGCGGACACGGCCACCTGGGCCACTATCAACGGCGTCCAGTCACCGGCGGGCGGTAGCTCGGCCTCTCTCAACACGTCGCTCGGCTCGGTGGCTCCCACCGATGTGCTGAGCCTCTCCTGATCCAACCTTCGACTGAGGAGCAGATCCCATGTCCTTCTACACGTCTCTCTCCGGCCTCAACGCCGCCCAGACGGACCTCAACGTCACGTCGAACAACATCGCCAACGTCGGCACGGTGGGCTTCAAGTCGAGCCGCGCCGAATTCGGCGACCTGATCTCCTCCTCGGCACTGCAGTCCGCCACCTCGGTGATCGGCCAGGGCACCAAGCTGAAAAGCGTCAGCCAGGAATTCTCGCAGGGCTCCGAACAGACGACCAGCCGCACGCTCGACCTGATGATGAGCGGCCAGGGCTTCTTCGTCAGCAAGTCGTCGGGCACCGGCGGCCAGGTCACCTATACCCGCAACGGCAGCTTCACTGCGCTCGGCAGCGGCGACGTCGTGGACTCGAACGGCAACGCCGTACAGGTGTTGCCCGTCGATCCGCTCGGCAACGTGACGGCCACGGGCCTTGGCGCGCTGCAGAGCCTGCACATTCCGGCGACCAACGGCCAGCCGCAGCCGACCACTGCGCTCGACCTGTCGATCACCTTCCCGTCGGACGCCGACCTTCCGGCCAGCCGTCCGAACTATTCTGCCGCCAACCCCTACAAGTTCGATATCAACGATCCGAACAGCTACAATAACGCGACGTCGATTCAGGTCTATGATTCGGCCGGCAATGCGATCCCGGCGACCATCTACTATGTCCGCACCTCGTCGGCAGTGCCCAGCACTTGGGACGCGCATATGTTCGTGGGCGACAAGGAGGTGTTCCCCAGCGCCACGCCTGCGACACCGCTCCAGCTGCAATTCGACGCGACCGGTGCGCTCACTGCGCCGCCGGCGGGGCCGACCGCCTACGCCTCGGTGCTGCCCACCGGCGCCGTCGCGCCGCTCACCATCTCTGTCGACTATGGCGCCGCGACCAAGCAGGGTGCCTATGCTTTCTCAACCGTGTCTTCGCACCAGGACGGCAACACGACCGGTAAGTTCGACAATCTGACGATCGACGAGAAGGGCCTCGTGACCGCCAGCTATTCGGACGGTTCGTCGATTGCACTCGGCAAGATCGCGGTGGCGAATTTTCAGAACCCAACCGGCCTCCACCAGATCGGCAACACCACATGGAGCGCTACCGGCTCCAGCGGTTCGCCCAACATCGGCGAGGCCGGCTCCGACGGCCGCGGCACGGTCGCCTCGGGCCAGCTCGAGATGTCGAACGTCGATCTAACGACCGAGCTCGTCTCGCTGATCTCGGCGCAGCGCAACTTCCAGGCGAACGCCAAGGCGATCGACACCGACAAGCAGATGCTGTCCTCCATCATCAACATGCAGTGATGATGGCGACGGCAAGGTAGCACGGGAATTCCGCAATGGACCGGCTGATCTACACCTCGCTCTCGGCGATGCGGGCGCTCACGCAGAAGCAGGCGATGACGGCGAACAACCTCGCCAACGTCAACACCACCGGCTTCCGCGGCGACCTCACCAACAGCGAGGCCGTCTATTTGGGCTCGGCCGACGGCGCGATCTCTGCTCGCGCCCAGGCGACAGACAGCCGGGACAGCGCCGACATGAGCAGTGGCACCGCCATCGCCACTGGGCGCGACCTCGACGTCGCGCTCAACGGCGACGCGCTACTTGGGGTGCAGGCCCCCGACGGAACCGAGGCATACACCCGCCGCGGCGACCTGATAATGACGGACTCCGGGCTACTGACGACCGGCGACGGCCTCCCCGTGATGGGCGATGCTGGCCCGATCACGCTCCCGCCTGCCGACAAGGTGACGATCGACAAGGCAGGGGTCGTCTGGATCGTGCCGCTGGCCGGAGATCCAGCCAACCCGGTTGAGGCGGACCATCTGAAGCTCGTTTCCGCCACCGGATCCAAGATCGCCAAGGGCGAGGACGGGTTGTTTCATGTCGCCGGCGGAGGCGCGCTTCCGTCGGATCCCAACGCCCGTGTCACCTCGGGCTCGCTCGAGGGATCAAACGTCAACGTCACCAAGACGCTGACCGACATGATCGACGCCAGCCGTGCCTGGGAAACCCAGGTGAAAATGCTCAGCGGTGCCAAGGAGATGGATACCTCCACCGCCGAGCTAATGAACCTGCCTGAATGATCCGGGTCCACGCGAAACTGCCGAAGGAGTAACCTTCCATGACCAACGCCGCCCTTCATGTCGCCCGCACTGGCCTCGATGCCCAGCAGGAGCGCATGCGCGTTATCGCGAACAACATTTCGAACGTAAACACCACCGGCTTCAAGCGGGACAGCGCGAACTTTCAGACGCTGGCCTACCAGTACATGACCCAGCCCGGCGCAACGTCGTCGGGCGATGATAAGTACACACAGGGCCTGGCGCTGGGTTCGGGCGTGAAGATCGCGGGCACCTCGCGGTCCGACACGCAGGGCGCGATGAACCAGACTGGCGCCTCACTGGACGTAATGGTGCAGGGCAACGGCTTCTTCCAGATCCAGCAGCCGGACGGTACCATCGCCTATACGCGCGACGGCCATTTCACCGTCTCACCAGAAGGGCAGATCACCACGCAGGATGGCCGCGCCCTGGTGCCCAATATCCAGCTGCCACAGGGCTATACCTCCCTGACGATCGGCGCCGACGGCACCGTGTCAGTGGGCACCCCCAACTCCACTCAAGCGACGCAGCTCGGCAAGATCCAGCTCGCCAGCTTCGTAAATCCGACCGGCCTCCAGTCGATCGGCGGCAACCTCCTCACCGAGACGCAGGCGTCGGGCACACCGCAGCTCGGCGACGCCGGCACCGACGGCCGCGGTACGCTCCAGCAGGGCGCACTCGAAGCCTCGAATGTCGACGTGACGCAGGAACTCGTCGACATGATCGAGACGCAGCGGGCCTATGAGGTGAACTCCAAGATGATCAAGGCGACGGACGAGATGCTCCAGTTCGCCAACCAGAACATGTGATCGCCAGTATGACGAGACTCACCACCACTTTGCTCGCCTTGGCGCTTGGCACCGTCGCGTTCGTCGCGACGGCGATCCCGGCCTCCGCGCACAAGAAGGAGCCAAAGGTCAACGAGTTCGCGCCGACGCTCGCCCCGCCGATGCCGGTCCCGGCTGCGAACGGCGCGATATTCCAGGCGTCGATGGGCTATGCGCCGCTGACGTCCGGCGCACGCGCAGCGATGGTGGGCGATCTCGTCACGATCGTGCTGATCGAGAACACGCAGGCGCAGAAGACCAACTCAGCATCCACGGATCGTTCGGGCAATATCGGCATCACCCCGCCGCCGACGGGCCCCCTGTCCTTCTTCAAGGACACCGACACCCAGATCGCAGCCAATGCCAAGTTCAGCGGCAAGGGCGCGGCCCAGCAGTCCAACCAGCTGTCGGGTGCGATCACCGTCACAATCGCCCAAATCTACCCGAACGGCACCTATCTGTTGCGCGGCGAGAAGCATCTGACGCTCAACCGCGGCGACGAAACGATCCAGATCTCCGGCATGGTCCGCGCGGTCGACATCGACTCCTCGAACAGCGTGCCGTCGACCCGCGTCGCCGATGCCCGCATCACCTACACCGGCAAGGGTGAGATCGCGCGCGCCAGCTCGCAGGGCTGGCTTGGCCGTTTCTTCTCCCGCGTCAGCCCGTTCTGAGGATCGCCTCTTGAAGCGTCTCTTCCTTCTTCTGCTGGCGGCCATGGCCGGCTTCGCGACGCCTGCACAGGCCGACCGGATCAAGGATCTCGGCACCTGGCAGGGCCTGCGCGCCAACCAGCTGACTGGCTACGGCATCGTCGTCGGCCTGTCCGGCACGGGCGACGACAGCCTGGAATATGCGACGCAAGCAATGAAGGGCGTCGCCTCGCGCTTCGGCCTCCAGATACCGCCGGGCGTCAACCCGGCCACCAAGAACGCCGCCGCCGTGCTTATCACCGCCGATCTGCCCGCCTTCGCTAAGCCCGGCCAGACGCTGGACATCACCGTCTCGGCGCTGGGCAAGGCCAAGAGCCTGCGCGGTGGCACGTTGGTGCTGGCGCCGCTGGTCGGTGCTGACGGACAGATTTACGCGATGGCGCAGGGCAACCTCGCCGTAGGCGGCCTCGGCGTCTCCGCGGCAGACGGCTCGAACGTCGTCGTCAATGTGCCGACCGCCGGCCGCATCCCGGGCGGCGCCACGGTGGAACGTGCGGTCGACGCCGGCTTCGCCACCGCCCCCACCATCAACTTCAACCTCTCCGAAGCCGATCTCACGACGGTCCAACGGGTCGCCGCGGCGATCAACCGACAGCTCGGTGCCGGCCGCGCCCAGGCGATCGACGCCGAAACCGTCGCCATCTCCGCTCCTCCCGGTGCCGAGAGCCGCACCGCGATGATGGCGCAGCTCGAGGAGCTTCAGGTGACGCCGGCCGACGCTCCCGCGCGCGTGGTCGTTAATGCTCGGACAGGAACGGTCGTTATCAACGGTGCGGTCCGCATCGCACCGGCCGCCGTCAGCCACGGCAAGTTGACCGTAAAGGTCGACGAGAAGCCTCGGGTCTCGCAGCCGGCGCCCTTCTCCAACGGCCAGACCGTGGTGACGCCCAACAGCGCGATCTCGGTGGAGGAGAAGGCATCGCCAGCATTCCAGATCAAGGGCGCCAGCCTGGCCGACATCGTGAAAGCGGTGAATGCCATTGGTGCCTCCCCAGCCGACCTTGTCGCCATCCTTGAAGCGCTGAAGCAAGCCGGCGCCATGAAAGCGGATTTGATCATCCTATGATCCAGGCAGTCCCCTCCTCCACCCTCGCCGCCACCTCGGACGCCAAGGCGACCGCGGAGCAGACCAAGCTGAAATCGGCTGCGCAGGCATTCGAAGCCGTGTTCCTGCGCCAGATGATCGGATCGATGCGCCAGGCGGGCCCCGGTGACGGCATGCTCGACAACGACGCCTCTAACCAGTTCCGCGACATGTCGGATGCGAAGATGGCGGATTCGATGGCACACAAAGGCGTTCTAGGTATCGCCGACATGCTCATGAAACAGATCGGGCCAGTCGCCGCGAAAGCCGCCAGTGGTAACGGAGGCCAGCCATGAGTGACCTGCTCAGCATCGGCTCATCGGGCATCAGCGCCTACGCCGGGGCGCTTGCCGCGATCGGCAATAACGTCGCCAACTCGGATACGCCCGGCTACACGCGCCGCGGTGTCGTTCTTGAGCAGAATGCAGCGGCGGATGCCACGCAGGCATATTACACGCACCGCACCGAATTCGGCGGTGTGCTGACCACCAGTGTCACGCGCGCGGGCGACGCCTATCTGACCGCCGCTGCACGCACCGCCGCGGGTGAGGCCGGCCAGGCGAACATGCGCTTCTCTTGGCTCTCTAACACCGAAAACGCCCTCGGCAACGGGTCGACAGGCGTCGGCCAGAGCGCGACTGCTTTCTTCAACGCCGGTGACCAGCTGGCCGCGGATCCCGGCAACAGCGGCAGCCGCAAGCAGCTCCTCGCCTCGCTCGACCAAACTGCAGCCTCCTTCCGCTCGACCGCGAGCGCGCTTGCCGACACCTCGAACGGCATCGCCAATGCCGCCGAGACGACAATCCACACGGTCAATTCCGATCTCGACGCGCTGGACAAGGTCAATGCCGCGCTCAACCACCAGGTGCCAGGCTCATCGGCCCAGGCGGACCTGATGGACCAGCGCGACCGGCTGATCGACGATCTTTCGGGCCATATCGGCGTGACCGTCAGCGTTGCCGACAACGGCACCGCCACTGTCCGGCTGGCTAACAATGGGCTGCAGCTGACGGCCGACGTCACCAACAACGTCAAGGCGGCCGGCGCGCGCTTCGCGGTGGCGGTGGGCGGCAACGGCACGCTGTCGCTGCAGGCAGTCACGGTCGGCGCCACGCAGCCAATTGCGTCACCGGGCGGCGAACTTGGCGGGCTAATCGACAGCGCATCGGTCGTCGCCGATCGCCGCAATACGCTGGACAAGATGGCGACCGACTTCGCCGCTGCCGTCAACAACTGGCAGGCCACGGGCGTGACCTCTGCGGGCGCCGCCGGCGCGCCTCTCCTGACGGGCACCGACGCCGCGTCGCTGACGATCACGACTTCCGACCCGAATGCGATCGCCGCGGGCCTTGCCGGTGGCGCGAGCAATGGCAACCTGCTCAATCTCAATGCGCTGCGCGGTGCTGGTGGCGTCGAGCAGAGCTGGGCTGGCATGGTTACGGATCAGGGCCAGATGGTTGCCGCCGCGAAGACGGCCAACACGGCGGCGTCCTCAGCCAGCGATTCGGCCAACAGCGCACGCTCCGCCAACACGGGTGTCGACCTCAACACCGAGGCGGCCAACATGATCCACTTCCAGCAGGCCTATAACGGTGCGGCCAAGGTGGTTCAGGTCGCCAAAGACACCATGCAATCCATCTTCGATCTGTTCTGAGGGGAGCCAGGATGCTCATTTCGAGTTACAGCCTCTCGTCCGAGATCGGCCGCCAGCAGGCGCTCGAGGCTCAAATCGCGCAGCTCCAAATCGACATCTCGTCGGGCGTCAAGGTGCATGTCGCCTCCGATGACCCGCAGGCGGCCGCGCGCATCGGGCAGATCGGGCGCCAACAGTCCGACGAAGGCATCTACGCCAGCAACGTCAAGCAAGCGCAGGCAATCTCGGCACTCGTCGACGGCAATCTCGACAGCGTCCAGACAGCGCTCGGCCGCGCCAAAGAGCTAATGCTGATCGGCTCGAACGGCACGATGAACCCCGGCGACCGTGCGAGCATCATCACGGAGCTCCAGGGAATCCGGCAGAGCCTACAGACCTACGCCAACCAGACCGACTCGAGCGGCAACCCGCTCTATGTGAAGGGCGCCCAGCCCCCACAGATCCCCATCGGAAAGGCAACCACGATCGCTGCCGCCGACAGCTATGACGACGTTTTCGGTACAGTCACGCTCAAGAGCGGAGCGACCAGCGACATCGACACCATCATTGGAAATGCGATCAGCGCGCTCCAGACCGGCAACGCGGCCCAGATGTCGACGTCGCTCGACGACATCGGCTCCGCAGCGGACCATATCACCGACGCCCAGTCCGATATTGGCGTGCGCGAGACGCGGCTCAACAATGCCAGCGACGCACTTGCCAATTCGGCCACCGATCTCGCGAGCGAACGCTCGGGACTCGAGGATACGGACGCGACAGAGGCCTACGCCACCATGTCGAGTAAGATGACGATCCTGAACGCGGCGCAATCTGTCCTCGCAACCATCGGGAAAAATTCGCTTTTCGACAAGATCAGCTAGGCCGTCGCCGCACCGGGGCCAGGGTGAATCGGCTGTTAGCTTAGGGTTTCGTTTCCGATTGCCCGCTATCCCCGGAAGCCAAGGCAGGAACGGGCGGCGGGCTTCGGCCTGGGCAAGCGTCAAACAGGGGTTTTGGGTTCTATGTTCGCAGCGATCGGCCTGGTCGTGCTTCTTGGCATGGTGTTCGGCGGCTTCGTCTTCACCGGCGGAGACCTGCACCCGATCCTGGAGGCCGTCCCCCACGAGATGATCATCATCGGCGGCGCCGCTGTGGGTGCTCTGGTGGCGGGCAATTCGATGAAGGAGCTCAAGCAGTTCGGCGGCGGCCTGGGCAAGGTATTTCAGGGGCCAAAGTACAAAAAGCAGGATTATCTCGACGCGATCTTCCTGGTCTCGACGCTGATGAAGATGCTGCGCACCAGCGGCCCGGTCGCCGTCGAACCGCACATCGAGGATCCGAAATCCTCCACCGTCTTCGCCGAATATCCGAAGCTGCTGAAAGACGACACGCTAGTCCACCTGATCTGTGACACGTTGCGACTGGTCGTGGTCTCGTCCGGCACGCTCGATCCACACGCGGTCGAGGAGGTAATGGACAACAGCCTCAAGACCCACCACCACGACGCGATCCGCCCGGCGGACATGTTGCAGAGCCTTGCCGACGCCCTGCCGGCGCTCGGTATCGTCGCCGCCGTGCTGGGGGTTGTGAAGACGATGGGCTCGATCGACAAGCCACCAGTGATCCTGGGCGCGATGATCGGTTCGGCGCTTGTCGGCACCTTCATGGGCGTGCTGCTCGCTTACGGCATCGTCGGCCCCTTCGCGTCGCGCTGTCGCCAGGTCGTCGAGGGCGACGCCGCCATCTATCATGTCGTGAAGCAGATCATCATCGCCTCGCTCCACGGCCACCCGCTGCCGCTCGTCATCGAGGCTGCGCGCTCGTCGATCAGCCACTCGAACCAGCCGGCCTTCGCCGACGTGTTCGACGGCATGCGCGGTCGCTAGACAATGGCAAGCGCGGCTCCCAAACGCCGGAATGAACCCGAACCGCCCAAGATCATCATCGTCAAGAAGGTGACCGGCGACGGCCATGCCGCCCATCATGGCGGGGCATGGAAGGTCGCCTACGCCGATTTCGTGACGGCAATGATGGCCTTCTTCCTGCTGCTCTGGATCCTCGGCGCAACCACTGAGAAGCAGCGCAAGGGCATCGCCGACTATTTCTCGCCCACGCTCGTGGAGATGCGAGAGAAGTCGGCCGGCTCCAATGGCGCCTTTGGCGGCGACAGCATCATCGCCAAGGACAAATACGCCCACCGCGCATCGCAGACCGGATCACGCAGCATTACCATCCCCAAGGACGCGTCTGGTGGCATCAAAGAAGGCGCCGCTGCAACCCGCACGCGCGACCGCGCCCGCTTCCGAACGCTAAAGCAGAAGATCGAGTTGCGGATGCAGGCCAATAAATCGCTGACCGGCCTCACCCCGCACGTTCGCTTCACCGAGACTCAGGAGGGGTTGCGCATCGACATCGTCGACGGCGCCGACTTCTCGATGTTCGCGCTCGGCTCGGACCAGCTTGTGCCGCGCGCCGCCCAGCTTATCGGCGAGGTCGCCAGCACCATTGCTGGCGTTCCCAACGGCGTGATCGTGCGCGGTCACACCGACGGCCTGCCCTATGCCGCCGGACGACAGGTGAACAACTGGACGCTTTCTTCCGGACGCGCGGAAGCGACCCGCAAACGGCTCGCCGACGGCGGCGTCGGCGCCGACCGTTTCGTCCGCATCGAGGGCGTCGCCGATCGCGAGCCCTATGAGCCCTCCGACATCTATGATCCGCGAAATCGCCGCATGTCGATCACACTCGCCTGGAGCGCCGACGGCGCCGACGAGCATGACGTCCAGGACATGCAGGCCAAGGTGAACGCCGGCAACGCGGCAAACGATGCCGGAACACGAGGCTTCGACCCCCGTTAACTCTCCCGCCACATTGGGGAGAGACGATCATGGGCGACTATGCGGGCCGCAACAGCGAGGGCCATCACCGCATTCTCGACGATGATCCCGTGGCGATCGCGCTTCTGAAGGAAGAACATCACATCTTCCGCACATTGTTCGACAAGGCGCAGGAGCAGGATGGTGACGCATTGCTCGTCACCGCGCGGGAGATCTGCCTGCGCCTCGGTGTCCACATGACGATCGAGGAGGAGTTCCTTTACCCCGCACTCAAGGCGCTGGGCGACGAGGAGAAGGATGAGGTGAACGAAGGCATCGTCGAACATGCCTCCGGCAAGGCGCTCTGCGCGGAGATCGAACAGCTCAACGGCGACGAGGAGCTGTTCCAGTCGAAGGTCCACGTCTTGGGCGAAGAGACCGTCCACCATATCGACGAAGAGGACGCGGAACTGTTCGAGACAGCCAAGAAGGCGGCCAACGACGGCAGGATCGACCTCGACGCGCTGGGGAAGCGAATGCGGGCACGCCAGAAGGAACTCTATGACCGGATCGCCGAAACAGGCGAAATGGGCCCAACCCGTGAAGCCGAGACGGAAGAGATCCCGAGCCGCTGAGCAGGTGCAGCCACATGGGGTTAGTACGGATGTCGCTTTGCCAGATCGGGGGC
>OUNM010658228.1_pt1 | contig 15011 bp, 17 predicted proteins | sample 1769961 | NCBI WGS metagenome assembly OUNM01 (sample SAMEA3914820, study PRJEB12502) | metagenome | biome: forest; material: soil | place: USA | collected 2012-03-12 | depth 0.3 m | reverse complement strand
GCCACGAGGAGCAGGCAGGCGCGCGCGGTGCGCCGGTTGGTCATCGGAATCTCGTCCTCCTGATCGGGGTCGGCGCGAACCTATGCCGCGCCCCTCCGGCTCTGGGTTACGGCGGTGTGTCAGGCTGGGGACAGGATTGCGGAGGCCCGGCGCGCGCTCCGCCGCGTTGCCAAGATCGTCGGGCCGGGTGAGCGACCCCATCACGATCAACGGGCGCGAGTACACCGCGCCCTCGCAGCGGACGGCAGTCGTCTGCACCGACGGCCTCGACCCGAGGTACCTCGAGGACGCCTTCGACCGCCGGTTGACACCGCGCCTGCGCGAACTCGCCGAGTCGGGGACGTTCGCGGTCGGCGACTCGCAGCTGCCGAGCTTCACGAACCCGAACAACCTGTCCATCGTCACCGGCGCACCTGCGTCCGTCCACGGCATCCCCGGCAACCACTACCTCGCTCCCGACGGGCGCGAGGTCCAGCTCGTCGACCCGGACGCGCTGCGCGCGCGGTCGATCCACGCGGCGCTCGCAGCGGCCGGAACCTCGGTGCTCGCGGTTACGACCAAGGAGAAGCTCCGCCGGCTCCTCGCCGCCGGCGGCGTGCCCGCCGTCTCGGCGGAGCGGGCCGACGAGCAGGGCGTCTGCGGCATCGAGCGCATCGACCGGCTCGTCCGGCGCCCGAAGCCCGGCATCTACGACTGGGACTGCTCCCACTACGCGCTCGAGCTCGCGCTCGAGCTGGGCGACCTGCTCGACGTCGAGCTGCTCTACGTGTCGCTGACCGATTTCGTCCAGCACTCCGCCGGTCCGGGCGAGGAGCTGAGCGACCGCTACCTCCGCCGCCTCGACGAGCTGGTGGGCGAGTACCTCGACCGCGGCTGGCGCCTCGGCCTCGTCGCGGACCACGGGATGAACGCGAAGGGGTCGAGAAGCGCTCCGACCGTCCGCTACCTGGGCGACGTACTCACGGAGGCAGGTCTCCCCCAGGTACGCGTCGTCCTGCCGATCACGGACCCGTACATCGCGCACCACGCGTCGCTCGGCTCGGCCGCCTGGGTGCACGTGGACGGCGTCGAGCAGGAGGAAGTGATCGGCGTGCTCGCGGAGGTCGAGGGAGTCGAGGAGGTGCTCACCCGTGCCGAGGCGGCCGCCGGCCTGGAGGTGCCGGAGGACCGGATCGGCGACCTCGTCGTGCTCGCGGACGGTGCGACCGCGCTCGGCGGGCGGGAGAGCGAGCACGACCTGTCTCAGCTGCACGGCGCGCTGCGCAGCCACGGAGGCAGGCACGAGCAACGTGTGCCGATCCTGCTCTCGGAGCGCGTGGAGCTGCCGTCGCAGGTGCGAAACCGCGACGTGCACCACCTTCTGCTCGGGGCCGCGAGGTGACCATCGACTCGCCGCTCCTGGAGCCCGGCTGCCTCGTCGGAGGCCGCGAGGAGCGTGGCCTCGACTCGTTCCCGGTGCACTACCCGTACAGCGGCGAGCGCGTCGGCTCGGCACCCGTCTTGAGCGGCGATGTCGTCCGGCGCGCGCTCGACCTCGCTGCCGCGGCCCAGGTCCGGCTCACGCGGCACGAGCGGTCGTCGGTGCTCGAGCGCGTCGCCGAGCGGATCACGGCCGAGGCGGGCGAGCTGGCGCGCCTGATCACGTGGGAGTCCGGGCTCAGCCTGAAAGACACGCGGCATGAGGTGTCCCGCGCCGCCAACGTGTTCCGGGCCGCCGCCGCAGCCGCGCTGACCGACGACGGCCGGACGTTCGCCGGAGACATCGCGTCGGGCGCTCCTGCGCGCCGGGCGCACACGCTGCGCGAACCCGTCTCGCTGGTCGCGGCGATCACACCGTTCAACCATCCGCTCAATCAGGTCGCGCACAAGCTGGCGCCCGCGCTCGCGGTCGGCGCGCCGATCGTCCTCAAGCCGTCCGAGAAGACCCCGCTCGCCGGGCTCTGGCTCGGGCGGGCGGTCGTCGAGGCCGGCTACCCCGAGGACGCCGTCGCCGTGGTCACGGGGGATCGGGCCGAGATCCTCGACGCGTTCCTGACGCATCCCGCGACCGCCGTGATCGCGTTCACCGGCGGCGTCGCGGTCGGGAAGGCGATCGCGGGCCGGCTCGGCTACCGCCGCGCCGTGCTGGAGCTCGGCGGGAACGACCCCCTGCTCGTCCTCGCGGACGCCGATGTCGAGGAAGCCGCGTCGCTCGCCGTCGTCGGGGCGACGGCGAACAGCGGCCAGCGGTGCACCGCCGTCAAGCGGATCGTCGCCGACGCGTCTGTGGCCGACCAGCTCGCCGAACAGCTCGCGGTGGTCGCATCCGGGCTCGTCACCGGCGACCCGTTCGACGAGGCGACCGACGTGGGGACGCTCATCGACGTCGAGGCCGCCGCGCTCGTCGAGCGCCGGGTCGCTGCTGCGGTGGCGGACGGTGCGTTGCTCATCTCGGGCGGAGAGCGGGAAGGGGCGCAGCTCGTGCCGCCGCTGCTCGACCACGTGCTCGTGACCGCGGAGCTCGTGCACGAGGAGACGTTCGGCCCTGCCGTCCCCGTGATCCGCGCCGCCGGGCTCGACGACGCGCTCGCGATCGCGAACGGGACCGACTACGGGCTGTCGGCGGGTGTCGTCTCGAACGACCTCGAGGCGATCACGCGCTGCATCCACGAGCTTCGCTGCGGGTCGGTGAACATCCGGCAGGTTCCGGGCTACCGCACGGAGCTGACGCCGTTCGGCGGGATCAAGGACTCCGGCCTCGGCATCAAGGAAGGCGTGCTCGAAGCGATGGCGGCCTTCACGACCGTGAAGGTCTACACCGTGCCCTGGCCCGGCTAGGCAACCGTCAGGCCGCCGCTCAGCCCGAGGCGCGCACCCGCCAGCGACTCGGCGGCGCGCGAGGCGGACCTGTTTCCCGTGACGGTCGCAAGGAACGGCTCTCGTTCGAGGCGGAGCAGCGTCCCCCCGGCGAGCGCCCGCACCGTCGCCGTCCGCGGCACGTCACGTAGGAGGGCGATCTCGCCGAAGCCGTCGCCCTCGTGGAGACGGTTCACGACGCTCCCGTCCACCTCGACCTCGACCGACCCGGCGGCGACGAGGAAGAACGCGTCGCCGGGATCGCCCTGCCGCATGATCACGTCGCCCGCGCGCATCGGCAGCTCCTCGAGACGGCCGACGAGGTGCTCGCGCGCGGCGCGCGAGAGCGGGGTGAAGATGGCGTTCGCATTCAGCACGGCGAGCCACTGCGACCCGGCAGCGGCCCGGCGATCGAGCACCCTCAGCCGCCGCCACAGCGCGGCGGCGAGCAGCGGCAGCGGCAGGCCGGCGGCGAGGAGCGCCCCCCGGACGCCGAGCGCGGCCACGAGAGCGGGTGCAGCGACGGTCCCGATCCCGACGGCCGTGACGAGGATCGCCTGCAGCAGGCCGAGCGCGTGCGCGAGCAGTTCGTTGTCGGCCACCCGCTGCAGCAGTGTCACTGCGGCGACGTCGACGACCGTCACCCCGACACCGACGACGGCGAGCAAGAGCAGCGCGAGGAGCTCGGACGAGACGAACGACAGGAGCACGAGCGGGATCCCCCAGAGCACCAGCCCGATCGCGAGGTCGGCGCCGTGGTCGCCGACGTGGAGACGCGCGAGCACGAGCCCGCCGCCGATCACACCGCCCACGCCGATCGACGCCGTCAACGTGCCGACTCCGGTCTGCCCGAGCTCGAGCAGGCGCAGAGCGGTGACGACGACGAGCACGTTCAACGCGCCGGCGACGAGACTCTGTGCGCCGTACAGCGTGAGCACGATACGCGTGTCCTTATCGGAGGCGACGACACGGAGGCCCGACAACGCGTCCCCGGTGCGAGGTGGAGGCGGCTCCGCGACACGCTCTCCCCGCGACATCGGGAGCTGCAGCAATGCGGACACGAGGTAGGCGCCGGCCGAGACGAGGAACACGGTGCCGACGCTCGTGCTCCGCAGCAGCGCGGCGCCGCAGAGCGGCCCGAAGAGGACGCCGACGCTCTCGATCACCGAGAGCGCGAGGTTCGTCGAGGTCAGCTCGTCGGGCGTCCGGGAGAGTGAGGGCAGCAGCGACTGCTGGATCGGCCTGACCGTCGCCGAGACCGCCGACTCGAGCGCGACACACAGATAGACGAGCCAGACCGGCCGCCCGCCGAGCGCCAGCAGCCCGGCAGAGGCGAGGGCGACCGTCCGGAGGAGCCCCGCCTGGAGCAGGAGCGTCCCGGGGCGGGCGCGGCCCAGGAGCGTGCCGGTCAGCGGCGCGGTGAGCGCTGCGGGCCCGAGCCGCACGAGTGCGGCGACCGCGACGCCGGTCGCACCGTCGACCCGAAAGGCGTAGACGGCGAGCGTGACCGTGTAGGCCCAGCGGCCGGTCACCGAAGCGAGCCGCGCGAGCTGGAGGAGGCGCAGCGACCGGTTCGCGCGCGTCGACCGGAACGCGTCGACCGAGACACCGATTCGCCCAGCGAGACCCACGCCGCGCGACTCTACGGAGGCTCAGGAGCCTCGGCGGTAACAGTCTGGAGACAGCCTCAGGGCTCGATCGGCCGCACGAACACGTCGGTCGCCCGTGACAGCATCCGCCGCAGGTCGACGATCATCTGCTTGTCGATGTCCTTGTGACGCGGCGGCGTGAGCACCTCGACCTCTCCGCCCAGCTCGACCTTCAGCTTCCCGTTCCGCTCCTGGGTCGCGGCGCCGAGCGCCTCGAGCAGCGACCGCACCTGGCGCCACTCGATGTTCTCGCTCGGCGGCACCGCGAAGAGCCGCTTCACGACGTCGCGGTGGTCGCTGTTCAGGTCCGTCGCGGCGAGAAAGGCGTCGACGTCGAAGGTCTGGTGGTCAGTCATGCGGAGCCCCTCTCTTGGTCGCCTTCTGCACCACGTCACGGAGCTGCCGGAGAAGACGCAGCAGGTCTCGTGGCGTGATCAGCACGCCGGGATGATCGTCACCCACGGCGGGATTCTCCCCGACGGAGCCGACGCGGTGCATCCGGGCGAACGCGGAGCGGGCGCGGGGAATCGCTCTGCGTCCGCCACGCAATGGTTCAGGTGGGCCTCTGATGTGGCGCGGCACCTGCAGGCCCACGATTCCGGTGTTCGAACCCAACCGAAAGGAGATCCAATGTCTTCGAACACTGACCTGGCCGCGGACGTCGGCGACGAGCTCTTCTGGGACCCGAAGCTCGACAGCACGGCGATCGCGGTCTCGGCCGACGACGGCCGGATCACGATGCGCGGCACCGTCGGCAGCCTGCGCGAGAAGGTCGAAGCGAAGAAGGCCGCCGAGCGCGTGTTCGGCGTCGTCTCGGTCGACAACCAGCTGCAGGTGAGGCTCCTGAACGACGACAAGCGCGCGGACGCCGATCTGCGCGGGGACGTGCTCCAGGCGCTGATGCTGGACAGCCTCGTGCCGAAGACGGTGGACGCCAAGGTGCAGGACGGCTTCGTCACGCTCACCGGTACGGCCAACTGGCAGTACCAGCGCGACGAGGCGGAGTTCGTGACCTCCAACATCGTCGGTGCGCTCGACGTCTACGACGAGATCGACCTCGTGTACCCGACGCCGCAGTCGGGGGACGTGCAGCACTCGATCAAGAAGGCGTTCAAGCGCAACGCGGCACTCGACGCCGACGACCTGTCGATCTCGACCAAGGACGGGACCGTGACCCTGAAAGGGACGGTCAGCTCCTGGGCCGAGCACGACGAGGCGATCGACGCCGCCTGGGCGGCGCCTGGCGTCACCTCGGTGCGGGACGACCTGACGGTCGCGTACTGAGCCATGGATTGCCGGGGCGGCGCGGGCCGGACGCGCCCGTGCCGCCCCGGCGGTCACATGAGCGGAGAAGCCGCGAACGATCCGCAGATCGTCGGACGCCGACGGAGGCTCGCGCAGAGACGATGTGCCTGCCGAAGGAGTGAAGCAGGCGATGAACCCAACAAAGCTGGCGAACGAAGCCTGGGAGGCACTGTTCCGCGCGCAGTCGACGATCATCCAGGAACTGGCTGCCCGGGACGCCTGGGAGGAGCTCGTGCCGCGCGAGTACCGCGTGCTCACCGCATTGTCTGCCGCGCCGGACGGGCTGCGCATCACCGACCTCGGCGAGGACGTGCTGCTGACCCAGCCGGGCACCTCCCGCCTCGTCGTTCGCCTGGAGGCGCGAGGCCTGGTGAGCCGTGTCGAGGACCCGGCCGACGCGCGCGCCTGCCGCATCCGGTTGACCGAGGCGGGGGTCGCCGCCCAGCGGCGCATCGGGCGCGCGCATGCCCGGCACGTGTCCGACGCGATGTCGCGCAACCTCGGCCGCGGGGAGCTCGAGCAGCTCCTCGAGCTCTGCCGGAGGCTGACGTGATCCGGCGGCAGGTGCTCGGGTCCGTGAACAATCTCAGGATGTCCGCTCCCGCCAGCCCGCTGCTCTCGGCGGCACAGCTCGAGACGCTCGCCGAGCTCGGCGAGGAACGCTCGGCACGCGCCGGTGACTTCCTCTACCGCGTCGGCGACCGCACCTACCCGTTCGTGGCCATCCTCGAAGGTGAGGTTGCGATCATCGACTCGGCAGGGAACGAGCTCGTCCGGCACGGGCCGTCCGGTTTCCTGGGGGAGCTGAACCTGCTGTCCGGGCAGACAGTGTTCGTCAATGCGCTCGCGACCACGCCGCTCCGGTACATCGCGGTCGAGCGCAGCGCACTGCGCTCGCTGCTCGACGACGACGGCCCGCTCAGCGACCTGCTGCTCTCGACGTTCATCTCGCGGCGCGAGGCGTTGCAGAGCGTGCCGGGTGTCGGGCTCGAGATCGTCGGCCCGCGCGGCTCGGAGGCGACGATGCGCACGCTCGAGTTCGCGCGCGCGAACCGGCTGCCGTACACGTGGCAGGACGAGGAGCCGCCCGGCGGCGATGCGCTTCCCCTCGTCCGGCTGCCCGGCGGAACGGAGCTACGGGCGCCGAGCGCGGGCGAGCTGCTGCGCGCCCTCGGCATCGGGCTCGAGCTCGCGCCCCGTGAGGAGGTCGACCTGCTGGTCGTCGGCGCCGGCCCGGCCGGGCTCGCGGCCGCGGTCTACGGCGCCTCGGAAGGGCTCGACACGCTGGTGATCGAGAGCACGGCGCTCGGCGGGCAGGCGGGGTCGTCCCGCAGGATCGAGAACTATCTGGGATTCCCCGCCGGGATCAGCGGTACAGAGCTCACGAGCCGCGCCGTCACCCAGGCGCGCAAGTTCAGCGCGCGAACGGCGACGCCGTACCGCGCGCTCTCGCTCGAGCCCGGCACGGAACGCCACCTCGTGCGGCTCGAGGACGAGCGCGAGATCTTCGCGCGCGCGGTCCTGCTGTCGACCGGCGCGCAGTACCGCCGTCTTCCCGTCGATCGCCTCGGCGAGTCCGACGGGCTGACGGTGTTCTACGCCGCCGGTCCGCCGGAGGCCCGGCTGTGCGGCGGTGCCCGCGTCGCGGTCGTCGGCGGCGGCAACTCCGCGGGCCAGGCGGCGGTCTGGCTCGCACGAGGCGGTGCGCTCGTCACGCTGCTCCATCGGCGGGCCGACCTGGCCGAGACGATGTCGGACTACCTGATCCACGAGCTCGAGCGCTACGGCGTCGGCGTCCGCGACCGAAGCGAGATCGCGGAGCTCCACGGCGAGGGAGGGCACCTCCAGGCGGTGACGCTGAAGACCGGCGAGCACCTTCCCTTCTCGTTCCTGTTCCTCTTCCTCGGCGCGCTTCCGTGCACGTACTGGCTCGACGACACCGTCGCGCGCGACCAGAACGGCTTCGTCCTCACCGGCCCGGCAGCGGGTGCGGACAACCTGCTGGAGACCGACATTCCCGGCGTCTTCGCCGCCGGGGACGTCCGCTCCGGCTCGACCAAGCGTTGCGCCACTGCCGTCGGCGAGGGGGCGATGGCCGTCCAGTTCGTCCATGCCCACCTCTCCCCCACAGGCACGATGGAGCGTTCGCGGTGAGCAACGTCGTCTGCAGCCACCTCGATCAGATCGCCGTCACCGAGCTGCCGGCCTCGGTCGACGGCTGCGAGGACTGCCTGCGGATCGGCGGCAAGTGGCTGCACCTCCGGATCTGCCTGGAGTGCGGGCACGTCGGCTGCTGCGACAGCTCACCCAACCGGCACGCCAGCGCACATGCGCACGCGGCGTCGCACCCGCTCATCCACTCGCTGGAGCCCGGTGAAGACTGGAACTGGTGCTACGTCGACGAGGTCGCGTTCGTCGTCGACGGGATCCACGGGCACACGCACATCCCGCCGTCGCCGCTCGGCGGCTGACTAGACGAGGCCCCGCATGTGGGCCATCGTCACCGCCTCGAGGCGCGAATGCGCGCCGAGCGCGCCGAGGACACCGCGGACGTGGTTCAGGACGGTGTACCGGGAGACGCCCATCGCACGGGCCATCTCGTCCGTCGTCGCGCCGCGCGCGAGGTACGCGAGGACCTCGGCCTGGCGCGGCGTCAACGCGTCCGGAACGCGCTTTGGGGCCACGGGCGTCACCAGCTCGGTCCCGACGCCGAACACGCCGGTGATCGCACCGTCGGTCTCGATCGGCACGCTGGAGATCTCGACGTCGACCTGCTGACCGTCCTTGCGGATGAGCGTCGCCTCGTAGGTCGTCTCGGCTCGGCCGCCGATCAGCTTGCTCGTGAAGGCGTCGCGCACGGCCGCCCGGGACTGAGGAGCGACCGCATCGAGATACGGGTGTCCGCGCAAGTCACCGGCGAACTCCTCCGCAGCCTGGTTGAGCCAGCGCACGACGCCGGTGGCGCCGATGGCGAACACCGGGAGCGGGAGCCGGTCGAGCGCTCGGAGGACGTCGCCGAAGTGGCTGAGCGGGCCTAAGTCGGGCGTCGCCTCAGTCACGCTCGTAGAGGAGATCGAGCGCCTTCGCGACGAGTGGCTGGAGGCCGAGAGCGAGCAGGACGGCTACCACCGAGAAGATTGCGACCGTCGCAGCTGCCAGCGCGATCGTCATCTCAGGCGCGACTCACCCGAAGACGACGCGCCTCACGCAGGACCGACCCGGCGAGCACGAGCGCGACGGCGACGGGCAGCAGCCACCACGCCGCGATACCGCTCCGCTCGAGCACCCAGGTGAGCACGATCGAGACCGCGAGCCCGACGGCGACCCGCCAGTCGTCGCCGACCACGAAATCCCACCAGAACCGCAAGAAGGCGCGGACGTGGCTCACGTGGCCGCCACCTGGGGCTGCGGTGCCTGCCGCAGCCAGCGCACCAGCGCAACCGACGCCAGCGTGACGAAGGGCACGAGCGCGGCGAGCGCGAGATCGTCGCCGGGCCAGTCGACGCCGACCCCTTCGCCCGCCCAGAAGATGCCGAAGCTCGTCAGGAGGATGCCGACTGCGAACTTCAGGGTGTTCTCCGGGACCCGCTCGAGCGGGCCGCGGACGGCGAGTCCGACGAGCACCACGAGCACGACCGCCGCGACGGCCGCAGCCGCAGCGAGACCGAGCCGGCCCTGCGTGCTGCCGAACGTGATGACGATGAACGTGACCTCGAGGCCTTCGAGCAGCACGCCCTTGAACGCGACGGTGAACGAGTACCAATCGATCCCGTTGCGCTCGTCCGACGGGGCGGACTCCGCGGCGGTCCGTTCCCGGGCGAACGCAGCTGCCTCGTCGTGCAGCGGCTTGTAGCCGCCGGCCCGGAGCACCGCCTTGCGAAGCCACTGGAGGCCGAACGCGAGCAGCAGCGCACCCACGATCAGGCGGAGCGTGCCGATCGGGATCAGCCGCAGCGCCGGTCCGAGCGCGGCGACGATCGCCGCCAGAACGACTCCGGCCGCGCCCACGCCGAAGAGCGTCGAACGCCAGCCACGAACGACTCCGACGGCGAGCACGATCGTGAGCGCCTCGACCCCCTCGACGGCGCTCGCGGCGAACGTCGTCAGGAACAGGAGGATGTCCGAGCTCATGAGGCGCGCGAGCAGGGGCACCGCCCGCGCTCGAGTCGCCGGCCGCACGAGGCGCAGCGCCGGGTCGCCTTGACCTCGAGCTGGTGCTTCGCGGCGCCTGCCCTGACCATCAGCCAGGCGACGCCACCGGCGCAGATCACGCCGACTGCCTGTGAAAGCGTCAATGCCATGTCGCCATGGTGAACGGACCCGCGCCCGAGGGCATCGGTGGGCCGCCCGAACGGCTGCGCGGTTCTGCGGAGGCAAGAAAACGGCGGCAGCGGGGAGAGGGAGAGGGGCGCCCCGCCGCCGCCGAGCCGGTCGGGTCAGCGCGCGACGAGCACGCGGTCTTCGACCCTGGTCACGCCGGGTGCGGCCCAGGCCGCGTCGATGGCCGAATCGTGCTCGGCCTGCGAGGCGACCGTGCCGGTGACGGTGACCGTCCCGTTGTTCGCGTCGACGTCGAGCTTCTTCGCGTCGAGCTTCGCGTGCCGCTCGAACGCGTTCTTGATCGCGAGCTGGATATCTCCGGCCTCGGCCGGCTTGTGGTTCAGCATCACCTCGTCGACGACACCGAGCACGCCGAAGACGCTTCCCGCGACGAGCTCGGCCTCCTCGCGCTCGAACTGCCAGTCGGCCGACCCCGTGAGCGTGACCCACCCGTCGTCGACACGTGCGTCGATCGACGTCGGCACGATCGAGTCGAGGGTGAGAGCCCTGAGCACGTCGCCACGCAGCTCCGCGTTCTCTCGACCGTGCTCGTTCAGAAGCTTGACGGTGAGGTGGTTCTCGACGGCACGCACGCCGGCGACGCGAGCTGCCGCCTTCTGCGCCTCGAGCCTCTCGCGGACGCTGCCGACCGTGCCCCGTAGCGTCACCTCGCCGCCGTCCGCGGAGACGGCGATCGCGTCCGCGTCGACTTTCGGGTCCCACTCGAGCTCCTCCGAGACCCAGCTCCGAAGGTCGTCGTCCGTGCTCATCCGTGCTCCTTTCTCACTGCGCGAGCCGGGACGATCAGCACCGGCCGTCGCGCATGGGTCACGACCTGGTGCGACACGTTGCCCTCGGCGAGCTCGCGCAAGCCGTGGAGGCCGCGCGAGCCGAGGACGATCAGGCCGGCGTCGAGCTCCTCCGCCACGTCGACGATCCCCCGCCACGCATCGGTCTCCAGCTCCGCGCGCGGCGCCGCGGGAAAGCCCGCGTCCCGGGCGAGCTGTGCTCCTTCCTCCGCGCGGGCCGTCAGGTCCTCGTCGATCTCGCGTTCGAACCCGGCCGCACCCGACCCGGCGGCGGCATAGACGTCGGCGACCGCTTCGAGCGGGCCGACGTCGACCACGACTGCGCGCTGTCCCGGCGGCAGCAGGTCGCCTGCGGCTTCGATTGCGTGTCGCGCCTCGGGCGACCCGTCGTAGCAGAAGAGGATCGGTCCCTCGCGCATGCGCGGAGCCTGGCGCGTCGCTCGTTCGGCGGCGTCGGTCGTCTCCCTGATCGGCCGCGGATTGTGCGCAGGGTCGGGCTGCGACGAACACGCAACGGCTCAGGTGGTCCGCCGACGCGACCCGCACCGACCCGTCCGCACGATCACCACGAGGTTCGCGACGCCGGCCTTCCGCAAAGGACGACGACCGCCCGCCCGAGCTGGGCCGGACAGGAGGTGCAGAGATGAGCAGCACGACCCACGACCGCACCGCGACGTTCCTGGAAGTGGGCATCTGGGTCCTCTTCTTCGCGCTGCTCATCCCCGCGGGCCTCGTCGGCTACCTGATCGGGCGCAACTCGAATCACGTGAGCGGCAACGGCGGGGAAGCGTCGGCGCCGGCGGCGGCAACGGCGCAGGCCGCCGCCTGGAACCTGCCGAACGGCGACCTCTTCAACACGCGGAACACGCGTGGCACGACGATCTCCTCGGCCAACGTCTCGCGTCTCGGCGTCGCGTGGACCATGCCTCTGACGGCGAGCAGCGTCTACGGGACGTTCGCCGCGAACCCGGTCGTGGCGGGCCACGTCGTCTTTCTCCAGGATCTCGACTCGAACGTCTTCGCAGTCGATCTCGGCTCCGGCCACGTGCTCTGGACGCACAAGTACAACTCCCAGGACATCGGGCCGAACGGCGTGACGGCGCACGACGGTGTCGTCTACGGCGCGACCGCCAAGTTCGCGTTCGCCCTCGACGCCCGCACCGGCAAGGAGCTCTGGCGGAACACCGGGCTGGTGCCCGCGCGCCTCCAGCACGGCGGCGGCGAGCTCGCGAACGGATTCGGCATCGACATCCAGCCGCAGGTCGCGAACGGCAAGGTCTACCTCTCGTCGGCGGCGCTGCTCGGCGGCGGCGTCGTCTATGCCCTCGACGAGAAGACAGGGCACACGCTCTGGACCTTCGACTCGGTGACGGACCCCGTCGGGAAGAAGATCATCGGCGGCGGCGCGTGGAACCCGCCGGCGATCTCCCCCGGTGGCAGCGTCTACTTCGGATTCGGGAACATGTACCAGCCGGCGGACGTGGCGCTGACCCATCCGGGCAAGCGCCTCTATACGGACAGCCTGGTCGCACTCGACGGCGACACGGGAAAGCTCGACTGGTACTTCCAGGCGGTCCCGAACGACTTCCACGACTGGGACCTCCAGGTCTCCCCCATCTACGTCCAGTCGGGCGGTCGCCCGGTGATCCTCGCTGCCGGGAAGATGGGCTACGTCTACGCCGTCGACCCGTCGACCGGCGCGCTCGTCTGGAAGACCAAGGTCGGCGTCCACAACGGCCACGACCAGGACGGGAACCTGGCGTTGAAGCACGAGCTGAAGCCGGCTCACTACCCGGACACGGTCGAGCCCGGCATCGTCGGCGGCGTCGAGACGAACATGGCGGTGGCCGACGGCGTCGCCTACGTCCCCGTCGCGAACCTCGCCTCGCAGTGGAAGACCGCGAAGACGGGCCTCGGAAGCGCGAACTTCGCCAAGGGGGCCGGCGAGCTGGTCGCCCTCGACCTCGCGAGCGGCCGCGTCCGCTGGGACACCAAGCTCAGGCAGATGCCCGACGGCGAGGCGACGGTGGTCAACGACCTCGTCTTCACGACCACCTTCGACGGCCACGTGGTGGCGCTCGCGCGCGACAGCGGGAAGGTCGTCTGGACGAAGAACCTGCCCGCCTTCACGAACGCGCCTGTGACGGTCGTCGGGAACACACTGATCACCGCGGCGAGCTACCCTGGCGGCAAGGGCCAGATCCCCGAGGTGATCGCCTTCAGGCTCGGCGCGCACGGCTCGCTCACCCCCACCGCCACGACCCCGGCCGGGCAGGGTGGCGGGTCGGCGAACGGCGCCTCCGTGTTCGCGCAGAACTGCTCCTCCTGCCACACACTGGCGGCAGCGCACGCCACGGGGACGGTCGGCCCGAACCTCGACCAGTTGAAGCCGAGCCGGGCCGTGGTCGAGCGCCAGGTGACAGACGGCGGCGGCGGCATGCCGGCCTTCGGCGGGCGGTTGAGCACGCAGCAGATCGCGGCAGTCGCGGCCTACGTCGCGCAGAGCGCCGGCAAGTAGTACGTACGGCTCAGCGCCCGAGCAGCGACGCGACGGTGTTGATCGCGATCGCGAGGATCACGGCACCGAACAGGTACGAGAGCAGCGCGTGGTGGATCGCGGCCCGGCGGATTCCCTTCTTCGACAGATCCGTGTCGGAGACCTGGTAGGTCATCCCGATCGTGAACGCGACGTACGCCAGGTCGAGATAGTCCGGCGCGACGCCGTCCGGAAAGCCGATGCCGCCCACGGGCCCCGTGTAGTAGAGCCTGGCGTACCGGAGCGTGTACACGGTATGGACGCACGCCCAGGCGAGGACGACGCTGGCGACGGCGAAGCCCGTCAGGGCGACGCGTCCGCTGTGGCCCTTGTGGCCGGCTTCGGAGAGCGTGAAGACCACGGCGATCAGGCTGACCACGCTGGCCCACAGCAGGACCCCCTCCGCCAGGCGCCGCGAGTCGTCCTCGCGGCCGGCGACGCGCGCCGTCGTCGCCTGGTCGGCACGCGCGATCGCGGACCACACGAGCCCGAGAAAGGTCAGGGCGGCGGCGTCGAAGCCGACGAGAACCGCAGTCGACCACGACGCGCCGAACGCCAGTCCGGCGGCCAGCCCGGCGACGGCCGCCACGGTGCCGACGGTGGCCCGCCGCTCGGCGAGCCCCAGGGGCCGGTGGCGAGGCGTCGCCTTACCGACGCTCATCGGGCGGGACGATCAGCACCGGCCGGCCCGAGTGCTGCGCGACCTGGTGCGACACGCTCCCCTCGACGAGCTCCTTCGCGCCGCTCAGCCCGCGCGTCCCCATCACGATCACCGCGGCGTCGATCTCGTCGGCCCGGTCGACGATCGCTTCCCACGTCGGTGCCCCGAGCTCGGCGGACGGGTCTGCGTCGAATCCCACCGCGCGCGCGTGCTCGGCACCGACGCGCGCCCGCGCCAGCGCGTCGGCGGAGTTGGCCTCCTCGAAGGCCTGCCCCGGGACGACCGACGAGGTGATCGCGACGCTCTCAGACTGCGTGAGGTACGGGCCGACGTCGAGCACGATCGCCCGTCGCGGCCCGAGCACCTTCGCAGCGACGTCGATCGCGCGCCGCGAGGCGGTCGAGTCGTCGTAACAGATGAGAACGGGCCGGTCGTCCATCGATCCTCCTCTGACGTGGTCCTCGGATCCTGCGGTTCGACGGAGTATCCGCACATCGGCCGAACCCCCGAGGCGCTGCGGATGATCCGCAGCCGATCACACCCTCCTCTGATGCCGTCGCGACGGGCCGCGGAGACCATACGGGAGCATGCCGTCCAAGCCGCACCACGAGCCCGAGCCGTTGGAGAAGCTGCACGAGCTCGAGCACATCGCCGACGTCGGCGAGGACGAGCGGACGCCGCTCATCCTGATCGGCGAGGTGTGGGTCGTCTGCGCGATCGTCGTCCTCGTCGTCCTGCTGATCTCACTCTTCGCGTTCCACATCGCCTGATGGCGAACGCGGCTCTTCGTCCACCGCCGAGGGGCATCCGCCGCCTCACGCCGAGGCATCGCCGCCGCCGCCGGCTGTCCGACACAGCGGCCGCGATCTCGGTGGCCGGGCTCGTCGGCTCCTGTC
>OUNM010423605.1_pt1 | contig 15012 bp, 12 predicted proteins | sample 1769961 | NCBI WGS metagenome assembly OUNM01 (sample SAMEA3914820, study PRJEB12502) | metagenome | biome: forest; material: soil | place: USA | collected 2012-03-12 | depth 0.3 m | reverse complement strand
GTCATTGACCGCGCGGTGAATCGAGGGGAGCGACAGCCCGGTTTCCTGCCCGGCTCCGGCATAGGAGCCGGTCTCCACCAACGCCAGCAGCGCGCGCAGGCGCGACATGGTGACGTGCGGACTGTTCACATGATCGAGCGCGGCATCGATGCGCGGGGCCAGGATCTCTCCGGCACGGGTAGGCACCATCCCGTCATGACGGCGTTCGAACAGCGGCAGGCCGATCTGCGACTCGAGCCGGGCCAACGCCTGTGTTATGGCTGGCTGACTAAGGTTCACGGCCAAGGCAGCGGCATTGACCGTGCCCAATTCCGCGATTTTTGCGACAGCCCGCAAGTGCCGAAGGTTGAGACTCCAGATATCCATGGCATCGTTATTAGCCAAATCCTATCACGTGTCCAAAGTTTCTCTTTCCCCTTGAACAAGGTCAGGCCCAAGACATCGTCGCCCCATCCGGCCCAGATCATTCCCGCGCGCCGGAACCCGAAGATCGAAGGAGAGCAGATCATGAGTGGCATCGTCGTCCAGAACATCGAACGCGCCGATCAGGCCGTGATCGACGGCCTCGCCAAGTGCGGCGTCGCCACCGTTCACGAGGCACAGGGCCGCACCGGCCTGCTCGCCAGCTACATGCGCCCGATCTACGCCGGTGCCCGCATCGCCGGCTCGGCGGTGACGATCAGCGCCCCTCCGGGTGACAACTGGATGGTCCACGTTGCCATCGAACAGCTGAAGGACGGCGACATCCTCCTGCTCGCCCCCACCAGCCCGTGCGAGGATGGCTACTTCGGCGACCTGCTGGCCACCAGCGCGATCGCGCGCGGTTGCCGCGGGCTGATCATCGATGCCGGCGTGCGCGATGTGCGCGACCTGACGGAAATGCAGTTCCCCGTATGGTCCAAGGCGGTTTGCGCTCAAGGTACGGTCAAGAACACGCTCGGTTCCGTCAACGTGCCGGTGGTCTGCGCCAATGCCGCCGTGCAGCCAGGCGACGTGATCGTGGCCGACGATGACGGCGTGGTCGTGGTGCCGCGCGAAAAGGCCGCCGAAGTGCTCGCCGCAGCCCAGGCCCGCGAAGCCAACGAAGGCGAAAAGCGCGAGAAGCTGGCCGCCGGCGTCCTCGGCCTCGACATGTACAAGATGCGTGAGCGTCTGGAAAAGGAAGGTCTGAAGTATGTCTGACCGGATCGTCTCCTGGCACGCCAGTCCCAGCAAGCCGCTCTACACCCCGCCCGCCGGCGCGGTGGACGCGCATTGCCACGTGTTCGGCCCGATGGCGCAGTTCCCGTTCAGCGCCAAGGCCAAGTACCTTCCGGAAGACGCCGGCCCGGACAAGCTCTTCGCCCTGCGCGATCACCTGGGCTTTGCCCGCAACGTGATCGTGCAGGCCAGCTGCCACGGCACCGACAACGCCGCGACGCTGGACGCCATCGCCAAATCTGGCGGTAAGGCGCGCGGTGTTGCGGTCGTCGATCCGGCGATCTCGGACGCGGACCTTGCCAAGCTGCATGAAGGCGGCATTCGCGGCATCCGCTTCAACTTCCTGAAGCGCCTTGTGGACGATGCGCCGAAGGACAAGTTCCTGGAAGTCGCCAGCCGCCTGCCCGAAGGCTGGCACGTGGTGATCTATTTCGAGGCCGACATCCTTGAGGAAATGCGTGCCTTCATCGCCGCGATCCCCTTGCCGGTCGTCATCGACCACATGGGCCGCCCGGACGTGACGCAAGGCCCGGACGGTGTGGACATGAAGGCGTTCCGCACGCTGCTCGACAGCCGGGACGACATCTGGTTCAAGGCCACCTGCCCGGACCGCCTAGACCCCACGAACGACCCGTGGGACAAGTTCGCCGAAGCGGTGGCCCCGCTGGTGGCGGACTATCAGGACCGCGTGATCTGGGGCACCGACTGGCCGCACCCGAACATGCAGGACAACATCCCGGACGACGGCCATCTGGTCGACATGATCCCCCGCATCGCCCCCACGGCGGAGCTTCAGCAGAAGCTGCTCGTGACCAACCCGATGCGGCTTTACTGGCCCGAAGAGCTGTAATTTACGTCGCTGCGTGGCGCGCCACAGAGGCGCCACGCAGCGATAATACCGTAGATCGCGGCCAGCGCCGCCAGTCCGGCCAAATAGCCCACGACATCGCGCAGGGGCGCCCCCATCTCGTTAAGCCGCACGAAGGTCTGCGCCCCACACGTCGCGGGCGACAGGTGCGCCAGTGCCGAGACCCAGCCCGGCATCGAGGACAGCGGCCACGCCGCCCCCGCCAGGAAGAACAGCACGATCGAGGTAGGGATCAGCACCTGAAGCGCTCGCTCCGCGCTGTCGAACAAGCTGCCCAGCAGCAGCCCCAACCCGGTCACCGCAAAGGCGAAAAGCGGCACGGCAAGAATCAGTCCAGCCAGATTGCCCGCCCTCGGCACGTCCTGAAACCAGAAGACCCAGCCGAAATAGAACGCCGCGCCGCAGCAGCCGATGGTCGCCAGCGCGGTCCAGGTGCCCAGGAAACCCGGCAATGACCAGCGCCCCTCCCCCCGCTTGCGCCGGTCGGCCGCGAGCATGGCAGTGCCGAACAGCAGCGTCTGTTGCAGGATGATCGCGGATACGGCTGGGAACACGTAATCGGCATAGCCCTCCCGCGTGTTGAACAGCGGGCGTTCCACGATCTCCACCGGCGCGCGCAAGTGCAGCCCTTGGGCGAGCGGACCCAGCCGCTCCACCGCCACGGCCATGACCGCCGCCTGCACCGCGCCGCCGATGTCACGCGCGCGGATCAGGTAGGTGCCGTTAACGAAGATGCCGATGCCGCCACCGGGCGCGCCGGTCAGCAGGCTGCGGCTGAACCCGCGCGAGATCAGCAGGATGCCGTCTGCCTGCCGGTGGCGCACCATCCGCTCGGCCTCGTCGGTGGACTGGGCCTGCGCGACGATGCGGACTTCGCGCGTGTCCGAAAGGTTGCGCGCCAGCGCGCGGGTGAGCGTGGAGTTCTCCTCGTCCACCAGCACCACCGGCAATTGCGTGGCGGTCTGATGGGCATAGGGCGCGGGGTAGTAGAAGCCGTAGAGCACCACCGCGAGCAGGATGATCGAGGCAAGTGCGAACGTGGACAGCACTTCGCGGAAAACGCCGAGGTAGGCTTTTCCGAAACTCATGCCCCCTCCTCCGGCCGCCGAAGCAGCAGCAGGACGAGCACCATCGGCACCGCGACATAGAGCGACAGCACGCCGATCTGCGGCAAGGCCACCGAAACCGGCGCGCCCAGGAATTGATCCATCTGAAGGCGCAGATAATGCGTGAAGGGCAGCGCCGCGCTCCAGTTGCGGGCGAAGCCGGAGCCGCCGTCCAGCGGCAGGGTGCCGCCCGAATAGGCCAGCGCCGATCCGGCGTAGAGCGCGCTGGCGGAGAATGCGAAGCTGGCCTTGCGCACGCCGATCACCAGCAGGAGGGAGATTGCCGCCGTGCCCGCGAACAGCAGGCCTTGTGCGAAGACGGTCAGCAGCAGGCTGCCGTTCATCGCCCAGCCCCGCACGCCGCAGAGCCAGATCAGCCAGACCGCGCCCCAGCACGTCAGCGCCACGAGATAGGGCGTGAGCTTGCCCAGCAGTGCCGCCAGCCCTCCGCCGGTTTCCTGTTTCCACGAGGCAAGCGATTTACCGCGTAACTCCCGCCCCATCGCCATCACCACCACGCAGGCGGTCAGCAGGTGGAGCACGGCGGGTTGGATCAGCGCCTGCAAGTACCATTCGAAGCTGGTCTGCGGGTTGAACAGCACTGTCGCCTGCACTTTGGGCGGGCTGATCCGCACCGCCGGAAGCCCGCGCGCCCGCAAGGCGTCGAGCCCCTTCTCCGCCAGCACCGCGCTGACTGCCGACTGTAGCGCGGATTCCGCACTACCGCCGATTGTGAGGAACGAGGCGTTGTAGAAGATCTGGATCGCGGGAGTGTCGGTGGGGGTGAGGCCTCTATCCACGCCCTCGGGGATCGACAGGATCGCCCAGACTTGACCCGCCCGCGCCAGCCGTTCGGCCTCCGCCATCGACGTGGGCCGCGCGGCGATAGTGACGGCGGGCGAAGCGGAAACAGCGCGGACGATGGCGCGGCTGACGGTGCCGTTGCTCTGGTCCAGCACCGCCACCGGCAGAGCGCGTGGCACGGCGGCAATCAGCATGGCAGCGACCACCGTGATCGCGCAGGCCGGGAACAGCGTGAGCATGCCAAGGTCCCAGCGGTCGCGGCCGAGATGCGCCAATTCGCGCCGCAGTGCTTCGATGAAACGCGCACGCATGAAACCCATTATTGCGGCCAGTCGAACAGCACGCTCATGCCGGGTCGCAGCCCTTGAACCGGCGCAGTGGGACGCAGGCGGATTTCGAAACTGCGCACATCGAAACCTGAAGACTGGCGCGTCGCCCGCCACGTCGCGAAATCGCCCTGCGGGCTGATGTAGCTGACGCGGAACGCCGCTGCCTTCCCGCCCAGTGCCGGTATCTTGCCGTTCAGCACTTTGCCCTTGGCGAGGCCATGAAACTGGTCCTCTCGCAAGTTCAGCGAGACCCAGGGATGGGCCACGTCGATGATCTGGAACACCGGCACGGCGGGTCCGACGATCTCGCCCGGCTCGGCCAGTTTGCGTGTCACTTCGCCATCGATGGGCGCGACCAACCGCTTTTCGCTGCCGAGCGCATCGGCGATCGAGACGCCGCCCTGCGCCACTTGCACTTGCGCGGCGGCGGCGGCCTTTTCCTCCACCCGCGCGCCGGACTGGGCCTTCAGGTATTGCAGCTTCGCCGCTTCCGCCTGCCGGGCGCTGGCATCGCGCGCGGCGTGGGCCTCATCCCGCCGCTGCGCCGCGATCACGCCTTCGGCATAGAGGTTGTCCGCACGGCGCGCGGACACGGCGGCAAGGTCCGCGCCCGCCTGCGCCGCCTTCCACATCGATTTCAGCGATTCCACATCCTCTCGCCGGGCGCCGGCATCGGCCAGATCGCGCATGGCTTCCGCCCCTTTCAGCGCGCCTTCGGCCTGCTGCTTGCCCCCGTCGATCTCCGGGCTGGAGAGCGTGGCCATCAGCGTGCCCTTGCGGATCGGATCGCCCTCCTCCGCCAGCAGCGTATCCACCCGCGCCAGCGCCTTGGTGGCGACGTTCACCTCGTCCGCATCGACCATGCCCTGCAATTGCTGCGGGCCGGGGCGGGATGCGACCCACAGGCCGATCGCCAGCAGCACCGCCACCAGCACCAGTCCGCCCACCAGCAGGCGGGACTTCACGGGCGATGGCCGCTCCGCCCCTTCGGTCAAGGATGTGCCGGTCTCTTCTGTCATGGAGCGGTTATCCTGTCGGGGCGGAGGACATAGGCGGGAAAGTCGGAACCGCGATTGCTGGCAACCAGCAAGGCACTGAGCGCGATCACATATTCGTAGGCGGTCGCAATGCGCTGGGTCTGCGCCACCGATAGCGCGGTGCGCGCGTCGATCAACTGGCTGGCGGTATCTTCGCCCTCGCGAAAGCCCACTTCGTGAACGCGCAGATTCTCCTCGGCCGCCTTGATATTGCTGTCCAGCAGCAGGAACGATCGCCGCGCGGTCTCGACAAGGTTGTAGGCGCGGCTGGTCTCGATCTCGATCGTCTTCCTGGTATCGTCCGCCGATTGCGCGGCGGAGCGCTGGCGGGCACGGGCAGCGTCCAGCGTGTCCTTGCGATCGATGTTGGAAAGCAAGGTGAAGCGCAGACCCACGCCCGCAATCCAGTCCGGATCGATCGGAATCGCATCGCTGCGGTTGAAGTTGTAGGAACCGAAGGCATAGGCCTGCGGCCGCATTCGGGACTTGGCAAGATCCACCCCGGAATCGGCCAGATGCTCGGCCGCTGCCGCCACCCGCATCTGCGGCTGGCCTTCGGAGGTGGCGCTGGCCAGGAAGCTCGCCAGCGGCTCCAACCCATTGGCATTGACGAACAGCGGCGTCGTCGGCCGCACGCCGCCCCCAACACTGGCGTCCACATCGAGCAGACGAGCCAGCGAGTCCGCCGCATTGGCCTGCTCCATCGTCGCGCGCTCCACCGAACGCTGCGCGGCATCGCGCGCCACCTGCACTTCCAGCACGCGGGAGCGCGGGATAACGCCTTCGCGGAACAGCGCCTGCGCATTGGACAAGTGCTTGTCGAACGCATCGCGCGTCTGCGTGGCGGAAGTCAGCAGCGCGGCGGCCAGTTGCTCACCGAAATAGGCCTGCACCAGCTTCACTTGCGAAAGGTCCTGTGCGCCGGCCTGTTTGGCGCGGGCGAGTTCGGCACCGGCCTCCGCCCCGTGCTGGATCGCCGGGATCGCGCCGCCGGAGTAGAGCGGCATCACGGCGGTGACATTGGGCCGGATCACCGTCTGCCGCGCGGTATAGTCCAACTCATCCGGGATCGCGGAGAGCAGGCCGGGCAGTGCCTGACTCACCCGGCCGGTCACCTGTTCGACGATGGAGGAGAATTCGGCCGGAAACTGGCCCGGCAAGCCGCTCAGAAAGTCGTTGGCGGAATTGCTGAAGCTGTCCTTCTGCCCGGTCAGGTCGACCGAAAGCGTCTTCTGGTAGGTGATTACGGAGACGGAGGTGGAGACCAACGGCCGGTTCAGCGCCTTCAGCGAATGGGCCATCGCCTCCGCCGCGGTCACATCCTCCGACGCGGCGCCCAGCGCAGACGAAACCTTGTCCAGCCGCCGCCGCGCCGCATCAAAGCTGAGAGTAATTGCCTCCCCCGAATTGGGATCGGAATTAACACCAGAATTGATTGGCACTTCTTGCTTAACAGCACTGGAAGCATCCGCATCCTGCGCATGTAATTCGGAAGGGTTCGCGGCCAGAAACCAAAGTAGTCCCGTCCCGAAAATGACCGTTCGATTACGAATTCCCGAGGCGACCATCCTGCTCCACCGGAGAATGTGCTTCGTAATGGTTTGCACATTTCCCCTTGAACCGAAAGACATTTCGTTCAATGTTCCGCCCGTGGTTGGGGGAACCGAATCGCGAAGTATCGCGAATGCATGGAGGTGCCCTACTTTGACACGTCTCCGAACAGATGAGCTTCAATAGGCGGTCGCTACTTTGCGATCGTGCGATGATGTTTTCAAACAATACTGTTTAAATTCTTCGGTCCGGAGGGTGTCGAGCACGTCTGGTCGTATCCGCTCGTCGTAATCGTTCGCCCTCGTCATGCCAAAAGGCCCGGATCGCAAGATTGAGGAGCCCAATCCAATGGTATCACGTTCGAGCCTGAGGCTGGCCATGCGCGCGCTGCTGGTGCGCGAGGATTTCGAGGATGTCTCCGCCCCCGGCCGCGCCCTGACCGCGCTGGTGGAGGAACTGGACCGGCGCGAGATCGAGGTGATCGTTTCGGATCACGTGGAAGACGCCGTTGCGGTCGTTTCCACCGATCCCTCGATCCAGTGCCTGCTGCTCGACTGGGACCTGGGCACGGACGAAAACCACGAAGAAGCGCACCGCGTGCTGGACGCCATGCGCGAATTCAACGCCGACGTGCCGATATTCCTGCTGGCCGACCGATCGGCCGCATCGGTGATCCCGGTCGATGCGATGACCAAGGCGGACGATTTCGTCTGGCTGCTGGAAGACACCACCGATTTCATCGGCGGCCGCATCCGCGCCGCGATCGAGCGCTATCGCTCCACCGTGCTGCCGCCGATGTTCGGCGCGCTGGTGAAGTTCGCGCAGACGTACGAATATTCCTGGCACACCCCCGGCCATACCGGCGGTACCGCCTTCCTCACCTCCCCCGCCGGCCGCGCGTTCTTCGAGTTTTTCGGGGAGAGCCTGTTCCGGTCGGACCTGTCGATCTCGGTCGGCGATCTGGGATCGCTGCTCGATCACTCCGGCCCGATCGGCGCGGGTGAGCGTTATGCGGCGGGCGTCTTCGGCGCGGACCGCACCTATTACGTCACCAACGGCTCCTCCACATCGAACCGCGTGATCCTGATGGCCTCTGTCACGCGTGATCAGGTGGCGCTGTGTGACCGCAACTGCCACAAGTCGGTCGAACACGCGATGACGCTTTCGGGCGCGATTCCGTGCTACCTGATGCCCACGCGCAATGCGCTGGGCATCATCGGCCCGATCCCGCCCGAGCATCTGACGCCCGCACACTTGCGCCTGCTGGTGGCGGACAATCCGCTGGCGCCCGAAGGGGCCAAGCCGGTCCATGCCGTCATCACCAATTCGACCTACGACGGCCTCTGCTACAACGTTGCCCGTGTCGAGGAACTGCTGGGCGACACCGTGGACCGCCTGCATTTCGACGAGGCGTGGTACGGCTATGCCCGCTTCAACCCGATCTACCGCGAACGCTTCGGCATGCACGGCGATCCGGAAACGCGCGACAAGTCCAAGCCCACCGTCTTCGCCACGCAATCGACGCACAAGCTGCTGGCGGCGCTGTCTCAGGCCTCGATGATCCACGTGCGCGATGGGCGCAATCCGATCGACCATGCGCGCTTCAACGAGGCGTTCATGATGCATGCCTCCACCTCGCCCTGCTATCCGATCATCGCGTCCAACGACGTTTCCGCCGCGATGATGGAAAGCTCCGGCGAGCATCTGACCGATGTGTCGATCCGTGAGGCGGTGGCCTTCCGCCAGATGATCGCCCGCCTCAATGCCGAAAGCGCGGACGACAACGCCTGGTTCTTCGACATCTGGCAGCCGGACGAAGTGCACGACGCGCGCGGCCGCACGGTGCCCTTCCACGAGTGCGATCCGGAACACCTCGCCACCGATCCCACCTGCTGGCAACTGGTGCCCAATGCCGAATGGCACGGCTTTGGAGAGATCGAGCCGGGCTATTGCATGCTCGATCCGATCAAGGTCTCGGTGCTCACCCCCGGCATGGATCCGGACGGCAGCTTGCGCGCGGTGGGCATCCCGGCCAGCATCCTCACCTCCTATCTTGGCGCGCGCGGGATCGTGGTGGAGAAGACCACGGACTTCACCGTCCTCTTCCTGTTCTCGCTGGGCGTGACCAAGGGCAAGTGGGGCACGCTGGTCAACGCCCTGTTGGACTTCCGCAAGGACTACGACGCCAACGTCTCGCTGGAACGCACGATCCCCTCGCTCGTGGCCGACTATCCGGAGCGCTATTCCGGCATGGGTCTGCGCGAACTGGCGGACCTGATGTTCGCGGCGATGGGCGACCTCAAGACCACCGCCACGATGTCCGAAGCCTTCGGCATCCTTCCCAAGCCCGACATGAGCCCGGTTTCCGCCTACGAGGAACTGGTGCGCGGCAATATCGAGAAAGTCACGCTGGACGACCTGGCCGGGCGCACCCTCGCCACCGGCATCGTGCCCTATCCGCCGGGCATCCCGCTGCTGATGCCGGGCGAGAACGCCGGCCCCGCCAAGGGCGCGCTGATCGGATACTTGCGCGCGCTGGAGCACTACGACCTGCGATTCCCGGGCTTCGGCCACGATACCCACGGCGTCGAAGTGGAGGACGGGGTCTACAACGTTCTCGTCGTCAAGAAGTCCTGAGGGGAGACCAAAAATGGCAACAGCAGCGGCCGACGACAGCGGCAACAAGATCGGACTCGTTCCCGCCACCTTAATGGTGGCGGGAAACATGATGGGATCGGGCGTGTTCATGCTGCCCGCCAACCTTTCGGCCATCGGATCGATCGCGCTGATCGGCTGGCTGCTGACTGTGGTGGGCGCGGTGGCGCTGGCACTGGTCTTCGCCAAGCTGTCCGCCATCGATCCGGCGGCGGGCGGGCCCTACGCCTATGCCCGCAAGGCCTATGGCGACTACATGGGATACCAGACCAACCTGATCTACTGGCTGGCCAACGTGGTGGGCAACGTGGCGCTGGCCGTCGCGGGTCTTGGCTATCTCTCCCACTTCTTCCCGGCCCTGAAAGTGCCGATCGTGATGGCCTTCGGGTCCATCGCGATCATCTGGTTCTTCGCCTACGCCAACATTCTGGGTCCGAAAGTGGTGGGACGGCTGCAAAGCTTTACCACCGTCTTCGCGCTGGTGCCGATCTTCGGCATGGCGCTGTTCGGCTGGTTCTGGTTCAACCCGCAAACCTTCTCCTCCGCCTGGAACGTCTCCGGCCAATCCAGCCCGAACGCGGTGATGGCCACGCTGACCTTCACGCTCTGGGCCTTCATCGGGGTGGAAAGCGCCTCGGTCTCCGCCGGCGTCGTCGCCAATCCTTCGCGCAACGTACCGATCGCGACGGTGGGCGGGGTGGTGCTGGCCTCGGTCGCCTATGTGCTCAGCTCCTCGGTCATTATGGGCATGATCCCTAACAAGGAACTGGTCGCCTCCTCCGCGCCCTTTGCCGACGCGGCAAGGCTGGCGCTGGGCGATTTCGCCGGCAGCGCCGTGGCGCTCTGCGCGGCGGTCGGCTGTCTTGGTTCACTGGCGGGCTGGACTCTGCTAGTCGGCCAGTCGGCCAAGGCAGCAGCGGACGACGGGCTGTTCCCCGGCATTTTCGCCAAGGTGAACAAGCGCGGCGTGCCTTCGCTCGGCCTTGTGATCGTGGCCGTCATCATGAGCGTGCAAGTACTCGCCACGATGTCGCCGACGGCCAGCCAGCAGTTCGGCAAGATCGCCTCGATCGCCGTCATCATGACGCTGCTGCCCTACATCTACTCCTGCATTGCGATAAAGGTGCTGGGCTACGGCAAGATGCCGCACGGCCAGTACACCTTCTTCGTGGCGGCAGGTCTGGCTGGCGCGATCTATTGCATGATCGCGCTGGTCGGATCGGACGGCGAGCAGACGCGCTGGTCGCTGATCTTCGTGATCGCCACCATCGTGTTCTACTCCGCATCGATCACCCGCAAGCGCGATCTGGATGAAAAGCACATCCACCCCGGCGGCAAGGCCCCGGTCTGGGTGCGCTATCTGGCGCTAGGGGTCACCGTGGTTGCCCTTGTCGTGATGTTCTGGCTATCGGTCGGCCGGCACAACGACCTCGACCTCCGCTCGCGCGAACAGGCGCCGGCTGAGGCGGGAGAGGCCGCACAGCAGATGGCGCCTTCCGGAGCGAATTGAGGGCCGGCGCCCAATAGAGGAACGACGAGACGATGCACTGGCGGGAAATGCGCGAAGACGACGTGGCTCACGTGGCGGACGTGGCGGACATGGTCCACCTCGACTACCCCGAGAATCCGCAAGTCTTCGCCGCCTGCTTCCGGCATTACCCTTCCGGCTGCCACGTGCTGGAAGGGGATGACGGAAAGGTTGCCGGTTACCTCGTCTCGCACCCCGGTCGGCAGGATCGGCCGCCGGTCATCAATCAGCCGATGTCCGGCCTGGCCGAGCCGTTCGACTGTTACTTCCTGCACGATCTTGCCCTTGGCGCCTCCACCCGCGGGCGGGGTTTCGCGGGCGAGGCAGTGCGGATCGCGCTGGACGAAGCAAAGGCGCGCGGGCTCAGCCGCGTGGTGCTGATCGCCGTGGGGGATGCCCACGGCTTCTGGGAAAAGCAGGGCTTCGATCTGCTCGGCGACGGGCGGCTCGATCCGGCCAAGGGCTACGGCCCTGAAGCAAGGATGCTCGTGCGCCCTATCTGAAGGGGGTTATGCATGATCCACTCTTCCGGCCGGAGCCTGGCTCTGGCCTGCGCGGCGGCCTCTGCGACCGTCGCCCTGCCTGCGAAAGCGCAGGATAACGCAGACGTTGCCGCGCTGCGCGGCGAAGTGGCCGACCTGAAGGCCACGGTCGATGCCCTGAAGGCCGAGATCGCGGCGATGAAGCAAGACCGCGCGGCTCCGGCTCAAGCCGCCGCAGCAATGCCTGCACCGATCTCGGCTCCGGCTGCCGCTACCAACGCACCCGGCACGGTCACCGCGTCCGGCCGCACACCCGCCGCGCCGCTGGAAACCCCACCGGCCCCACCGGCCCATCTCGACAGCGCGCAAGTCGCCAGCGCCGCCAGCAACCTGGGCGTCACCGCCTCTCCGCTGCCGGGCCGCGACACCATCGGCGATCGCATCACCGGCGCCTCCCGCCCGGACAACCAGAGCCCGCCGAACGATCCCGATCTTAAGGGCTTCATCCCGATCCCCGGCACTGAGACCGCCGTGCGCATCGGCGGCTTTGCCAAAGTAGACCTGATCTACGATCCCAAGACCGCCGGCGGCGACCGGGATGAGTTCGCCGTGCCGGAAATCCCCTTCGGCACCCGCAATCGCAACCGCGCCGACGTCAGCGCCCGCGCCACTCGTTTCAGCCTGGAAGTGCGCCGCCCGTCCACGCTGGGCAACCTGCGTTTCTATGTCGAGAACGACTTCTACGGGGACGGCACCAACTACAACTTCCACCTCAATCACGCCTATGGGCAAGTGGGGAACACTTACGGCGGCTATGGCTATTCGGCGCTGGTCGATGCGGACTCCCTGCCCGACACGCTGGACAACTGGGGGCCCGGCGGCGCGGTGTTCCTGCGCACCGCCTCGGTCCGTCAATCGTTCAAGGTGGCCACCAACACCCACCTGACGCTCTCGCTGGAGCAGCCCAATTCCGACCTGACGCTGGCCGACAACCAGACCACCGCGGAAACCATGCCGGATGTGGTGCTGGTCGCAAGGTATGAGGACGCCAAGGGCCACCTGCAAGTGGGCGGCGTGGTGCGCCGCATCGGCTATCGCCTGACCGACCCCGCCGAGGGCGAGCGCAGCGGCGCGGACGCCACCGGGTTCGCGCTTTCCGCCTCCGGCTCGCTCTCACTATTCGGGCAGGATTCGGTCGCGTTGGGCGGCACCTGGGGCAAGGGCGCGACGCACTACGTCAACGACATCGGGGGCTACGGCCTCGACGCCGCACTGAGGTCCGACGGCACACTGCGGCTGGTGGAGCACGTGGGCGGCTTCGGCGCCTACACCCACTACTGGGCCGCCAAAGTGCGCTCCAACTTCGTTTTCAGCGCGCTTTCGATCCACGATGGCGGGCTGCTACCGGCGGACGATTTCTCCAGCAGCCAGTACGGCGCGGTGAACGTGATCTGGGCACCCACCACTTCGTTCTCGGTGGGCTTGGAAGGGCTTTGGGGCCGGCTGGAGCGGCAGGACGGCTCCTCCCGCGATGCGAGCCGGATCCAGGCATCGATCAAGTACGATTTCGTGCGGTAACTGCTAATCCTCCCCTGCAAGGGGAGGTGGCAGCACGTCAGGGCTGACGGAGGGGTGTAACCGGCTCGGTAGCGCACGACGGAGAGGCTGACACCCCACCACCACCAGTTTAGAACGAACGGGGGGCAGTCCCCCTCCCCTTGCAGGGAAGGAAATTGGGCGGCGATCTTTACGGCCCCATTCACCCAAAGCCGAACCCCGTCATCCCCGCGAAGGCGGGGATCCCGCTTGTTCTTGCACGCGTGGCAGAAAAAAGCGGGGCCCCCGCCTTCGCGGGGGCGACGATGCTTTGTGATGGTACGTCCCGGTAACGGTACGACCCGGCGTCTCGGCCGGCTGGGGAACTGGACGAGGCCGTAGTCGAAGCTCAGCCCCGCTCCACTTGCGCGATCCAGTCGGCGAGGTTGTAGTGGTTCGAAACCCGCGCGATCAGGCCCTGCTCCACATCGAAGAACGCGCCGACGCGCAGCGCGTAAGACTGCCCGCGCGCCGCCGGGAGGCCCTCGTCCGTCTCGATATAGTCCCCGGTCAGCCGGAACTCGGCCGAGGCATGCGATCCATCGGGCGTCGCCAGCACGACAGGCTCATGCACATGCTCACGATAGCACCGGTTCATATGCGCCAGGAACTCTGCAAAGGCGGACTTGCCGTGGCGCGGCGTGCCCTGACTGGGTTCATGCACCACGTTCTCGGCCAGCAGCGCCAGCATCGCCTCCACATCGTGCCGATTGAACGCGTCGTAGTAGTTCGCGATCAGCGCGATGGTCGAACGCTCGGACGAGTGGGGTGCGCTCATGCCTTCAGCCTTTCCGCATGCCAGCCCACGTGATCGGCCATGAAGCTGGAGATGAAGTAGTAGGAGTGGTCATAGCCATCCTGCATGCGGATCGTCGCAGGCTGGGCCGCCTTTGCGCAAGCCGCTTCCAGCAGGTGCGTCTTGAGCTGGCCTTCCAGGAAGCCGTCCGCCGTGCCCTGATCGACCAGCAGATCCGGCAAACGCGCGCCATCCTCGATCAGCGCGCAGGCATCGTATTCGCGCCATGCTGCCTTGTCGGCACCGATGTAGCCCGTCAGCGCCTTCTCGCCCCAAGGGCAGTTCAGGGGCGAGACGATCGGCGCAAAGGCGCTGACCGAGCGGAACCGCGAAGGATCGCGCAAAGCGATCGTCAGCGCACCGTGGCCGCCCATCGAATGGCCGGTGATCCCCTGCCGCGCCATGTCGGCGGGGAAGTGCTCGGCGATCACCGCGGGAAGTTCGGTCTCGATGTAGGACCGCATGCGGAAGTTGGCCTTCCAAGGCTCCTCGGTCGCATCGACGTAGAAGCCCGCGCCCTTGCCGAAGTCGTAGCCTTCGTCGTCGGGCACGTCATCGCCGCGCGGGGACGTATCCGGCGCCACGAAGACCACGCCATGTTCCGCACAGGCGCGGCGGAATTCGCCCTTTTCGGTGACGTTGGCGTGGGTGCAGGTGAGCCCCGAGAGATACCACAGCACCGGCAGCTTCGCGCCCGGCGCATGTTCGGGCACAAAGACCGAGAAGGTCATCGGCGTACCCGTCGCGGCGGAGGCGTGAGTGTAGACACCCTGCACGCCCCCGAACGCCTTATTGGTCGAAACCGTCTCCATCAGTAGACGACGACCGAGCGGATCGACTTGCCCTCATGCATCAGGTCGAACGCGGTGTTGATCTCTTCCAGGCCCATGACGTGGGTGATCATCGGGTCGATCTCGATCTTGCCGGTCATGTACATGTCGACGATCTTCGGCACGTCGGTACGGCCCTTGGCGCCGCCGAACGCAGTGCCACGCCAGTTGCGGCCGGTGACGAGCTGGAACGGGCGCGTCTCGATGGTCTTGCCCGCTTCGGCCACGCC
>OUNM010866236.1_pt1 | contig 15020 bp, 13 predicted proteins | sample 1769961 | NCBI WGS metagenome assembly OUNM01 (sample SAMEA3914820, study PRJEB12502) | metagenome | biome: forest; material: soil | place: USA | collected 2012-03-12 | depth 0.3 m | reverse complement strand
GGCGTGCCGATCTCGGCCATCCTGTTCGGCGGCCGCCGCGCCTCGGCCGTGCCGCTGGTCACCGAGGCCTTCGACTGGGAGCACGGCGTGTTCCTGGCCTCCAACGTCGCCTCCGAAGGCACGGCGGCGGCCGAGAACAGCATCGGCGAGCTGCGCCGCGACCCCTTCGCCATGCTGCCGTTCTGCGGCTACAACATGGGCGACTACTTCAATCACTGGCTGAAGGTCGGCGCCGCGGCCGATCCGGCCAAGCTGCCCCGCATCTATTTCGTCAACTGGTTCCGCAAAGACGAGACCGGCAAGTTCGTCTGGCCGGGCTATGGCGAGAACAGCCGGGTGCTGAAGTGGATCGTCGACCGCCTGGAGGGCGAGGCCGACGCCGTCGACAGCCCGATCGGCCGCCTGCCGACCCGCGACGGCCTGGACCTGAAGGGCCTGGACCTGACCGAGGCCCAGTTGGACCTGCTGCTGACCGTGGACCCGGACATCTGGCGCGCCGAGGCGGCCCTGATCCCCGAGGCCTACGCCAGGTTCGGGGCCCGGTTGCCGCCGGCGCTGTGGGACCAGTTGGACGCCTTGCGCGAACGTTTGGCGAAGGCGCCGGCCGCCAAGGCCGCCCTCGAACTCCTCTAGCCGACGCACCAACGCGACCGCCGCCTTGCCCTCTTGGAGGCTCGCCCCGCGCGGCGATCGCCCAAGCAGTGCGGCCGCGCGATGATCTAGGAACGAAACGACATGCATGCTTCTCGTGGCCCCCGCGCCAAGATCGCGCTGATGCCTGACCTGGCCTTTCCGGGCGACCTGCCCATCCGCCTGGACGATGGTCAGGCCAAGACCCGGATCCAGGCCCTGATGCGCATTCTGCACGGCAAGATCCGGCCGGCGACCCGGGCCCAGATCGGCGACGTCGCCCGGTGGCACGGGGTCACGATCAAGGCGTTGCACAATCTCGAGGAGCGCGGGATCACCGAATCCGAACGCGGATCCGGCAATGTACGCCTCTACTCGCCCGAACAGCAGGTCCGGATCGAGGTCGCTCTGGCCCTGCGGGAGCTGGGGGCCACCGCCGAGGACATTCGCAACTTCCTGGATCTGCTCGACAGCGACCGAGGCGAGGCGCGCGCGTTTCTGTCGAGGGTGCTGAACCGTCGTCTGACCTTCCTTCACGAACGGATCGGACATGTCACCGAGACGCTGGACATGATCGAGAAGGGTCACGTTCTTTAAAGAGGTCGACGATCGCGCGCCGTCAGTCTTCAGCTTCGCTTAGAGCGTCGTGTCGGCTTTCACCGGATTCAGGAGGGCGCGCGGCGCGCGCGCCCCTCGGCCAGGACCGCGCCAAAAATGCCCAACGCGCGCAGCGGCGCCTCGAGCTCCATTCCGAGCGGCGTGAGTTCATAGGCGCGGCTTGGTCCCACCTCCGAACGCATCACCAGCCTGGCGCTTTCCAGTTCTCTGAGATTGCGCGTCAGCTCTTTGGCGCTGACGCCGTCGATGACATCCAGCAGAACATTATATCGCTGCGGGCCTTTCAGCAGCAGGTGGCGAAGGATGTGGAGTTTCCACCGTCCGCCGATCGTGTTGATCGCCAAGCCAAGCGGGCAGCTCGCCGGAGCGTGCTGCGGTTCCGAGGGCGAACGCGCCTCAAGGCGCGTTGCGCCGGTCGCGGCAGGATCTGAACCCTGGCCAAGCGGATTTTGCGGAGAAGACGTCATGGCTGGCAAGGTTAGTCTCTCGCCTTCGCGGCGCCAGCGTGACCTGACCGCAAAGCCATCTTTTTTCCGCCCACCGGTTCGACCAGCCTGATGGTCGAAGGCATGGGGCGGCGGCTTTCAGGGAGGCTCCCGGCGCGGCCAACGGGATGTTCAAGTCCGCCTGATCCTCGTCCTCGCCTGGGTCGGCGTCGGGCGCGGAAAGCAGCGCTCCCTGGCGGTGTGCCAGGGAGCGCCGCTGGTCCTCAGGCGCGCTCGCCCGTGAAGGGGAACGAGCCGAAGTTGCCGGCCTTGACCTTGCCGGCGAACTTGTCGCCGTCCACGGCGCCCGCGAACTCGAGCGTCATGGGAAAGGGCGTGGTGACCGCGACCTTGAAGGAGGCCTCGTCGCCGGAGACCTTGCCGTCGGTGATGTCCTGCGCGCCGTTTTGACCGGTCGCCGAGCCGGTTAGCGTCTCGCCGTTCGCCGCCAGGGTGATGGTGCTTTTCTGTGCGCCCATGGGCGAATTGACCGTGATGTTCCAGACGCCGTCAATAGCCATGAATTCCTCCTGTTGAACCAATTGGTCATATTATGGGGACCAGCAGATAGGCAATCAAGCAAGCCATGGCAAACATGTTTTCGCTTGCGCCATTCTCCTTGCGGCACATAATGACCAAATAGTCAGTTTAAGAACCATGGGAGGACGCCGTGAGCGCCATTAAGGTCGACGAGATCGCGTATGTGCGTTTTCAGGTTCCCGATCTGGGCGAAATGCGCGGCTTCCTCGCCGACTTCGGACTGGCCGAGGTCGAGCACGCCGGGCCCCGCCTCTATGCTCGCGGGCGCGGTCCTTCGCCCTTCCTGCATGTCTCGGAGCCGGGCGAGCCCGGGTTCGCCGCCCTGGGCCTGAAGGCCGCCAACCTCGATGATCTGCATCGCCTGGCCGACGCCGAGGGCGTCCCGGTCCTGCCGCTGGACGCGCCGGGCGGCGGCTTCTTCATCAGCCTGCGCGATCCCGACGGCCACGTCGTGGAGGTGGTCGGCGGCCAGCAGCTCTCCCAGCCGCTTTCCCTGCCGAGCCGGGACGCCTGGAACCACGCCGACGATCGCGGCCGCCTACGGCGCGTCAAGCGCGTTGGCGCGGGTCCAGCCCATGTGGTGCGCCTGGGCCACTGCGTCCTCAACGTCTCGGACTTCCGCGCGTCGGAGCGCTGGTACAAGGACCGCTTTGGCTTCATCACCTCCGACGAGATCGCCCTGACGCCGGAATTTTCCATCGGCGCGTTCATGCGCCTGGATCGCGGCGACACCCCCACCGACCACCATGCCCTGTTTCTGGTTCAGGGCCCCAACGGACCTGGCTTCAATCACGCCGCCTTCGAGGTCGCCGATCTCGACGATCTGATGAGCGGCCACGCCGCGCTGAAGGCTGCGGGCCGCACGCCGGAGTGGGGCGTTGGCCGTCACATCCTGGGCAGCCAGGTCTTCGACTACTGGCGCGACCCTTGGGGTCACACGCTCGAGCACTGGACGGACGGGGATCTGCTGACGGCCGAGGACGGCTCCAAGGCCGCGACCCTCCAGGATCTGCTCGGCGTCCAATGGGGGCCGTCCACGCCCCCGACCATGGCCTAGCCCCCTGCCCTTCATTCCCAGGCCCATCCCAGGAAAGACCCACGCATGAAACTCGCCACCTTCGAAGCGGGCGCCGCGCCCGAACTGGGCGCCGTCGTCGGCGACCGCATCGTCTCGATCTCGCGCGCGGCTCCGCGCCTGGCGTTCGACATGATCGACCTGATCAGCCGCTGGGACGAGATCAAGGCCGAGCTCGCGGCCATCGCCGACAAGGCCGTCGACAGCTTCGCCCTGGACGCGGTTCACCTGCTGGCCCCGATCCGTCGGCCCGGCAAGATCTTCGCCATCGGCCTCAACTACGCCGACCATATCGAAGAGAGCAAGATGGAGGCCCCGACCAACCAGGTCTGGTTCACCAAGGCCTCGACCTCGACCAACGGTCCCTATGATCCGATCCTGATCCCTAAGCCCATGGGCTTTGTCGACTACGAAGCCGAACTGGTGGCGGTGATCGGCGCGGGGGGCAAGCACATCGCCAAGGACGCCGCCAAGGACGCCATCTTCGGCTATTGCGTCGGCAACGACGCCACCGAGCGCATGTGGCAACACCGGGTGCCGCAATGGTCGCTGGGCAAGTCGTTTGACAGCCATGCGCCCTTCGGGCCCTGGATCACCACGGCCGACGAGATCGCCGATCCCCACGCCCTGGGCATCCGCGCCCTGGTCAATGGCGAGATGCGCCAAAATTCCAACACCGCCCACCTGGTGTTCGACGTCTTCGAGCAGGTCGAGCATCTGTCGCAAGCCATGACCCTGGAGCCGGGCGACCTGCTGTTCACCGGCACCCCCGGCGGCGTCGGCGCGGCCATGGATCCGCGTCAGTTCCTCAAGGACGGCGATCGCGTGCGCGTGGAGATCGACGGCCTGGGGCATCTGGACAATCCCTGCGCGACCGAGGCCTGAGGCGGATGGCCAGCACCGATTTCGACGTTCTGGTGGTCGGCATGGGCCCCGTCGGGGCCATGCTCGGCGCCTTGCTCGCGCGGGCCGATATCAAGACCCTGGTGATCGACAAGGACACCGAGGTCTATCCGCTGCCGCGCGCGGCGCACTTCGACCATGAGATCATGCGCCTGTTCCAGCAGGTCGGGATCGCCCAGGACGTCCAGGCCCATGCCCGTCCTGCGCCGACCTACGAGTTTCGGGCCGCCGACGGCCAGGTGCTGATCAGCTTCGACCTTTCCGGCGACAATCCGTCGGGCTGGTCCACCGGGTACATGTTCCACCAGCCCGGCGTCGAGATCGCGCTGCGCGCCAAGCTGCAGGCCGCCGAAACGGCCGAGGTTCGGCTCGGTTGGCGCCTCGAGGCCGTGGAGCAGGATCAGGACGGCGTCACCGCGACCCTGGCCGGTCCGCAGGGGTCCAGCACCGTGCGGGCTCGCTATGTCGTCGGCTGCGATGGCGGCGGCAGCGTGACGCGGCGCCAGGTCGGGATCGAGCTGGACGACTACCAGTTCGACGAACCCTGGCTGGTCATCGACGCCAAGGCGTCGCAAGGCGCGACCCTGCCCGAGGTCAGCCTGCAGATCTGCGACCCGGCCAGGCCGATCACCTGCGTGCCCATGGGGCCGGGACGCCACCGCTGGGAGTTCATGCTGCTGCCTGGCGAGACGCCGGAAGAGGTGCTCAGCGACGACTTCATCCTGCCCAAGATCGCCGCGTGGAACTGCGGGGAAATCACCCTGGAGCGGCGCGCGGTCTATCGGTTCCATGGCCTGGTGGCGCGCCAGTGGCGGTCCGGCCGGGTGCTGCTGGCCGGCGACGCCGCCCACCAGATGCCGCCCTTCGCCGGTCAGGGCATGTGTTCGGGTCTGCGCGACGCGGCCAACCTGGCCTGGAAACTGGAGGCGGTGCTGCGCGGCGCGGCTGACGAGGCGCTGCTGGACACCTATCAGGCCGAGCGCGAGCCCCATGTTCGCGGCATCATCGATCTGGCCATCGGCATGGGGCGAATGGTCTGCACCCTGGATGTCGCCGCCGCGGCGATGCGCGACCAGCAGATGCTCGCCCAACGGGCCGCCGGCGCGCCGGGCCTGCCCATGCCCACGACCCGGCTGACCGGCGGATGCCTGATGGCCGGCCCGGCGGCCGCGGGCGAGCTTTTCCCTCAGCCTTGGACGGGAGCGGGCCCCGAGCGGATCGGCCTGGACGATATGCTGGGCGAGGGACCTTGGCTGATCAGCCGCTCAAGGCCCGACGCGACCGAAACCGGCCTGCTGGCCGTTTCCACCGCCGACCCGATCCTGGCGCGGGTGCGCGCCCCCTTGGAGGCCTGGCTCGACGCGCAGGCGGCGGACGCGGTTCTGGTGCGCCCGGACCGCTACATCTTCGGCGTCGGCGCGACGGACGCCTTGCGGGCGGCCTGGCGCCAGGCCCTGGCCGCGTCCCCGCGCGCCGCGGTCGCGGAGTCGGCCTGATGACCCTGACCCTGTTTCACGCGCCGCTCAGTTGCTCGCTGGCCTCGCGGCTGGCCCTGCTGGAGTCGGGCCTGCCGCACGAGATCAAGGTCGTGCACACCACCACGGGCGAGAACCTCACCGAGGCCTACGCGCGGATCAATCCGCGCCGCAAGGTGCCGGCCCTGATGACCGCCGAAGGCGTCATCACCGAAACGACCGCCATCCTCCCCTACATCGCCGACCAGGCGCCGGCGCGCGCCCTGCTGCCGCCGCCGGGGACCTATGGGCGCGCCGAGGCGCAGGCCTGGCTGGGCTTTTTGTCGAGCACCGTCCACGCCGCCTTCACGCCGGCGATGTTTCCCGAGAGGACGGTCAGCGATCCGGCGGCGAGCGAGGCGCTGCGCGCCGGCGCCCTGGAGGGCCTGGTCAAGGGATTGGCGGAACTGGATCGCCATCTGGCCGCACGCGCGTTTCTGCTCGACGCCTTCAGCCTGTGCGATCTCTACGCCCTGGTCTTTTGCCTATGGCGCGGCGGGCCCCTGCTCGCCGGTCGTCTGCCGAGCTTCGACGCCCTGGACGCCTATCAGGCGCGCCTGTTGGGCCGCCCTGGCCTGATGGCGGTCATCGGCCAGGACATGGCCGCGCGCGCGGCGGCCGCGTGACGGCGCCCACGGCCCGACCGCGACAGCGCGGCGTCGGGACGCGCACGTCGCTGATGGCGGCGGGGCGGCGACTGTTGTCGGCCCGATCCGCCGCTGCGGTGGCCATCGACGACATCGTGCAGTCGGCCCAGGTCTCCAAGGGCAGTTTCTATACGCATTTCGCCGACAAACAGGCCCTGGTCGGCGAGATCAGCCGCGAAATCCGCGCCGGCCTGGAACTGGCCGTGGCGCGCGCCAACCGCGATGTCGAAGATCCCGCGCGGCGCGTGGCCAATGGCGTGTGCGTCTATCTGCGCTATGCGCTGGAGGAGCCCGAGCGGGCCAGCGTCCTGCTGCGTCTGCAGTACGAACAGGCTTCGCTGAAGAGTCCGCTCAATCAGGGTCTGGTCGACGACCTTTCCAGCGGTCTGGCCAACGGCCGCTTCGCAAGCGTCGGCCTGGCGCCGAGCATGGCCTATGTTCTGGGCGTGGCCCAGAGCGCCCTGGGCTGCGCTCTGGAGCATCCGAGCCTGCATCTGGTCGCGCCGCTGGCCCAGCAGATCGCCGCGATGCTGCTGCGCGGCCTGGGCGTCTGTGACGCCGAGGCCTGGCAAATCGCCGCCCAGGCGGCGGACGCGATCGTCGGGGTCGAGCCCGGCGATCCCCGCGCTCTTTCCGCCACCCCAGCAACCTGGACCTCGTCATGACCCAAGCGCCCTTGTCGCCGTTCGAAGGCTGGGACATCAGGACCCTGATCGACCGCCAGGCCCTGGCCCACGGCGAGCGGACCTGGATGACCTGGGAGCCCTTCGAGGGGGAGGGCCGCGCCTGGACGTTCGCCAGCTTCAGGGACGCCATCGGTCGTTTCGCCGCCGGTCTGCAGGCGCGCGGGGTCAAGCCGGGGGAGCGCGTGCTGGTCCATCTGGACAACTGTCCGGAGTCGGTGATCGCCTGGCTCGGCTGCGCCTATGCGGGCGCGGTGGCGGTGACCACCAACGCCAAGTCCAGCCGCGATGAGATCGGCTATTTCGCCAGCCATAGCGCCGTGGTCGGCGCGATCACCCAACCCAAGTTCGTCGACCTGGTCGCGGCCGCCGCGCCGGGCCTGCCCTGGCTGGCCGTCACCGGGACCGACAACGGCGCGCCGGCCGCCGTCTATTCGGCCGCCGCCGAGCCCTTCTCGGCGATCGACGCCGATCCGCGCGCCCTGGCCGAGCGTCCTCATGACCCCTGGGCCCCGTTCGCCATTCAATACACGTCGGGCACGACCGCCCGTCCCAAGGCGGTGCTGTGGACCCACGCCAACGCCCTGTGGGGCGCGCGGGTCAGCGCCACGCACGAGGACCTGCGGGCCGACGACGTCCACCTCGTCCACCTGCCGCTCTTCCATACCAACGCCCAGGTCTATTCCGTCCTGGCCTCGCTGTGGGCCGGGGCCCAGGTCGTGCTGCTGCCCAAGTTCTCGGCGTCGCGTTTCTGGCCGCTGTCGCTCAAGCACGGCTGCACCTGGACCTCGGTGGTGCCGTTCTGCTTCCGGGCCCTGATGGCGCAACCGGTGCCTGAACGGCACGCCTATCGGTTCTGGGGCTCGCCGGTCTGCGACATGCCGTTCGACGCGCTGTTCAAGGTGCGCAGCCTGGGCTGGTGGGGCATGACCGAGACCATCACGCACGGCGTTGTGGGCTCGGTCCACCTGACCGACGCGCCGATGTCGATGGGGCGGCCTTCGCCGGCATACGGGATCCATGTGCTGGACGCGGCGGGACGGCCGGTGCGTCCCGGAGAGGTGGGCGACCTGTTCATCGCCGGCCAGCGCGGCCTGTCGCTGTTCGCCGAATATGCCGGCGATCCGGCGGCGACCGCGGCGGCGTTCCGGGAGGATGGCCTGTTCATCACCGGCGATCGGGTGCGGCTGGACGAGGACGGCTATCTCTATTTCGCCGACCGCTCCAAGGACGTGCTCAAGGTCGGCGGCGAAAACGTCGCCGCGTCCGAGATCGAGCGGGTCATCGCCCTGGTGGCGGGCGTGGTCGAGGTGGCGGTCGTCGCCAAGGCGCACCCCATGCTGGACGAGGTGCCGGTCGCCTTCGTCATCCCGCGCGCAGACCAAGCCGAGGGCCTGGCCGCGCGGATCATGGCCGCCTGCGTCGACAGCCTCAGCGCCTTCAAGCATCCGGCGGAAATCCGCCTGGTCGACAGCCTGCCGCGCTCGACCCTGGAGAAGGTCGCCAAGGCCGAGCTGCGCACGCTTTTGGCGGTCGAGACCTAACAGGTCCATGCCCTGTTCCGGCGAGCCGCCGCCCGATCGTCTTGAGCCTCGCCGCCGACCAGGCTCGCCCGCGCCATCCCGCGACCCGCCACGCCAAACCCCAAAGGTCAGGACGCCGATCATGACGAACCCCGCCCCCACGTCCGCGCCGGCCGGTCCGCGCGCCATCGACCGCATCGATGTCCACGCTCACTTTCTTCCTGACTTCTATGCCGACGCGCTGCGAGACGCGGGCCACGGTCGGCCTGACGGCATGCCGGCCATTCCCGCCTGGAGCGCCGAGGAGGCCCTGAAGGTCATGGACGGCCTTGGCGTCCAGACCGCCATGCTCTCGATCTCCTCGCCGGGCGTGCATTTTGGCGATGACGCCAAGGCGCGCGACCTGGCGCGGCGCGTCAACAACGAAGGCCATCGGGTGCGTCAGGCCCATCCCGACCGCTTTGGCCAGTTCGCCGCCCTGCCCCTTCCCGATGTGGACGGCGCGCTCGCCGAGGCGGTCTACGCCTTCGAACAGCTTGGGGTCGATGGGGTGCTGCTGGAGACCAACGCCAACGGCGTCTATCTCGGCGACCCCAGGCTCGAGCCGCTCTACGCCGAGCTCAACCGGCGCTGCGCGGTGATCCTGGTCCATCCCACTTCGCCGGCCTGCGCCTGCAGTCCGCGCCTGGCGGCGACCTTTCCCCAGCCGGCCATGGAGTTCATGTTCGAGTCCACGCGCGCGGTGACCGACATGATCGTCGCCGGCGTCCTGAAGCGACACCCCAACCTGCGTCTCATCGTTCCTCACGCGGGCGCGGCCTTGCCGGTGCTGCTGGATCGCATCGAGCTGATGTCGATGCTCTACCAGACGCCGGACGGCGATCCGGCCCCCTCGGTCCGCGACGCGATCAAGGCCCTGCATTTCGATATCGCCGGATCGCCGGTGCCGACGCTGCTGTCGGCCCTGCTGGAGGTCGCCGATCCCGGCAAGATCCATTATGGCAGCGACTATCCCTATACCCCGGCCGAGGGCTGCGAGTTCCTGGCGCGGCGCTTCGAAGGCGCCGAGGCCATCGGGCCGGACCTGCGGCGCGCCATCTTGCGCACGAACGCCCTTGAGCTGTTCCCGCGCCTAAATGCAACCTGATCTGGAAAAATATGACCATATAGTCATATTGGGATGATCAATTTTTACCCCGCACTCCTGGAAATATCACGCATCTCTGGTAGAAAGTGACCAATTCGTCCAAATCGGCTTGCGCGGACGAAACTCATGCCCTACGGTAATCCGTAATAATCAAGAATATAGATGGGAGGATACGATGCGTATTCGAAAGAATTTCGCGCGACTTGCTGTGCTCTTTACATCGTCAGCTCTGGTCGGCCTGCCAGTATTGGCCATGGCGCAAACCGCTTCGCCGGCGGACGGCGACAGCTTCAAGATCGAGGAGGTGGTCGTCACGGCGCGCAAGCGGTCCGAGACCGTGCAGGACGTGCCCGCCAGCGTCGGCGTGGTCAGCGCCGAGGCCCTGGCCGCCAAGGGCGCGGTCAGCCTGACCCAGCTGCCGTCGGTGGCGCCGGGCGTCAACATGACCAAGTCGCCCAGTTCCAACGAATTTGGCGTGACCATTCGCGGGCTCGGCTCGGCGCCGGGCAATTCCTCGTTCGACAGCTCCGTCAGCCTGTTCGTCGACGGCGTCTATGCGCCGCGCAACCGCGAGTTCGCCGCGGCGATGTTCGACATCGACCGGATCGAGGTCATTCGCGGCACCCAGGCCGCCCTGCTGGGCAAGAACACCAGCCTGGGGGCGGTCAACGTCATCACCCGCCGCCCGGGCAATGAGCTGGCCGCCGATCTTCGGGTCTCGCGCGAGTTCGAGATCGGCGGGAATCTGGTTTCCGGCGGCGTCGACCTGCCGGTGTCCGACACCTTCAAGCTTCGACTGGCCGGCCAGTACACCGACAGCGACGGGCCGGTGAAGAACCTGATCACCGGCAAGACCGCGGTGCGGCTGCAGGACGCGGCCCTGCGCGCGGTGGCCACCTGGAAGCCGACCGACCGCCTGGACGCGACGTTCTTCGCTCAGCGCGACCGGGTCGACAACGACGGCACGCCCGCCGAGTTTGTCGCCGCCACCGGCGTCCCGCAGCTGCTTCAGGCCCTGGCCGGCAGTCCCGGCACGCTCGACACCAAGCTGGATTGGCGCAACGCCGCCAGCTCGCCCAGCAGCGGCGGCGAACAAGCCGGCCAACTGACCTCGACGCGCTACGCCGCGACGTTCAACTACGACCTGAACGGCTACATCCTGACGGCGGTCAGCGGCTATTCGAAGATGGTCAACGGCTCGCACGACGACTTCGACGTCCAGGCCGGCGATTATTTCTACGGAAACACCGACGAGACCGGCAAGCAGTTCACCCAGGAGCTGCGCCTGGCCTCGCCGGCCGATCGCACGCTCAGCTATATCGTCGGCGCGCTGTACCTGGACGGATCGCTCGACATCGACGCCACGCGCACGGCCAACTATCCCTTCGGGCCCGCGCCGGGCGTGAACGTCGCCGGCGCCTTCGCCCAGACCTTCTACCAGGACACCAAGGCCGTCTCGCTGTTTGGCCAAGGCGTCTACAAGCTGACCGACCGCCTGCGCGCCCAGGCGGGCCTGCGGTGGACCAGCGAGAGCAAGGACGTCGACATGTCCCGGACGATCACCACGCCGGGCCTGCTCAGCGTCGTGCTCTATCCGCCCTACGCGCCGTTCTCGATGGATCATGACGAGAAGAATCTCGATTATTCGGCGGGCCTGCAATACGACCTGTCCAGCAACGCCAACATCTACGCCTCCTACGGCCAAGGCACCAAGAGCGGCGGGTTCGCCAGCTCGGTGACCCTGCTGACCCAGGCCGAGTACGACAAGGAGGTGGCCCACACCGCCGAAATCGGCCTGAAGCTGCAGGGCGAGGGTCGACGCTGGGTGTTCAACATCGCCGGCTTCAACACCAAGGTCGATGATTTCCAGCTGGTGACCTTCACCGGCGTGCAGTTCGACATCGGCAACACCGACCTGAGAAGCCGCGGCGTCGAGATGGAGACCTACTGGTATCCGGTGCGCGGCCTGCGCCTGTTCGCCAACGCCACCTACGCCGACGCCAAGGACCTGCAGACGGGCAAGGTTCCGCCGCTGGCGCCCAAGCTGACCGCCAGCACGGGCTTTGCGTTCAGCACGCCGATTTCCGGTTCCCTGGACCTGAAGCTGGATGGATCGGTCGACCATCGCTCCAAGCGCTACTACCAGCGTGATCCGGCCGCCTCGCCGGCCGGCGAAGCGTTCACCACGCTGAACGCCGGCGTGGCGATCGCCGCCACCGACGCGCGCTGGGAGCTGCGTCTGATCGGCCGAAACCTGACCAACGAGAACGCGCTCAGCTTCTCCTACCCCACGCCGATCGTGCCGGCGGGCAACTACAACGGGATCTCCGAGCAGCCGCGGACCGTGGCCTTGCAACTGAGCCTGAAATACTAGCGGACGGGCCATGGCGGGCCAGGCTCGTCATGGCCGCGCTTCAGGGAGGCGGCCGCTCATGAACGCCCCGCCGTTTTTGGATCTGAAGGCGACGGCCGACCCCTATCGCTGGCGCCTGCCGCTGGCGGCCGATCTGTGTGTCGGCAAGCCGGGATATGAGTTCATGTTCGGCGGCGTCGGCATGGCGGCCGCCATCGAGGCTCTGGAACGGACCTGCGGGGCGCCGGCGATCTGGGCCAGCGCGCAATACCTGTCCTACGCCCGCCGCGAAGAGATCGTCGATCTCCATGTGCAGACGCTGGCGTCCGGCCGTTTCAACAGCCAGGCGCGGGTGGTCGGGCGGGTGGACGATCGGGAGGTGTTCACGGTCAACGCCGCGCTGGGCGAGCGACCAGGCCCGCTGTCTCGGCAATGGATCGCAGCGCCGCCGGCGCCCGATCCATCGACCTGTCCGCCCGCGGTCTTCTGGCCCCAGATCGGCGTCAACCGCCGGATCGAGGTCCGGCTCGCCGAACCGGGCGACGCCGAAACCCTCGCTGTCCGCTACGCCAGTACCGGGCGGCTGGTGGTCTGGATGCGCTTTCGGGACGGCGCCCGCCTGGACGCCCGTCGTCTGGCGATTCTGGCCGACTATGTTCCCGGCGCGATCGCCGGGGCGCTGGGCCTGAAGGCCGGGGCCAACAGCCTGGACAACACCATCCGATTTGGCCCCATCACCCCGAGCCATTGGGCGCTGTGCGAAATTTGCGTCCTCGGCGTCCAGGGCGGCATGGCGCACGGCGCGATGAACCTGTTCTCTGAGGAGCGCGCATTGATGGCCGCCGCCAGCCAGTCGATGATCGTGCGGTTGTCGAAATCGGCCGCTGTCGAGAGCGTTTAGGGCCGCGGCCGTCAAGGTCGGGGTTGCTGCGTCCCGGCCCGGACAAGCAGCGAGCTTTGCGATAGTAACGACGTCACCGATCGGCCGGAGGCCCGCTTGAAAACGTCTGACGCGACCCGTGTCGCCCCATTATCCGAGACCCCCGCGACGACGGGGCCCAGCACGCGCCGTGAAAAGACGCGCGAGGCGATTCTCGTCGCCACCGCCAAGCTGCTCAGCGAGCGGTCGATCGACGGCCTCAGCGTCGACGACATCACCCAGGCCTCGGGCGTCGCCAAGGGCACGTTCTACAATCATTTTCCAGACAAGGACGCCCTGGCCGTCGAGATCGGTCTAGCGGTGCGCGCCCAGTCCGAAATCGGCGTGTCGACGATCAACGAGGGCGTCGCCGATGCGGCCATGCGCGTGGCGCGCGGCATGTGCTTCTACGCCAAGATCGCCTTGAGCGACCCGGTCAGGGCCAGCCTGATGGCCCAGTCGGTGCGCCAGGATCTGAGCGCGGACCTGCGCGGCAGCTCCGGCCTGGCCGGCGACATCGCCCTGGGGATTTCGAGCGGGCGCCTGCGGGTCGCCACCCGCGACAGCGCCACGACCTTCGTGGTCGGCGCCGGCGCGGCCCTGCTCCTGCGCCTCCTGGCCGAGCGCAACCACACGACCGGCGTCATGTTCGCCCAGCAGATCGTGGCCTTGACGCTGCGGGGCCTTGGCCTGGAGGCCGAGGAGGCCGATCAGGTGGCCGCGCAGGCGGCCGATCAGGTCATCCAGACAGGCGTCGCCGGCTGATCTCCGAGCGATCTTGGGCCTTGGGAGCCCGGCGCCAGGGCGCCGACGGGGTTCGCCCCGGCGTTGTCCGGACGGCTCGGCGGCGCGTCGTCTAGGCCGCCGGCTGGGGCGATAGCCGGGCTTCGGCGTGTCCGGCCCCCAGGACCTGGCTGAGGGCGGAGAGCAGCTGGCTGGGGGTGACCGGTTTGGCGACGATCCTCGTCATGCCGGCCGCCAGGCAGGCGGCGACATCGGCGGGCGCGGCCGCGCCGGTGACCGCCAGGATCACGGTGTCGCGATTTGGGCCGCTGGACGCCCTGACCTTGCGACACACCTCCAGGCCGCTCACGCCGGCCATGTTGACGTCCAAGAGCACGACATCGAAGGCCGTCGCCTCCAGGGCCGCGAGCGCGTCGGCGCCATTGCTCGCGGTGGCCACCTGCCCGCCCGCCGCCTCCAGGATCAGGCCCAGCGCCTGGCGATTGACGTCATGGTCATCGACGACCAGGGCGGTGAAGCCGTCCGGCGCGGACGGAGCCTCCGGCTCCTGCTCCTCCTCGGACACCGACCGAGCCGGACGCGCCAGGGGAGGCAGCGGCAGGCTCAGGGTGAAGGCCGCGCCCTGACCGGGGCGGCTCTGGGCGGTGAGGTCGCCGCCCATCAGGCGGGCCAGGTCGCGGCTGATGGCCAGGCCAAGGCCGGTGCCGCCATGCGCGCCGGCCGTGGCGGCGCTGGCCTGTTCGAACGGACGAAACAATCGCTCCAGCTGCTCGGCCGTCACGCCCGGGCCGGTGTCGACCACCTGGAGGCGCAAAAGGCTCTCGCCGGGCCCCTCCGGCGCCTGGATCTTGACGGTGACCGAGCCGTCGGCGGTGAACTTCAGGGCGTTGGACAGCAAGTTGTTGAGAATCTGGGCCAGGCGGTTGGGATCGCCGGTGCTCCAGGCGGGCAGGCGCCGCGCGCCCTGAAGCCGCAGGCGCAGGCCCTTGCGGTCGGCCTCGTCGCGCCAGAGCCGCAGGGTCAGCAGCAGCACCAGCCGCGGATCGAACCCGATCGACTCCACCGAAAGCCGGCCCGCTTCGATCTTCGACAGGTCCAGCAGGTCGTTGAGCAGGGCCTTCATCATCGCTCCGGCCCGGGCGATCAATTCGGCCTGGGGCTTTTGGGCCGGTGGAACCTGGTCCTGCAGCAGGGCCGCGCCGGTCAGTATGGCGGTCATCGGCGTGCGCAGTTCGTGGC
>OUNM011350340.1_pt1 | contig 15022 bp, 18 predicted proteins | sample 1769961 | NCBI WGS metagenome assembly OUNM01 (sample SAMEA3914820, study PRJEB12502) | metagenome | biome: forest; material: soil | place: USA | collected 2012-03-12 | depth 0.3 m | reverse complement strand
GAAGAGGAACATGCGCCGACGGCCGAACAGGTCGCCGAGGCGACCGGCCGTGACGAGCAGCACGGCGAACGACAGCGTGTAGGCGTTCACGGTCCACTCGAGCGACGACGTCGTCGCGTGCAGGTCGCGTTGAATCGAGGGCAGCGCGACGTTCACGACGGTGTTGTCGAGCATGATCATGAACAGCGCGAAGCACATCGCAGCGAGCGTCCACCACTTGCGGTTCTCCTCGCTCAGGCGCAGCAGTTCGATTCGGCGGGTCATGGGTTGGGGACCTCCTCAGTGGGGCGGTAGGCGGCGATCTCCGAGCGTCCGCCGAGGATCAGCGCGAGTGCGCGTGAGAGCGCCTCTGCCTGCTCGTCGTCGAGCGAGTCCATCAGCTCGTGCAGCGCTGACAGGCGTGCTTCATTCAAGGCGCGCGGTGCAGCATGGCCGGCGTCGGTCAGGCGCACGCGCTTCATCCGCCTGTCGGCTGAGTCTTCCTCGCGCAGCACATAGCCACGCTCGAACAGGCCGTCGACGGCGCGGCTCATCGCGGGCAGCGAGACGCCGAGCGACTCGGCGAGCGCCTTCACGGAGCGTCCCTCGCCGTCGTCCTCTGACTCCAGCACGCACAGCGCCTTAATCTGCGTGAACGAGAGGTCGAGCTCGCCGATCTTCTCGAAGATGCCGACGTTTGCGCTACGCATCAAGTAGCTCGCGAGCGCGTACATGTCGCGCGTCAGCTCATCGCGCACCGTTGAAGTTGCTGGGGAAATCGATTGCACTGACGCAATCTTATTTAGAGAGCAATAGTTCCATCTGTGATCTGAATCACAGATAGTCAGCCTCTGTATAAGCGCCTAGTTCCAACCTGTAGGATGCATCTCCGATGGTCGAGGAGGGTGCCGAAGAGGCGGAGCCGACCGGACCGCCTGCTGAGACTGGAACACCCGAGCGTGTCCCGCTAGAGAAGCGGCATCCGCCGCTCCCATGGGTCATCGACCGGTTTCATCTTGACCTCGATGCTTTGCGCGAAATGTTGGCCGAGTTCGTTCCGCTCGCAATCGATCGCGATAAGAGTCGCGTTGGATCAAAGGCGTTGTCGGAGATCAGCAGTCTTGACCCCACCCGACAAGCGAAGCTAAAGGGCATCCTCGACGCCTGGGCGGAACGATCAGAGCGCGGCGAGAAGGCTGAGATGCTGCGCGACCAAGAGCCAATTTTCCGGGAGATCTTCGAGAACGATCAACACAGCCTCATAGCGCTCGTCAGGAGGCTGCAAAAGCGCGCTAGCGGCCCCGATCCAATAGCGATCATTCACAATTCCCTGCTCACGCAAGCAATCTCTGCCTTTGAGGTGCTCGTCTCGGGAATTGCAACGCGCTTCTACGTTTCGCACCCTGGGGCATTGGGGACGGATAACAAGGAGTTCTCGTTGGCCGACCTCCGGACGTTCGAGGACATCGACGATGCGTCCGACAGTCTGATAGCCCTGAGAGTCTCAAGCGTCATGTTCGGTGGCCTGGACGACTGGGCGGCTTGGTTCAAGAAACACAGTGGCGACAGCTTGAGCACGCTTGCAATGGATTGGAATGAGGTCGTCGAGGCGTTCCAACGTCGTCATGTCGTGATCCATAACGGTGGCCTCGTTTCGCGCCAATATCTCGCCCGTGTCCCAGATGCGAAGGTCAACCTCGGAGACCGGCTACAGATCGAAGGCAAATATCTCGAGGGCGTCTTTGATCAGCTCGATGTCCTCGGCACCGTACTCGGTGTCCGTACGTGGGGAGCCTGGTACAAAGACGAGCGGGACGGCTCGGCGAACGTGCTGCTGCAACGATCCTATGACTTGATGCTTGCTTCTAGGTGGGCAGCGGCGGCGAGCCTTTGCCATGCGGCGTCCGCGTTCCAGTGCTCCGCTGCGAGCAAAGAAGCACTAAGGGTCAACTACTGGAACAGCCGCGTGGAGATGGATGGCGTAGAGCCTGTGCGCAGCGACCTGGAGGCGTGGGACGTCTCTGCTTTGGCGGACCGCTTTAAGCTCGCCAAGCTGGTCCTACTCGGGGAACTCAAGGAGGCATCTGATATGGCCGACACTTTGCTTGAGCGCAACGAGCTAGAACGCGGTGAGCTAGCGGAGTGGCCGGTCCTTCGCCAACTTCGCGAGTATCGAGCGAGCAATGCGCAGTCCTGAGATACACCCCCAGAATCAGTAGAATGAGCGGTATGGATCACTAACTCGCAGCTGTCGGGTCTTGCGCGGAGAAGGTCGTCAAGCTACTTGACACCAGCCGATGTGTCAAGTAGTTTGACAGCATGGCCGCAGGAAACCGACACGATCCGACCCGAACGGCGTGCTCAGACTCCACGTTCTCGTTCATGGAGTTCGTACGGGACTTCCCCGACGACGCGGCTTGCCTGGAGCACCTGTGGCGCTCGCGCTTCTCGCCGGACGGCGAGCACGCCGAGTGCCCCAAGTGCGAGCGTGAGCGAGTGTTCAAGAAGTACGCCACGGCTCAGGGACGCCAGTCATGGACCTGCACCGGCTGTGGGCATCACGTCCACCCGACGGCCGGGACGATCTTCGCCAAGTCCTCGACTTCGCTGCACCTTTGGTTCTACGCGATGTACTTGATGGCAAGCACTCGCTGTGGACTGTCGGCAAAGCAGCTCGAGCGCGAGATAGGCGTCTCATACCGGACCGCCTGGCGGATGCTCAATCTGATCCGCAATCAACTGATGGCTGACGACGGCGAGCAGCTGCGCGGCGACGTAGAGGCCGACGAGACCTCAGTGGACGGCAAGCCGCGCAGGCCATACGGCAAGAATCCATACCTGGCCGATGGGCGCAACCGCCGCTCAGAGGCGATGAAACTGCGCGAACGTAGTAGAGCAACGGTATTCGCCGCCGTAGAACGCGGCGGGCGCGTCAAGGCGACCGTGCTGCCCTCTCGCCGTGGGCCGGCGCTCAAAGCGAAGCTGATCGAGTGGGTCGAGCCAGAGTCGATCATCGTCACCGACGAGTGGCCCGCCTACAACGGCCTTGACCGGCACTTTCTCGCCCATAGTCGAATCAACCACTCGACGGGGATCTACGTCGAAGGTGACACCCATACGAACACCATCGAGGGCTTTTTCGGGCATCTAAAGCCCGCGATCCGTGGCACCTACCGCAAGGTGTCCCACCGCTGGCTACAGGGCTATCTCAACGAGTTCGTATGGCGGCGCAATGCCCGCTACTCGCCTTCCTCGATGTTCGAGACGCTGCTCGATGAGGCGATCAGATGAGCGAGTCAGAGGCGATCAAGGGGATTCGTCGTGCCGCTAAGCGCCGCGAGTACGCCGAGCGCCTGCGCGTGCAGGCAACGAACGATCTGCGCGACTCCTGCCTACGGGCGCAGAGCGAGGGTGTGCCTATCGCTCAGATCGCTCGGGAGGCTCGCCTGTCTCGTCAGGGCGTTTACGACCTGCTGGCGGTGGCGCGACCTTCTTGACCAAGCGCTCGAAGTCCTCGCGCTTTGGGATCGGGATGCGCAGACCCGCTGGAGTGGTCTGTTTGGGCTCATCATCTTTGGGCGATTCGGCCATGCGTGGAGGCTAGCGCGGAGAACTAAGCAGGTAGCCCGCTGCGACCGAAAAACTCGCTAGCAGCAAGTAGGAAGGATCGGGTATACACCCGGCGAACGAAATGCTGGTGGCGGGACTCGAACCCGCATCATCCAGGTTGAAAGCCTGGGGCTCTAGGGCACCCGCCTTGGCGGGTGACGGAACCAATTGAGCTACACCAGCATGGCGCTCGTGCGGGGCGGGGAGGACTTTGTCCTCCTCGTCCCGTTTTCAGCGTTTCGGGACGCTAAGGCTCGCTGCGGATGGCATCGGCTTGAGCTTCTTGCTCCAATCCGTCCCCAAACACCTACCTAACCGACGACGCTCGTCTTCCACCGCGTCGGCAAGTCCGCTGACGGGTAGCCCCAGCGCGGCTGCGACGCGCCCGAGCGTGTCCCAACTTGGCGAGCCATTGCCAAGCTCTAGCCGGGCAAGCGAGCCGACTGCGATGCCTGCCTCAAATGCCAGGTCTTCGCGCGTGAGCCCTCTGCCCTCGCGCAGTCGCCGCACTGTCGCCGCAAGCGCCGGGTCCGGCTTGGAGCGTGGCATCGCTCATCGACCCAACTCATCGCCAGCAACAGCCGCTCGCGTGGCCCACACGAAGCCATCGAGTCGATGTGCGAGCCCGGCTCCGTGCAGTCGTCCAAGCGCGTCCGTCACGTCAGCGCCCATCTGCCGCTCAACCTCTGCATCCGACCACGGCCGCGAGCCTTCATGGATCAACAGGCCAAGAACAGCGCTATCGGTCGCGCCAGCCTCCGAACTAGGCTTCTGGTGCATGGGAGTTCACCCTCCTGTGCCACGGCTCGGGGGCGGTTCGCCCCGCCGCCCGAGCCAACTATTGGATTAGAGCGGGAGAACGTAGAGGGCTCGAACGACGGATTCGCCGCCGAGAATCGGCTTATACAGAGGCTGACCATCTGTGATCTGAGTCACAGAGAGTGGACGTCGGTCGGGCCGTAAGCTCACGCCATGAGCGCCACGGCAGCACTCATCGTCCTCGCCCTCGTCGCGATGGCCGTCGGCGATGTGCTCGCAGTGCGAGCGATCCTCAAACGAAGAAGCGGGGCCGGCTCAGCGGCTGCCGGCAAGCGGCAGCTCGACGACCTCGGCAGTGACTCTGCCCTCGCCGACGAGCACGCTCGCCCCAGGCTCGGCCTCTCGCCGCACGAGCGCGAGCCCGATCGGTCCGAGCGTGGGGGAGATGGCAACGCTGCCGACTCGCCCGACAACCCGCTCGCCTAGGTGCAGCTCGGCTCCAGGCGCAGCGGGCGCTGATAGACGCAGCCCGCGCAGGTGGCGGTTGGGCTTGCCCTTGTAGAACAGACGCGCCACCGTCTCTTGCCCGACGTAGCAGCCCTTCGTGAAGCTCACAGCACGCTCGTTCAGCCCTGCCTCTTGAGGGATCGTCGAGTCGTCGAGGTCGACGCCGAAGCGCGGCCGCCCGCGTTCGATGCGCACACACTCGGCAGCTGCCTCTGAGACTGGCTCGGCGCCGCGCCCGAGCAGCGCTGTGCGCAAACGCTTGGTGTCCGCTGACTCGCACAGGAGGTCGATGCCGACATCAGTGCGAATCGCAAGTGCACGAACCCCCTCGATCTCGACGCGCCGATTCGCATGCTCCTCTGCCGCCAGCGCGACGCTGGGCGCCTCCGGATCGTCGCCCGCCCCGGCCCCGTCGACGCCTGCCACGCGCTCGGCCCCAGGCCCGATCAACGACAGCAGGCCCGACTCGAGCGTGCGCTTGTGCAGCTCCACGTCGTAGCCCACCTTGAAGCGGCGGATCATGTCGAACAGCTCCTGCAGTGCTACGCGCTCGGTGTCGAGCAGCAGTTCGAGCGACGGCTCGCCATCTGCGCCAGCGCTCGCCCGATGCTGTGAAGCGACTGCGAGCACGCGAAGATCGCCGAGCATCTTGCCCTTGTGCGTGAGGAACGCCGCATAGCGGCCTTCGCCGGCGACAAGGTCGGCCAGCTCGTTCGTCACTTGGCCGTTGAGGAACTCGACAGCGCCAGCGCCGCTCAGCGCGAGCTTGCCGCGCTCGGAGCGGTCGAGCAGCCCGCAGCCATCGCTCAGCGCACGGTGCTCGGCCTCGGTCTGCGTCGCGTCGAGCGTGGGCGGCGACGTGTCGATCGCATCTGTGCTGATCCCAGCCACTGATCCGAGCATAGCCACGCTAGGCTTGCGCCCAATGCCAATGCCGCTCGCAGACACGTTCCAGCGAATCGTCGACTCGCTGCCAGACGACTGGACGGACCTGGAGCTCGACATGCGCCTCACGGACGAGTCGCGTTACGTCGAAGCGTCGCTGTATCTGACGACGTGCAACGCGCGTCCGTATTCGAAACACGACTGGCACTGGCGACTGCTCGTCGCGCACCGCTTCGGCCACGCTGCGTCAGCGCCGACCGTTCACGGTGCGCTCAAGCTGCTCGACGAAGCGGGCATCGAGGCTGAGCTCGTCGTGCGCGAGACGCGCAGCGGGCGCGCTGAGATCACCCAAGGCTGGGGCCGGCCGCAGTCGGCGCGCGAGGAGTTCCGCCGCATCAGAGCGCAGTAGCGATGGCGCGTGTGCTCGCGCTCGTGCCTGACCTGCTGTTCGGCTCGAACGTGCAGGGCTCGCTGAGCGCGGCAGGTGATCAGGTCGAGCTGATCAGCGGCGCGACGCAGCTGCGCGAGCGGCTCTCTGCAACGGCCGAGCCACACGCTGACATCCTCATCGTCGACCTCACAGACGCACAGCTCGACGGCGCTGCCGTGCTCGAATCGCTCGCTGAGCACGATCTGCTCGATGCGGTCAAGACGCTCGCGTTCTACTCGCACGTCGACGCAGACACAGGCGAGCGCGCCCGCGCAGCAGGCTTCGACCTCGTCGTGCCGCGCTCGCGGATGGCGCGCGAAGGCCCAGCACTTGTCGAGCGCCTCGTTGAGGACATCTGACGACAGCGACTGACGGGGGGCGGACACGGCCTGATGGACACGCGGACGCGACTGCGCACAGCGCTCGAAAGCCCTTTCTTCGACTTTGCGCCGTGGATCGTCATGTCGGTGCTCGTTGGGCCGCAGCGATTCGTGCTCGCTGCATCGCTGGCGACGGCCAGCTCATGCGCAATCGCCGGCGCCAACTGGCTGCTCGGCGTGAAGCCAAAAGTGCTCGATGACGTCGGAATCGCTTTCTTCGCTGCGCTGATCGTCGTCGGGCTCGCCGTCGACGACACGACGAGGCACTGGTTCGAGCGCTGGTCTGGCGATCTCTCGAACGTGCTGATCATGCTGATTGCGCTCGGCTCGATCGTCGTCGGAAAACCGTTCACGGTGCAGTACGCGCACGAGACGATTGCGCCAGAGCACTGGGAGACGGAGCGCTTCAAGCGGCTCAACTACGTCGTCACGTGGGCGTGGGTCGGCGCATTCGCCCTCACTGCGTTCGTCGGCTTCCTTGGCGATGGCCCGCTGAAACAGCCAGACAACCTGTGGACGAACTGGATCGTGCAGATCGCAGCGCTGATCCTCGCGCTGCGCTTCACTGAGTGGTACCCCGACTACGCGATCGCGCACGAGCTGATGGAGCGCGGCGAGCCGACTGAGCCGCCACCGACGGCGCGCGAGCTCGTGATCCCGCTCGCTGGCTATCTGATCCCGGTCGGCATCCTCGTGCTGTGTGTCGGCGGCGCGCCGTGGTGGACAGGCGCCGGCCTGATCGTGATCGGGGCCATCGCTGCCCACTGGCTGGGCGTCGAAGAGGAGCAGATCGAGGAGCTGGAGGAGGAGCAGATCGAGCGGGCAGGAGCCGCTTAGCTCGCGGCGCTGCGTAGCCCGTATTGACGGCTCAGCCTGCGACGGTAACTTCGCCGGCAGCAGCAACTTCGCGCGCGTGTCGCTGCACGAGCGGGTGCTTCGGCGAAGCACCAGGCCCTGGCTGCGCGCTCGACTCACGCGCCGTCACGCGCGCGCCGCAACGCTCGCAGATGCGGTGCTCGTCGAGCCGCCCACCGCAGCCACGGTGCTCGAGCAGCACAGCTGGGCCACCTGCAGGCGGGGCATAGCGGTCGCCCCACTGCATCAGCGAGACGATGATCGGCCACAGGTCGATGCCCTTCTCTGTCAGGCGGTACTCGTAGCGGGGGGGACGCTCCTGGTAGAGGCTGCGCTCGATCACGCCCTGCTCGCTCAGACGCTCCAAGCGGGATTGCAGCACGTTGCGCGCGATCCCCAGGTTCGCCTGAATCTGATCGAAGCGACGCACGCCAAGGAACACGTCGCGCAGGATCAGCAGCGACCAGCGCTCGCCGACGACCTCGAGCGCGCCGGCGATGCTGCACGTCTGCGTCTTGTAGTCGTTCCCCAACATCGGTCTGCTGTCGATCCTCCGCCGTCTATTTCTATCGGGACGGCCTCTCCGGCCGTCCTCCTAAGAGAGAATAGCGGGATTGAGTTGCATCACGCAACTGTATGCTACGGTGCGTTTCATCACGCAACCGACACGGGTGGTCGTCATGCAACGGAAATGGGCTGTATCGCTGATCGTGTGCGTTGGGGTCTTCATGGCGAGCCTCGACCTGTTCATCGTCAACATCGCCTTCCCGTCGATCTCGAAGCACTTCGGCGGCGCTTCGCTCGACTCGCTGTCGTGGATCCTCTCTGGCTACGCGATCGTCTTTGCCGCGCTGCTCGTGCCCGCTGGACGCTGGGCTGACGCGTTCGGGCGCAAGCGCGCCTTCCTGCTCGGCCTCGCGATCTTCGTCGCCGCGAGCGCCGCCTGCGCGCTCTCGCCATCGGTCGGGTTCCTGATCGGCGCGCGCGTCGTGCAGGCGATCGGCGGCGCGCTGATGTTGCCCACTTCGCTTGGCTTGATGCTGCCCGAGTTCGGCCCACACGAGCGCCACGTCGCGATCGGTGCATGGGCCGCCACTGGCGGGATCGCGGCTGCTGCTGGACCGCCGCTCGGTGGGCTGCTGGTGCAAGCCGACTGGCGCCTCGTGTTCCTCGTCAACGTCCCAGTAGGGCTGCTCGGGCTCGGCTTTGGTCTGCGCACGCTCGTCGAGCGCCGCGAGCGCGACGCGCTGCGGCCTGACCTCGTCGGCGCAGGGGCGCTGATCCTCGCCGTCGGTGCGCTCGTCGTCGCGATCGTCAAGGGGCAGGAATGGGGATGGGACTCGGCGCAGGTGATCGCCCTGTTCGCTGCGAGCGCGCTGCTGTTCCCTGCGATCTGGCTGCGCTCAGAACGCCACGACGCGCCGATCGTCGACCCAGCGATGCTGCGCGTGCGCACGTTCGGCCTCGCCGTCGGCGCCTCCGTGTTGTTCTTCGCAGGCTTCGGCGCGATGCTGCTGCAAGGCGTGCTGTTCCTCACAGGTCCGTGGCACGAGGGCGTGCTCACTGCCGGTCTGATGCTGTTCCCTGGTCCTGCGATGGCGACCGCCTTCTCGATTCCCTCAGCGCGGCTCGGCGCACGCTATGGCTACCGTGTCCCCGGCGTGATCGGCGCACTCTTGTTCTCGTCTGGCTCCGTCTGGTTCATCACGCAGACAGGCTCGGTGCCAAACTACGCCGCCGACTTCCTCCCTGGCTTCATGATCGGTGGCGCCGGCGTCGGCCTGATGATCCCGACCCTCACCGGCGCAGGCGCTTCGTCGCTCGCCCCCGCGCGCTTCGCCACAGGCGCTGCAGTGCTGACGATGGGCCGGCAGATCGGCGCTGCGCTTGGCGTCGCGCTGCTCGTCGCAGTGCTCGGCGAAGGCCACGCCGTCGCCGACTTCCACACGACCGCTTTGATCACCGTCGCCGGCGGCTTGGCCGCCGGTCTCGCACTGGCTGCGATCGGGCCGCCTGCGCTAAATGCGGCGGGTGCAGACGGCCCGGCGCAGCCAGTGATCTCAGAGCCGATCGCAGACCCGCTGATCGTCGAGCCGTTGATCGCAGAGGAGGCCACCGCATGAACACGCCCGACACGCAACTCGACGCCGTCGACGCAGCGACGCGCACGCGCACGTTCAGCTGGCAGGATCCGGCGGCGAGCGCCGCCGAGGGGATGAAGCTGTCTGGCCTCGAGTACATGCAGGCGATCGCCAGCGGCGCCTTGCCGCCACCGCCAATCGCGCGGCTGCTCGACTTCCAGCTCGTCGAGGTCGCAGAGGGCCGCGCCGTCTTTGCTGTCGAGCCTGCCGAGTGGATGTACAACCCGATCGGCATGGTCCACGGTGGCATCGCTGCGACGATCCTCGACTCGTGCATGGGCTGCGCAGTGCACACGACGCTCCCTGCAGGCGTCGGCTACACGACGACCGACGTGCAAGTGCGCTACATCCGCGCGATGGGCGGGGCCACCGGGCGCGTGCTCGCCGAAGGTCACGTCGTGCACGCTGGACGGCGCACTGCGACAGCCGAGGGGCCGCGTGTTCGTCGAGGCAGACGAGACGCTGATCGCACACGGCTCGACAGGCTGCGCGATCCTGCGCTGACTGGGCGCGTCGGTTGGGTGGGCTCGGGTGTCCGGTGGTCGCTGGGTGTGGGTGTTCGATTCTGCGTTGCGATAGCAAACGTATATACGTCAGTCGGCGACGAACCTCGCGATTGCCATCGCCAACGCCGCCGGCTGATCCTCTGGCGTGAAGCTGTACGCGTCTGCGATCGGCTCCACGCGTCCGTCGCCCAACTCGTCGGCGTAGCGCTGCGCGTGTGCGAGTGGGAATACCTGGTCCGCAGTGCCCCACGCGAATAGCACAGGTCGCTCGAACTCGGCGATCAGCTTTTTGCCTGCTGCATGCACAGGTGCCGACTCAGCCGATGACATCACCTTGCTCGTGTCTGCCAGCACCCCCGTGTCGTGCAGGCAGGGCAGCGCGTATGAGTCCGACACCGTCTGCTCGATCGGGTGCTTGATCAGCAGGCCGTATGCCGGGGGCGACGTGCGCACAGCAGGGTCGCGCAGTGCGCTGAGCAGCGTGCCGAGCGTCTCCACGTCGCGCGCTGCAGCCGGCAGGCCGTCAAACGGCGGGGGCGGGAACTCGTCATACGGCGTCTCGCATGAGTTCAGCACGAGTCGTGCAACTCGCTCCGGCCTCGCAGCGACGGCGATCTGCGAGTACGCGCCGCCTGAATCGTTGCCGACGAGCGTCACGTCGCTCAGCTCGAGCGCTGTGAGCGCATCCGCAATCAGCGCGCCGCAGCCATCGGGCGAGAGGTCGGCGTTCTCGTTCATCGCGCTGCGGTGTGAGCCGAGCGGCAGGTCGAGCGTGATGCACGTGTAGCGATCAGCGAGCAGCTCGACGACCTTGCGCCACAGGTTCGCGTTCGCCAGCCAGCCGTGGGAGAAGACGATCGGTGGACCGTCGCCGCGCTTGAAGTAGTGCAGCTGTCCCTGCGTCAGGTCAAGCCTGCACAGCTCGCCGAGCAGTGGCGACCGCCAAAGGTAGGGCGGCTCGCTCGTGGTTGACCCTCTGGCGATTGGCTCTGTTGCGCTCATGTCGGTGCGTGCTCCAGTGTTCGCTTGGCAGAGACTTCGTTCGCAAAGCGCGTCAGCTCGACTGCGAAGCGCTCAGGCTCGGTCGTGTGGGGCACGTGGCCAGTGTCGAGCACGACGAGCTGTGAGCCGGCGACCTCCTGCGTCAGCCAGCGACCGACACGCAGCGGGATGACCGGGTCTTTCTGTCCCCAGACGAGCAAGGTCGGCGCCGTGATCGAGGATGCCTGCTCGCGCAGGTCGTGTTCAGGCGAGGCGAAGCTGTGCCACAGCTCGCTGACCGCTCGCACGCCGGCATCGGTGCGCGTCGTCGCGATCGCCGTGTCGCGTGCGCGGGCGTCGGCTGCTGTGCGCGAGCGCATGTAGCGCTTGCTGAATGTCGGATAGATCGCGCGTAGGAAGCGCGGCGTGCCCATCAGCGCGCAGAACGCGCGCACGTGGAGCGGACGTCCGAGAAAGCCGCCGCTGTCGACGAGCACGAGCCCTTTGACGAGCTCTGGTCGGCGGATCGCCAAGCGCGCAGCAGCGAAGCCGCCAACGGAGTTGCCGAGCACGATCGCGCCGCTTGGCGCGAGCTGCTCGATGAGCTGCTCTGCGACGTCTGCGAAGTGCATCGCCGTCCCAGGCGCGTTGCTTGGCGGCGACTGGCCATGCGCTGGCCAGTCGAGCGAGATCGTGCGCACGTCCTGCGGTAGCAGCGCGCGCAGCTCGTCGAAGTCGTGGTGGTCGTGCGCGCCGCTTGGAAGCAGCACGATCGTCGCTTTGGCGTGCTCCTCGCCGCCCTTCATGTCGTACGCGATCGGCCCTGCAGTGGTCTCGAGGGTCGGCATGTCGTGGACCCTAACACATGACTGACCGGTCGGTCACTAAGCATGACCAAACGGTCACTTCAGGTGAGCGGTCGCCTAGACTGAAGCGATGGCTTCGAACAGGACTCGCGGTCCCAGGCGCGCCGACAGCCCCGCGGGCGCGACAGGAGACGCAGCGCGCACGCGCGCGGCGCTGCTCGACGCCGGCGTGGCTGTTGCAGCGCGCGACGGCCTTGCTGGGCTGAGCGTCAATCGCGTCGTCGCTGAGGCAGGCGTGGCGAAGGGAACGTTCTACGTCCACTTCGACGACCGCGAGGCGTTCGTCGACGCGTTGCACGCGCGCTTTCACGAGCGCGTCGAGCAGGCAGCTGCGCGTGCGACGACCGGCACAGAGCCGGGGCCAGAGCGGATCTGGCGTGGGGCAGAGGCTTACCTCGACGTGTGCCTGGCTGAACGCGCGATCAAGGCGCTGGCGCTCGAGGCGCGCAGCGAGGGCGCACTGACGCCTGCGATGGCTGCTCGTATCGAGCGCTTCACGGTGAGTGCTGTGCCGAGCTTTCGTGCGATGGGCTGGCCTGACGCTACAGCGGCAGCGCAGCTGTTTGCGGCAATGACGTCTGAGATCGCGATCCGTGAGCTCGACGCCGGTCGACGGTTGCCGGCTGCGCGGCGCTCGCTGCGCAGATTCCTCGGCGCGCAGAGCTGAGCGCGCTCAGCTTGCCTCAGTCGCCGACGCGCGCCCGATCTCGGCCAGTTCGGCCTCGCTCGGTTCGAGCGGCACGATCGCGCCGTTGGGCACGCGCTGGCCGTACGGGAGCCAGCGACCGATGCGCACTGAAAGGGCGGCGCGGATGACCATTCCGTGGCACACGACGAGTGCCGGCAGGGCCCCCTGCTCGACGTCGTCGAGCGCCGCGCCGACGCGCTGCTCCTGCTGCACGAACGACTCACCGCCAGGGAACGCGAAGTCGGGGTCGGCGTTGGCGAACGCGTTGAACAACTCCGGCGTTTCGGCGATGACGTCTTGGAACGAGCGGTTCGTCCAGTCGCCTGCGTCCGTCTCCATGAAGCGAGCGTCCTCATGCGGTGCCAGCCCGATCTTGGCGGCGACAGCATCGGCTGTTTCACGCGCGCGCAGCAGCGGGCTGCACCACAGCGCGGCGAACTCGTAGGCGACAGCGCGCTCAGCCAGCTCCGCTGCCTGTTCGCGCCCGAGCTCGTCGAGCGGCACTTCCTGCTGTCCCTGGAAGCGCCCCTCGTGGTTGTACGCCGTACGACCGTGGCGGGCCAGGTAGATCATCGGTCGGCCGGACCCGTCCGACTAAGCCAGGTCGAAGCGGTCGAGCTCCATGACCTTCGCCCAAGCAGCGACGAAGTCGCGCGCGAACTGCTCCCCGGCGTCGTCTGAACCGAACACCTCGGCGAGCGCGCGCAGCTCGGAGTGCGAGCCGAACACGAGATCGACAGGCGTCGCCGTCCACTTGACCTCGCCCGTCGCGCGGTCGCGGCCCTCGTAGACGGTCTCGGTCGAGCCGTTCCCATTCGATCCGGATGCCGACCACTCGGTGCGCATGTCGAGCAAGTTGGCGAAGAAGTCGTTGCTCAACGTCTCCAGCCGGTCGGTGAGAACGCCGTGCGCGGACTGCCCGACGTTCGCGTTCAGCGCGCGCATGCCGCCGATCAGCACCGTCATCTCAGGAGCGGTGAGGTTCAGCATGTACGCGCGCTCGAGCAGCCCGTGGTCGAGCGGCATCGTCTCGCCTGGGCGCGAGTAGTTGCGGAAGCCGTCGACCGTCGGCTCGAGCACGGCGAACGACTCCGCGTCGGTCTGCTCCTGCGAAGCGTCGGTGCGGCCCGGCGTGAAGGGCACGGTGACGTCGTATCCAGCGTTCTTGGCCGCCTGCTCGACGGCCGCGCAGCCTCCGAGCACGATCACGTCGGCCAGCGAGACCTGCTTGCCGCCTGCCTGCGAGCCGTTGAAGTCCCGCTGTATCTGCTCGAGCGTCTGCAGTGCGCCGGCGAGCTCAGCCGGTTCGTTGACCTCCCAGTCCTTCTGTGGTGCCAAGCGAACCCGAGCCCCGTTTGCGCCGCCGCGCTTGTCGGTGCTGCGGAACGACGCAGCTGAGGCCCACGCAGTCGCGACGAGTCGCGAGACCGACAGGCCTGAAGCGAGGATCTTCTCCTTCAAGCCGGCAGCGTCAGCCTCGTCGATCAGCTCGTGCTCTGCGGCGGGGACTGGATCCTGCCACAGCTGCTCAGCCGGAATCCACGGACCGAGATAGCGCGAGACGGGCCCCATGTCGCGATGCAGCAGCTTGTACCAGGCCTTTGCAAACGCCTCGGCGAGCTGATCGGGATTCTCGTAGAAGCGGCGCGCGATCGGCTCGTAGATCGGGTCGAACCGCAGCGCCAGATCGGTCGTGAGCATCATCGGCGCATGTCGCTTGGAGGGGTCGTGCGCGTCCGGCACCGTGTCCTGCGCCTCTGGGTTCTTCGGCGTCCACTGCTTCGCTCCCGCGGGGCTCTCAGTCAGCTCCCACTCGTACTCGAACAGGTTCTCGAGGAAGCCGTTGTCCCACTTCGCAGGCTCCTTCGTCCACGCTCCCTCGAGCCCGCTCGTCAGCGTGTTGACGCCGTTGCCGCTGCCGACGCTGTTCTTCCAACCGAGTCCTTGCTGCTCGATCGGGGCAGCCTCCGGCTCGGGACCGATCTTGCTCGGATCGACAGCGCCGTGGGTCTTGCCGAACGTGTGGCCGCCGACGATCAGCGCGAGCGTCTCTTCGTCGTTCATTGCCATGCGCGCAAACGTCTCGCGGATGTCATGCGCTGCGGCGAGCGGGTCTGGGTTGCCGTTCGGGCCCTCTGGGTTGACGTAGATCAGGCCCATCTGCACGGCGCCCAGCGGGCCCCTGAGCTTACGTCCGTCGTCGTAGCGCTCGTCCCCGAGCCAGCTGTCCTCGCTGCCCCAGAAGATCTCCTCTGCCTCCCAGATGTCCTCGCGGCCAAAGCCGAAGCCGAACGTCTGAAAGCCCATCGTCTCCATTGCGACGTTGCCCGTGTAGACGAGCAGGTCGGCCCAAGAGATCTTGCGGCCGTACTTCTGCTTGATCGGCCAGAGAATGCGGCGGGCCTTGTCGAGGCTGACGTTGTCGGGCCAGCTGTT
>OUNM010242788.1_pt1 | contig 15034 bp, 14 predicted proteins | sample 1769961 | NCBI WGS metagenome assembly OUNM01 (sample SAMEA3914820, study PRJEB12502) | metagenome | biome: forest; material: soil | place: USA | collected 2012-03-12 | depth 0.3 m | reverse complement strand
GGCCTGGGCCGGGCGCTGCTGGGGGTAGCCAGGGTCGTACTGGTAGCGGGGCTGCTGGGCGCCACGAGGCGGCGGGGTGGAGAGGTTGCCGGAAGGCGGCACGTAGATGGAGTTGCGATCCTCGCCGTAGAACATCTGGCGCAGGAAGCCGCCCACCTTCTTGCTCATTTCATTGCCTTGCTCGTAGAAATCGCCCTGCCCATTGCCGGGCTGGGAGGACTGGGCCCGCGCGGAGGGGGCCGTCCCGGCGAGGGCCACGACGATCACCATCAGGGGTGTCAGGCGGGCCGCTACGGAACGAAGCGGAAGGGTGTTCATACAGGTTAGTTAAGATTTGCTAAAAATCATGAAGATTCAAGTGCTTTCGTCGCACTTCGTCCCTGGGGAGGTCACGTCATACTGACGGAAGCACGGCCCGGGTATTCAAAAGAATCGGATTTTCACAAAAAAGTGCAAGCGATGCCTTCGATTGGAGAATGCTTGACAACCCTTAAGCATGCCAATGGGCTAAATGTTTAAAAAAACAGGGCGGAGCCGTTCACCGGCTCCGCCCTGCCTGCCTTTGCAGTAATGAGAAATCCCATCATTTAGGATGGTGGGATACACTGGGGTACATTATACCTCGGCCGGGCCGAAGTCCGGCGTCTTGTTCTGGGCCACCTCGTAATCGATCGCCGCGCGGCAGATCTCCCAGAAGCTGCCGGATTCCAGGCTGGCGCCGCCGACCAGCGCGCCGTCCACGTCGGGCTGGGAGATGAGCTCGGCCATGTTGCTGGGCTTCACGCTGCCGCCGTACTGGATGCGCAGCTTCTGCGCGGTGTCGGTGTCGAACAGGTCGGTGAGCACCTTGCGCACAAACGCATGGGCTTCCTGGGCCTGCTCAGGGGAGGCGGTGCGGCCGGTGCCGATGGCCCACACGGGCTCATAAGCGATCACGCAGTTGAGCACGCGATGGGCGCCGACTTCCGCCAGGCTTTCGCGCAACTGGCTTTCGAGCACCTGCTCGATCTTGCCGGCATCGCGCTCCTCCAGCGTTTCGCCGATGCAAAGGATGGGGTGCAGGCGCGCCTCCAGGGCGGCGAGGACCTTGGCATTGACGATCTGGCTGGTCTCGCCATACAGGCTGCGGCGCTCGCTGTGGCCGAGGATGACGTGCTTGACCTCGACTTCCTTGAGCATGCGCGCGCTGATCTCGCCGGTATAGGCGCCGGCGGCGTGCTGGCTCATGTTCTGGGCGGCGAGCTCCACGCTGGCGTGGCGCACCTGGTGCAGCGACTCCACCGCCTTGGGCAGGCTGACGAAGGGCGGGGCGATGACGATGGTGATGGGGCACTTGTCCGGCACCAGGCGCAGAAAGGTGCGCATGAAATCCTCCGTCTCCTGGGGAGAATTGTGCATCTTCCAGTTGGCGGCGATAACGGGTTTACGGTGGTGTGTCATGGGGGAGAGTGAAAAGGGGTAAGTGAAAAGTGAAAAGGGAGGGGAGGGAGCGAGGGTGTTTTGAGGAGGTTAAAGTGCGGAGTGCTTAGTGCGGAGTGCGAAGTAAAGGCGTGCGAGGAGGAAGGACTGTGTTCAGAGTTTCAGGACTACGCACTAGGCACTCAGCACTTCAACAGCTCAGCACCCCACACTCCGCACCCCAGAACAGCTTATTTATCCGCCAGCGCGGCTACACCTGGAAGCACCTTGCCTTCGAGCAGCTCCAGCGAAGCGCCGCCGCCGGTCGAGATGAAGGTCATCTTGCCGGCCACGCCGGCCTTCTTCACGGCTTTCACGCTGTCGCCGCCGCCGATGATGGTCTTGGCGGTGCTGTTGGCGGCCATGGCTTCGGCGATGGCAAAGGTGCCCTTGGCGCAGGCCTTGATTTCGAACACGCCCATGGGGCCGTTCCAGATCACAGTCTTGGCCTTGGCAATCTCGTCGGAGAAAAGCTTCACGGACTCGGGGCCGATGTCCACGCCCTCCCAGCCGTCGGGGATGTTTTCGTTCACGCCGGTGTAACGGGTTTCGCCCACCTGCTTGTTATCGAAGTCGAAGCTGTCGGTGATCAGCGCATCCACGGGGATGAGGATCTTCACGCCGCGGGCCTTGGCCTTGTCGAGAGCGGCCTGGGCGATGGCATCCCACTCCGGCTTGTAGAGGCTGCGGCCGAGCGTGATGCCCTGCTCCAGCTTGCGGAAGGTGTAGGCCATGCCGCCGCCGATGATGATGGTGTCGGCCTTTTCGATCAGGCGGTTGATCACCGCGATCTTGTCATTCACCTTGGCACCGCCCAGGATCACCACGAACGGGCGCTCGGGGGCTTCCAGCTCATCGTGCAGGTAGGCCAGCTCCTTCTCCATCAGGAGGCCGGAGACTGCGGGCAGGTAAGCGGCCACGCCGGCGGTGGAAGAATGCGCGCGGTGGGCAGAGCCGAAGGCATCGTTGACGAAAATTTCGGCCAGATCAGCCATGCCCTTCGCCAGCTCGGCGTCGTTGGCTTCTTCACCGGCATGGAAGCGGGTGTTTTCAAGCAGCAGCACATCGCCATCGCCCATGGACATCGCCAGGTCCTTGGCCTCCGGGCCCACACAGTCGCCGGCAAAGGCCACCGGGCGGCCGATCAGCGCGCTGAGGGCCGGGGCGACGGGAGCCAGGCTTTCGTCCTGCGAGCGCTTGCCCTTCGGGCGGCCCAGGTGGCTGCACAGGATCACGCGCGCTCCCTTTTCGATGAGGTACTTCAGAGTGGGCAGGGTTTCCTGGATGCGGGTGCTGTCGGTGATGACCATCTGGCCGTCCTGGCGCTCCAGCGGCACGTTGAAGTCCACGCGCACGAGGCAGCGCTTGCCGGAGACGTCGATGTCACGAATGGTTTTCTTGGGCATGGGATCGGGATGGGGGAGTTGTTGGAGGGCCGGCGGCAGGAGCGGGAGGGCAGGCCTTCGCCGGGCAGGGGAGGTAGCAGATAGCAGGATTTGCCCCGCGTGCGCGGAAAATTTTCCGGGCGGGGGGAGAGGCCTTTCCAACAGATGGAAGGAACGTCTTCCATTGGGTTGGAGGAAAATGCGGGGGCTGACAGTCTGGCATCTTGCCTCGCTCGCGATGATCATCACGGTCCCTGATACTCGATCGAGCGGACGAAAACCGCGCTGAGTGCGTAGAGCTGCTTAAACGCATCTGTTCCATATTTGGCCTCGATGTCGTGTCTGACGATTTTCCCAGGCCAATATTGTTGTATCAGCGCCGTTTCCTTGGTTGTCTGTGCTTCAATGCGCCGCAGCAAATCGGCGTAGGCCTCAATGGAAGAGCCTGTCTCGGTGTAAATCCATTTCACGGGTTCATCGGCATAGAAAACAGGGCAGTTCCAGAAGTGCCGGAGAAAGATGTACCGACCGTCGGTTTCAGGAAAGCTGTGTTCAGCAATCGTTGCCAGGACGAGCGTGATTCGCTTCCTGGCAACGGCGCCCGCCAAGTCCATTGGATCGGCCCGGTCCTTGGAATCAAAGGTCACCACAGTGATCAGATCGCCGACGTCGAGCGGCCCCTTGATGCGCTTGCTGATGCGAAATTGGGCGCTCGTAAGCCATTGATCTCCAATGAGAGGTTTCGTCTCAACATGCTGAGGAACTCCTTCAAAGATCAATGCCGCCCGATGTGCCAGCCACTCCGGAGTGTCGCCATAAGTAATCGCGGCCACAGACAAGCTGCTGGTCAGCGCGAGAAGTGCGATCATCAAAGTGGCGGTCTTCATTGCAGGAAGATTTTTTTGCAAGATGAGGCTGACCACGCCCCATGTCACCCTGTTTTGAAATGCGGGCTGGAACCTGCGAAGCACCGCAAAGCGGCTCATCGAGGGGACGCCTGCGCTTGCCAGGGGCGGCGAAATGAGTTTGACAGCCTAAAAAAGGTACTAGGTGAACAAGAATAGGCCGGCTCTTTGCAAAAACATAGGCCAAATGAACGGGTTCGCCGTACAAGGTGGACTACGCAACTCAGGACTTTTCATGAACGAATGAACGAAAATTCAACAGTTGAGACAGATTTGGCATGATGGACGGTGTGATTTGAGATTCACCAAAACCCCCACTTGCCCGTGGCCATCACATAGATGCCGAGCAGCAGATTGCCCAGTGCGTGCATGAACACACAGGCACCCAGGGATTTGGTGCGCACGGCCAGCCAGTACACCAGCGAGCCCCAAACAAAGGCACCGAAGAAATCAGAGGGTTGATGAATGATGATGACGGCCGATGTGACAATCCACCACGCAAGCCACGAGTGCTGGCCGAAGGGCACCCGCAGGAAGTTGCCATCGCCGCTCTGAAAGTAGCGCATGAGGAAGCCGCGCCAGAACAGCTCTTCCACAAAGGGGACGATGACCACCATGCGGATGAAGCGGAGGATCACCGTGGTGAACCAGGCGGTGGAATGAGGTGGAAAGACGTTGGGGTCAAAGCCTTTGTCCCGGGTGGTGATGCCAAGCCAGTGCCACCACCATGGCTGGCCGGTGTGATACAGCGATGCGGGCAGCACCCATACGGCGATGCCCACAATGGCGAACACGGCGGCGAGCCACAGGCCGCGCCACGGCCGCAGCGTGTAGTGCCGGCGGAAGAACAGCAGCAGCAATCCCACGACCAGGCATTGCAGCGGATACACCCAATGCTCGGGCGCGGACTGGTACCAGGGCAGGGCGGTATTCTCCACCCGCACCTCGCTGGCCAGCTCGCTGAGGACCATGAAAACCACCAGCGGCGCCACGTAGGGGACCGCTGGTGATTGGGACCAATGCTGTTTGGCGACGATGCTCATGGCGGGGCCGCGTCGCAGGCAGTTGTTAGGCGTGCTTCCCGGCCTTCACTTCGGCTACGAATTCCTCCATGAGGTCCATGGCTTTGTCGATCAGCTCGGGGGCGGTGGCGTAGCAGCAGCGCACGTAGCCTTCGCCGATCTCGCCGAAGGGCGGGCCGGGGACGACGGCGACACTCTTGCTTTGCAGGAGCTTGATGGCGAAGTCCTTGCTGCTCAGGCCGGTGCTGCGGATGTCGGGGAAGACATAGAAGGCGCCGCCGGGGTTGAAGCAGGGCAGGCCCATGGCATTGAGCCGGCGCACGATGGTGTCGCGGCGCTTCTGGTAGCTCACGCGCATTTCTTCAAACGCGGAGGAGCCAAGCTTCAGCGCCTCCAGGCCGGCCACCTGGCTCATGATGGGGGCGCAGAGCATGCAGTACTGGTGGATCTTCATCATCGCCTCGCGCAACGGGGAGGGGGCGCAGGCATAGCCGAGGCGCCATCCGGTCATGGCAAAGGCCTTGCTGAAGCCGTGCAGCAGGATGGTTCGCTCGCGCATGCCGGGCAGGCTGGCGATGCTCACGTGGGTGCGATCATCGTACAGCAGCTCGCTGTAGATTTCATCGGTGATGACGATGAGGTCATGCTTGATGGCGAGCGCGGCGATCTTCTCCAGCTCCTCCAGCGGTTCGATGCCGCCGGTGGGGTTGGTGGGGAAGTTCAGCATGATGATGCGCGTCTTCGGCGTGATGGCCTTTTCAATGTCGGCGGCCAGGACGGCGAAGTCATGCGCCGGGCTGGCGTTCACCGCCACCGGCTTGCCAAAGGCCATCTGGATGCTCGGGTTGTAGGAGACGTAGCAGGGCTCGTGGTAGATCACCTCGTCGCCCGGATTGAGCAGGGCGCGCAGGGCAAGGTCGAGCGCCTCGCTCACGCCGACGGTGACGAGAATCTCGCTCTTCGGATCATAATTGACGTGGAAGAAGCCCTCCACGTACTTGGCGATCTCGATGCGCAATGACTCAAGGCCGAGGTTGGAGGTGTAGCTCGTCTGGCCCTTTTCGATGGAGCGGATGGCGGCCTCGCGGATGGCCCAGGGGGTGGGCTTGTCGGGCTCGCCCACGCCGAGGGAGATGACATCGGTGCGGCCGATGACGAGCTCAAAGAAGTCCCGGATGCCGGAACGCGGAAGGTCGCGGATGTGGTCCGCGACTTTGGAGTCGTAGTTCATGTCGAAGCTGTGTGTTAGGGTGCCACCGGCAGGCGTTCTTCCTGCTCGCCATGATCGACGATGAAGCCGGCCTGCTTGTACACCTTCAGCTCGAAAAGAGTGCCGGTGGAAAGCACGCCGCGCAGGGTGCTGAGCTTCTCCGAAACGAAGCGCGCCACGTCATAGAGGTCCGAGCCCGAGACGATGACCGCGAGATCGTAGTCGCCGCTCATGAGCATGCAGTCGCGCACCTGGGGGTACTGCGAAATGCGGCGTGCCAGGCGGTCGAAACCGCCGCCCTGCTCGGGGCTGATGCGCACCTCGATGAGCGCGGTGACGCCGCGGCCTTCCACCTTGCTGTGGTCCACCACGGCCTGATATCCCAGGATGGCGCCGGCGGCTTCGGCGGCGGCGATGCGGGCGGTCACATCATCAGCAGTCGTCGCGAGGGCGGTCGCCAGCTCACCCGGCGTGCGCCGGGAGTTGGCCTGGAGGAGTTCAAGGAGTGGATCCATAGGAACGCGCACTGTAGCGCGGCGGGGGAGGGATTCAAGGAGACAGAAGGCTGGAGAAAGAAGGCGGAGGAACTGACGCGTTGACTTTCGACCATACCCCAAAGGTATCCTCACCCCACAAACACGGCATTGGCCGCCGGGCCGGGTTCAGGGCATCATGGGCCCATCATGAAAACGACATTGACCACCCCCTTCACCCTTCGCAAGAGCAACGAACGCGGCCAGGCCAATCACGGCTGGCTGCTGGCGAAGCACAGCTTCAGCTTCGCTGATTACTACGATCCGCGGCACATGCATTTCCGCACGCTGCGGGTGATTAATGAGGACCGTGTGGCGGCCGGCCAGGGTTTTGGCACCCATCCGCACCGCGACATGGAGATCATCACCTACATCCTGGACGGCCAGCTCCAGCACAAGGACAGCATGGGCAACGGCCGCATCATCGAGACGGGCGACTTCCAGTACATGAGCGCCGGCAGCGGCGTGCATCACAGCGAGTTCAACCCCTCGCGCCAGAACCCGGTGCACCTGCTGCAGATCTGGATCATGCCCGATGCCAAGGGCCTGGACCCGCGCTATGCGGAGAAGGCCATGGCCAAGGCGGAGCCCGGACACCTGCACCTCATCACCTCCAAAACTGGGCGCGATGGCAGCATGGAAATCCACCAGGATGCCGATCTCTACCTCGCCCGGTTCGCCGGGGGGGAAGAGCTCACCCATACTCTGAAGGCCGGGCGCGGCGCCTGGCTGCAGGTGGCGGAAGGCAGCGTGGTGGTGAACGGGCAGGCCTTGGAGCAAGGCGACGCTGTGTCGTTCGACGTCAAGGAAGACACCGTGCTGGAGCTTGCCGCCACAGGCAAGGCGCAGGCGCTGGTGTTTGATCTGGCGTAAAGGCCAGTTTCAGGCGGCGGTGGTTCGTGCATCGGACGGATCGGTCTGATCTGACAGATCCGCTCGATCCGGGCCGCCGCCGCCCTTCGTTGACACCGGCCCAGGCCGCTATCAATTGTGTCCAAGGCTTGGCTCCGTTGAAGTAGACCATCGAACTTTACGGTGCGGACGGCACGCCTGGCCTTCCAAGCCCGAAAGGACTTGGCTCCGTTGAAGCAAGGGCAGCGGCGGCGCGGCTGCGATTGCTCCGCTGCCTTCCAAGCCTAAATGGGCTTGGCTCCGTTGAAGGTTGACAACTCCGGCAGCAAGATCAGGGTGAGGGCGATTCTTCCAAGCCCGGTGGGGCTTGGCTCCGCTAAAGCACCATCGTAGCCGCGCGAAGGCCATTGTCTTCGCGCGACCTTCCAAGCTCGAATGAGCTTGGCTCCGTTGAAGCATCGGTGCCAGTCCTGCCCCTTCTCTTTCTATGGGCATTGCTCACACCACCAAAAAAATCTTTTCAGGCGATGCCTTCCACAGCGTGGTCGCGGGCGTGAAGCGCCTGCGCTACCCGCTCGATCCGCAGCCGTTCATCGACAGCATCGACAAGGCCGAGCTCGAGCGGATCAAGGAGAAGTACTTCAACCCCAAGGACAAGGTCACCTCGCGCAAGTACCTCGACCTGGCCGAGTGGATGCCCACCAACACCAAGCGCATCCGCGACGTGATGCTGAAGCCCGCGCCGCCAAAGAAGCGCGTGCTCGACATCGGCTGCGGCACCGGCTACTTCCTGCACATCGCCAAGAGCCTGGGCCACGACGTACTGGGCATGGACATCCCCGGCCACAAGCTCTTCGACGAGGTGTGCAACACCCTGCTGCGCATCCCGCGCTGCCTGCACATGATCCAGCCCTATCAGAAGCTGCCGGACCTGGGCGCGCCCTTTGACCTCATCTCCGCGCACATGACCTGCTTTAACAGGTACGAGGACGGCAAACGCTGGGGGCCGGAGGAGTGGGCTTTCTTCCTGGATGACATCGAGACGCGGCTCACGCCCACGGGCTTCATCCACATGGACCTGAACGCCGAGCTCGACGGCTCCAACATGGCGCCCGCGTTGAAGCAGTTCTTCATCGACCGCGGCGCCACCGTGGACCGCCGCAAGTTCCGGCTGGTGCCGAAGCGGGCTTGAATGGGATTGAAGTCCCGTCAGGGACGGTCGAAAATAGCCCAGTGGACCGCCCCCACCCAGCGCTGAAGCGCTGGGCTATTGTCTGTCGTCCCTGCGGGACTTGAATGTTTTCAAACCCCGCCTAGTTCTTGCACCTCACGCATGGACAACATCGGAATCATCGCCGGCAACGGCATCTACCCGGAAACCTTCATCGCCGGGGCACGCAAGGCCGGGGTGAAGCACCTGGCCATGTGCGCCTTTGAAAACGAGACGCGGGCGGACAACGCGGCCCGGGTCAACGCAGTGGAGTGGGTGCGCGTGGGCCAGTTGAGCAAGATGATCAAGTTCTTCAAGCGCGAGGGAGTGAAGCACTGTGTGATGGTGGGCCAGATCGCGCCGAAGAACCTCTTCGACCTGCGGCCCGACCTGCGTACGCTGCTCATGATGGCGCGGCTGAAGAAGCGCAATGCGGAGACCCTGTTCGGCGCCATTGGCGATGAGCTGCACAAGGAAGGCATCGAACTGCTGCCCGCCACCACTTACCTGGAGCACCTGATGCCCTCCGCCGGCCACGTCGCCGGGCCGGTGCTGAAGAAGCGCCGGCAGGAGGATCTGGAGTACGGCTTCACCATTGCCAAGGAAAGCAGCCGGCTGGACATCGGCCAGACGGTGGTGGTGAAGAACGGCACGGTGCTTGCGGTGGAGGCCTTTGAAGGCACCAACGAGTGCCTCAAGCGCGGCGGCAGCCTGGGCCGTGGCGGCGCGACGATGGTCAAGGTGAGCAAGCCCGGCCAGGACATGCGTTTCGATGTGCCGGTGGTGGGCCCCGACACGATCAACCAGGCGGCCGCGGCCACTGTGGATGTGATTGGCGTTGAGGCGGGGCGCACCCTGGTGCTGGGGAAGGATGAGGTGATCCGCCTTTGCGAGACGCTGAAGGTGAGCCTGGTGGCGGTGGGGGCGAAGTAGCTGCCGACACAGGACCGGCAGGCTGAAACAGGTCCCGTGCGACCTATGGAGCCTGCCAGGAAGGCATAGCTCCACCCCGGGCCGAGCCCCCTCATTGCGTACACACAAGTCATTGTGTGAAGGGAGCAACCCCGGGCTCAAGCGCGACCGTGAGCCCCACAAGGAGCGGCGTGCATCTTGCCGCCGTCGAAAAAATCTGCGGCGCAGCCGCCATGCCATAAGATCGTCTGGCAATACTCCACAGCTTCTCTCGGTTTGTCGCGGCTGCGCCGCAGGTACTCGACGGCGGCAAGATGCGCGCCGCTCCTTGTGGGGCGCGCATCCTCGACAAGGCAGGCGGTTTGTCCGTGGAACGCAGCCCCAAGCTTGTGTGTAATAACGAGGCCGTGCCCCGCGATGCCCTGCACTCCCGCACTTGCACACCCCGCCCATCCCAACGACGTACCCTCTCTCTCAAAACTACCATGACCCGCGAAGAAAACCTCGAAGCCTTTTTCCAGGACGGCCGCACCGTCATCCTGCCCATTGATCACGCCGTTGCCATTCCCGTGCCCGGCCTGGAGAACCCGTTCAAGCTCATCGACCAGGTGAACCCGTATGTGAACGGCTACGTGATGAACCTTGGCCTCGCCATGCGCTCCGGCGATCTGGTGCAAGGCAAGGGCGTGTGCCTGCGCACTGATGTTTACAACGTGCGCACCAAGGGCCCGGGCGCCGGCAGCATCGCCACCTTTGGCATCGACACGGCCGAGCTGCTTGGCGCGCATGCGGTGATGAACATGCTCTTCCCGTTCTCCGAAAACGAAGAAGCCATCACCCAGGCCTGTGCGGACCTCATCCACAACAGCATGGATTCCGAGGTCCCCACCATCATCGAGACCCTGCCTTACGGCCTCGGCCAGACGGACAAGTACACCGTGGAGAACATCGCCTTTGCCGCGCGCCTCGCCGCCGAGCTGGGCGCCGATGTGGTCAAGACCGCCTTCCCCACGAACGGCACTGTCGATGACATGAAACGCATCGTCCACTCCGTCTTCGTGCCCACCATTGTGCTCGGCGGCGCCGCCATGGGCGATGATGCCGGCCTCTTCAAGATGGTGGAGGATGCCATGAAGGCCGGCGCCGCCGGCATCGCCATCGGCCGCAATGTCTGGCAGCATCCGAACCCCGCCGCCGTGGCCCGCAGCCTGCACGCCATCGTGCACCAGGAAGCCACTGCCATGGAGGCCCTGGCATTGATGAAAGAAGCCATGAAATAGGCCGGTTTCCCTCGTCCTGGCTCCGCGCCCCCGCCTTCCTGAAACGGGACCTATGCGACCTATAGGACCTAAGTGACTGCACGCTCCACTCCACACACTCCGCCCTGCCTCCAATGAAAGCCGCCCTGCCTGCCCTTGCCCTGCTGCTGACCGTATCGTTGTCCTGCGCCGCCTTTGCTGCCGACGAGACCGTCGTGCCGCCCAAGCCCGAAGTGGCCCCGCCCACCACCGGCGGCCCGGCAAACACCAAGCGCCTGACCTTCGACTGCAGCAAGTGGGAGGAAGGCGTGCCGCCGAAGGAGGTCTTTGTCGTGGACGGCACCATCCGCATCGCCAAGAAGGACAACAACAAGGCCATCATGATCGACCCCTCGCCGATCGTGGATGCCAGCGCCCAGCTCGGCGATTCCTCCAACGGCACCGCCAGCATCGAGGCGCGCTTCTTCGCCTCCAAGAAGGGGCGCAGTTACCCGCGCTTTGGTGTTAGCGTGCACGGCATGTCCGGCTACCGCCTCATTGTGAACTGCGCCAAGAAGGAGATCGAGCTCATCAAGAACGACATCACCATCAAAAGCGCCCCCTTCCCGTGGACCACCGACACGTGGACGTTCGTGAAGCTCGAGGCCCGCCAGCAGGAGGCCAAAAAGTGGATCGTCACCGCCAAGGCCTGGCCCGCCACCGGCAAGGAGCCCGAAGAAGCCCCCATCACCCACGCCGATGACACCATCAAAGGCCAGGGCAAGGCCGCCATCTGGGGCACGCCGTTTTCCGAGCTGCCGATCTACATCGACGACATCAAGGTCGAGTTGACGACGAAATAATTCCCTGGCTGGCGGGGCGGTTCCAGCCCGGTGTCTCACACCTTGAAAAAAGTTGAATAAAGTGTGCTTTTCTCGTTGCCAGGAACCCACTTTCCGCTAGTTTCCCAGCCCACCACTTGGTCAAGGAGCTGTAGCTCAATGGTTAGAGCGCTGCCCTGTCACGGCAGAGGTTGCGGGTTCGAGTCCCGTCGGTTCCGCCAGTGGTTTAAATGAAGCAACGAAAGCGAGTCGCAAGACTCGCTTTTTTGCGTTCCTGGACTTGAACAGCCAGGCGAAGTTCGGGCGGCCCCCCAACAACGCGATGCGCCATTATAGAATCTTAAATTATTGTGTCGCCCTTTTGGGCGTGCTCGAGCCCCAACCCCGGAGGGGTTGTCCACGAGTAGCCGGGGGTTTTAACCCCCGGTTTTGTACGGCGATAGACATCAACCCTGGAGGGGTTGACCAATGCGCGGTGAACCTTTTCAAGCGCGGTGCACATGGGCAACCCCTCCGGGGTTGGGGACTTTTTCGTGGCATGACCCGGGGTCATTCGACCCCGGGCTACTCGTGGAGAACCGCTCCGCGGTTCAAGGCGGTACATAGGGGCTACAATATTATTTAATATGCTTTAGCCTGGAAGTACCTCCCGGCCTGCTACGGCGTAGCGCACCACCTCCTACAAAAACAAAACCTCCCACGAATACGCATGGCCGTTGCCATGCTGTATCCGCGGGAGGTGTCTTGCTCGGGAGAGAAAGGAAGGAACGAAGGGGAGGGAGGTCCGCTCACGCCACCTGCGCCATCACCTGGGGCATCTGCATCTGGCGCAGCAGGCTGGGGGAGGCGTGGTCGAGGGCGGCGCTGGGGGTCAGGGTGGTCACCCCGGCCACGCGCAGCACGTTCTGGCACTTGCGGTCGGCCTCGCGTTCCACGAAGCGGATTTCCTCCATCATGTTGGTGTCGGGCCGCAAATCGTTTTCCATCATGATGCCGGCCAGGAACTGGTCCAGACGGCGGCCGATTTCCAGCACCTTGCCAGCGCTTTCCATGGCGCGGTAGATGCGCTTGATGCTGGCTACGTTGCGCGCCAGCACGAGCTGGGTGCCCAGCTCCAGCATGCGCTGGCGGAAGACGTCATCGCCCTCCTTGGCATTGTAGGGGATCTCCGTGTGCAGGCGCTGGAAGGTGGCCATGCTCCAGGGCTTGCCGGTCATGTCATACGGCGGTTCATCCAGCCGGTTGTCCATCATCCAGCGGGCGCTGATGCCAGTCTTGGCGGCGATCTCACCGGCCAGTTCCATGGAGAGACGCAGGCGGGCCAGCTCCAGGCTCTGCACGCAGGCGGTGGAGCGGCCGATGAGGCGGGCAAACTGCCCCTGGTTCAGGTTCAAAGCGAGCCGGAGACGGGCCACGTTAGTGCGGACTTGTGATGGGCGTGCCATAGGACAAAATAAAGAAAAGGGTTGGGAAAGAGTAGCGAAACGGCGATGCCGTATGCGGATACATTTAACTAAAGTTTACAATTCGCACAACTCAAATTTCAAGTTTTTATCAATTTTTGTCCTTTTCCGGTCCTTTGCAGCCATCATGGCAGCTGCCAGCGTTTTTGTTAAAAATTCATGTCCACCGTCATCCACTGGTTCCGCCGCGACCTCCGCCTTACCGACAACACCGCCCTGCAAGAGGCCGCGCGCACCGGCGCCCAGGTCGTACCCGCATACGTGCTCAGCACCTGGCGGAAAGATCACGACTGGACGGGACCTAAGCGCCAGCACTTCCTCTGCGGCAGCCTGGAATCCCTGGCCAAAAACCTGGAAGCCATCGGCTCCAGGCTCATCCTCCGCGCTGGCGCGGCATTGGAAGAGCTGGAAAAGCTGGTGGAGGAAACCGGGGCCGAGGCGATCTACTTCAACCGCGATCCCGATCCCTTCGGCAAAGCTGTGGAGGCGAAACTGGAGAAGCTGTGCAAGCGCCTGGGCATCGGCTGCCACGGCTTCAAGGACACCGTGATACACGAGCCCGGCGAGGTGCTCACCGGCAGCGGCCAGCCCTACCGCGTGTTCACCCCGTACTCCAAGAACTGGCTCGCCCTGCCCAAGCTGCCGCCTGCGGGCAAGGTGAGAAGCCTGGGCCCTGCGGCCAAGGTCCATTCGATGGTTCTGCCCACCTTGGCACACTGGGGGCTGCACCTGCCGAAAGATGCCGACTTGCCAGCAGCAGGGGAACACGCGGCGCGGGAGCGGATGAAGCGCTTCATCAGTGGCGGCCGCCTGGCGGATTATGCGCAGCATCGCGACCTGCCGGCGGTGAAGGGTATCTCCGGTTTGAGCCAGGACCTGCGCTTCGGCCTGCTTTCCATCCGCGAGCTGCATGCCCGCTGCCAGGAGCATGCGCATGAGCATCGCGCCGCCGCGGCCGGGACCGCCACCTACATCAAGGAACTGGCCTGGCGCGAATTCTACATGGCCGTGCTGCACCATTGGCCCGAGGTGCTGGAAAAAGATTTCAATCCCGCGCTGCGCCATGTGGAATGGCCCGGCACGGATGCCGCCTTTGAGGCTTGGACCACCGCGCGCACGGGCTTTCCCATCGTCGATGCCGGGATCCGCCAGCTCCTCACCACCGGGCTGATGCACAACCGCGTGCGCATGATCACGGCCATGTTTTTGACCAAGGACTTGCACTGCCACTGGCTGCAGGGCGAGCAGTTCTTCATGCAGCACCTCATCGATGGCGAGATCGCCAGCAACAACGGCGGCTGGCAATGGAGCGCCGGCACCGGAGCTGACGCCGCGCCCTGGTTCCGCATCCAGAATCCGTGGACACAGACGCAGCGTTACGATCCCGAGGGCAGGTACATCAAGCACTGGCTGCCCGAACTCGCCAAGGTGCCGGCGGAAAAGCTCTGCGCCCCGCCGCCCGATGGCCAATCGCTCGCGGATGACTACCCGCTGCCTATCGTGGACCACGGCACAGAGCGGGCGCGCACGCTGGCGTTGTTCAAGGAGAGGTGACGAGAGGGGGGGCCTAATCCTTCTTGATCAGATGCATGATCGGCCGGCAGTCCTTCTTGTCGCAGAAGTGCCAGGGCGCGCCGTCGGGCGCATTGAGCGAGGGGTTCCACTGGCCGGCGAAGAAGCGCAGGCGTAGCTCGAAGTTGTCCACCACCTTGCGTTCATCCGTGTCCCAGTAGCGCATGGCGCAGTCCACATCGCCGGAGGAGTAGTACTTGTCCTCCACCTTCTGGTCGTCCTGCAGGGCCATGTCCAGGCCGTGGTGCTTGGCGCCGGTGGCGTGGCCCAGCTCGTGCATCACGGAAAAGGTGATGTACTCGCTGATGAGCGCCTCCTTGCTGGCGGTCATGCGCGTGCCGATGTCGGCGAGGTGAACGTCGATGCCCTTGGCCTTCAAGGAGGCGTCGGCCTCCGCCCACACGAGGCTGATGGGGTGGGGCGGCTTGGGGC
>OUNM010369139.1_pt1 | contig 15036 bp, 12 predicted proteins | sample 1769961 | NCBI WGS metagenome assembly OUNM01 (sample SAMEA3914820, study PRJEB12502) | metagenome | biome: forest; material: soil | place: USA | collected 2012-03-12 | depth 0.3 m | reverse complement strand
GTTCGACACATTTCAGGCTGCGGGCACGCGCATGTACGCGGCGATCGAGAACAGCCGCAAGCCGGTGATCGCGGCGGTCAATGGCTTCGCTCTGGGCGGCGGCATGGAGCTGGTGCTCTGCTGTGACATCGTGATCGCCAACCCGTTCGCCAAGCTCGGGCTGCCGGAGATCAAGCTCGGGCTGATCCCCGGCGGCGGTGGCACGCAGCGCAGCGTCGCCAAGCTCGGCCGTAACCGCGCCAATCTCCTGCTGATGACCGGCGCCATCGTGCCGGCCTCGGAATTCGTCGCCGCCGGCCTGGTCAACGAGATCGTCGATGTCGATGCCCTGATGCCGCGCGCGCTGGAATTGGCCGAGATGATCGCCGCCGAGCCGGCCCCCGCGATCGAAGGCCTGAAAGCCCTGACGGCGCATGCGGTATCGGGCAATCTGGCCGACGGTCTTGCGATGGAGGGCGACATACTAGGCGGCCTCTACCGCAGCGAGATCGGGCAGCGGCGCGTCAAGGAGTTCGCCGAGAGGAGCACGACCAAGGCAAAGAAGGCCGGGCCGTGAACACCGGCGGGTCGAGACTCAGCGCTGTGACGGATCGAGCCACACCGTCTCTGGTCAAGGCGAACCGGCCGCGCTTCACCGATGTCGACGGGCTGGCCGCGATGGTCGGTAAAGGTGACTCGCTCGGCGTTGGCGGCCATCATTTCGCGCGGCTGCCAATCGCATTGCTGCGTGCGATTGCCGGTTCCGGCGCCAAGGACTTGCGCTACATCTGCTGGGCCGGCGGCTTGCCGCTCGAACTGCTGCTTGAGGCAGATGCGGTGGCGGAAATCGACCTCTGCTTTTCCAGCCTCGACATTTTTGGCCTGCCGCCACGTTTCCGTGCCGCCGCCGAGAGCGGTGCGATCCCGGTGCGCGACTGGACGGCGCTGGCGATGATCCAGGCGCTGCGCGCGGCGCAGCAGAACCTGCCGTCCATGCCGTTCCAGCTTCCGCAGGGATCCGACATGTTGGCGCGCATTCCAGGTTTGCGGGCTGCGCCCGACCCGATCGCCGGTACCGCTACCGGATTCATCCCGCCGCTGCGCCTTGACACGTTCGTCGTTCATGCGCAGCGCGCGGATGAAAGTGGCAATGTGCAGATCATCGGGCCGCGTGCGCTCGACTTCGCCATGGCGGGCGCGGCGCGGCAAGTTCTGGTCACGGTCGAGGAGATCGTCCCGGTCGGGTCGCTGCGTCAGGATGGGCGCCAGAGCATCCTCACCCGCAATCAGATTTCAGCCATGGCCCTGGCGCCGAGCGGCGCCTGGCCGGCTTCGTGCCTGCCATTCTACGTCACGGATTATCGGGCATTGTCGGAGGCATTCGCAGCCAGGGATACGCCCTTGGCGAACACGCTGCGCCCGCCCTCGCAAGGCGTGCCGGCACTGCTGCACGACGCCGCCAAGGTTCGCGCCGAAACGGTTGTCGCCATGCCAGCGCTCGCGCGGAGTGAACAGAAAGCGTCGATCGATGAGATCATCGCGGCCCGCATCGCCGGCGAACTCGACAATGAGAGCTTTGCCAGCGCCGGCGCGGTATCGCCGCTGGCCAATGTCGCCTACCGGCTGGCCAAGGCGACGCACGCGCCCGACATGATCATCGCCACGATGAGCTGCGGTCATCTCGACATCGCGCCGAGCCCGATGGTGCTGTCGCTGATCGAGAGTCTCGATTGCGAGACGGCAGCGGCGCATGCCGGCGGCGACGACACCTATTCGACCTATTACCAGGCCGGCGCGGTGACGCATGAGATCGTCGGCGCGGCGCAGGTCGACCGGTGCGGCCGCGTCAACACCATCGCGCTCAGCAAATCAAGCGGCGGTCTCATCCGTCTGCCCGGGCAGGGCGGCATGGCCGACGTCGCCAACATGCATCGCGACTATCTGCTCTACGTTCCGCGCCATTCGGTCCAGTCGCTGGTGAACGAGGTCGAGATCGCAAGTTCCGCGCGCGGATTGTTGACGCCGGCGGAACGCGAGCCGATGGGCTATCGTACCGGCAAAGCGCTAGTCTTCACCGATCTCTGTGTCTTGCGGCTCGACCAAGCATCGAGGGAACTGATCGTCATCGAAACCATGCCTGACGTCACGCAGCAGCAGGTTCGTGACGCCACCGGTTTTGCGGTGACGTTCGACGCCGATTGCCGGGAGGTGCCGCTGCCCTGCGGCGACACGCTCGCCACCTTGCGCAACCGCATCGATCCGCTCGGCCTGCGCCGCCTGGAATTCGTCAGCGCCAAGGAGCGTGGCGCGCTCATCGCCGAGATCCTCGCCGCCGACCGCGCCATGGTTGAGCGCTGCATCGCCGCGCAGGTATCGCCTGTTGTAAGCTGAGGAACCTTCCATGGCAAAACCGTTGCTCGACATGTCCGCCGCGCGGATCTTCTTCGACGGCATCTTCAGCAACCCGCGCGTCGCGCATCCGGAAGGTGTCGCCGTCCACCGCGACGGCTCGATCTGGTGCGGCACCGAAACCGGCGACCTGCTGCGGCTGACCGCCGATGGCGGTTCGGTCGAGCGCATGGGCGGCACGGATGGCTTTTTGCTCGGCATTGCCTTTGATAGTGCGGGGAATTGTTTTGCCTGCGATCTGAAGCATGCCGCGATCTTTCGTTGGGACGCCGCGACGGGTCGCATGGAGCGCTTCGCTTCCGCGGGCATCCGGGTTCCCAACTATCCGATCGTCGATGAGGCGAGAGGCTGGCTCTTCGTTTCGGACAGCGTTGGTGAAGACAAGCGCTCCGGCATCTTCCGCTACGATCTCAGGACAGGCGAGGGCAGCCTGTGGTGCCGGGAGGCGATGTTATTCGCCAATGGCATGGCCATGGCGCCTGACGGCAGCGGCCTCTATGTCGTGGAAAGCGACGCGCCTTGTGTCAGTCACGTGCCGATCCTCGCCGGCGGTGTGGCAGGGCCGCGAAAAGTCGTCATCGAAGACGTGCACAATGTTCCGGACGGGGTCGCCTTCGCTCCCGACGGCTCGCTGCTCATTTCATGCTATGAGCCAAGCCGGATCTATCGCTGGCGGCAGGATCGCGGCCTTGAAGTGCTGATCGAGGATTCGGCGGCCACGACGCTGGCGCACCCCACCAACATCGCCTTCAAGGGTGACAAACTCTACACCGCGAATCTTGGTCGCTGGCACATCACTGAGATCGATCTGGCGGCGATTCCAGGATTGAGCAGTGCTTGAACTCGCGAACCCTGCTGCAGGTCAAGAAAACCGGCATTGTACTTACGTTGCATCAAATTCATCTTCAAGCCCCGAGAACCTGAAAGCCAGCAATCAATTTAATGGGATTAATTTCGGGAGGGCGCTAACAGTTACTTTCATCTATACTTTGTCTATACTTGAAAATACCAAATGATAGTAATATTACGAGGTGCCTCGTATATTATTTGATAAAAACAGTCTTGTCAACGGGGGTTGGGATAGATATTTCTGGCTCATTCTCTGCCACCCGGCGGAGGAATAATTCGGAAGCAAACTCGACCCGGGAGTAAATATCCAAATTTGAAATGGCGGAAACGCCTTCAATCGCGCCTGAATTGATTCAGACGCGAAAGCCTGGTTGTTTGCCGAATTTTCGGAAGTTCAACCCTGTCCCTAGGAGGATACAAAGTGTCACGGATCGTTCATATCGCGCTGAAGTGCGACAATAAGGAAGATCTTGATAAGGCGACCTCGTTCTACGAGGACGTCTTTGGAATCTATACGACCAAGGAAAAGCATGCCCGCGGCCATCTCTCGCGGCATATGACCGACGGAAACATCGACCTCGCGCTGATGCTTTACGACAGCGAGGACGAGAAGGAAGCCAAGCTGGCCGGTCCCGGCATCCAGATACACCACATCGGCGTCGAGGTCGCGGACCGTCCCAGCATGATCAAGAAGATCGAGGACAATGGCGGCTCGATCTTCTCCGACCGGGCCGAAGGTGCGCTCAAATATTTCGCAGCCGACGGAACGCTTGGCGAGATCGTCGCTGCCGGCCGCTATCCCACGAAGGAGCGCAGCAAGCTGTCGCGCATCTCCAATGTCTCCTACAACGTCAAGGACCTCGCGAAGGCGGTTGCCTTCTACAAGAACGTCTTCGGGTTCCAGGAAGTGGCGGATGCAGCCACATCCAGCCGTCGCGTGCTGACGGACGGCGAAACCACGTTGACGTTGAACGAGGGCGGCGACCGGCCGGCGATCGTCGCCTGGGGTCTGGAAGTCGAGGATCCGGCCGCGGTCGCCCAGCAGGTCGAACAGCGAGGCGCCGAACTGGGCACCGGCGGCACCGGCGTTCGGAACTTCCGCGGCCCGGACGGCAATATCGCCGAGCTCTTCCAGGCGGCATGATCTTACAAGGGCCCGGTCGACACCGGGCCCTTTCACCAACCGCCACCACGGAGGAAGGACGTCAATGTGCGCCATCGTCATCCATGATGAATTCGGGCCGCGCCTTGGAAGGACTCCCTGCCGCCGCGCCTCGGATGCGTGCCCGCCGGAGGGCATTTCGTGCAAACTCCGCAACGCCGGGTTGCGGCCGACGCGACAGCGTGTCGAACTGGGCAATCTGCTCTTCGGCAAGAGCGACCGGCACGTGACCGCAGAGGCACTCCATAAGGAGGCTTTGCTGGCTGGAATAGATGTATCACTGGCAACCATCTACAACACGCTCAACCAATTCACGGAGGGCGGGCTGCTCCGCCATATCACTGTCGACGGCTCCAGGAGCTTCTTCGACACGAATGTCTCGGATCACCATCACTATTTTGTCGAAGGCGAGAGCGAGCCGCGTGACATCGAACACGCCAGGATCGATCTGACGGCCCTGCCCGAACCGCCGGACGGCATGGAAGTGGTGCGTGTGGAGATCGTGGTCCGCCTTCGCCCGGTCGGAAAGGCTGGGCGGAAGCCGCTTGCGATTTGAACTCGATGACTGAACGATTTTGTGGACTGGACTTCGGAACGTCGAACTCGACGGTCGGCATCAGCGCCGGCGGCCGGGAAAAACTATGTGCGCTGGAAGACGGCAAGGTGACGTTGCCCAGCGCGATATTCTTCGACTACGAACATGGCGGCGTCCGGTTCGGCCGCGATGCCATCGGCGCCTATATAGATGGTGTCGAGGGGCGGCTGCTGCGCGCGATCAAAAGCGTGCTGGGCTCCTCGCTCATCTCGGAAACGACGCAAGTTCAGCGCCGGCGAATCGGGTTTCCTGAAATCATCGGCATGCTTTTGAAGCAGCTGAAATCCTCGGCGGAAGAGCAACTCGGGCAACCGATAGAAAGTGTCGTTCTCGGACGGCCGGTTCGGTTCGTCGACAATGACGACGCCGCCGACCGGCAAGCCCAGCAGGAACTCATCGACATTGCCACAAACCAGGGTTTCCGCCATGTCGAAATGCAGTTCGAGCCGGTAGCGGCCGCGCTTGACTACGAGACGTCGCTGGACCGCGAGGAACTGGCGATGATTGTCGACTTGGGCGGCGGCACCTCTGATTTCGCCGTGACCCGGCTGTCGCCCGACCGCTCGCGTCATGCCGACCGTTCGGAGGACATCCTCGGACGAAGCGGTATCCACATCGGCGGCACGGATTTCGACCGCATGTTGAGCGTCGCGGAGGTCATGCCGGAACTCGGCATGCTCGCCAAGATCGGTCCCAAGCGGCTCAACGTCCCGGTCTGGATATTCCAGGACCTCGCGACCTGGCATCGTATTCCTTCACTCTACACCTCGGCCAACCTGACCTATTTGCGTTCTGTGCGCCGCTCGGCCGACCAGCCAGAGCTTATCGACCGGCTGATCGATATCCTTATGCATCGCAACGGTCATCGGTTGAACGCCGAGGTGGAGGCCGCCAAGATCGCGCTTTCCACGGCCGACCGGGCGACGATCGAGGTGCCGGTGGAAACTCCTGTCGAGGTGACGGTGACGCGCCAACAACTGGAAGAGTCGTTTCGCAGGGTCGTGGCGGAGATTGTCCACGGCATCGACCGCTGCCTGATGGATGCCGACATCACACACGATCGGATTCAGTCGGTCTTCCTGACCGGCGGCTCGACGGCAATCCCTGCAATACGCGCCCGCGTTCTGGAGCATCTGCCGCATGCCCGGCCTGTCGACGGCGACGTGTTCGGCAGCGTCGGGCTGGGATTGACGATCGACGCAGCCCGGCGTTTTGGCAATCACAAGCCCCGGTGATTTGCGGGCGGCAATGGCTAGGGCGTTTCACCGTTTCATGGAACGGCGACCGCCCTATCTCTTTGTTTTGGCGCAATTCCGGGCAGAGGGCTACGGCGAAGTCGCCGAGCCTAACCGTTCACACTTTTCCTGGAATTGCTCTAACCCCGCCGTCGGCCATCTCTTCGGATCGATGACGGCATAACGTCCGTCTGTCTCGTGGGGTCTTCCACGCCTCGTCATTCGTCTGCGGCTCAACCTGGGCGCCTGGAGCATGATGCCGAAAGTGTGAAGCGGTTTTCGGCGATTTCAGGTCGATTCGACCTAAAATCATCAAGCTCCAGGCGGCCTGCGAACGTCCCGCCTATCGAGACGAAGCCTTGCCGGTTTTCTGCCTGGAAGAAAATGCGGACCAACCACGCTGCCCGTGAAGGAATACCGAACTGCGCTGGCGTTGCGGCAAAAACCCTTCCGCAATTGGCCGCGCAGCCACGATCGCTCCTTGACACCCATCCGAACTTTTCCTAGCGTGTTTCTGCTACGAGGAAAATATGTCTGTTAGATGGGAGGAAATAATGGCACGGCAGGCGGAGTTCTTGTTCGGGATCGTTGTCAGTCTGGCGGGTCTCGGCGCGCTTATCATGGCCCTGGGCCTGCGCATGTTCGCGGGTGGCATCCCTGGGCCGGGCCTCTTTCCGGTACTGGTCTCGTCGGCCCTGACCGTGCTGGGGGCCTTGTTTGCCTGGCAGAGCATGCGAGGGTCCGGGATCGAGGTGCGCGCGGTCGGGCGTGTCGCCGCTGTGGAGTCGCGGCATCGGCACCTGTCCACGGACGTGGGGCAGGACAAGCCCAATCCCTGGCGGGCGATTGTTGTGTGGGCCGGGTTCGTCGCTGTCGTTCCGCTGATCTATGTCCTGGGCTTCACGCTCTCGATGATGGTCCTTGTCGCCTACCTGCTGTTCGTCGTTGAGGGCAGACGTACGCTGCCGGCGGCGGTAGCCGTGATTGCCATTCCTGCCGCGATCTACCTGCTCTTCGTCAATGCGCTCGGGATCACTCTGCCGGTGGGTCTGCTCCGGCTGGGTATTCTGGGCATCTGACCGGAGCGGGAGGAGACAATTCATGGATGTTCTCAATCAACTATACGACGGCTTTGCCGTCGCGCTGACCTTCGACAATCTCACCTGGATGATCCTGGGTGCAATTCTTGGCACGCTGATCGGCATCCTGCCTGGCCTCGGCAATCCGGCGGCCGCCTTGGCGGTTCTTCTGCCGCTCACGTTGCGTCTGCAGCCGACCACCGGCCTGATCATGATGGCGGGCATCTATCATGGTGCGAAATTCGCCGGCGCGACGACCGCGATCCTGCTCAACATCCCTACTGAAACGTCGTCGGTGGTGCTCTGCTACGACGGACATGAGCTCGCGAAGCAGGGCCGGGGCGGGCCGGCCATGGGCATGTCGGCGATCTCGGGCTTCATCGCCAGCACAGTGGGCGTGCTGGCGCTGACCTTCGCGGCGCCGCTCGCCGCGAAATTCGCGCTGAGCTTCGGGCCGCCCGAATTCGCAATGCTGATGTTGTTCGGTCTGCTTCTCGTGGTCACCCTCACGGGCAAGAACCCTGTGAAAGGACTGATTTCGATGATGCTCGGCCTGCTCGTGGCAACGGTCGGCGACGATATCTTCACCGGGGCCGAGCGGTACACCTTCGGCGTCCTCGATCTGACCGATGGGATCGAGTTCCTTGTCCTGACGCTCGGTCTCTTCGCCGTGGGCGAGGTGCTGGTCAACGTCGAGCGAAAAGCCGGGAAGTCGGAATTCGTCGCGCCCAGCCGGCTGCGGGACTATCTGCCCAGTTGGGATGATTTGCGCCAGACACGAGGGGCCATCGCGATCGGCTCAGTAGTCGGTTTTGTCGTCGGAGCGATCCCAGGCGGCGGATCGACGCTCGCCTCCTTCGTCTCCTACGCCGTGGTGAAGAATACCTCGCGGCACCCGGAAAAATTCGGAACCGGCGCCATGGAAGGGGTCGCCGGACCGGAGGCCGCCAACAATTCGGAGGCCGGCGGCGCCATGATCCCTCTGCTGAGCCTTGGGTTGCCCGGCAATGCCAGCACCTCGGTCATGTTGGCCGCGCTCCTCCTTTACGGAATCCAGCCGGGACCGATGCTGTTCACCAGTCACCCGGAGATTGCCTGGCCGGTGATCGCCAGCCTCTACCTCGGGACAGTCGTCCTGCTGGTCTTGAACCTGCCGCTCATTCCGCTCTGGGTGCAGCTGCTGCGAATCCCCTATTGGGTGCTCTATCCGATCATTCTGGTCCTGGCCGTGGTTGGCGCCTACAGCGTTCGGGGCTCGATCTTCGACATCTGGATGCTCATGGGGTTCAGCGCACTGGGCTATGTCATGCGCAAGCTCTCAGTGCCCGCGGCGCCGATGCTCATGGCTTTCGTGCTGGGCCCGCAGGCCGAGGGCGCGCTGCGCCAGTCCATGATCCTGTCCGACAACAGCCCGCTGATCTTCGTGGAGCGGCCGATCGCAGCCAGCATCGTGGCGCTGATCGTCGTCATGGTCGGCTTCGCCATCGTCAGCCGGCGCCGGCAAAGGCAAGGCATCGAACCCGCTGCCGGCGCGACGGGGGCGCCGCACTAAGCACAAACACACTTCGGCCGGCAAAGCCAAGAAATCAGATGCCTGCATCAGTCCGGGGGAGGACGTCATGCATTCAAAGGGAGAGAAGGACATGAAACGACTAAACACTGTTCGATTGGGCTGTCTGGCTCTGGCTGTTTGTGCAGCCATCGCCTTCGGCACCCCGACGGCCACGCTCGCCGCCGACCCGAGCAACATACAGTTCGTGGTCGACACCGGGGCGGGCGGCGGCAGCGACCTCTTTGCCCGCCAGATCGTCAAGATCGCGCTTCAGAACAAGATCATCGCCGACAACTGGCCGGTGTTGTCCCAGCCGCAAGGCGGCGGTCTGGGCGCAATGAGCTTCATGAAGCTCAAGAAGGGCCAGGATAATTTCGTGGCTGCCTTCAGCTCGAAATGGGTGGTCAGCGGACTGAATTCGCCCGACGCAAGGGCCACGCTGAATGATCTGACCCCGATCATCGAACTCGCCGACGAGCAGCAGGTCATCGCCGTTCCGACCCAGTCGCCCTACAAGACCTTCGCCGACTTCATTGCCGATGCAAAGCAGAACCCCGGCAAGTTTGTGCAGGTCGGCGGCGCGATCACCTCGGTCGATTATCTGGCTGCCCTCAGGATCCAGGAGAACACCGGTACGAAATGGAAGTACCTATCCTTCGACGGGGGCGGACCGCGCATGACCGCGCTGCTGCGCGGCGATGCCCAGATCATGATCGGAGCGGTCACGGACTTCTCGGAGCAGGTGGCGGCTGGCCAGCTGAAGGTCATCGGGGCGCTTGGTGAAAAGCGGACAGGGGCCTTCCCCGATGCTCCGACACTGAAGGAGCAGAACGTGCCGGACGACGGCATCCCGACGCAGCTTCAGTGGCGCGGTATAGCGGGACCGCCCGACATGTCTCCGGAGGCGGTCGCCTATTACCAGAAGGTCTTCACCGCCATAACCCAGACCGACGACTGGAAGAAATACATGGAGACCGAAGGCGACAGAACGGTGCTCGTGAGCGGCGACGACCTCAAGCGGGAGATCGCTGATTTCTCCGACAAAATGGTCCCGTTGATCGACCTGCTGAAAAAGGCGATGCAGTAATGCAAGTATCATCTCCGTCAACGAAATCGCGCCAACTGGCCACGTTTGCCGCGTCGGTTGCGTACAAGGATCTGCCGGCGGAGGTGGTGCATTGCGCCAAACGAGCACTGGTGGATTGGACGGCAGCAGCTCTTGCCGGGTCAGGCGAGCCTGCTGCCGGCAAGCTGCAGCGGGTGATCGCGGCTCAAGATGATCGGGGACCGGCGAGCGTCGTGGGGACAGGACTGTCCACCAATGTCGCTTTCGCCGCGCTATGCAATGCCTATGCATCGCATCTGCTCGACTTCGACGACGTCTACAATCCCGCCGAGACGACCATTCATCTAGGTTCCTGCATCTGGCCGGTGGTCATGGCCATCGGCCAGTTGCGCAAGATCAGTGGGCAGGCCGCGATCGCGGCTTATGTCGCAGGCTTCGAGACCGGCGCGCGCGTCGCCCGTGCCGCGGGATCGCGGCATTATGAAAGCGCATGGCACGTCACCGGAACGACCGGTCATCTCGCCTCCGTCGCCGCCGCGGCAAATGCCCTTGGCCTGTCGCCGGAGGCAGCTACCCATGCTTTCGGAATTGCCGCCACGCAGGCGGCAGGCCTGCGGGAAATCTACGGCAGCGACACGAAAGCTCTTCATCCCGGCAAGGCGGCCATGGATGGCGTCCTCGCCGCGCTGCTGGCCGAGAACGGCTTCACCTCGACCGATACGGCGATCGAGGGGCAGCGCGGCCTGCTCAACGCGGTCAGCCCGGAGCCTGATCCGAAGTGGCTGATCGACCACCTGGCTGACGAATGGTTCGTGCTCGAGAACGGTCACAAGCTCTATCCGACGGCCTCGCTTACCCATGCGCCCATCGAGGCGGCAATCCGGATGAGGCCGCGCCCTGGCGCCGACAGCATTTTCGCGGTGGAGGCGCGCATGCACCCTTTCGCAGCGACCGTGACTGCTACGCCGCAGCCGAAAAACGGCGCCGAGGCGCGGTTCAGCACGCCGCATTGCGTGGCAGTGGCGCTTTTGAGCGGCGCGCTGCTTCCCGCCGATCTCAATGACGACGCAATCGCGGCTCCCGGCGTGGCAGCGGTGCGCTCGCGCGTCGCGCTCGTCTCCGACGAGGGCATGGACAAGCGCGGATGTCGACTGACCGTCACACTGCGGAGCGGCGAAGTTCTGGTCTCCGAGGTCGAACGCAACAAGGGAACGTCGGTTTCTCCGCTGCTCGACGATGACCTGTCGGGTAAGTTTTCCGATATTGCAAACGGGAAGCTCGGCGAAGGGGCGGCGGCCCGTCTGCTGGCCCGATGCTGGGAGCTGGATCGCTTGGGGGCCTTCGGTGATCTGGCCTGGATGACGGTGCCGCTTCAGTCCGGTCGGTCGGGCGAGAACATCGCAGCGGCAGGTTCCTAGAGCCTGTGTCCTGAGAGCGCCGTGCTTTGTTATCTTCCAACTTAGCCGATCCTCAAGGATAGCCTTGAAGCTTTCTGCTTATGCCGGATGCCCGGCACCATCGGGCAGAACGGAAACGAGCACAATTTTCTCAAGCTCAAGGTTTTTTGGAACTTTCGAGCTGCAAAGCCGGAATTGCCACCATCACACCTCCCTCAACCCACGACCAGACCGGCGACGATGGCGAGAACAATCCCGTAGAGCGATGGTATGCCGCGCAACAGCAGCACCGCGCCGACGGCAACCATCGCTACTCCAAGGGGATCGGTTGCCGCGTGCCGCGCCAGCGTCGCGCTGGACACCGCAAGAAGCGCCATCACACAGAGACTGAGCGAGTGCAGAGCTGCCCGGAAGCGACTTAGGTGCAGCAGGCGCGAACGCACCCGCTCCAGGACAAGCACCAGCAAGGGCGGCAGCAAAATGCTGAGTGTCGCTGCAGCTACCCCCCAATACCCCGCCACGAAATAGCCGATGGCGATCATGTAAAGACCGTTGGGACCCGGGCTGATCTGGCCGACAGCGAGTGAGTGCAGCAGCAAAGCGTCGGCCGGAAGCCCGGCACTGAGAAGTTGGCCACGAAGAATGGGAAGCGAGCTCAGCCCGCCGAAGCCGACAATGTTTGCGATCAGCATGGCGAGAAGGAGCTGCTCAGGATTCAACGCCGGCCTCTCCTCGAGTGCGGGCTTTTTCCGTGCGGGCCAGCTCGCGCTTCCGGATCTTCTCCTCGTCGAAAAGCGATGGAACGGCCACCGCGACGGCTATCGCAATCCCCATAAGGACGAGCGGTCCGGAAACGACCTGGGAGAGCCCCAGATTGGCCGCAAAGATTGCGGCATTCAGCCAAAAGCGACCGCTGCGCAGGACACCTTTCACGAGTTGCAGGCTGAGCGCCACGGCAAAACCGGCAGCGATCCCGGCTATGGCATGGAGCGATCCGTCGGCCTGAGGAATCAGGGAAATCCTCTCATAGAGCCAAGCGAGAAACACTGTGATCGAGATCGACGGAACGAGAAGGCCGATCGCGCCGGCAATCATGCCCGCGAGGCCACCGGCCGCGCGGCCGATAAGCAGGGCCTGTGCAACGATGCTGATGCCCGGCGTGAGTCGCGACAATACAAGCGTATCCATGAATTCCCGCTCGGTCAGCCAGCCGCGCCGAAGGCACAGCTGGCGCATTGCCGCGATCGTGGCGCTGCCGCCGCCGAAGGACGTAGCCCCGATGCGGACGAACTCCATCAAGACGATCAGCCAGGAAGGTGTCGGGCTTTTCTTTATAGGACGCCCGCTCATCCGCTTATGCCTCGCAGGCGCCATGCTGTGGTTCGTGAGCACGCAGCCTGGTGGCTGAAGCCGCCGGTGCGGCGGATGGACTGTTGATTCGAGTTCGGTTGGCGTCGGTCGATATCTTCAAATTCGGTATGCACGGCTACCGCGCCTGTTGTCTGTAGCGAGGAAATCACGTCTGTTTTTCAGACAGACGCTAGTCCGGCCCTCTATCCGAGTCAAGGAAATGTCCTCACGGTTGACAATACAACTCAGCCTTCCTAAAAATGTCTGCGTAGCAGAAATAAGGTGAGTCAAAGTGGACGAAAAAACGAACCCGGCAGATATAGACTCGCCCAGCTATCCGATCTCCTCGGTTGGAAACGCGCTTCGGTTGCTCGTGCTCTTTCGGGAACAGCAGTCCGTGCGCCTGACCGAAGCTCGGGATTATCTCGGCGTGGCGCATTCGACGGCACATCGGCTGTTGGCCATGCTCATACAGTATGGATTTGTCCGACAGGACTCCGCACGAGCCTATCGCCCAGGACCAATGCTGATCGAAATCGGCTTGGCGGTCGTCCAGAAGATGGACGTGCGGATGCAGGCACGTCCCTTGCTCGAAGCGCTGGCAAAGGAGTTCGCCGAGACCGTTCATCTTACCGTGCTGGAAGGGAATCTTGTCCGCTACCTCGACGCGGTGGAGAGCGACCGCACGCTTCGGGTCGCCGCAAGAACTGGACAACTCCTGCCAGCGAACTGTACGTCCGCCGGCAAGGCTCTCCTTGCCGAGCTGAGCCGCGATCAGGTGCGCGCACTCTACCCGACAGAGGAACTTCCGTCCCAGACGCCACGCTCGCTGAACTCGATGCAGGCGCTGGAACGCGCGCTGGACGATATCAGGCAACAGGGCTACGCGACCAACCACGAGGAGAGCGAGGACGGCGTGGGCTCGGTAGCGATCGCACTCGTGAACGCCGCCAGCCGGCCGGTGGCCGCCATAGCCGTCGCCGTTCCCGTCAATCGCCTGACATCCAAGGTGCAAGCAAGTATTGTCAGAGCATTGAAGGGAGCGCGGCAGGAGTTTCAGGTCCGCTCGGAGTGAGGCTGGATCAGGATGACGTTTCGTTGAATCGTCATCCTGATCTAACTCTTTGTTGAAGCATGATCTTTTCCGAAAACCGGTTCCCACTTTTCGGGATCATGCTCTAGATGGCGGGCAAATCGGTGGCGCCGGCACACGAGGAACGATGACACGGCCGGAAATCGTTGCCGCTTACAACCTTTGCCTTCCTGCTTCTTCCGCGTGTTCGGGCGTCTAACAAGAACGCTTAGCATAATTTTGGTAGCGGGAGAGCGCTACCGCCTTTCCCCCCATTCGGAAACCCTGCGATATTGTCTGCGGTCTTGGGCGTGATGGGGCCAGTCTCGGTGCTGCAAAGTCCGTGGGGACGGGAAAGTCTGAACCGAAGCCGACGTACGTTTTCCACGACGCAAACGGCAGCTTCGCGCCGCATGCCAGTCATTCCGACGGTCCCGCCGTTCACACCAAAAGCGCACGTCGCTGGCGCCGGGGCCAAAGTGGCTTCGGACTAGCAATACGCTTCACCCTAGTCATTCTGCCGGCCCGTCCTCCCAAAGCCGTCATCGCTACTCCCAAAACTGGCGGCGCTGTCCCGCCTCGAGCCGCACATAGGCTCTGCCTCGAAGTAGCAGACATTCTAATTCCATTCTAAAGGTCCAAGTCTCCCGTGGGACATGACGGCTACGCTTTGGCACTCGGACGTGCCGCCACCGTCGCATACCAGCGCTGCACGACGCTGGAACCGTCGGGGATAGGCATCTTCAATGCTGCCGTTGCGAAATCGATGGTTACAAGGGCGGTGATGTCGGCAGCCGAGAACACCGCTCCAGCCACAAACGGCACTTCCTCGAGGCGGGCTTCGAGGTCGGCATAGAAATTGGCGACGCGGCGCTTGCTGCGTTCGACCAACTCGGGAATCTGATCATAGTCGTGCGGACCTGATAGTGCGCGGCCCTTGAGGCCGGCCGCTGCATTGCGAACCCCTTCCATGGTCGGGGTGAAACCATCAAGTTCAGCCCGACGCTCCCACATGGTGACGAGAGCTTTGCTGGTTGCGTCACTCCCCAGCAGCGGATGCTCTGGATAGGTTTCCTCGAGAAAGCGCCAGATTGCCGGGACCTCCGCGATTGTAGTGCCGTCGTCGAGGACGAGCGCCGGCACCTGCTGGCGTTGGTTGATTGCCTTGAACCAGTCCGAGAATTGTTCCTTCTCGCCCAGATTCACCGACTGAAGCGGCATCGAAATCCCTTTCTCCGCCATGAACACGCGCACGCGGCGGGAATTGGGCGACGCCGTCGAATGGTAAAGC
>OUNM010400331.1_pt1 | contig 15041 bp, 12 predicted proteins | sample 1769961 | NCBI WGS metagenome assembly OUNM01 (sample SAMEA3914820, study PRJEB12502) | metagenome | biome: forest; material: soil | place: USA | collected 2012-03-12 | depth 0.3 m | reverse complement strand
GTAGCCGAGCAGGCCGACCAGACTTGTGACCACTCCGCCGCCGATCAGTGCGAACGCCGTGGATGTTCGCTCGTCCCGGTCCGGTAGAAGAATCGCGATCTCCAGCTCGGCGCCTGGAACGTCGGGGACGATGACACGCTGTTTGCGATTTGCGACGGTGATGAGGAGCTGACTGCCGGGAGCCACGTCGGCGACGCAGTCTCCCCACTGCGCGGGCATGAGCGGACCGTGAGCGGCGATACGCCTGCGAGGTTCGGCGACGCTCACACACGCGACCTGGCGCTGCCCTTCGCTCGTGATCGTCTCCGCTCGAATGTGTCGGGCGTTGTTCTCCTCGTGGACGTGAATTCGCACTGGACGGCGCGGAGGCGGCGCGGGCGCGACATCGACGGACGGCGGCGGCTCCTGCGCCGAGGCGTCGGCCGCCCGAAGCAGGAGGCAGGACGTCCCGAGCCCCGCGACGAAACGCGAAGTCGTCGCCCAGCCCCGCGTCGACTCGTTCGCGATCAACGGCATTCCGCACCGTGGCACTTGGCACACTCATTCGGGTGGCCGCCTAGCTCGCAGAGCGCGCATGCCAGGCGGCACGGGCCCGTCTTCGTCGACGGTACGAACGTCGGGTTCGGCGCGGGGGCCGCGTTCGCGGCGGCTACCGACGCAGAAGCCGCGGCCGAGTCGGGTGTCTTCGGGCCAACGGGCGGAGCTGGAGTGGCATTGCTCGCAGATGCCGCGGGCGGTCCCGCAGCCAACGCCGGCGCCGTCGACGGCGGCTTCGGGTCTGGATCATCCGACTCCGCCCCGCATGCAGCTGTCAGAATCGACGAAACGAGGACTGCCAGCGCGCCGCGCGCGGCATCGGTGAGGTTCATCACCGGTAGATGATCGATCCGCGACTTCGTGACGAAAAAAGCGACGTGCGAGAGCTCTAATAGCGCGCGGACAGCGATGCGAACATCTCCGTCGAGCGGCGATAGAATCCAAAATAGATGTGCTGCACACCGCCGTGCAGCACGTTGTCACCCATCGAATAGGTGAGCGCGAAAGACGACCCAATCTCCTTTATCGTGGGCAACGCGTACGTGGCATTCGCTTGTACGCCGTAGCCTTGTTGCACGGGCTGGATCGAGTATTGCGAATCGGCGACCGTTCCGTAGGGCGTCGTCGATACGCCGTCGGGCCCGTAATAATAGGTCCAAGAGGATCCAACGCCGACCCCCGCCGAGAGGGCCTTGACGGAGGGAATCGAATAGTCCGCGCCGGCCTGCACGGCATAACGCGACATCGCATTCGTTCCACCGGTCGGCGAGGAGCGATATTTGTCGATGTAATACTCGCCGAATCCGCCCACGGACAAGAAGAGAGAATGATCGAGAAATGCTCTCTCCAAGGAAAGACGGAGACGCGCAACGGTGATGATGCCGATGAGCTGGCTCGAAAACGAAGTGGGCGCCGTCGCCGATATTCCTGCGCGAAGGAGCACGCCTTTCGTCGGGACCGCGGACGGCGCGAGCCCGTCTTCGGTGAGAATGGGAATGGAGTGCGTATACGAAAGGGACGTATCGGCGAGTCGAAGGCCGCTCTCGCCAGGGTCCGCCAAGAAGTGCTCGAAGAGCCCTGCGTCGACGCGAAGCTGGTCGTACGACGTGACGAAGAGCTGCGTCGACAGAAAGTAGAAGTTGAAGAGGCGGTCCGCGCGCCCGCCGTCGGGCGAGGTCAGGACGAACGCAGCGTGGAACTCCATCCCTGCGGCGATCGACCAGATCCTCTTGCCTTCGCGGTCCCCGAGGCGCGAGTCGAGACCGGTCTCGGCGTCGACCGCCGAGCGCGCGGGTGGAGCACGCGGATCGACGCTGGGTACGGGCGCCGTGGGTTCGGCCGGCGCCGCTTGCGATGCCTTCGAGTCCTTCGCGGCTTCAGGCGCAGCGAGCGCGCTTCGACTTCCCGTGGAGAAGAGGAGCGCCGTCATGGCTGCCCGCGAAAGCGATCGGCGGCATCTATTCAGCAATAGGTTCTCATGATCGCGGGAGGGTACCCGATTCGCACCGCGGCAATGCTCCGAGGAGAAGAGCGACGACCTGGTGGCGCGATCCGACACCGAGCTGGCGATAGATGCGCACGAGCTGATTGGCGACGGTCCGCGCCGAGGTCTTGTGCCGAGCGGCGATCTCCACGTTGCTCGAGCCGCGAAGGAGGCAACGAACGATCTCGCACTGAAAAGACGTCAGCGATGCTGGAAGCATCGTCGAGACCGGAACGACGACGAATGCTCGACCGTCGACCTCGATGGACACCGCGTCGGTCGCCCGAGCGAGCTTCTCGCTCGTCACCGAGCGACTGAGGAAGAGCCGCACGAGATCGGTGCGTGTGCGGAGTCGGAGCTTGCGTGTCACACGCACGAGAAGCGCCGTTACCGTCGGGACCGTCCAGCCGGTCTCCCGTGCAATGAGTTTGTTCGACTGACCACGCGCGGCGACGACCGCGACCATGTACTCGCGCGCCGACAGCGGCCCTCTTCGCGGTGGCGAGGGCCCGCCCGCTTCTGCGATGAACCGCCAGGTCCCGTCGGATTCGAAAAGGTCGACGAGACGAACGCGATGGGGCGTCGGCTTCAGCAAGCGAACGATGCGGCGCGCGTCTCGGGTCAGCACGACGTCGCGCGCACTGTCGATGACGTCACGATACTCGTGGGAATTCAATTCCCCGGTAGATGCCGCCGCGCCGGTTTGTGACGTGGCGGAGAGAGAAAAAGCGAATCGTCACTTCTTGCAGCCGAGCGCCGCCACTCGGGCGCGCGCTTTTTCCGCGGTCACCGAGCGCGGCTTCGCGTTACCCCAGCGCGCGATCACGTCCGCGTACGCGGCGCATGCGCCGGCTTGGTCGCCGGTGGCTTCGAGAGCCTCGCCGAGGAGCTCCTTCGCGTGGACGTATTCGGGATAGCTCCAATTGAGCTCCGCGCACGCATGCGCGGCGCGCCGGAGAAAAGGGAGCGCCTCCGGTGCGCGACCCGCCAGCAGGTACGTCCGCCCCCTGCCGGACGCCCAGGCTGCGTCACGTCCGATCGGTGGGCTGAAGCGAGGCAGCGCCGCGAGCGCCTCGCGTGCTTCTGCGGGTGTCGCCCCCTCGGCCGAGCCGTAGAGAACGTCCCAGAGGAAGCCTGGCGCGACGTTCGGTGCGGCGATCACGGTCGCGCGCGCCGCTTCGAGCTGACTCGCCGGCGCACGGTGGGCTCGGACGAGAAGGGCGAGGAGCGCCACCCTGTCCTCCGGATCGTCGTCCACCCACGCCGCGTGTTGGCGCTCGAGGCGCGCGGCGATCACGAGCGCCTTTTCGGGCTCACCCATCTCCGCAAAGTTCCACAGCCGGGGAGCGGTTCCGTCGAGATGCGTCCGCGCGCTGTTGCTCTCCGGGGCCATCCGCTCTTGGCCCTCCGCAGCGCGCTCCGCTGCTCGAAAGTCGCCTTGCCAGATCGCCATGTCGAACGCGTCCTCGAGCCCTCTTCTGGCTCGCTCCGACGTGGGCAGCAGGGAGCGCGCCATCCGAAGGACCTCCGCCACGCTCTCCGGGTCCTCCCCGCGCGCGATCAGCGCGTCGGCAAGCAGTCGGTGCGCGGGCCCGTAGGTAGGGAGCAGCGCAACGAGCTTGCGCGTATCCACCGCGGCCTTTTCGCACTCACCCGCCGCGACCTCCACGCGGATCCGCTCGGAGAGGCAGTTGCAGGAGCGCGGCGCGAGGGACAAGCACTCGTTCGCGAAGCGAAGTACCTCATCGTCGGGCTCACCGCTCTGGAACGCGATTCGCTCCTTGCGGTATGGGACGAGAGCGAGCTTCGGGTCGAGCTCCGCAGCGCGTTCGAGCATCGTCTTGTCGGCATCCTGCGCGTAGAACGCGACCTCCGCGTCGCCCGGATAGCGTCTCGCCAGCGCGAGCACGCATCGGTCCTCCTTTTCTCCATCGTGGAGCTCGACGCAGTCGAGCAGGCCTTGATCGCTTTCGCTCAAGCTCGCACGGTGCAGCGACGCCTTCGCCTCGTGCGCGCTCCGTGCTTCGGGTGTGAGGCTGTACATCCCGAGGAGGTCGTGCGACCAGATGACGATGCGGAGGTGTGCTGCGGCGAGCGTCGGGTCGAGCTGGGTGGCGCGCTCGAAGTCGTCGAGCGCGGGGCCGACGCTCGCGTCGCGAAGCAGCTGCATCGCGGCGGCGTAGGCCGCGAGGGCCTCGGGGTTGGACGACCGCGGCGGCGGCCGATCGACGAGCGTCGTCTTGATGACCGACGCTGCGGCGGAAGCAGACGCGTTCGCGCCCGCGCTCGCCAGCGAGGATGGCGCGACCGTCGCGGCCCGATTTCCGGCGCCCAAGCCAAACGCGATGACGACGCCGCCCACGACGACGGCGAGGACGAGCGCCAGCGCACCGGCCATGCGCCTCGGAACACGCTCCGGCGTTCGCGGATCGAGTACCTCCAGCGCCGCGAGGAGCTCACTCCCCGAGGCAAAGCGATCCTCCGGATTCTTCTCGAGACAGCGCAGAATGACTCGCTCGAGCGCTGCAGACACCTTCGCGCTCCGCGCCGACGGGGCCTTGGGTTTGTCGCGCAGAACCGCCGCGAGCGTCGAAGCCGCTGTCTCGCCGACGAACGGACGAGCGCCGGTCGTCATCTCGTACAAGATGACCCCCAGCGCGAACAGATCGCTTCGCGCGTCGATTGCCCCCGACGACGCCTGCTCTGGCGACATGTACGCGGGCGTCCCGAGGATGTGTCCGTCGAGCGTCGCCGTCTCGAGCTCGCCGAACGCGCGCGGCGTCGCAGCGTCCGGCGCGACGAGCTTCGCGAGACCGAAGTCGAGGATCTTCACACGCCCATCCGTCGTGACGATGACGTTCTCGGGCTTGAGATCGCGATGGACGATGTTCGCGCCGTGCGCCTTCACGAGACCGCGCGCGATCTGCGCAGTGACGTCGATGGCGAGAGCGATCGGAACGTCGCCTCGCGCGATGCGCACGCGGAGCGTCTCCCCGTCGACGTGCTCCATCGCGACGAAGATCCGACCGTCGGCCTCGCCGACCTCGTAGACCGTGGCGATATTGGGATGTGTGACGATCGCCGCTGCGCGCGCCTCACGCATCAGGCGCTTGCGCCGCTCGGCGTCGTCCTCGACGCCCGGGGGCAGCACTTTCAGCGCGACGACGCGACCGAGCGACTCGTCTTCCGCCTTGTAGACGATCCCCATTCCGCCTTTTCCGAGGCGACCGAGCACGCGAAAATGCGAAATGCGCTCCGGGTCGATCGCGACGCCGGACGGGGGCGCCTGCTCGGGCGCCGCCGCGATCGCACGCAGGAGCGCGTCGCCCGAGCCCGTTGGCTCTTCGTCCCCCGAGTCATCGCTCACGCCGCATCATCGCCCGGAAGCTGCTATCTCGGGGGAAAGACGTGAGCGATAGCGGGAAACCCCAAGGCCCCCCCTAGTCGCAGAGCCCTTCGCGGCGTGCGCGTTCTCGGAGGTCGTCTTTGATCAGCTGGAACCGCTTCCGCAGTCGAGCTGCCTCACGCGGCACGTCGGCGTCGGCGAGCGGCTCTTCATTCTCCGCGAGCACCCTCGCGAGATCGTTCCAGGCGAGGCCCCGATCGACACGCAGGATGAGCAGGGCGCGATCCTCGGCGGACAGGGCATCACGCAGCGCTTCGAGCCGACTACGCTTTTCCGTCTTCAGGAATCCGAGCGTCGCGGTTCGCACGGCTTGAGCCACGTCTTCGAGCGCGGATTCCCCGACGCGATTGCCATGCCAGTCGCGGCGCGCAGCATCGCGTCGCTGCATCCGCGAAGCATTGCGCGCGATCGCGTAGGCCCACGTACGCAGGGTGGAGGCCCAGGCGAACACGGGAAGTCCGCGCCAAACGCCCTCTGCGAACGTGGAGAACGCGTCGCCTGCAGTCGTCTCGTCGCGATGCACGGCCATCAGGAAACCGAAGATCTCGGCGCCGTATCCGCGGACGATCAGCGTGGCCGCGGTGTCGAGCTCTCCGCTCTCGCAGCGAGCGCGAACTTCGTCCTCGAGAGCGGCCCGCTCGGCGTCGTTCATCACGACGGTTTGTAGCCGACGCCGGCGGATGTGAAGCGAATCCGCGCCGGAGAGGGCATTTCGCTTCACAACAGCCCCGGCCGGCAACTGCCTCCAGGTCCGCTTGCGAGAGAACGCAGCGCCCGCGGACGAAGGGGAGGACTCATGATGAACGGCCTATGCGCGAGTGGTTCGTGGTTTCTGGCGGCACTCGTCGCAATGGTATTGCCGGGGTGTGTCAACGGCTCCGCCGGCAGCCCCGCAGCCACGACGGCGATGACGTCCCCCATGGTCATGGACGACGCGACGACGCTCCCGACGCAGACCGGAGCGCGCGGCGCCGGCGCGCCGGTCAACGACGAAACCTCCGTCGCCGGACATCCGGAGCAGCGATGGGGCCGGCCCGATCGAAGCAAGTAAGCTCGAGATTCCAGGGATCCGTCGCCATCGCGCCGATCGTGATATTCCGGGGGCGACGACCATGGAGCAAACACCGCCGCGAGTCCGCCCGCGCGTCCGTTGGGCGGTATCACCTCACCACGCGATCGGCCGGCTCGGCATTCCGGTCATCCTGTGTGTGCTGGCGCTCGCGGCGGCGAGCCAGGTCGAGTTCGCGTGGTGGCAGCGAGCGATCATCGGCTGGGACGTCGGCGCCCTCGCGCTCATCGTGCTCTCGTGGGCGATCATCCTGCGCGCGGATAGCAACGAGACGAAGCGGCGTGCCGGCGGCGACGATCCGGGACGACATGCGGTCTTTGCCATCGCGCTCCTGGCGAGCATGTTCAGCTTCTTCGCTGCCGCCTTCGTGCTGCGTCAGGTGAAGAACGTCCCGGACAACGTGCGCACCACGTGGACGCTGCTCACGCTCGGCGCGATCGTCCTCGCATGGACGCTGGCGCACACGGTCTACACGCTGCGCTACGCGCATCTGTATTACTCGCGGCGACACACGCACGGCGCGACCGGTGAGCACTGCATGAAGTTCCCGGGCGACGAGCCGCCCGCCGACATCGACTTTGCCTACTTCTCGTTCACGCTCGGGATGTGTTTTCAGGTCTCGGACGTGACCGTGATGTCGACGAGGGCGCGCCGCGCGGTGCTGCTCCACGCGATCCTCTCGTTCGTCTACAACACAGCCATTCTCGCGCTCGCGCTGAACCTCGTTTTCGGCTCGATGTCGTGAGGTGCCTGAGGTGAACAGCAGGAAAATGAGGTAGCCTCGCGCCGCTCAAGTGGCGTTCACGGGGTACGCATTCATCCTTTTTTTCTTCGGGATCGTGCTCCCGGCGCGGTGGCTGTTGCCTTCGCGCATGACGCAGAGCGTTCTCCTCGTCGCGAGCGTCGTCTTCTATCTCTCGTGGGGCTGGAAGCTCGCCGTCCTGCTCGCGGTGCTCACGCTCTTCACGTACGGCGCCGGCCACCTGCTGCGCACGCGAGAGAAGGGCCGAAAGGGCACACTCGCCGGCGCCATCGTGGTGCTGCTCGGCACGCTCGCGACGTTCAAGTACGCCGTCTTCTTCGCGTCGTTCATTCCCGGCCTGCACGTCACGGCGCTGCCGCTGCCGCTCGGTATCTCGTTCTACGTGTTCGAGATGATCAGCTACGTGGTCGACGTCTATCGCGGCGATCCCGGCGCGAAGTCCCTCTCCGAGTTCGCGCTCTACGTCTCGTACTTTCCGCACCTCATCGCGGGTCCCATCGTGCGCGCATCCGAGCTGCTCCCGCAGCTGCGCGCTCCGAAGCGCTTCGACTCGCAGCGCGTCTCGGACGGCATGTTCATCATGCTCACCGGCTTCGTGAAGAAGATGGTGATCGCGGACAATCTCGCGGCCTACGCCGACGCGGTGTTCAAGACGCCGACCAACTACAACTCGATCGAGCTCGCGGTGGGCGTGGCCGCATATACCGGCCAGATCTTCTGCGACTTCTCCGGGTACACCGATATCGCGCGCGGCGGCTCGCAGATGCTCGGCTTCGATCTGCCCGAGAACTTCGATTATCCCTATCTCAGCAAATCGATCACCGAGTTCTGGCGTCGCTGGCACATGACGCTGTCGCGCTGGTTGCGCGATTATCTCTATATCCCGCTAGGTGGTAATCGCGGCAGCGAGCTCGCGACGTATCGCAACCTGTTCATCACCATGACGCTGGGCGGGCTGTGGCACGGCGCGCGGATCACGTTCGTGATCTGGGGCGCGTATCACGGGGTCCTCCTCGCCGTGCACAAGCTGTTCAGCGCGGAGACGCAGTCGCCAGGCTGGAAGCGCGCGCGTGAGCACATCGCGTACAAGGCGCTCGCCATGGTCGCCACGCTCGTCTGCGTGATGATCGGGTGGGTGTTCTTCCGCGCGCTCACGTTCGCGGATGCCACGGCCGTTCTCCGTCGCATCTATCGCGCACGTCCGCCGGAGGGCTGGCAGCGCAGCCCCATCCTCGACACCACGAGCTGGTACCTCTTCGCGCTCGTTGCGCTGCACGCCGCAGGGGCCGTGAAATTGGGCCTTCGCACGCAGCGCGGTCTTCCCGCGGCGGCGCGCGGCATGATGTGGGCCGGCATGGTCATCGTCCTCTACTGGTTCGCGACCACGTCGCCGACCTTCATCTATTTCTACTTCTGATGTCCACGAAGCCCGACACCACCGAGCCCTCCGAGCCGCCGCCGCCGCCGCCCGCGCCGACGAGCGACGAGACGCATCCGGCGGCCTTCCTCACGTCGTTCGTGGTGATGCTCGCGGTGCTCGTGGCCGCCGAGATCTTCTATCGCGACACGACGGTCGATCTGCGACTCCAGCGCGGCACGAACTACATCACGGCCAAGCGGCTCGAGTACGAGACGGCCGGCGGCGACATCGTCGTGACCGGCGACTCACGCATGTATCATGCAATCAATCCGCATCTCATGCAGGAGACGCTGCAGGGATTGAAGGGAAAGACGTATACCGCTTTCGATTACGGTATTCCGTCCGGCACCACTCCCATCTTCATGATGGTGGCGCACGACGCCGCGATTCACAATCCGCCGCCCAAGGTGTTCATCCTCGGCGTCACGCCGGCGCTCTTCAGCTGCTGCGACGGTGTCGGAGTAGCGGGCACGCAGCCCGGCGTTCGCTGGTCGGCGGTGCCTCTCTTCCTGCGCGCGGCATGGCGGACCAACACGGACGACGCGGGAGCGAGCGTGTTCTACGGCGCGTCGCATCTCCTCGCGTTCCGCACCGAGATCAGCACCGCCGTCCACGATCTGAACCTGGCGCCGCCCATCACGTTCCAGGGTCGCGGCTGGTACTCGCTGGGCAATCGCGTTCCGCCCGCGATGCAGGAGACGCGCGCGCGCGGGCGCGCGAAGGCCTATGCCGAGCTGATGGACAAATCGCAGGGCATCACGCTCCGGCCCACGCCGGGGCGCTTCCTCGCCGAGGCCATCGAGGATCTCAAGCACGCGGGCGTGCAGGTCATCGTGATGGGAACGCCGCAAGCGCGACAGCTCGACTGGTACCACGACGAGAAGCACACCTACTTCGAGTACATCGACGAGGTGAAGCGCGTGACGGCCGAGCACGGGGTGCCGTTCGTCGACATGAACGATCCGCCCGGCATCGTGAGCGCCGATTTCATGGACGGCGACCACCTGAGCGAGCCGGGGTCGGCGATCTTCACCAAGTACGTCGCCACCGAGATCGTCGCGAAGTACCTGCCGTAACGCTGAGCTGGAAGCGCGGCGGCGCGCCCGTTGCTAGTCGAGTCGCATGGCCACAGCATCGGCGGGCAAGGTCCCTCGCGTCGTCGTCGTCACGGGAGCTTCTGCGGGAGTGGGGCGCGCGATCGCGCGCGCTTTTGCGCGGCGAGGCTCGTCCGTGGCGCTTCTGGCACGCGGCGCAGACGGGCTCGAAGGCGCGCGGAGGGACGTCGAGGCGCTCGGCGGGCGGGCGCTCATCATTCCGTGTGACATGGCCGACGAGCTCCAGGTGGAGGACGCCGCCGAGCAGGTCGAGACGGACCTCGGTCCCATCGATGTGTGGGTCAACAATGCGATGGTGTCGGTCTTCTCGCCGGCCGATCGAATGACCGCCGACGAGTATCGACGCGTCACCGACGTCACCTATCTCGGATACGTGTGGGGAACGCTGGCGGCGCTCAAGCGAATGAAGCCGCGCGATCGCGGCGTCGTCGTGCAGGTCGGCTCGGCGCTCGCGCGACGCAGCATCCCGCTGCAATCGGCGTATTGCGCAGCCAAGCACGCGGTGAAGGGCTTCACGGAGTCGGTGCGCACCGAGCTGATCCACGACCGGAGCTCGGTGAAGATCTCGATCGTGGAGCTGCCCGCCGTGAACACACCGCAGTTCGACTGGACGCGCTCGCGCATGCCGCGGCGCGCGCAGCCTGTGCCGCCGATCTACCAGCCGGAGGTCCCCGCGGAGGCGGTGGTGCATGCCGCGATGCATCCGAAGCGCGAGATCCTCGTGGGCTGGCCGACCGTGAAGGCGGTGCTCGCCGAGAAGCTCGTACCCGGCCTCGCCGACTTCTATCTCGGACGAACCGGCTACGAGGCGCAGCAGACGAACGAGGCCGCGCAGCTCGGGCGCAAGGACAACCTGTTCGCGCCCCTTCGTGGCGATCGAGGCGCGCACGGGCGCTTCGACGATCGGGCGAGAGGCCGTAGCCTGCGGCTCTGGATGCGCATCCATCGCGGCGCCGTGGGCCTCGCGCTGCTTGCCGTCGGTACGGCTGCGCTCAGCGGGCTCTTCGGCGTTCGCCGGCTTTCGCGCTGAGCGATTACGCGCGATCCGCGGACGCCCGGGATGACGATTCTTCGCGGGTGCGTTATTCACGCATCGTGAGATTGGCCTGGGTCGCCACGCAGTTCATGGCCGCGGTCCGCGCCGGCGTCTTCGCCGGCCTGGTCGCAGCCGCGTCCACGTCGTGCGCCGCGTGCACCCGCGAAGGCGAGGGCGCGCCTCCGTCGCAGCCCGCACCGGACGCCGCGACCTCGAAGCTCGCCGACAAGGACGGCGGCGCCGGCGCAGGTCCGGAGAGCACGACGAGCCTGCTCTTCGGCGAGGCCCCGAAGCCCGCCGACATCCCGCCCGATGCGCCGCCGAAGTGCGAGGACCCGAAGAACGTGTTCCTGTTCGTCACGCCGGGGACCGCGAGCACGTTCGCGCCGCTTCGCGTCATGGCGGTGAGCGAGAAGCCGATCGCCGGTGAGCTGCGCATCGTGTCGGCGAGCAACGCGAAGAGCCGTTCGACGGCGCCCGCGAGCTCCGCTGCGCCGCTCGCGTCGAGCGACGTACGTCGTGGCGGCCCTCCTTACTTCTTCGTCGCCGAGATCGAGTCCCCGCGCGCCGGTAGCTACGACGCCCAGCTGGTTCAGACGGCGTGCGAGGCGGGCAAGAGCGTCGCCACGAAGCGCATCAGCGTCGTCTCGTTCAAGCCGGAGGCGCCCACCCCGCCCACGGAGACGCAAGGCCTCTGGCCCATCCAGCGCAGCTGGAACCGCAATCTCGAAAACGTGTATTCCGCATGGATCGAGCAGCTGTTCGATGCCCCCGACGGTGAGATGCCGAGCTGGCCGGCGCTGCACGAGGTCCTGCGCGACAAGAAGCGCAACCTCCTCTTCGATCATCTCAATGCCGGGGAAGACTCCGTGAACGCGCCGGTGGTCCGGCCCGACTGCGCGGACCTGCCGTATTTCCTGCGCGCATACTTCGCCTTCAAGCTGCGCCTCCCGTTCGGGCTCTCGGAATGCAATCGCGGCGGCGGAGGCGTCGCGCCTTCGTGCAAGGCCGGCGTGATGATCACCAACGAGGACCCGCCTCCGAAGTTCGACGAGAAGGCGACCGCGGTGAAGGTCTTCGGCAACTTCCTCAAGGGCACGCTCGCCGACAAGGCGCATTCCGGCTCTGCGCGTCAGCCCTTCGAAGAGGAGAACAGCGACTACTACCCCGTGCCTCTCACGCTCGAGAGCATGCGACCGGGGACGATCTACGCGGACCCCTACGGTCACGTGCTCATGATCTCGAAGCGACTTCCGCAGAACGCCGAACGCGGTGGCGTGCTGCTCGCCGTCGACGGCCAGCCCGACGGCACGGTCGCGCGGAAGCGCTACTGGCGCGGCAACTTCCTCTACGCGACGAACCGAGAGCTCGGCGGCCCTGGATTCAAGCGGTTTCGTCCCGTGGCGCGCCGCGAAGGCAAGCTGGTGCGCCTCGACGACGACGCGATCCGCAAGAGCCCCGACTACGGCGACGTCTCGCGTGACGCGGCCAAGCTCGATCTCGAGGGCTTCTACGACAAGATGGAGGACGTCCTCTCGCCGCGTCCGCTCGACCCGCAGCGCGCGATGATGGAGACCATCTCCGCGCTCGAGGAGCAGGTGCGAACGAGGGTGAAGTCCGTCGACAACGGGCGCAAGTGGCTCGAGACCGGCAAGGGCCCGGCGTCGATGCCCGAGGGCCCGGAGATCTTCGAGACGAGCGGCGCGTGGGAGGACTTCTCGACGCCTTCGCGCGACCTCCGCATCCTCATCGCGGTGGACGTGGTGCGCGGCTTCCCGGCGCGCGTCGAGCGGCGGCCCGAGCGCTTCGCGATGCCGGCGGGTCACTCGCCGAAGGAGGTGCGTGACGAGCTCGAGCGCATCCTGCGGCGCGAGCTCGAGTCGCGAAGTGTGGAATATACACGTACCGACGGCACGCCCTTCAAGCTGACGCTCGCCGAGGTGCTCGCACGAAGCGCAGCGCTCGAGATGGCGTACAACCCGAACGACTGCGTCGAGTCACGCTGGGGCGCGCCGGTCGGGAGCCCCGAGCTCTCGACCTGCCGCGCGCATGCCCCCGACGACCAGCGCGCGCGCATGTCCGAATTCCGCCCCTGGTTCCACGACCGCCGCCGCCCCGCCCGCAAGTAGCGAGACGAGACGAGAGATTTTTCGAAGTCGGGAAGGCGAGAAGATAGGAAGAGGCCTCCCCTCTATTCCGCGTTGGACCCTCCTCGGATGCTCGCGAATCTGCTTCGCACATCGGCGTGATCTTTAGAGCACAGCGAAATCGATCACTTAGGCGAGCGCGTGGCGCGATTCGCGGCGGTTAAATAGCATCGGGGCCCTGCAAACCCTGACCGCCAGCATTGGCGACCGCGGAGGCCCCGATGTCCGTACGTTACGACAAGCTCATTCCAGCGCTCAAGGCGCTCCTGCCTGAGACGCGCCTGAATTTGCTCGGCCGGAGCGTGACGTTCATCCGACGGCTGCGGGAAATCACCGCCTCGCACTTCATCTGGAGCGTGGTGATGAGCCGCTTCGGTAACGGACGTCCGGCGTTCGAGCAGGCACGGCACTGGTACCACCGCCTCACGGAGACCGAGCTGTGGCCGCGGCCGTTTCAGATGCGCTTCAAGAGCGCTGCGGCGGTCCGCATGTTCGAGCAAGCTTTCGAAGACGCCGTCAAGCAATGGCGCGTGCCTGCGCTCGCACGCCATCCGCTCGCTCGTCACTTCCCAGACGTAGCCGTGGTCGACTCGACACAAGTCGAGTTGACCGCCGAGCTGCGGCCGATCTTCAAGGGTAGCTACGGTCACCTGTCTTCGTTGAAGGTCCTGCTGACGATCTCCGTGTTCGGGCTGGTTCCGTTGTGCGCAGCGATCGTTTCCGGCAACCGACATGACATGCTGCTTTTTCCTCCGCTCGAGGCTTTCCGCCCGGGCACGTTGATGCTCTTCGACAAGGGATTTGTCGCGTATTCGCGACTCCGCGCCATCCGCGAAGCAGGGCATCATTACCTCTGCCCGATGCGCTTGAACGGCAACGCTCTCGTCGTCGCCGCGCATCGCGCCCCCGCCTACGTCAAACAAATCCTGCGTCGCAATCCCGACGGCGTGTGGCTTCGCGACATCCTTCCGACGACAAAGCGCATTGGAAAGAGCTGGGACCTGGACGTGGTTGTCCGACCGCGTAATCGGCGAGCGCGAGCCAGCGAAGTCCACGCGAGGTTGGTCATCGTGCCCGGACCCAACAATGTGCAGCGACCCTACCTAACCGATTTGGATCGACCGTCGTGGTCGCCAGCTGCCCTCGCCGAGCTCTATCGACTGCGGTGGCAAGTCGAGCTCGTTTTCAAGGAGCTGAAACAGGAGCTCAATCTCGAAAGCGTTCCATCCAACGATCGTCACGCGGTCCAAGTGTTGGTCTGGGCCTCGCTCATCGCGCTCGCTCTGTCCCGTACCGTGAGTGCATGGCTCTGTCCGCGAATTGAACTCGTCGGTCTCGGAACGCGCTTTCGCCCTGCGCTCACGAGTCGAGCGCTTCGGGGCGCAATACGTTCTCTCGCTCGCGCGCTTCTTGCTCCACCCCGGCTCGCTCGTCTCTACCTGAAGGACTTGGCCGACGACCTCCTGCTCGCATTCCGTGCGCGCGACAGCAATCGTGGAGATTCCTTCGCTCGCCTCGAACCGCTTCTGCGCGGCCCTTAAGGGATCGCCGATGTGCGCAGCAGATTCGCGAGCATCCCAGGAGGGTACTGTCAGGAATAGAGGCGGGGCCCCTTCCACCTTCCCGCCTTCATGTTAAAAAATCTCGGGCTCGACAGGTCCTGGGTGGCCGCTTCGTGTTTACGGAGCCAGGCGCGCGACCGCTGGCATGCCCGACGTGGCGACGCCGACGATTTCTTCGATCGGTTGGCCCGCTTCGCGGGAGGGGTCCGGCGGTAGGCCGGTGAGGACGCGAATGGTGGGCGCGATGTCGGCGAGCGTGACGTCGTGCAGCGGACACGCGACGCCGCGCGCCGCCACGTGCGCACCGAACGCGAGCACGAACGTGCGCGCCGACGTGAGGCTGTACGCGCCGTGGTGCTGGAAATCGCGGTTGCGCCCGTGATCCGTGGTCACGATGACGGTGGTGCGCGCGCCGAGCTCGCCCATCGAGTCGAGCGTGTCCGCCACCTTGCCGATGAACGCGTCGGCCTCGCCGATCGCCGCGAGATACGCCGGGTAGTCGT
>OUNM010355620.1_pt1 | contig 15058 bp, 13 predicted proteins | sample 1769961 | NCBI WGS metagenome assembly OUNM01 (sample SAMEA3914820, study PRJEB12502) | metagenome | biome: forest; material: soil | place: USA | collected 2012-03-12 | depth 0.3 m | reverse complement strand
GTTGTCGGGGGGTGGGGTGGAGGGGCGGGAGGGGATGGTGGTGCCCGTCGCGGCGGCGGCGTGCGGGCTGAGGTTGAGGGCTGGCGCGAGGACCCGGTGGAGCATCTTGCCGGAGCGCATGCCTGGTGGGGGAGCGGCGGGTTGCGGGATGGGTTGTTGGGGTGGTTGTTGTTGCTGGGGGTGGTCCGGCGCCAGGCCGAGCATGCCCTTGCGGAGGAGGGCGTCGAGGAAGCCCGTGGCAAAGTCGGCCGCCGCGTAGATGTTGCGCAGGTTGCTCATGACGATGAGGCACTCCTTGAGGCCCACCATCGCCTTGGCCCGCGTCTCGGCGTCCGGGCTTTTGGTGTCGAGCATGTGCACGATCATGGCCGGGAGGATGACGGTCACGCCCGTCGTCGGCAGGTACCGCTCGAGGTTGTGCTGCCGCATCTCGCCCGCCATGCCCGTGATGTGCTCGGCCGCCTCGCGCACCCGCTGCCGCGCCGTCTCCTGCACCTCGACCGGCGTGCTGGGGCCCTCGGTCGGCGACGCCGGGAGGAACAGCGGCCGGTGCAGCGCCGAGATGGTCGTGTGGTAGATCATGTGGAGCAGGTTGCGCTGCACCGCGAGCGGCTTGGCCGCCCCCGTGATGGGCGCCATCGCGTCCAGCGGCCGGTGCAGGCACAGCTCGGGCAGGCCGTCGTACCAGTCGCGCAGCTCCTGGTCGACGCCCTCGACCTCGTCCATGTTCTCGGAGCCCTTGTTGGGCAGCAGCATGTGCGTGCTGTTGGTCGTGTGCTCGGGCCGCATGCCGCTGCGGCTGAGCACCGAGTACTGCACCTTGAGCATGTCGCCGATGAGCATGCACAGCTTGGCCTTCTCGATGCACATGACGGCGAGCTCGCGCTGCAGCCCCACGTCGCGCATCAGCGCGCACTCGGCGCCCAGCGGGCCCTCGAGCAGCTGGTTGTCCTCCGGGAGCACGCCGATCTCGAAGTCGTCCTCGTTCAGCTCGGGCACGTCAAAGTCCTCGCTCTTGATGCGCGTCGGCCGCCGCATGCCGAGCGCCACGAGGCGGTCGCGCATCAGGCACGACCACCACACGCGCTTCCACAGCTTCTGCTTGCGCGGGATCATGGGCGTCTTGGCCGGGTCGCGGTGCAGGCCGATCGTGTGCGCCAGCGAGATGGCCACCCCCATCCAGTGCCACGTGTCTTTCTGGTCGTCGGGCGTCTCGTACCAGTACGTCATGAGCAGCAGGCCCTGCACCAGGATCAGGCGGTCCGTCTCGTAGTCGAAGTCGTAGAGGAGCTGGAGCGCCAGACAGTCAGCATCGCAAACCCACACATCTCAACATCTCGGGAAACACTCACCCTCGTCCTCGAGAAAAAACTCCGCCGCGCATCCCGCCGGCTTTCGTAGCCCGCATCCCTCAGCAAGCTCTCATCGACAAACGCCGTAGCCGAGAACATGACAGCATGGTACAAGAACAAACTCATCTTGCCGGACGCGCCCGAGCGGTCGTTGATGACGCGCAGCAGGTCGTGCAGCTCGAGCAGCGGCATGTACGGGTGCACATACTCGATATAGGCGGCGAGCAGCGCGTTCTGCAGGCGCAGCGGCGGCAGCGTGAAGACCTGCTTCTGCACCAGGTACCGCCGGTCCTCGGCCAGGATGCGCTCCGGCATGGGCTTGATGAAGCCCGGCCACTCGTTGACGGGCTCCGGCGCCGTCCGCAGCAGCAGGTGGTGCATCATGCCCGGCGACGCCCCCGGGATCCCGGGGGTCACGGGCGAGAAGCCGCCCAGGGCTGCCGCCGCCGCCGCCGCCGCTGCCGCCGTGGTCGGCGTGCCGGGGGTGCCGAATCCGCCGGCGGATTGTTGGTCTGTCAGATGCCAGAGTCAGATCATGAGCGGTGAAACTTGGCTTCACAAGCGAGCGTCTGTGGTTCTGTGTGCTTTTCCCTGACATGTGATTCTGGTGTCGGGTGGGTCACGCGGAGAAGAGGCAAGGGGGTGCGGGGGAAACGGAAACACGCCTGGCCTGTCTGTGGGTTGTGGGTGACATTGGGGATTCGGACGGGGCTCGCTCCGGACTCCAAACTTACACAGCAGACGAGTGGCGGCCTGGCCGCCGTTGACCCCGTTCAGGGGCAGGGAGAAGGTTCCATTCTGGGCGAACGCTGGCTTCGCGAGATTGGCCGTGAGCAGCGGGGGAGCGGCGCCGATGGACTTGGAGCGCAGTACCTCGGCACTTCCAGCCCGCGCCCCCACCGCTGCCGGGCCGCAGTTGTATGGAAGATTCTTTCTGGAACACAGGGCGGCAGGGGTGCCTCGAGGTCAGCCTCTCGCTTCTCGCTGCCTTCTGATCACTGCTCGCGCAAAGCAGCATCTGAAAATGACGCAATCTGGGTGATGGGCGAGCGGGAGAGGGATGCGAAGGGAAGCGGGAAGCGTGCTGCGAGTTCGGAGCTGCTTTTCCCTTCCTCTGTGCCTCTCCCTCGCTGCTCGCTCTCACTGGCCGGACCGGCCAAGGGAAAGCCAAGGAAACCAAGGAAGCCAGACTTACTTCCGCCGGCGACTCTCCTGGACGACGCACTCGACGTCGTCCCACCTGCAGTTGCCGCACGGGGCGCCCTCGACCACGTCGCAGCGCACCTTGCGGGCCCGACATGACACGCAGGCCCGCGCCGCCCGCCGCTTGGTGATCTTGCCCTCGGCCGCGATCGACGCCCGCTTCTTTGGCGACGACGAGGTCTCGGTGACGGATGAGGGTGCCGGAGGCGGCGACATGGAGCCCGTCGGCGCCGACGACGACCGCGGTGAGGGTGTGTCTCCGTTTTCCGACATGGTGTCAAGGGATTGGCAGGCCGGGCTGCATGTAGTGGTGGTGTTCAAGAGAGAAGAGGCCGAAGCCTAGAAAATGGTATTTTTCTTGTAAGAGCGCCTCGTGACCTTCGTTGCTGTCGGCCGGTGACGTGTGAAGAGAGGGTAGGTAAGGTGTGGGTGTTATGTAAGACGGCTCCGGAGCGTAACTGGCGTGTACGAGGTGTTCGTGACAATCCAATGGGGAGGGGAGAGGAAGTTGGGTTGTGTGTGAGAGAGATTCCGTGAGAATGGGAACGGATCTTGAGTCTGGAAACTGAAGCCAGACAACAACAAAGGTAGACAACAAAAGATGCTGAGTAGTAAAGAGACGACGGCACGAGGCCACGGTGGGGAGGGAAGGGGGGCCCAGGCATTATATCGAGCCATGGCGATTCCCAAGACAAGTCGCAGGTCGCGTCTTTGGATACGTACCTCAACGTTAGGATGGAGCCCGCCCCCCCTCCCTCCCCCAGGCTCCTCCCCAGCTCCGGGGTGTGGGTAGTCTGGTCACCTCTTCGATGAATGGCCAAGCCAAGGGACATGGATGTCCCGTTTGGGCAGCGTGGGGACACTGGGGACTGAGCAAGATGAGCCCCAGACAAAACAGCAACGCAGCCGTCGAGACGCAGCGAGGGCGTTCCCCAGTGGCAAGGCCCGACTGGGGCTTCCCGGCAGAGGGGCCATGGCGCAGGGAACACCACAGGGAGACCTCGCTGAGGGGTGAGTTTTGTTGACAGTTGAGCCAAGCCCTTTTGGCCGCCGTCTGGCAGTCTGGTAGTTTGGAAGCCTGCCTCAAGCTCCCTTCTCTCTCTATCGAGAGAAAAGATTGCTGTGTAAAAGTTCCGTGGCCCTTTGTAACGACACGAGCCCTGGCCGCAGCCGCCAAGAGGCACCCGCAGGCATCACGAGGATTCCTCCGATCGCTGTTTGGTGTCCAAGCATGGACGGTGACGTTCAACGTTAATCGAGACCAACGTTTTCCCCCTGCCCAGTCAGCCAGCAGCCAATGCAAGCACCAATGCCAGCACCAAGGAAAAGAATGTTCCCGTCAGCTGGGCCTGGAGCCGTCCCGAATCGAGCCCTTCACCCGACCCCGGCTCCCAGAGCGCGATCCACCGGTCCACCTCACCTGCGGCAGGCCTGCAGACTCGAACCAAGCGGCCAGTTCCAGCTCCTGCCAGGCCCGTTGCGGACAAGCGCCGCCGACGGCATCGAAGACACGGCGGCGCTCCCAATGCTGTCATTTTGCCCTCTCCACAGATTCTCCAGAACCGCCCCATCCCTCATTCTGCCAAGCGCGTCCCGTGGAGGCGCCAATCAGCGAGGCCAGGGTGGGCGCACCCGTGCAGAGAGCATGGTGCATGGCTGCAGGCCCGCTCAGCGAGAGCTGGATCGCCGAGCCCCGCGACCTCAGGGCGACGTTAGCGGCACGACCAACACGTGCAAATCCCGCCGTCGCGACCCGAACCCCAGCTCGACCCCGTCCGACCCCGTCCCGACCCCGTCCGGCCCAGTTCGAACCCAGCTTGACTCGACGGGCAGTCAGGGGAGAGGGCTGTTGCTGGCCGACGCAGGCGGTGGTGATCGGTCAGGGCCCCGGCTGGGAAACACCGCCCGTGCCGTGTGAGATCGGCGGACGGAGCAGGTCTCGTCGACAGGAATTCCGCGCCCTCCGTGGCCGTGGTGCGACACGCGACCACATGTCAGAGGCGACACTGTCCCCGTGCAAACGCTGGGGCTGGGACTGCGGAAGCTGCCGTTCACCGTCATCCGGCATCGGGGATGTGCATTTTGCAAAACGGGCGGCCCAGAACCAGAAACAATTAAGAGGCAGGCGGGCATACCCGCACGGGCATATGTACTATGTAGGCTCGGTAGGTTACGGAGCACAAGCTACGGAGCACAAAGTTGGCATCCCGTTCAAGGATTTATTAACGTTAGTTAAAGCCAACGCCCGGCAGATGCTGTCGGTGCCTTTTTTGTTGGGCGTGCTGGCCTGAGTTGGCCTGAGCTGGCCTGAGCTTGACTGTGCTGCCTGAGCCTGCCTGCGCCTGCCTGCGCTCGTTGTTCGATGTTTGAGGCGAGAGGGCGAGATGACGAATCAGAACCCGGCCGCTGGTCCGAACCAGCAGGAGGCTTTTCGCTTGCAGTTTCCCCTTGAGCCGGGGTTGACCCGACACCGCCCCTCGAGCGCCCTCACCTCGCTGAGCGCTTCCCCGACAGAGAGCCACCTGCAGCGCCCTCCTGTGCGTCTGTGTCAGCACCGTTTTCACCCAACGTCAACCTTCCGGGTTCTTCTTAGTACAGCAACGACCCCAGACCGTTTCACTGTTGAGAGAATGCAAAGGTCGGCAAGAACCGGAGCTGGGGCCAGGGATTCGGGCTTTTGATGCGACCTGCCTGGCTTGCGCAATCGACAATTTCATAGTCCATTGTTGCTCTTTGATCTTTTGTTCCTTCCAGGTTGCTCTTCCGGGTTAGTTTGGGCCCATTGGCTTGGCCCGGCCGGCGATAACATTCGGCACCTCGGTCAAACGCAAGACCTTATCCTCCACAGTTCCCGGCAGATCCCCTGGCCTCGAAAAGTTTAAGCAGCCCCTCCAAAAACACAACAACAAAACACAACAAACAGCTCAATGCTACATGGCAGCAATTTGACAGCAGCAGGCATGGCCAATGCTCCAGTCCCCATTTCAAACCAGAGAACGCACCACCTTGTTTCTCTTCCGCAGATCCTGTCGCACGCCGTTTCCACGTTCGAGTCAGGCAGGGACCCTCCGGGGACCCTCAGTCAGGATCGCCCCTCGGGCCCATGTGGAGCCGCTCGAGAGCTGGAGACCCCACCAACTCCACTCTTTGTGCTCCGCTCTCGTGCTCCTCCGCCTCTGCCGGCGTGCATGGCATGGCATGGCGCAGGGCAAGGCTCGTCGTCGTCGGCGTGCCAGGGGGAGAGGCTGTCTCCGTTTTGATTTTACACATTGACGCCATGCGCACAGCAGATGAGCTTCAGCCAATGTTGAGCTGAAGAGAGAATCTTGACATGCAATGTCACACGTTAGCCTGCCTCTCTGCTTAACCAGATTCATGCCGCCTTTTCCCCTCCACAAACCGAAGAAAAGCCCACCATTCATCCCCTCCATGCCCTGAGTAATACACACTATCGACACCCACGGAATATCCCGCAGCTACCGATCCCATCCCAAACCCAAACAACCACCACTGACTGTGCTGTGCTGTGTAATCACCGCCTCCGCCGCGCGGTCGCCGCGCCGTCCAAAATTCCCCGCCATTTCCCCCCCTCCACAGTCAATCCACACCCAAAATCCACAAAAAAAATAAATTGATTGACAAAGGAGACAAGAAAACAACCCCACCAACCCCTCTCTCCGCATCCGCACCCACATCCGCGCCGCGCCCACCGCCACCCCGCCGAGCCCGCCTCGGCACCCCCTCACCAACCCCAGAAAACACGATTAGTGACTACGTCGCAAGGGGCTTGGGCTGACGTTGGGGGGGGTCCGTTGTTTTTCCTTCGGCGGGTGGGATCGGGAGATTGGGATTGGATTTGGTTTGGTCTGGGTTGGGTTTTGGCGAGGTGGTTGTGGCTGGATTGGGGGACGGGAATAAACTTTAGCTGCTTGCTGGTGCGGGTTGCGAACGGCCGGAGATAAACAACGGTGAGTGTGTGCGTTTTTGGAGGGGTGAAAGGGGCTTGGTTTGCGATGGGACGTTGATGGTGGGATTTGTTTGGTTCTACGGATGCATACTACCCGACAGTATACTAACTGGCCAGCTGCTCGACTTTGGCTGGAGGGCATTGGATTGGAGGAATCAAGGTGGGCGGTGTGTGTCTTTCAAGAAGTGTCAGATGGTTGCGTCAAGGTCAGGTTCTTGACTTGCACGCGTAGATTTGTGTTCGAGTGTGTGTTGTCTGTGTTGTGTCATGGGCCAGGGGCTTAGGGGGGTGTGTAAGAAGTTGCAGACTCTGAGCGTCACGCGCCCCTGGGGGCCTCTGGAGAAACTGATGACCGGACTGACAAAACGGCGCCAGCAACGCCTCTCCCGTCTCTCCAGACAAGAAGACGGGACGATCTCAAGAAGCACTCGTTTGGGTTTGGGGCCCTGCTTGGCGTGCAGACGCAATCCGGATTTTTTCTGGATTTCTTTGCGAATAACGTTCTTTACGAGTACCACCCTGAGACCGCTCAAGTGTGTCTCCACAATTGGCAAGCCTCGGCCAAGCTCGACGCCCTGGATGGCCAAATCTGCCAAGATTTCCCAACTTGGGATGGCCTTCCAGTGCGGCGGGGAGGTGGAGCTTGACACGCGAAGTGCCGCGGTTTACCTCTGCCAAGCATCGGTGTTCGTTTTGGGGGTCCGTTCTGTCCTAGGGTCAGGGCTGAAGGTTGGGAGTCGAGGTAAACGAGGAGTCATCAGTGAGCAAGGGGAAGGCGGTTTGCCTCGAGCCACGCTCGAGCTACACGTGTATGCTTGACCAGCAGCTCCTCTCCTAGCCCCTGGTCGGGGGCCACTTGGCCTCTGTGACGACGGACAGCGCGGCTGCCAGCCTGCCCCTGAGGAGAATCCGGGGCCCCAGTGCCTGGACCCCGTCCAAGGAACTTGCCGCCTGGCCGCGTCGATGGAGACAGGAGGTTCAACCCCGCGCCGTGTTGATGGAGACCGGAGCCTCAACCCCGCAAGATCTGGGCCGCAGCTAGTCGCTCTAGATCCCCAACGGATGGCATAGCTCGACAATCCGGTCTGGAAGGCAAAGGACGGTGCCATCCGGGCGGGTCGGCGCCCCAGCTAATAACACCACGGCGGGGAGGTCGTGTCAACACGAGCGAGGGGGCCGCCTTGGACCATGACACTGGAACCGGGTTCCCCGCGTGTGGTACTGCACCCCTTTTCCTCCGAGGCTCTGTCATCTTGAAGCCACTGGAGATATCTAGGCTAGCTGCATGGAAAGGGCGGATTAGTCCGGTCGTATGGTTAAACCCGGTCTCTCCCCGCAAGCCCGACAACGTCAAGAGCGCCGCCGACGTCTTAGGCTGCCGGTTATTCTATCTGGGACTCTCTTCTCGAGTCTGACCGCAACTTCTTGTCGTCTTGGTGCCGTTTCCTAATCCTCGTCGTCGTTGTCGTCGTTATCGGCATACTCGTTCTTGTCATAGTGATCGGCAAAGTCGTTCTTGGGATAGTCTGTCTCGGCACAGTCTTGCCCGGCAAACTCGCTTTCGGCCTAGTGTCTCCCGGTATCATCCTTCTCGGTAGAGTCTATTCCGGGAACGATATCGATATCGTCTTCTTACTCTTGCATGCTGTGTAGTCTTTCCCATTGTTGCCTTTCCTGTCATGATCTTGGCTTTTAAGGTTACCGGCGCTACCGGCGTTACCATTGCCGGTCTCGTGGCTGTCAGAGCCGCGTGGGCCTTGCTCCCAACCGGGCTGGGGCGTTCCAGAGGCCTTGACCTTGACTGCCAAATCCAGATTGGCATTAGTCAGTTGTCGTGAGGAGTTCAAGACGTCGAACCTGTTATTGGCCCACTGGGTTGGCTCAGCTGGAGTCGGTTTGTTGGTTGCTCTCTTGTCAATCTGTGGGCCCGCTTCTTGTCAGCCAGGGGCATCTGCTGAGCGGAAAGCAGCGCGATCGGTGCAATGAAGACGTGATGTGAGGGTGGTAGGAATGGTTTGCTCCAAGGAAATCCTCTTGAACAGGTAGTTGGTAAAGTGTCTTGACCGGCACCAAACAGCGAGACCCCTTTACGGCAAAGAACTCGACGTGGCCACCACCCCGTTTATCAGGTTTGGCTTGGATCCGGGGCGTGGATAACGGCGAGAGTTGGAGCAATGTAATATAGAAGTCACTGGGCTTTTTGAGAGGGCGTTGGCGGGCAAATTGTCGATGTTGCTACTGTCCTTGGGCCGGCTTCATGGCAAAGACTGGTGACAATCCATCTCAGAGGAGTAGTTGTCCCCGGTTTCCTCGCCAGGACCACTAAAACTTGCCTCGACCGAATTCCCGTATGGCAGAGCGCGTAACATTTACCTGGAGAAGATGGCGAGGTAAAGCGACTGTAGAGTTGCTAGCTACTATTTGCAGGCATCGTGCCGCACGATGGTTCAGGGGAAGGCCACCCCTTTCCCAAGCGACAAGGTCAGATAGTAAATTGACATAGCGCCTCACTTCTGTGCTATCTTGCACAACTGCTATCTTGCACAACTTTAAACTGACAACAGCGCCAAACTCCGTCATCAAGAGCGTTGTTCACAGCCGGGCGTGATAGGGGGGGGGATCCGGGGTTGACGGCGACCATTTCACACTACTCAAACTCATTGGAGGGGCGAGGTCGGCCGATGTGAACGGCATTTGGTTGAGTTATCTTCGTATTGGTAGTATGTACTAGCTGCCGGCAGCCGAATCAATATACTCGAGTCCATGTCTCTCATGTCTCACCGCATCACCACCTTCTCCGTCCGGCGCCCTCACCTAAGACTGCCCGGTGGCATGCAGATTCGCCGCCAGCTGCACATCCAAGTCCACATACGCGTTCAGCTTCGCAGCCAGCTCCTCGTCACTCAACCCATCCCTCCTAAACGAAATCCCCGACGAACACCCGCTGATCGCCTCGAAGTACCACAGGTGCGCGTCCACATCCAACCCCTTGGTGCCACCATTACACTGCACATTCGAGTACCCCGGGCAATACTGCACCTCATTCAAACTCACCACCGTGTCACTTCCCTCATCAATCCAGTACTCCGGACTCGTATGCCTGTAATTCAACGCAATCGGCGGCAGCCGCGGGACGGGGTCGTCGGTGTGCGTGACACGGTACTCGGCGCCGGCTTGGTCGGTGACGAAGGCGACGAGGGCGTCGTTGCCGACGCGCGGGGACCCGTACGTGTAGAGATCGGCCGCGTAGCCGGCCTTGCGGAGGTAGGCCGTCGCGAGGGTCGCCACGGCGCCGCCGAGCGAGTGGCCTGTCACGACGACCTTGTAGGCCGGGTTGGTGGCCGCGGCGGCGCGGACGGCGGCTAGGACCCGTGTGGCGACCTCGTTCCAGGAGGCGAGGAAGCCGGTGTGCGCGAGGCAGTTGGAGGTGAGGTCGCAGGGGGCTTGGGTGAAGAGGAGGCTGGTGGAGGGGGGTTGGTGTTAGTTTGGTATGGGGATGGAAGAGAAGGGGGCTTGCTTACTCGGCGATCCAGTTCCGGATCGAGGTGGAGCCCCTGAAGGAGACGACGATCAGCTTGTCGACGGGGTCTACGCCGACAAAGCCCCTCATGTCCAGCACGGTGCCGCTGGTTGGTTGTTAGTTACGGTCGCGGGGTCTCAGTGCTGAGGAAACTCACATGAACGAGGCAGCGACGGTGGCTTTGTGCGAGGTGGGCGTGGAGCACCCGTCCTGGTTGCAAGTGACGGGCTGGCCGGCAGCCTTCTCGCTGTTGCAATAGGCTGCGGTGGACCACTGGGAGAACAGCTTGAGGTTGTCTAGCTGCTGGGCTGTGACGGCATCTTGGTGGCAGGGTTAGTTCTGTGAGAGCAAGGGGTTTAGGGGCTTTGGACCTACCTCGTTTTCCCCGACTTGGAGCAGCGAGGGAGAGAGATGCCAAGGAAAGGAGGACAAAGAGAACGGCCTTCATGGTGTTCTATCGACGGGCTCAAGCGTCACGAGGTTATGAAAGGCTCGGGTGGGCGGCTGGACCTGCATGAGCTGCGACAGTCTCTGGTTGCACGGCGACGTCGACGGTCTTTATAATGAATGCCAACGCCGGCGGGTGGAATGAGACCGAGCTGAGCTGAGAGCGGGAGGGTCTCGGGCGTATCCGTCACCCCCGCAACTCTGGTACAGTCTGGCTCGAGGAGTCTCAACTCCCGCCCCCCCGCAGGGAGGATCTTGGGGTAATGGCGCTCAGCAGGTGCCCGCCCCCAAGGTGGCCCACGAGGAGAGAGACTAGGCTGTCCCGAGCAGATGGCCCGGCGCGGCGTGCTCACCTCCTCAACCCCTCATCTTCTCCGTGACTCCATCCAGAAAGTGGTGACGAAAAGGGAGGGCACCGCCGGGCGCAGGATGATGGTGTGGATGTTCGCACTCTGTACGCCAGCTCAGCCGAGAGAGGGTGGGGGCTAGTCCAACCAGTGTGTAATAGCTGTACCAAGCAGCTGTGTTGGGCAGCCATGGTGAGGAAGTGGGTGTGAATCGAGAGATCCGATCTGCCCTCCGGGTTGACAGCCTTCCAGAAGACGGCGAGCAGGCCACGCTGCCCACGGCGACGGCTGTCAGACTGTCAGACTGTGTTAGTTTGCCAGGCACTCTAAATTATGCGCAAACAGGCATGTAGATCCCAGCCCAGTTCCCAGCCCGGCTCCCGGCCCCCGGCTTACTGTAGAGGCCATATCCCAGCCCAACGGTCCCGGGAGGGATGATGGTGGCACAGAGACCGGCCGACAGGCTCTTGAAGATCGGTCTTTGTTTGGTCTGGCGCGGATAAGCACGAGACACCGCTCCCCTCCACACGGCCACACCTCCCGTCGACCCCTCCATCCCTTTCTTCCCCTGCTCCCCATTTCGACATCAACCCGGCTCCCCACGCGACAGGAGAGGTCACGATGCAGGCCACATGCAGACCACCATCCCCGCGATGCAGCCAGGGCCGGGGTTGCGAAGGGGGTGCCGGTTTGGCGCTTGCGGCCCGCGTCGCGTTACATGGTTTACATGGCGATCGAGTTAACCAAGGTCAGTCGAGGTCAGTTGAGGTCAGTTGAGGTCATTCAACGGCAGCTAAAAAGCCACTGGACGCCAGTCAACGTCTGCCGCCCGCGTGAGCTTAGCGCCGACGCAGCACACCGCATCTGAGTGCCGGGAACCTGCCGTTTCAAGAAGTCAAGTCCTGGTTTCTGCGAGGGGATTGGTGGATGTCTCCCGTCGTCTGGTCCGGGGGATTCAAGACCCACTGCTCACGGACTGCACCAGTCAGTCATCAAGCAGTCTCGCTTCCCTCTTTTTCCCCGGACCATCCAAACCGCTGGCTGTGCAGGCCTGGCCGGGACCCTCCCTCGTCTCTCCAATGCATTGCTCGCTGCCGCAGCGCATTGCTGACGGGGCAAGGCTGCCGTCTTCTTGTCCATCATCATTACTGTATCACCAATTTTGATGCCCGCTGACTGTCCAGAGCAAAAGAACCAAACCCGGCTCAGACCGAGGACCAAATACGACGGCTGACCGGGTCTCACTCGGCCAGGGCGAGCGGCAGATCTGGGGTGGGGGGACTCCCGATGGGGGGTGAGTGGCATGCAAGACAGACCGGGGCTGTTCTCCCGCTCCGACTGGCCTCTGAGCCTCTTCCAAAACCGGCTCTGTGGCACAGCCCAACACCACCTCGTGCCTCCTGACCAGCCGAACCAGCCCACGATACCACGCTGGCGCTGCTGTCCGGCGCATTCTTCGGCGCATTCGGCGCATGCGACTGCTTCACCGTCCTGCCCTGGGACTCTCCCCGAACAGCTCTTGGTCTTGTTCTACAAGCGCTGGACAAGCGACCGTCTCCATGGCTTGGCCCACGTCGTGCAAGAACCGGCCGGCCGCTGGGTGGCGGGCCAGGGCTGCCCAATAAACAACACCAATATATCCCCTTGCGGCCATGATCTTCAAGCGAAGGCCTCTTTTGCCCGTTGCGGACGCCGCGCTGCAGCCCTGCCCTGAAATGGCACCGTCCATCCTCATTTATGCATTCTGGCGTCTGCCATGTTGCCTTCTCCGTCGGCTGGGCCCGTCCGTCAATCCGCGTGGTCACCGACATGGCTCCGAACTCCCACCTCCTGTTTTCGAGAGCAATGTCACCTCGTAAACTGGTGGCTTGTTTGCGCCTCGGCACAGTCGCGCCTTGATAAGAGCGCGGAGCGGGACATACATAGTAGACGGCCCAATCTTGTTCCTGCGTCTGGCCGTGGCGCATTCAAGCGGGAGGATTGCGGCGCGCTGACGAGCCGTCTCTTGTTTGGACACCGAGGGCCTCGCTGAAGCCGTCGAGATGGCTTACTGGGCGAGCCCCTTCTGGCTGTCGCTCGTCTTGAACCCCTTTCTGTCGCCCGTGCTCGCCCGTTCTGTCGGCCCGCGGGATCCGGTCCCGGCGGGATACCATGCCGACCCGTACTACCCGACGCCGTATGGCGGCTGGGTCGACTCGTGGAGGGAGGCTTACACCAAGGCTCAGGCCCTCGTGGCGCAGATGACGCTGGCTGAGAAGACAAACATTACGGCAGGCGTTGGCATGTTTATGGGTGAGTGACCCGGTCTCTCCCTTGGGGTGTGTTGCCGCTGACAAGTGTTCAGGGTTAGTATTGGCCCCCTCTTGGAGTCGGTGTCGAGACTGAACATGCAGGCCCTGTGTGGGAAACACTGGGAGTGCCGACCGCTTGGGGTTCCCCCAGCTCTGTCTCCAGGACTCGGCTCTCGGCGTCGCGTCGACCGACAATGTGACGGCGTTCCCGGCGGGCATCACGACAGGTGCCACCTGGGACAAGGACTTGATGTACGCGCGCGGAGTCGCCTTGGGTAAGGAATTCCGCGGCAAGGGAGCCAACATCCATCTCGGCCCGACCGTCGGCCCTCTGGGGCGAAAGCCCCTGGGCGGGCGCAACTGGGAGGGGTTTGGTGCCGACCCCGTGCTGCAGGCCAAGGCGGCCGCCCAGCACATCAGGGGCGTCCAGGAGCAGGGCGTCATTGCGACCGTCAAGCACTACATTGGCAACGAGCAGGAGATGTTCCGCATGTACAACCCGTTCCAGCCGGGGTACAGCGCAAACATTGGTAAGAATCGGCGGCCGAGGGACCTGCAGCCACGAGGCTGATGAAGCTAGATGACCGGACCCTCCACGAGCTGTACCTGTGGCCGTTTGCCGAGGCGATCCACGCAGGTGTCGGCGCCGTCATGACGGCCTACAACGCCGTCAACGGCTCGGCCTGCTCGCAGCACAGCCACCTGATCAACGGCATCCTCAAGGACGAGCTGGGATTTCAGGGGTTGGTCATGTCGGACTGGCTGAGCCACATCTCGGGCGTCGACTCGGCCCTGGCGGGTCTCGACATGGACATGCCGGGCGACACGCCCATCCCGCTGTTCGGGACCAGCCTGTGGCAGTACGAGCTGACCCGATCCGTGCTGAACGGCTCCGTGCCCCTGGACAGGCTGAACGACATGGCCACCAGGGTCGTGGCGGCCTGGTACCAGCTGGGGCAGGACAAGGACTTCCCCCGACCCAACTTCTCGTCCAACACGCACAACAAGAACGGCCTGCTCTACCCGGCCGCCATATTTTCTCCCAGCGGGCAGGTCAACTGGTTCGTCAACGTGCAGGAGGACCACCACCTGGTCGCCCGTCAGGTGGCCCAGGACGCCATCACGCTCCTGAAGAACAACGGCAGCCTGCTCCCGCTGTCGACCGCGAGCAAGATCAGCGTGTTCGGCACGGACGCGCAGGTCAACGCAGCGGGCCCGAACGCCTGCGGCAACCGCGCATGCAACACGGGCACGCTCGGCATGGGCTGGGGCTCGGGCGTGGCCGACTACCCCTATTTCGACGACCCCATCTCGGCCCTCAAGCGGCGCGTCCCGGGCGTCAAGTTCTACAACACCGACAGCTTCCCCTCCCTCTCGGCCACACCCTCCCCGGACGAAGTCGCCATCGTCTTCATCAGCTCAGACGCGGGCGAAAACACCTTCACCGTCGAGGGCAACCACGGCGACCGCGACGCAGACAAGCTCTCGGCCTGGCACGGCGGCGACAAGCTCGTGCTCGCCGCCGCCGCCAAGTACGCCAACGTCGTCGTGGTAGCCCACACCGTCGGCCCGCTGATCCTCGAGCCGTGGATCGACCACCCGTCGGTCAAATCCGTCCTCTTCGCGCACCTCCCGGGCCAAGAAGCCGGCGAGTCCCTCACGGCCGTCCTCTTCGGCGACGTCTCGCCCAGCGGCCACCTCCCCTACTCCATCACCAAGTCCGCCGCCGACTACCCCGCCAGCATCGCCACCCTCAAGACCTTTGTCCCGGGCCAGGTCCAAGACACCTACACCGAAGGCCTCTACATCGACTACCGCCACCTGCAAGCCCATTCCATCCAACCGAGGTTCGCCTTTGGCCACGGCCTAAGCTATACGACCTTCTCCCTCACCTCCGCCTCCCTCCACTCCATCACCCCAATCACCTCCCC
>OUNM010215895.1_pt1 | contig 15065 bp, 23 predicted proteins | sample 1769961 | NCBI WGS metagenome assembly OUNM01 (sample SAMEA3914820, study PRJEB12502) | metagenome | biome: forest; material: soil | place: USA | collected 2012-03-12 | depth 0.3 m | reverse complement strand
TGTAATCAACCCGTCATGAGCAAATGTCTCCGCGGTTTCTCCGTCGGGTGGCTGGTTCTTAATAATTGCCAGTTTTGGACCGCTCCATACTCTTGGGGAAGTCAGAGATAAAGCAGTATGCATCCCTCAAAACGCCGAAGAGGTGAAACTACCTAACTACCTTGGTGTCGCGTAGCCAAGACCTAACCCCTTTCCGGCTGGGCGCGGAGATCCACGGCTTTATGCACTTAAAGTGTTACCGGCAGAAGGACGTGACACGGGAGAACTCGAGAGTCTTAATTCACAGCAAGGGATGTGACCTCATACTTGTGCAGGAGAGAAAAGCTAGCCCGTCCCTGTTTTCGATATACTTGGACTGTGATGTCGCTTGGATCCCGAGTCTCTCCGTCTGGAAAGCCAGGGGTGGACAAGCCGTTTTGACAGCCTGACGACGGCACTCAACAGCCGCGCATCTCAGGGCCAAATGGAAAGACGCCCTTTTGACAAACTTATTCCTCTTTTAGTCACTTGATCAAAAGACCGCCATGCCGCTCCTAGTGGACCAGTTGAACGCGAATTACTCGACTATAAGCGCATTTGTTGTTGTCAATTGTTGCAATCTCCAAGGCCAAGACAATCACATATCAAGCCAATTTTCACACCTCAACCTCATAATGGGCTGACGACCTAGTTTCTTGTCAAGACTAGGCGAAAATGATCACAAGTATCTCGAACACAGGCCGCATCTGGATTCCGTATCTCGAAATGTTGCGATCTGCAACCCATGTCTCTTCCTATAGGAAGAAGACATGACTTCCCTCTCACAGTGTTAGCGAGTTTTTCTGTTTAGGATCTGTACTTCTCCTCGACGTGCCGCGATATCTCCCGCTCGAGCTCGGCCATTCTGTTAGAGCGAGGTACGCATCATATAAACCAGCAAGCTTGGACCCCCTCGGCCTGGCTTTGGCGACGCCGCTGCCGCTATCAGATACGAGCAGGCACAACGGGCAGTCTTTTGCTGAATGTGAGCCTTTGGCTGCACAACTCGAGTCTTTACCGCCTCCGTCCTACTCCCTCGTCGGTCCTCCTAACGCCTGGCATCAAGAACACCATCGCTCTAGGATGCTCTACCATTGCGTGGGCTTGCGACGTCCCACGTTGAGGCTCAATATAGGCAGTTTAATTCTAGTCCGCGATGTCTTGGCCGCCAGCCACGGCCTGCTATGCAAGGTAGCACAAGACTTACGTGCTACCAGCCCAAGGCCTAATAGTAGTTAGCACATTGCCGTGATAGGTCCCCTGTGACGAAAGTTTTGTTCTCGCTGACGAATCGAGTCTTCTCGAGGTCGAAGAGGCCTGTATTCTCACTTCTCTTGGATCAAACAATCCAGGGCGGCAGATTATCGCATGATGACCCCCGGGTTAACATGATCCTTCGTGGGACAACGTCACGAGCTCGAATGCAAGCTATCTTTCCTGGTTCTGGCAAGTACTCCTCATCAATACTAGCGTATATTGGGCCTGGCTCCCTTGTGATCGTGCAGCGTCCATCGCGCTTTGGGACCATTTTCTACGGAGCTTTTGCCGCCAAGCCCCCTTGGCCGTCGTTTACGCGCGTTCATCCCGGCTCCAAGTCTAGACCGGGATGTAACTATAAGCTGGCCCACCTGGTGGAGCAGCCAACTCGCGATCCCATTTGCTGCCCTTGCAGTCTCGTCGACGCTATTGATTTACATCTCTCAAGTGGGTTCAGCGTTCAGCTGGGAGGATCTGGAGCATCGTTCCCGAGGCAGGCTTCCATGTGGGCAAGTTTTTAAGATGGAAGACATCCGGCTCCTCCGGCTCCGTTCTTTCTTTCGTCCTTCACCTCAACCCGTCCCTTCGTTCTTGGTCGTCCCGGCCGCTTCCACTCCTTGATCTCTTGGGTTGAATCTCAAAATCAGCAGCCATGCCGACGCTTACCGCAACCTTCAATGCCTACGATCCGACGTGCACGGTAACCCCGTGCCTGGAGCAGGTCGCTGGCTGGGCCAACTTCAACCCGGCGGCCCAGGTCTCGGCCTGTCTGTCCATGTTTGGCTCGCCGGTGGTCACGACCGTGTAAGTTGGACTGCCATTCCATCTTGATAGTCCGCGTCACTGACGGGGATGGTCGTAATGAAGCACGCCGACCGACGTGATTGTCTTCGCGACAGAGACTAGCACCGTGCCGTACACGGACATCATCGTCTCACTCACCACCCAGGACTCTACTGTCGTCTCGACGACGACGGTGCCCTCGCAGGTGGTCCAGACATCCTATACCACCACCGTCGTTAACACCGTCACGTCCACTGTGACTGCGCCCGCTGTGTCGACGTTGGCGCCGGTGAGGAGGAAGCGGGGAAGACTCGGTCGCCGTTGCGCACCTGGCCAGTCTACCGCGTCGCCGTCGACAGAGCCCTTTTCCACGGAGCCCTCCTCGTCCACCGAGCCGACTTCTTCCGCCTCGTTCCCGCTCGCGTCCGACTGCCCCAACGTGGAGGCCTACTTCTCGGCGTGCGCCTGCATCTCGGCTGCCGGCACCACGCAGACCGTCACGGCCCCCGCCTCGACCTCGACCTCGATCATCCCCGCGACAGTTAGCACCGCAATCCCGTCGACGTCCGTGTCCACCATCGTCCAGCTCCACACCTCCACCGTGACCGTCACCACGCCCGCTGTTTCCACGTTCCTCACGGCCACCTCGACCACCACCACCCAGACCGTCACCACCACCCTCGTCGCTCCCACCCAGACAGGCCAGGTCGTCCTGAGCGGCAGCTCCAAGGTCGAAGGCAAAGTCGCCCAGCTGTGGCTCACCGGCGGCATGTGGACATATGTCTCCTACCCCGGCTCAGGCGCGTCCCCGCTGACGACAGCCAACATCATCTTCAAGAACGGCCAGCAGCCCGCGCGGGCCGACGCGCCGAGCCAACTGCTCTGGGGCGACTACGGCAACAACGCACTGGTCTTCCTCAACGGCAATGGCAACGACTACGGGCTGACGCCCATCACGTGCAACATTGGTTCCGGCAACAAGGTCTCTTGCCAGGACCCGACTGGGGTCTTGAATACCATCTACGACTGCGGCGGCAGCCTGTTGTTAAGCTCCAATCCCTCCCAATACACGGGATGTGACGCCGTTAGCTTGACCATTGTGCACTGAGGTGCTTGGGAGCCAACTCGCCTTGGGAATACAAGCGTATAGTGTACAATGTAGTTATTCACCTTTTACTTGGCTGCAAGTAATGCCTGTCTGTGCTTCCTCATGCCCCTTTGCTACCCAGTCGTACTTGTGGAGCAGCACACAGCGGAGAAAACCGTACGTCAGACGGTGAGACAGAGCCAGACACCAGGACCGCGCAGCACATACGGCGGTGATATATAGGTAAACTGAAGAGGGAAGACGGGAGATGAGAACGGGTCGCGATCTTCCCCAACACCTAGACGGAAGTCAGGATGGTCAATGACTATGTCGCCGCAGCCGAGGAAGAACTTGCTACTGTTCTATATGAGCTCGCGATAAAGCAGAACAGACACATTCCAATCGAGATGGCTCATAATGGGTCCCATTAACATCTCAGCAACGCTTGTATGGCGCGTGACGCCGCGACAGGTGAGTCCTTCGGAACCAGGATAGAACTCAACACGGCCAGAGGGGACCTCGCCGAAGCCGAGAAACAACGTGCCATAGTTGAGAACCGAATCATCATGATCGAGGAATGACTTGCTAGATTCGAAACCGTCGCTACTTTCAACCGCGGATACGGTTGTGTCTCTCATTAGAGGTCGAGTGATAAAGTCTTTGGCATCGGGATGCTGGGCAGTCCGCCGATTCAATGGGCATCTTTTTAACAACACTGCGAATAGAACGCGACACGTCGTAAATACAAACAATTGACTCTCCTGACCACCTTTCCCGCAAGAGCTTTTAGAGCCAGTCCCTCCAGACGAGAGAACTTGCAATGATCGACTTATCACCGCGTGGGGGAGTTGCTGGGGGGGGCGAGGGTGTAGACACAAAACCCCGTTGATACTAGCACTTCAGCTCTTCTAATTTTCTCATTGAGGAGCTCGATCGTCAATGCACGTGAAAGTTTTCGTTTATTTGCCTCCGGCAGCCTCTGCTCCCACAGTATCATCATTTCCTCCCAAGCCAGGGCTTCTTCTTCGTCGCTGAAGATAAGGTTGACATCCTTCAATCTGCCGTCGGGCTCACTGGTGATGTTGGCGGGGAGGTCCATCGAGATTTTGTCCCCCGACTCAGCGAGCACACAGTTCTGCTTTTCGTAGAAGGCGTCCTCGAGATTCTGCAGGTACCTATTGTAGTTGATCGCAGATAGTTTGTGCGAGAAAATGATAGTGATGCGGCCATTGCAAACGGTGGCATTCATTCTAAAGGGAGCCATCGTGGAATCGCCGTTGTCGGAAGCTGGAGGCTGTGGCGAGTACGGAAGAGTGAAGACCGCCTTGAGCGATAAGAATCGCCGAGACTGACTGCTAGAATTGATGCGTGGGCTAAGTAAGGTAAGTTCTTCTTGACCGCATTGCTTCGTTGGGGGGGGCGCTGGGGCGTCCCAACCCGCTGTCACACTGCATTAGCGGCTTACATGCATGAGAAAGCGCAATCGGGCATCTCAATGAGCCTGTTCAGCCTGCTCAGCCTGGGACTACTACTCACCACCCTTCATCGCAACGAACGCCATGCTTGATCGAGGCACCTTCCCACGCAAGTCTTGTACCGGCATTTCGCACTTCATTTGAGAACAAAACGACAAGACAATCCGCAACATGTTCGGCCGCCCCAAGCGGTTGGTCGATGTCGAATGCGGGGAGCGGGATCTAACCCATGAGGTTCTCGATTATGACGACGCTTCCTGGGTCATCGACCACCATCGCCAACATCTCATAGAGAAGATTTCAAAGCCGGCGTCGTCTTGGTATGAATCTCTTCGGCCCTTCAAACACAGAGAGTCAGGCCGAATCACAGAAGGACAGACGAGTCCCAACCCTGAGAAAGGAACATCTCCCAACACCGGCATTCGTCGCGAAGAACAGCCGGCAACGACCCAAGCTTCTAGCAATAATAAGCCGCAAGAAAACACGGAGCAGAGTTACAGAATCAACCTGGCGGAGCTGCAACGGTTGAGGCTGCGTCAGCTGCAACGAAAACTGGTCCAACATGCTGTCGATTTAAGATACGATGCGCGGGAACCCGACGGCTGGGCGGATAACCTCCGAGACTACGGTGAGCCGATTACTCCTTGTTCTCGCATCATTACCACCTCTAAATTACACTTCCTGTCTTGTTATGCTATTAGTGCGGCTTTACATCCCGCCTAACCACCTCCCGCCACAGTACAAGCGCTGCAAGACTACGACTACATGGGCCAACACATCTGGCAGCCCAACGACCCCTTCTTCGTAACAGGCGAGCGCTTTGTCGACCGGATGATGATGCAAAGCGCCATGCGGGACATGGAAAACGAGGCAGACCCTCTCCGCCAGGCAGAAGCCGGGCGCAGGTGGGAGACGGCGCGCGACCGTCTCAAGCCCATTGGCGGCACGCGGGATGGGAAGTATTGGGAGATGTGGTTCAAGGGGTTTCGGCAACGACTTGCTATGGCTGCCGTGGGCGCCGCGTTTCTCATCGCGCCGATGTGGCTGATGGTGTTGCATAACACTCTGTACACCGCCTTGGTGTCTACCACCGTGTTCGTCATGGTTTTTGGGCTGGTGATGGCGCTGCGGTTGGATAAGTTGATGGACGTCATGTCGGCGACGGCGGCGTATGCCGCTGTGTTGGTTGTGTTTGTGGGGTTGACAACGAGTGGCCCGGGGTAATCTAGGCTCAGTTCAGGTTTGGTTTGGAACCAGGCACCAGAACATACAACACAATGCTTCATTGGCCATCACCGACCCAACCGGTAGTTTCACCAGCTCATCTGATCGAGAGTAAACGGGATTCTAAGCTTCTGGTGCTTAGGGATGGTCATATGTGATCGCTGAGCGCTGTCGTGAAGCTCCTTAAATAGGTGTAGAGTGGTGGTGGGCCCTGGATAACAAGAGGAGAAGAATATACAACGCAAAAGATTCCAAGAGACCTTGCGAGGCTTCCCCTGTGGCAGTCTGACGACATCCTCACGCTTGCCTTGCTTAGCGTCACTTCTGATCATGACGCTCGTAGACCTGGACTACAAACACCGGCGGGCCATCTCCAGAGCGTTCGACATCCACGACGCCCAATGTCGCCTTGCCTGCCAGTGGAGGTACTAGCGTCCGCGTCGACCTCTCTCCACCCCAACGCGCAACCTGTGCCAGTATCGATCTCAGGCTTTCCTGCTCGGTTTCTACGTTAATTCCGACCAGCACCTCGGCCGCGCGCCCCTCCTCCTCTACCATCCAACACGTCAACAACATATGCTTGCCTGCCAAATACGGGCTGGTTAACGTAACCCAACACTGAAAGTGCCTCACCCCTTTTGTGAGAAACAATTTCCGTTGCGCGTCCCAGTGCCCTTCCGGCCAAAAAGCTCCCGTCGACGTTGGCAAAAGCCCATACTCCTGACTCAACACCTCCAACGCCCTCCCTAAACTAATTGCCCCCTCCACGCTTGCCCATAATGTAACCGATCTCAAAGACGACACCGTCTTACTCACGTAAAACACCCTGTCCTTGTCCCCCTCCAGCCTGGCCGGCATAGCGTAGAGCATGTCCGGCCGCCCGCGCGTATAGACATCACACCCGATCTGCTGCAGGCTGATGCCCAGATCCGTCTGCCCAGGCGTGTTACGCGAGTAGCACTGCAAACTCATGCCGTAGGTTCCCGTCTGCACCCCCGCACGCCAGAGCCGCAGGCCGCCTCCGTGGACAGGAGTCACCCGCACGCCCTTGCTGGTAATGGCGCACTCGTTGCCGTATACCGGGTCGAACCGCGTCTCGATGTCGTGGCACGACTCAAACTCCTGTGAGGAACGGGCGAGGATGCCCCAGTGGATCTGTTCCGCGGCACGGCCGGGGTCGACGACCCACGCGAAGAGTGTCAGGTCGTTGGACTCTTTGATAATCTCCTCTTGCAGCCGGATAAACGCCTTTTCGCCCTCGCCATAAAGCAGCGGCATGTTGATGCCAAAGATCCCTAGCAAGCAGTACGCGGCGTCCTCGGGGCGGGTGGTGCGGCGTCTGGCGGCCCACGCCATGCGCTGGGCCACAGGGACGGCGGACAGCAGGTCGGCAGACGAGAGGATGTCCGCACGAATGCGGATGACGCCGGAGAGGACGGCGAGGAGCGAGGACTTGTCGCCGCAGAAGACCCAGCGCCGGTTGTAGAACTCGACACGGTGCGGCGCGATCAGCTCCTGCAGCGTCCAGCCGCGCGTGAACCAGCGGCAGCGCGCGAACTGGGCGACGCGCTCGTCGGCTGCGTCCGCCATCGGGGGTCCCTCACCCGTGGGGGCGTCCTCCATATCTTCCAAGAACGCGAAACACACCTCCGCCCCGGCATACCACTGCCACATGGAGTTGATCGCTTCCGTCAGCTCGGCACTGCTGTTCTTGTCGATGCAGCAGGTGTCTACCCACGCCCAGTCCAGGCCTTTCTCGCGGGCGAGTAGACATGTCTGTTTGATCTTGGTGAAGCCTTGGTTCTCTGCCAAGGAGGCGTGCGGGAGGGTGGTGAACTGCTGGAATGTGATCTCGACGGTGGGGTTTTCGGACCAGGTGTGGGACAGAATTGCGTAGGCTGGGGTAGAGGTTGGGTCATGAAAGTCGTGGAGTGTGAGTTTTGAGGTGTTTATGAGGCGCATGCTGGCGTAGGGCCTGTAGACAGCAAGAGCGGTGATACTGCGTGTCGTGATGTGTGATGTGTTGAAGAGGTCTTATGGGAGGGAGAGCACACACGAAGAAAAAAGGGAAGAAAGATGGCGGGGTGTGGCGGGTGGGGGTCAGCCCAATTAGCTCCGAAAGCTGAGCTCGAGAATCAGCTCCCTCCTGCAAGTATCAGCGTAAAGCACCCAAAATAGCTACGTAGGTACCTAGAGCACTTTCGGGATGATTGTTCTAACTACCGAGTCGCCGGAACTAGCTCGTCCCGGACGACGATCGTGAACCTCAAGTATTGTTGGTGGAGCGGCAACAGGCAGAAGGAGTTGTATGGCCTGGATCTAGTCTCGCAACGCCTCCTTCAGGGGCACCATGCCCGCTTCGTTGAACACATGTTTTGTTGGGGCCCAGCAGCCCAGCTCCCCCCCCCCTAACTGCCGACCTGGCCCCGGATAGCTCATCCCAAATGTAGGAGACAACTTTTTTGGTGGAACCCAGAGACTCGTTGAGAGCCTTCAGCAGGTTATCCCGTTGATTTATCGTCACTGCTTGGTTGCTCAACACCAGCCTCAGTTCGGATGTACATGCTTCCAACGCCGAGAGCTGTGACAGAAGCGATAAACAAACGAGCTCGGCAGTTTTGACTCGCTCATGGAGGCCTTGGATGGCGGAGGTGATCTTGACGACACTTGCGAGCAAGGAAGTGCATGTGCGACGAGACCGATAGCCGAGACAGGGTCAGGGGTAAAGTTCTTTCCGAGGAGACTGGGAGTGTGGAAAGGTCAAAGGTGTGCATAGACGAAAACTGATCAACCTAGTTTGGCCATTCTACATCAAAGGGGGCTTACTCCGTACCCGCCGGGTAGGATGCAGAGTGAGGACCCCGGTGGAGGAGGCACAGCCACACTCCTCTGGGAGCTACAGCAGGCGAATAGGAGGTCTCGCAGAGTTCCACACCACAATTCGCAATGCGACCTTGGTTGCTCCTATGAAACCAGAGCCTAGGGAGGTAGCGAGCCTACTTAGGTAGGTACCTAGATGATGAGTTCTTCAGATACCTAAAAAACCCTCGCCCAGCCACCCACCCCTCCATCCCCTTCGTTTAGCGTACGAGCTCCCGTCAACTTTGCAAGCCATGATCCATAGCAACCATTTTCTTGAGTCCGCTCTAGCAAAGCACCCGGGCTAAGGGAAGACGTAGACGGACGACCGGGTTGCATGACGCTGGAGAGTTCTCTCGGTGGAAAACTGACCAGCAAGTCAGGTAGCTAGCCTCGGGGGGACCGGCCGCGGCGGAGACACGGCTTCGAATGCGCTCATGAAAGAGAAGAGCAAATCCTCGCGACCGCCCTTCGCAATAATGGCAAGCCCGAAAGGCCGGCCATTCTGATCGAGTATACCCAGGGGCACTGTGGCGATTGGATAGCCTATGCAATTCTGTTAGCTCGAATGTTCTGCCTCATGTCTGGTTGGTATGCATCTGACCTGCGGCTGCTGCAACTCTTGGAGCCGGCGAGTCCATCGGAAGCGCCACAAGGTCCAGGTTGTTGTCCTTCAGCGTCTTGTCGATGCCCTGGTTCCGGCCGGCCTTGCGGCACACCTCCATGGCCTTCTCGTATGTCTGCCGGTCAATAACATTCTCGAGTGTGTCGATAAGACGGTCTTGTTCGGGAAAGTCTTGGTGGGTAATTAGCAGCCCGACGCTAGTCTACAAAATTTGGGTCACGTACCGTGGGGAAGTTCCTTGTCGCTGTGATCCTTGTTATATTGAACGAGTTCCGGCAAGCTCCTCACTTCGGATGAGCTCAGCGTGCTGAAGTAACTCTCTACATTCTCGCGAAAGACGTGTCCTAGTGACTTGGTTAGTTTCCCCATTCCCTTCACGTCGTAGAAGACCGTACTGATGGCTGTGATGGTCGCAGGCTGGCCGTCAAGCATGAACTCGGACGCCGCCGGAAGTGAAACAGGATAAGTGACGGTGGCACCATGAGTGCTGGATCGTTCCATGGCCGCTGCGTAGCCAGCTCTCTGTTTTTTGTTAGCCCTCACGAACCAAAAATGCCAGGCCTTAGATGAACTTGCAAGCTGCTGGAATGAGTTGCCATGCTGGTGTTGGACGGTCTCCGGCCACCTCCAAAGTTCCGGATCGACAAATCCCACGCGGAGTCCACTGAAATCTTTCTTCAAGAAAGACAGGTAGCCATCAGCTGGCAGCTTTGCCCTCTCCTCCCTGGTAAGGACAAGCTCTGTGAGATGGGCAAGGTCGAGGACCGACTTTGCCATCCCGCCAAGAGCATCGAAGTCTTCGGACACGGCAAAGATACCCCCGAGCTCGGTGGACCCGATGGTTGGCTTGAGGGCGTAGAGGCCGGATCTCGCCGATGGCTGCACAAGCGAGCCGTCTACCTCGGTCCCGAGAGCGATGGGGGCGAATCCGGCCGAGACACCAACCGCAGAGCCGGTCGAGGCTCCACAGGGATTCTGAGATAATTGAGCAGTCGATGAATCAGCAGATGTACCCGGCATGCTCCACGGAGTTTGTGTCGAACTTACTGAGTGGCCCATCACACCATCTTCCGGTCTCACACCACCTTCAACATAGGCAGAGTTGGTTTGGCCCCCAACAGCAGACCAGCCGTTCGTCGAACCCATCGCTCTAACCCGCGTAAGCATGGGAAGATCCAGCAAGTTTCCCTAGGGATGATACTGACTTCCAGCTCGAGAGTTCCTGTGCACAAAATCAGTGAGTGACCTATACAGGGATATGAAGAAGGGGCAGTATACATTGAGGTTTGTTTTGCCAATGATGATGAGGCCCTTATCTAGCAGCTGGAATGTTCTTAGTCAGAAGCCAGCCGTAGCAACACCAAACGACAAAAGCACACCAAACGACAAAAGCACGACAAACCCGGTCCACAATGACGGCGCTATCATTTGCCTTGGCACTGAGCAACGCGAAGCTCCCAACCGTAGTAGGCATGCCGAGGTCAGAGTGTGTTTTCACAACATCCTTTCGTCGGGTGATCAGCTCGGTCGCCAATCGGGAGTCCCGGTACTGCACACACTGCGCTAACCTTAAGCAAGATCGGAATGCCATGAAACGGGCCGCGAACGTGGCCGCGGGCGCGCTTGGCATCGAGCGTCGCGGCTCTTTCCAGCACAATGTCATCGGGCGCGACGGAGATGACAGCTCGGAGAGCCAGGCCTTTTTTGTTGTGTCGGTCGATTTGGCCTAGAGAAGCCTGGACTAGTTCGACGCTTGTTAGCTGGCCAGTGCTGAGAAGGTGCTGGATTTGAGACGCCGTCAGGCGAACGAGGTCTGGGGCTGTCATGGTGTTGTGGTTGACGCGAGGGGGATGACAGGTGGAGAAAGGCAAAGGCGAAACCACGTTGGCAAATTGTGGAGGGTGAAAAGGAGCCGCCTGGCCAGAATCAGCACAAATGGGATGGCAGAATTGTGGAACCAGAAGGAGGGGGGTCCGTCTCAACGTCGTTCCAGACCTCAAGGCCTCTGGTTGTTGGTGCCGGGTGTGGTCCTGCCGTTGGTTGTATCGTCCCTTGTCGCCGGATCGGTTGATCTCCGTCCCCCGACCAACCAGGGCATTGCTCGCCGGGATTTCTCGCACCCAACGAGGAGCTGCCAACTTCTTGCTTGCACAGAACCGTCGGACGGGAGGCACGGGGCGTTGTCTTTACCCAAGCGGACAGGGCTGCCACGATTTGGGGGTGTGTTTCCAAAACTTTGGTCTCCTCAAGACAAGGCCCGCTTACTACCTACCTACCTAGGTAGGCATAAGCTTCCCGACGGTCGTTGTATTCTAGTCAAAAAGCGAAGACAGGCTATGTTTGGGTGGCAACATGTCCTCTGGTTTTGTCTCCGCGTTATAGAAGCTGTTCACGGTATCAGGATCCTAGCAAAATAATGTAATAGTGGATTATTGATTATTCAAAGAATCAGAAGCAGGTGACGGCAAGTAGACATTGCAGCCACCCGTGGACCACAGATACTTCGGAGGCTAACGAGCCCTTGCACCGTGTACTTCAGTGCCAACACAATTACGATGATCACGGTAGCGTATTGCAAGTTCCCGACTGTAGCTTTCCCCCAGAACATCGAGGGCTCGCTTGTGCCTGCTGTATCGCACGCCGGCGTGCTTGTGTCTGCTCCTTGCAGACCACTCTTGAGACGCCTGCCTTCAGTTGTTTCCCCTCGCTACCCGCCGAGGCATGGATAGGTATCCGAAAGTTCAATCCATTGTTTCTTCCAACGACAAGACGGTCTGGGACCCCCCCGGAATCACAAAATCAAATGGCCAGTGTTTTCCAGGACACTTACCCATAGGTACCGGGCTGCGTGGCGTGTGCGACCGGTGCAATGCCAGTCTCGCTGGCGCCTTCACCGGCGGGCGGGGTGGGCCCTCCGATCTCCGAGGTTGGCGGGTTTCCGACGACGCTGCACGTGCGACGGGTCACCAGGGGGTATAAGATACCCAGAGAAGTGACACTTACGGTGTACCAGCGGTTGTAGCCAGGCGCTCCGTCCTGCCCTTGCTCCAATGCTTCGCCACGACATAGCCTCCCTTTCAGCCAGGCAGGTTAGACGGACATCCAATGTTTGGTAGCGATACGGCGGGTTGCGGTCATTGTACTCACCAGGAACGCCGTGACGAGGAACGCAAACATGGCCAGGAACGAAAACGCCAGAGTAGTTCGCAAGGTGCCACATCCCGCAATCCTGACACCGGGGATAACCGGCCTATCGTACAGCCCATCCCAATAGAAGCCCCAGTAGTTGTTGAACCAAGGGGAGCTGCATGTGTGGGCACCGGTTCGCTATATGCAGAGTCAACTGGGATGCTATGACGGAACGAGTGGCCGCGATGTAACGAACCGTGATGAGCAGGCAGAACAACACCAACCACATGACCCAGAAGGCAAAGTCGGCTGGGAAGGCCAGGAACGAGTACATGAAGGGTGGCATAAAAACCAGCGAGAAGACAGTGCTGATGGGCGCTAGAACGATGCCATACACAAGCCAGTGTTCCTTGTGTGCCCCGGCTTCATTGACCCGGTGGACGAGGTACGCGAGGATGCCTAGCACGATGACAGAGCAGATAAGTTGGAAGATACGCAAGGCCACGAGGGACCCTCTCGAGATGGCATTTATGTCGGTGATCTTGTCGTTGCTAGTCATTCTGTCGATACGACGAAAAGAAGGCCGCAAAGTTTTGAGCTAGAGGTGGTTGCCCGTGCTGGATTACTTGGGAAGGGATCGCGTTGCAAGTGCCTGAGTTTGTATCCAGTTTGCTTATAAGGCAAAACATCCTGGCTTGCGTCCCCACAGGCTGATTTCATCATGACATTTGGTACCATTTCATTTGTGGTCTCTTCGGCGCCATCGCGTGTCTTCCAATCATCGTCCTCAACGCCCCCAAAGCAATTACGAGCCCTCGCCAACCTCGAGAAACAGTGTGCTGTCATTGCCCAAAAACAGGCCCGCCACTCAACACATTATTACATCACTGCCAGCTGTTTCAGGAGGTTGCCCAAAGGCCATGTACTCGAGGTGCAGGCGAGGCTCCGGCAACATAGTCGAAAAGCAGAGGCGAACGATGTGGCTCTAGTCTTACGTGGTGAACCCCTTTCATGATGGAAATTTCCCTCTGCCAGTCGGCTCTACTGAACTGTTTCTCCGTGGGCCGCTCTGGAGACGGAGGGCGCCGAGGAGGGCGTCAGATTGTACGGAGCCCTGCGAGAACCGCTCGACATTGCGGGTGTAGGCCGGGGAGGCCACATCATGGTGGGCGACGACGATCCGGAACTCGATGTCTCCGTGCAGCTGGATGATGATGCGTTTGACTCGGTTAGGGAATTCGAAGCCGGCGAGGCGCGAGGGCCGTCGCTGAATCTCAGTTCCAGATAGGGGAGCGAGTCGAGGTCATCTTCTCGCGCATTCGTGTTGGCGCCCTCCAGCGGCTCTGTGGGCCCTGGAAGCGGATGGGCGCAGGGCGAGGCGCGACCGCCGGTTGTACGTGATTGCATTCGTCGCGTATTTCAGCGTCTCTGCCCGGATCGCCTCGCCAACCGGGTACGCCCGCGCGATCAGGTCAGAATCGGCCATCAGATGGGGACAGACGTGCAGCAAACACAACAGGTCTTTGTTCCCAGGGCATTCTTTGGTAGCACGACATACTTCCCAACCAAGGTTGCGACTACGGCATACACCCTACTCAACGGGCACTTTATCGCCACCGGCAACGGATGCTCGCTGGAAGGCGGCCGTGACTGCACAGGCTCCTCCGCCTCCTTAATAAATTCACGACAACGTCGTTTGGTACCGGCAACCGGAACAAGACGAACACAATGCAGCACGTCGACACACTGATCTGGTCCATGAGCGTCATCGCCCCCAACATCGAGCAATTCAGCAAGTCCCCCGTGTGGCCGGCCGTGGATCTGGAAGCGATGGAGTGCGCCGTCTACTACTGCGTCAAGGAGGTGACTTGCTTTACCAACGCAACCTGACTGTGGATTTTCCACCCGTTACGTTCCCCCAACGCAACGCTGCCCAAGACGCGACAGCCTTGTCCTTTCCGCACCATGCTCGGCGGCTCTGCCTCGCTGAAACGGTCCCGGGAACAGCGGTTGCGGTGCCTCCCAAAACGGACATATATTAGTCCGAGCACATATAGTCCGAGCGTAGGGCCGAACAGTAACAGTCTTCACTCACAAAGCCGGCGGGTCCAATGGCTGCCCCTGTACCTGTCTCAGCCTCGCCATCGGACAATGCAGTCGACAAGGCTGGGTGTAACGTCTCCTCGAGCGGGTCTGTCTGCTCCTGGCCCCCAACTCCTCGGATTTCCGCTTTGGGGCTGGACGTTTTGGGCGACCCTGGCTCGGAGTGTGTGGCAGCACCAAATTCAGGCAAACCAATCAGGCTGCTGAGGATTGCGCTGAATCTGTCTCCCTTCACCACTCTGACAACGGCTTGCTAATAGTAAAACAACCTTGGCATGGCGTTGCGCTTTCACAGGGACAACAACCTGATTTGAGCATTATTGACTTGCTCCAGGACACTCGAGCTAAAAGCTTCAGTTCAGCCCCCCTCAGCACGATGCGCCTCCTCAAAACAGCCCCCTCCCCCTCCCCCCTCCCCGAGACCGAAGAATTCATCGGCTCTCACATTCCCCCCTACGCCATCCTCTCCCGTGCGTTGTCACCCCCCCTTTTACCCCCACAACCA
>OUNM010059766.1_pt1 | contig 15068 bp, 11 predicted proteins | sample 1769961 | NCBI WGS metagenome assembly OUNM01 (sample SAMEA3914820, study PRJEB12502) | metagenome | biome: forest; material: soil | place: USA | collected 2012-03-12 | depth 0.3 m | reverse complement strand
GGCGCCGACCTTCATCGAGGTCATCTGGCCGTTCTTGAACAGCATCATGGTCGGGATGCCGCGGACGCCGAAGCGCGACGGTGTCATCGGCGAATCTTCGATGTTCAGCTTGGCAATCTTGACCTTGCCGCCCAAGCCTTCGGCCATTTCCTCGAGGATCGGCGCGATTTGCTTACACGGCCCGCACCATTCGGCCCAAAAATCGACCAGGACGGGCGTATCGGACTTGAGAACGTCGGTTTCAAAGCTGTCGTCGGTAATTTTGACGGTGGACATGGGCTGACCCTTTCAAACTGTAGCCCTTAAAGTAGTGATTCCGTGCAACGAAATCAACGCCGGGCGATTTCCTCGAGCCTGAGATTTACTAACGCGTCGCTTAAGGGCGTCAACTTGGGCCCATCGGTCCACAAAAGCGCCGATTCCACTGCCCGATCCGGATAGACCTGACGCAGCAAGGCAACGTAGCCCGCCATCTGGCGCTGATAGGCAATAGAGGCGTCTTCGGCGCGATCGGGCGCCGGGCGATTGGATTTGTAGTCGATGATCAGCACGCGATCGGGCGTGACAACCAGCCGGTCGATGCGCCCCGACAGCATCAGCGACTCGCTCCGGTCATTGACCGAGATCTGCCCGGCCAGGGCGACTTCCGGACGCGACTGCGGCCCGAACGCCTCGGCAAAACGGGCATCCGTCAGCACGGCCATGACCGCTTCTCGCATCTCATCACGCTGATCGTCACGCAGGTCGGCTTGACGCGACAGATAGCGGGCGGCGATGGCGTCGCGCTCGGATGGCCGAACTTCGGGCAGGATTTCGAACAGCTTGTGGATCAGGTTGCCGCGGCGATAACGACCCAGCGTGCCCACCGTCTGCAGGGGTGACGGCGCGCGCTCCTCACTGGTGCGCTCATCGTCACCCATTTGCGAAATTGCCGCCCAGCGCTCGAAATCGACATCGCTTTGGGGTACGGGCGCGGTCACAAAGGGCGGCAGCTTGACCTTGGCCGGCGGCACGTGGGCCTCGGCGGTCAAGGTGGCGCTGCGGGCGCCGTAAAAGCGGATGATGGCTTGCTTGGCCTGTTCGGCGTCATCGAACGGCGCCTTCAGCGCCATGGACTCGGTCGAGACCTCGTCCAGCCGGTCGAAGGCCATGTCGCACAAATCGTACCACGAGGCGAAGGTCCCGACGCGCGGCTGTTTCTTGCCGGCATAGCCGCAGAGCGTCAGCCGGTCGCGCGCCCGCGTCAGGGCGACGTACAACAGACGCAGCGATTCCTGATCGTCGCGTAAGGCCTTGGCGGTCCGCAGCGCGGTGATGCCGGCCGTATCGCAGATCTTGCCGCCGGCGCAGAGATAGAGCCCCTCCGGCCCGGTCAGCAGCAGGTCGCCGCTATTCCCCGAACCGTAGTTTGGCCCGAACGGCAGGATGACCCACGGCGCTTCCAGCCCCTTGGAGCCATGCACGGTCATGACGCGAACCGAACGGCCGCCCTCTTCCTGTTCGCGCTTGATTTCGGAGGCGTTGAATTCGAACAGGTCAAGCACCGAGGCGAGGCCCGTGGCGCCGGCGTTCTCGCCCTTCAGCGCCAGTGCCAGGGTCTCGTCGAGCACATCCTCGCACTCATCGCCCAACCGCGTCAGGAAGCGCTGCTTGATCGAGCGGCCATGGTCGTCGCGGCGATTGAGCACACGCGACAGGAAATCGAACACCGGCAAGGTATTGGCGGCATTGCGCGCCCACACCAGAAGCACGCGCGCCTCGGCGAACACACCGGTATCCCCGCCCTTGTCGATCAGGGCGTGCCACAGCGAGCCCGTCCGCCCTTGCGCCAGTTCGTAAAGGTCGTCCTCGCTCAGCGAACACAGGGGCGAACGCAACACGCAGGCCAGCGACAGGTCGTCGCGCGGCTGCAGGCAAAAGCGCATCAGGGCGCGCAGATCCTGAAAGGCGATGTGCTCGCCGAGTTTCAGCCGGTCGGCGCCGGAAACCGCCACCCCGGCCTGTTTCAGCTCGCGGATGATGTGCTCGAACAGGACGTCGCGTTTGCGCACCAGGATCAGCACATCGCCGGCGTGCATCGGCCGCCATTCGCGTTGCGCCTTGTCGAAGACAGCGCGGCCCGCAGCAATCTCATTGCGGATTGTCGCCGCCAATTGCTGCGCCAGCCGCTTGGCCGGATGCGCCGTCGTCACCTGATCGAGGGCGGCCACCTCTTCGGCCGCCTCGTCATCGGCGGTCAGTTCCGGGGCATCGACGGCGCGCACCATAGGCCACAGCTCGACACAGCCCGGACCTTCGCCACGGCGGGCTTCGTGAATGATCGTGTTGCCGGTGAAGTTGAGCGCATGCGACAGTTCGGGCGTCGCGTAGACGGCATCGACAAAGCTCAGGACGCGCGGCAGCGAGCGCCAGCTTTGCACCAGGTCGGGCGCGACAAACCGGCCGCCCGCATCGCGCACGCGGGCTTCGAAATAGTCGCCATTGTCGAGGAAGAGGTCGGGCTTGGCGCCCTGAAAGCCATAGATCGACTGCTTTTCGTCACCGACGGCGAAGACGGTGCGGTCGGCGCCCTCTGACTGGCCCATGCCTGAGAAAAACTCCTCGGCCAGGGCGCGAACGATGGCCCACTGGTTATCGGAAGTGTCCTGGGCCTCGTCGACCAGGATGTGATCGAGGCCGCCGTCGAGCTTGTAGAGCACCCAGGCCGCCATGTCGGCGCGCGTCAGCAGGGTGCGCGTGCGATTGATCAGGTCCTGGAAGTCGAGCGCAGCTTCGGATTCCTTTTGCGCGCGGTAGAGATAACTGAAGACGAGGAAAAGCCGCAGGGCATCGAGCGTATCGGCGGCGATATCGGCCGCCTTGACCTGCTCGGCCAAAGCCGCAACTTCGCGCGCCAGCCGATCGAGCAACAGCGCATCACTCGCCGACGTTTCCTTGGTGTAGGGGCTTTTACGCGGCTCGCCCTTTTGCGTGAAGAAGACGCCTTTCAGCGTCTCGAAATCGAAACGGCCTTCATTTTCATAAGCTGTGAGCAGCGTGACAAAGGCTTCACCGGCTTTCTGATTGGTCGCCGTCTGCCCCGCTGAAAGACCCGCGGCGAGGTCGCGGACGATCCGCCATTCCAGCCGCTCGGCATAGGCCATCAGGCAGTCGTGCGATGAGCACGGCGCGTCAAGCCCCATATGGACGAACAGCTTGTGCACCCAGTCGTCGCTATCGGCGCGGAAGGCGTCGAACGCCGCCATGATATCGTCGTGCTGATAACAAAACTGGCTGAGCAGCTTCTCGAAGCCCATGGCCTTGAGCTTGACGATCAACCGGTCACGCGCGGCGACGGTTTCGGTGTCGTTGATGGCCTCAAGCGTCAACAGGCCGGTCGTGGCGGCTTCGGTGAGGTCCCCGGCCAGCAGGTCGTCGAGGATCTTAAACGCCGGCGACAGACCGGCTTCCAGCGGGAACCGGCGCAGCAGCTTTTCGCAGAAGGCGTGGATGGTCTGGATCTTCAAACCGCCGGGCGTTTCCAGGGCGCGAGCGAACAGGGCACGGGCACGCGGCAGATCGCCGGTCGGGGCATCGATGCGCGCCAGTTGCTCGGTCAGGGTTTCGTCGGTGGCGACCGCCCATCCGCCAAGTGTCTCATACAAGCGGCCCTGCATTTCGGCCGCCGCCGCCTTGGTATAGGTGACGCAAAGGATGCGCTCGGGCGAGGCGCCGCTGAGCAGCAGGCGCGCCACACGATTGACCAGGGTCGAGGTCTTGCCCGAACCGGCATTGGCCGTCAGAAAGCTCGAGGCGCCGGGATCAGCGGCGATGTTCTGGGCGTTCGCCGTCATGCGTCCGCCTCTTCGGCGTCCGTGACCTCGTCATCGCCCAGCACGTACCATTCGTACAGACGCGCCAACTGATCGTAATCGCCGCCGCGCCCCTTGAGGAATTGCGGCGCCGTCCACGACTTGTAGCCCTTTTGCGCCTGATCGAAGGCGGCGATGCGCGCCTTGAAGCGCGCCAGGGCCATGTCGGCCAAGTCATCATTGGTCATGGCCTTGTCGCGCACCGGCCGCACCGTCGTGCGATCTGGCGACAGGCGGACATAGATCATGTCACCGACCGCGGTACCCTCAGTGATGCCCTCAAAACCGCCGTGCTTGAGGATCGCCGCGGTCAGGGTCAGCTGCGGATAGAATCCGGCCAGCACCTGTTTGACCGAGGCGTGGCCGCCGGTCTTGAAATCGATGATGTCCGCGCCGTCTTCGCGCACTTCCAGCCGGTCGGCGCGGGCGATCAGGGTGAACTCGCCGCGACCGGTAGCGAAGGTCAGCTTGCCCTCTGGTTCGATCTTCAGACGCGGCCGCATCTGGCGACGGGCATGTTCGAAATCGACAAAGGCCGCCGCCATGCCGGGCAATAACGGCCGTTGCAGCGCCATTTGCGACGGCGACAGATGCGTCGCCAGAAGCTCCTGTTCCAGCAGTTGCGCCAGGTGCCGGGTGCCGGCCTCGCCCAAGGGCGCCTCTTCGGTGACGAAGCGCTCCAGGCTCTTGTGGATGGCGGTGCCGCGCTGACGCGCTTCGACGGGTTCATTGGGTCGGTCGATCGGCCGCAGCCCCAGAATCCGCCGCGCATAGACAGCATAAGGATCGCGGACGAAGGTCTCGACCTCGGTCACCGACATCTGCGTTGGGCGCACGGCAACCGGCGGGGTCGGCGCTGGCTGATGCGCCGGTTTCAGCTCAGATGGTTTGACCGGCAGGCCGCAATCCAGCGCCCGCGCCCAATCGATAATGTCGGGATGGGTCTGGATCGGCACGCCGGCGCCGGCGCACAAGGTTTGCAAGCGCCACAGCCAGCGGCTTTGCACCTGCGGCTCACCCTCGCGGCGATGGCGGGTGACGAGATAGACCTCGGGCGCCGTCGCTCCCTGGACGAAGTCGTGCGCCGACAGGCCGGTGCGCCGTTCGGGCGATGGCAAGCCGAGCTTGGCGCGCATCGGCCGTGACAGGAAGGGATCGTTATCCGGCGCCTGCGGCCACACCCCTTCTTCGAGGCCGGCCAGGATGAGACGGTCGGCCTTGACCAGTCGTGATTCGATGGCGCCGAGGATCAACAGGCGCGGATGAAAATTGCCGCCGGTGCGCACCTTGGCCTTGCGGATCAGGGCGCCGACGATGTCGCGGAATTCGCGACCGTGACGAACACCGAACCCCGCCCCTTCGCGGATCAGTTCGGCCAGCAGGGACGAGGCTTCGGCACCGGCCGCACCCGCCCACAACACCTGCCCATTGTCGCGCGTCAGCGACTCCGCCACCTGGACGAAGCGCGTCAGGGTCGTCGCCAAGTCGCCGATATCGCTGAGCAGCGGCGCCAGATGCACGGTGAAGTCGCCCCACACCTTCAACGCCTCTTCGCGGCCCGCAAGGTTCGTGGCAATCATCGCCTGATCGTTGGGCGTAGCGCCACGCAGGGCGCGCAGATCGATGGTATCGATGGCCGACAGTTCGGCAAAGCGCGACAGCGGATTACGCAGCAAATCCAACAAACGCACCGGATCGGCGGCGTCATCCATCAGGTCGAGCAGATCGAGCAGGAAGCGCCCGGTCAGGCTGGATGACAAAGGCTCCCCGGCCGAAACGTCCGCCGTCAGGCCCCAGCGCGTCAGCCGCGACGCCACCCGCCGCGCCAGGGTCAGGTCGGGCGTAATCAGCGCCACGATCTTTTTCGGCGCCTCCAGGGTCTCACGCATCAGCAGCGCGATGGCCGAGGCCGCCTCTTCATCGCGCGCCGAATGGATCTCGAACAGACCTTCGAGACCGTCCTCGATGGCGCTGGGGTCTTCGGCGCGCAGGGCGGCGATCTGGTCGCGCCAGTCGGCGGTGGCCTCGGCGGGGCGCAGGGCTTCATTGATCAGCCGCCGCCGGGCACGCGCCTTGCGATCGGTGCTGACGGAGGCCGGCCATTCGCGCACCTGATCGCGACCAATGCGGTGGCGGTCGAGCAAGCGCTTCATCGTCGCCTGAGGGTGCGAATCCTCGATCTGGCGCCAGGCATTATCCGCCAGAGACAGATCGAGCCCGGGCAGCACTACCGCACCCAACGGCGCCCTGGCGACGACGTTGGACAGGTCGGCGGTCGACGGCGCCGAACCGGTTGTGCCGGCGAGGATCAGCGGCGTTGCCGGCGGACGCGCATCCCATTGCTCGGCCAGGCGGCGGATCAGCACGACCTGACGCTGGCTCGGGTCCATGCGTTCCAGCTCGGTCAGGCGTTTAGGCCATTCGCGTACGGCGATGCGCAGGAACCGCGCCGAGACCTGCCAGTGCTCGGCCCAGGCGGCGAGGGTATATTCATCGGCGCCGGTGCCTTCGACCAGGCGGTCGAGCTTGTCAGCGGCGTCGACCTCTTCCAGCGCCAGGGAATCGAAAAACGCCGCCAGCGAGTCGGCCAAGTCGAGCGCCAGCTTGCCCGACGGCGCGCGACCGTCGAAACCGTCATAGTGCTGAGTGATCAGCCGCGCCAACTCAAACCGGCGTCGTAACGGCGACAGGGCCGGCGGCAGGTCGAGGCCTAGGGCATCCAGGTCGAAGGGCGGCTCGCCTTCGTCGAGATCACCGATCGCCCGGACCTGCGGCAGCAGCATCGCCTTGCCGCGCGCCTGGTTGGAAAAGGATTGCGCCATCAGGCGCGCGCCGCGCCGCGTTGGCGTCAGAATGGTGGCTGAGGGCAGATCGGGACCGAGACTCTCGCACAAACCCTGAGCCAGATCGTCGAGAAAACAGCGGCCCGAGGGAATGGTGAACCAGCGCGGCCCGGCGTGCGCGAAAATGTCGGTCGTGGCGCTCACCGCCCCAGCCGCGCCTCGGCCTCATCGCGCGCCCTGGGGTCGCCGACGTGCATCCAGTCGCCCTGCATCAGCACGCCGTGCAGACGGCCTTGGGGCGCGGCGCGGCGCCACACCTGGCTCAGCGAAAAAGCGGCTTCGGGCACGTCCGAAACGATGTCCGGGCGGGTGATGTGAACGCCCATATAGTTGAAGGGCGCCGCCGGGGCGTCACCGCGGAAACTCAAACGATTGTCGCCATCCATGAAAAAGTCGCCGGCGCCGTCAAAGCCCGTCGTGCGATCCATGCGGGCGAGTAACAGCACGGCGTCCATGGCCTGGGAGTCCCAGGCCGCGGCCAGTTCGCCCAACGCCCGGTTTTCATGATCCTCGACCCAGACGCTGTCGATATTGGCGACCCAGATGGCATCGTCGCCCAGCAACGGGCGCGCCTTTTTCAGGCCACCGCCGGTTTCAAGGAGGGCCTCACGCTCGTCGGAAACTATGATGTCGAGATCGGTGCGCGTCTTCAGATGCGCCTCCAACCGGTCGGCAAAGGCGTGGACATTGACGATAAACCGCTTCGCGCCGGCGTCGCGCAGACGGTCGAGCACGTGATCGATCAGCGGCCGGCCGGCGACTTCGACCAGGGCCTTGGGACGGTCGTTGGTCAACGGCCGCATGCGCGTGCCGAGCCCGGCCGCCAGGATGAAGGCGGTCTCAGGGATCATGTCAGGCGCAGCTTGTCATTGAAGCCATGACGTAGGAACCAGTCGCGCAGACCTTCCATGCCCGGCATGGTCAGGCTGTCGGCTATGTGGCGCCACATGCGCGGCATGAAGGCTTCGTAGCGCGGCTTGTGGTCGCGTACGACCAGACGCGAAAAGATGCCGAGGATGCGCGACTCGTTGAGCACGGCCAAGGCGGTATAGTCGCGCATGAAGGCTTCGCGATCGACGTGCGGACGCAGGCTGAAATAGTGGTCAAGCGCTGTGTCTTCCAGCGCCTTCGACACGTCGCGGCGAGCGTCGTGCAGCAGGGACAACAAATCCCACGATGGATGGGCGCGCAGGGCGTCCTGGAAGTCGATCATGCCGACGCGCGCGGCGCCGGTGCGATCAGGCAGCCACAGCAGGTTTTCGGCGTGGTAGTCGCGGTGCACGAACACCGTCGCCCCGGCCTCGGCGCGGGCACGCAGCGGTGCCCACAAGGCTTCCCATTCGGCAATGGCGGTGTCGTCAAGCGGATGGCTGGAGTCGAACTTCGGGTACCATTCGACGAACAGGTCGGCGCCGGTCTTCAAAGCCAGATTGTCGTAGCTGAGCAGCGGCCAGCCGCCCGGCAGGACATCCGGCGGTGTCAGTTCGTGCAGCTGCGCCAGGGCTTCGATGGCCGAGAGATAGAGCGGCAGTTCGTCCTGGCCCTGCTCGATCAGGCGGGCAAACAGGTTGTCGCCGAGATCTTCGCTGACCAGCAGGCCGTTGGGGGCATCGAGCGCGACGATTTCCGGCGCTGACAGGCCTTGGGCGCGCAGATAGTTGGCGGCGGCGACGAAGGCCTCGATGCGGCCTGCGGCCAGGCGCGCCATGGCATTGTAGCCCGAGCTCCGGCGCGCGTCGTAATCCTGCAGCGGTCCGCACGGCTGGGATTCCAGTGCCGGCGCCTGATCCATCAGCATGAAAGTTTGGCCATCCGGGCGGACCAATCGCTCATAGCGTCGCGTCGAGGCGTCACCCGGCAGCGGATGGCGGGCGGCGTCGGCAAATCCATTTTCCTGCAAAAAGCGGCGCTTGAGCGCTTCCCGGCCGGTATCGGTATCAGGCATTTCAGTCTCTGAAGCGGCCCTGCGGTTTAAGATGGGCGATACGCCCTTCCCCGTAAGGCGAATTGGTATGGTTGGCCTGTTCTAGGCTGATATCGAGTCGGGCGTCAAAGCCGAAATGACCGAGGCGATCCGGCCACTCGATCAACAAAGCGCCATCGGCCAGCGCATCATCCAAGCCAAGCTCCAATGTCTCTTCCGGATCGGTAAGACGATACAGGTCGAGATGCCACAGGACGAACGCCGCGGTGTCGTAGGTCTGGACCAGGGTAAAGGTCGGCGACGGCACGTCCTGATCGGCGGTCGTCAGGGCGCGGATCAAACCGCGCGCCAGGGTCGACTTGCCCATGCCGAGGTCGCCGGTAAGATAGACCACGTCGCCGGCGTGCAGAAATGGCGCGATCAAGGCGCCGAGCACAGTGGTTGCTGCGTCGTCCGGCAGGTAGAGAGTCTGCGGGTGCGACAGGTCGAGCGCGGTCAGATCGGCAGGAGTCAGCATGGAAAGGGAGCGTCCGGCGAGGTCAGGTCGCGCTCGATATAGGTCTTCAGCGCTTCGGTCTCCAGCGTCGGGCAATCGGCGGCGATGACCGGCCCGACCGTCAAGTCGAAGCACTTGCCGGCCTTGTTGAGGAATTCATGAAACAGTGTGATGTCGCGTAGCTCGCTGGAAAAGCGATTGAAGAAGTGGAACCAGAACGAATTGGGGCCGTTCAGATGCATCGGCACCACCGGTGCATTGTACTTTTGCGCCAGCGACACCGCCGTCGGCGCCCAGGTCGGATCGACCAACTGGCCCCGCTTATCCTTGCGCGCCAACCGGCCAGCCGGGAACATGACGACGCAACGTTCGGCCTCGAACGCCGCCTTGGCGGCGGTCAGCGTTTGGCGGGTCTTTTCGCGCGTACGCTTGGCTTCGACCCATTCGACCGGGATCAGGGCTTCGGCGAAGCGGGCATTGACACGCAGGGCATCGGCATTGGCGAAGAAGATGGCATCCGATCGCACGCGAGTAATGGCGTCGGCTACGGCGATGCCGTCGGCGATCCCCGTCGGGTGGTTACAGACGACGACACAGCGCCCTGATACTGGCAAATGCGCCAGCCCCTGCGCCCGGACATCGAGCGTCAGCAGTTTGGAGATGTAATCCAGCGCCTGCGGTCCCGACAGATCGCGGATACCGTCGGCCATGGCCACTGCCTTGGGGTAGCCCAGAATGCTATACAGCATCGGCCGGGCGATCGGCCACAGCGGCGAGGCGGCCAGGTGCGGCGCGCGCTCATAGATCAGTTCGTCGACAATATGCATTGCCCAAGGTGTGGCGTAACCGCTCCCACGGATCAAGCCCCTTGGCGGCCAGAGGCGTTCGGTGTTAAAGGCTTAGACCATGAGCGAACCCGAAAACACCAGCGAAGATCGCCGCCGGCCCAAGGCCATGATGCCTTACGTCGTGCTATGGGCGACCACGGCCGTGTGTGTGATTTTTGCCCTCTTTAGCCTGGCCAATCAGGGCTGAGCGCACTTCCCTATTGCTTTTTTTTGCCACCTGTTTGCCATAAAGGTTAACAGGCGGAGCACGCGGCCTTTTCCACAGCGGTTTTTGCCGTTATAGTGGTTAATGCATGAGATGGGGATGAGGGATGCTTAACCGCAAGGTCATAGTTTGGCTAATGGTCCTTGTGATAGCCGTGCCCGTGGTGGCGGGCGGCATCTATTGGCTTGTCTGGGATCATTTCTACAAGTACCAGCCGACGACCATCACCCACAATCAGGCTGAAATCCAGAAGCTGCTGGACGAAGCCGACTACGTGTCGCCGGGCCACACCGGCCAGCCGATCTACGTCGTCACCTACCGCACCTGCCAGCCGTGCCGTGCCTTCGAGGAGCAGGAGTTCCCGAAGTACGACGCCGTCAATGCCGACACCCGCGTCATTCCCTTTGCTCGCGCCGATGCCAATGGCTTGCCGCAATCGACGGTCGCTGAACGCTCGACGGTGGCCGAGCTGTGGATCACCCGCAAATGGCCCTTCTATCAGGCGTGGTTTGCCTCCAGCGACAGCAACTGGAAGGCCGACGGCCTGGTCATCGCCGATAACGACCTGGCGCGCACCGCCGTGGTCGGCGCCTCGCGCGATTTCGCCTCGCAGCTCAATACGCTTCTGGCCGCCAGCAATGTCCGCGTCAGCTATCCACTGGTCATCTGGCGCGACCAATATAACCGCCTGAAGGTCTGTCCGTGCTCGGATCAGGCCGCTTACGCCTTCGTTCGCGCCGACTTCAACGCGCCAGGTCAGGTTGGCGAGGCCGCCAATCCGCTGAACGGCGTGCTCAACGCCATCGGCATCTCAGGGTCGTCCTCGGCGCCAGCCGGATCCGAAAACGCCGCGCCGCCACCGGCCAGCAGCAGCGCTGCCCCAGCCAACAGCTTCTGACAAGTCCGCACCAAAACGAAAAACCCCGCCGGCAACACCGGCGGGGTTTTCAATTGCGATGGGAAACGGGGCTTATTCGCCGCCGTTGCCGTCCGACATTTGGGCGCGCAGTTCATCGCCCTTCGAGCCGCGGGTCGAGCTTTGCGAACGCTCGACGATACGGGCCGACTTACCACGACGGTCGCGCAGATAGTACAGCTTGGCGCGGCGGACGACACCGCGGCGCTTCACTTCCAGCGACTCGATCATCGGCGACAGCAGTGGGAACACGCGTTCCACGCCTTCGCCGAAAGAGATCTTGCGGACGGTGAAATTTTCATTGATGCCGGCACCGGCCCGGGCGATGCACACGCCTTCGAAGGCCTGGACGCGTTCGCGTTCGCCTTCCTTGATGCGCACGTTGACGCGCAGGGTGTCGCCGGGCTGGAATTGCGGGAAGGTCTTCGAAGCCTTCAGCTTCGCGACTTCTTCAGCTTCGATCTGCTGCAGCAGGTTCATGTCAATACTCCTATGGGCTTACTCTTTGCGAGTGCCTCTTGCCTGTAAGTTGGAAAGATAGGTTGCCCACAGATCGGGCCGCCGCTCCTTCGTGATCGCCTCTCTTTGTTGCTGCTTCCACACGGCCATCTTCTTGTGATCGCCGTTCAGAAGCACTTCGGGGATGTCGAGGCCCTCGAACGAACGCGGCCGCGTATATTGCGGCTGTTCGAGGAGACCATCCTCAAAACTCTCATTTTCGAGGCTTTGTGCCGCGCCGAGAACCCCCGGCAGCAAGCGGACAACTGCCTCGATCGTTACCATCGCCGCCGCCTCGCCGCCCGCAAGGACCGCATCGCCGACGCTGATTTCCTCGAACCCGCGCGCATCGAGCACGCGCTGATCGACACCTTCGAAGCGGCCGCACAGGACAATCAGGCCATCGGCCTTTGCCCACTGCCGCACCTTGTCCTGGGTCAACCGACGGCCCCGGGCGCTCATATAGATCAGAGGCCGTCCGGAAACATCAATTGAATCAAGTGCTTTGGCGATGACATCGGCCTTGAGCACCTGACCCGGCCCGCCACCGGCGGGGGTGTCGTCAAGAAAGCCGCGCTTATCGCTCGAAAAGTTGCGAATGTCCAGTGTTTCCAAGGCCCAGCGCTGAGATTCTTTCCACGATGTGCCGATCAAGGACACGCCAAGCGGCCCCGGAAAAGCCTCGGGAAACATGGTCAGCACGGTGACGGCGTAGGGATTGGGCACGGGATCGGACATGGCGCGCGGCCTTAGCACAGGCCTGAGCAAACACCAAATGCCGGATGTTATCGGGCCTGGGTTTGCGTCTTAGGCGGCTGCGGCCGCGCATCCTGATCATCGGGCTCAACGAGGCGTACGCCGCCGAGGTCGGACTCGTTGTCGCGCTTATTGGTCAGGATGGTTTGAACGGGAATAGCTTTGCGTTTCATGGCGCTAGCTTGAGCGCCCGCGGCTAAAGATTCCATCCGGAATCAACGCACCCGCAGACCCAGTTCGGACAGCAGTTCGGCCGCCTGGGCCTTGGAAATGGTCGCGCCCTTGAAGCGGCGGGCGTGTTCCAGGCGAATGCCGCCGAGGTCGGTGCCGCGCAGGTCAGCGCCTTCAAAACGGGCATCGGTGACGGTGGCGTCGCGTAGACTACAATCCTCGAACACCGCATCACGGAAGTCGCAGGCGTGTAAGTCGGCATTGTGGAAGTCGAGCTGCTTCAGGTGCGCCTTATAGAAGGAAATGGCGTTGAGGCGCGCCTCGTCGAGGCGCGTGGCTTCAAACGTCAGGTCGAGCGTGCGGGCATCGTTGAGATTGGCGCCGGTCAGCTTGCAGCGCACGAAGCGGACTTGGCCGAGATTGGCGCCCCGAAAGCGCGAATTGTTGAAGTCGCAGCCGCTGAACTGGGCTTCGAGCAGGTCGACGCCGGTGAAGTCGGCCTGGCCCCCCTTGCAGGCGATCCATTGCGATTGTTCGAGCTTGGCGCCGTTGAGGCGGGCCTTCTTGAGGCTGCAATTGTCGAAGGTCCAGCCGGTCAGGACCAGATCGGAGAGATCGGCCTCGTCGAGCTCGCAGCTCATCAGGGTGACGGGCTCGCCCTTGGCGGCCAGGGTCAGGAGGGCTGCGCGGTCGAGGGTCTGTCCGGTGATCTCTGTCATGCGGCGGGGATAACACCGTCGATGTTCGGGGTCGAGGGGTCTGTGACCCCTCGCCTTAAATAGAAAGAGCCGGGATTGGCCCCTTAAGGGCCATCCCGGCTCTTTCTGTCTAAAGATGAAGGGGCCTCAGGCCCCTTCACCCCAATATTCGACAGCGTTAGTCGCGACGACGACGGCGACGCGGACGGTCACCCCGGTCCGGACGGTCATCACCATCGGCCATTTCCAGCTCCGGCTCATCGCCTTCACCGGCCGCCGCACGGGCCGCCTGACGCTCAGCGCGTTCAGCGTCCAGCTTTTCGGTCAGGTCTTCGCCCGTTTCCTGGTCGACGACCTTCATCGACAGCTTGGTCTTGCCGCGGTCGTCGAAGCCCATGAACTTCACCTTGACCTCGTCGCCTTCGTTCAGCACGTCGGAAACCTTGGCCACCTTTTCGCGATTGATCTGCGAGATGTGAACCAGGCCGTCCTTGGCGCCGAAGAAGTTCACGAAAGCGCCAAAATCGACGACCTTCACGACCTTGCCCTTATAGATGGCGCCGACTTCCGGCTCCGAAGCGATCGACTTGATCCAGTCGCGCGCGGCGTCGATCTTCGACTGTTCCGAAGCGGCGATCTTGATCGTGCCATCGTCGCCGATGTCGATCTTGGCGCCGGTCTTCTCGACGATTTCACGGATAACCTTGCCGCCCGAACCGATGACTTCGCGGATCTTGTCGACGGCGATCTTGATCGTCTCGATCTTCGGCGCGAATTCGCCCAGCTCTTCACGAGCGCCCGAAATCGCCTTGTTCATTTCACCGAGGATGTGCAGACGGCCGGCATTGGCCTGACGCAGCGCCTTGGTCATGATCTCTTCGGTGATACCGGCGACCTTGATGTCCATTTGCAGCGACGTGATGCCGTTGGCCGAACCAGCCACCTTGAAGTCCATATCGCCGAGGTGATCTTCATCACCCAGGATGTCGGACAGGATGGCGAACTCACCGGACGGCTCCAGGATCAGGCCCATGGCGATGCCCGATACCGGTGCCTTCAACGGCACGCCGGCATCCATGAGGGCCAGCGAGGTGCCGCAGACGGTCGCCATCGACGACGAGCCGTTCGACTCGGTGATTTCCGAGACGACGCGCAGCGTGTAGGGGAATTCATCGGCGCTCGGCAGCATCGGACGCACGGCGCGCCAGGCCAGCTTGCCGTGACCGATTTCGCGGCGGCCGGGCGAACCCATGCGGCCGGTTTCACCGACGCTGTACGGCGGGAAGTTGTAGTGCAGGAGGAACTTCTCCTTGTAGGTGCCTTCCAGCGCGTCGATATATTGTTCGTCCTCGCCGGTGCCGAGCGTGGCAACGACCAGGGCCTGAGTTTCCCCACGCGTGAACAGGGCCGACCCGTGGGTGCGCGGCAGGATGCCGACTTCCGACACGATCGAGCGAACCTTGTCGACCGCGCGACCATCGACCCGCTTACCGTGATCGATGATGTCGCGACGCAGGACGTCGGCTTCGCATTCCTTGAAAGCCGCGCCGAACTTGGCGGCGTCATAGCCGTCCGGGTTCTCTTCGGTCTTCACCAGAGCGGTCGCGGCCTTGGCCTTGGCGGCACCGACGGCGGCGTGGCGGTCGTGCTTGCCCTTGTGCGAATAGGCCTCACGAATGTCGTTGCCGACCAGGGCCTTGATCTTCGTCACGACGTCTGAGAAGTCTTCGGCTTCGAACGCGAACGGTTCCTTCGCGGCATGTTCGGCCAGCTCGATGATGGCGTCGATGACCGGCTGCATGCCGGCATGGGCGAACATCAGCGCGCCCAGCATCTTGTCTTCCGACAGCTCCTTGGCTTCG
>OUNM010315741.1_pt1 | contig 15079 bp, 4 predicted proteins | sample 1769961 | NCBI WGS metagenome assembly OUNM01 (sample SAMEA3914820, study PRJEB12502) | metagenome | biome: forest; material: soil | place: USA | collected 2012-03-12 | depth 0.3 m | reverse complement strand
TGCGCGCCCCCATGGCCTTCTTCGACACGACGCCGCTTGGCCGTATCACGAACCGCTTCAGCCGCGACGTCGACGTCATGGACAACACGCTCACGGATGCCATGCGCATGTACTTCTTCAGCGTTGGCAGCATCATCGCCATCTTCATCCTCATCATCACCTTTTTCCACTACTTCGCCATCGCCCTGGGACCGTTGTTCATCTTCTTCATCCTCGCCACCAGCTACTATCGGGCTTCCGCCCGAGAGGTCAAGCGCATCGAGTCCATCCTCCGGTCTACGCTGGCCGCCAAGTTCTCCGAGGGCCTGTCCGGCATTGCCTCCATCAGGGCCTACGGGCTGAAGGATCGGTTCATTTCCGATATTCGCAAGGCGCTTGACGACGTGAACTCGGCCTACTACCTCACCTACTCCAACCAGAGGTGGCTGTCGTTGCGTCTCGACTTGATCGGAAACTGTCTCGTCTTCACCGTCGGCATCCTGGTTGTGACATCGCGGTTCTCGGTCGACCCCTCGATCGGCGGCCTGGTGCTCTCGTACATTCTCGGTATGGTGCAAATGATCCAGTTCACCGTGCGCCAGCTGGCCGAGGTCGAGAACGGCATGAACTCTGTGGAGCGCCTTCGCTACTACGGCACGGAGCTCGAGCAGGAAGCGCCCCTGAAGACAATCGAAGTGCGCAAGACGTGGCCCGAGAAGGGCGAGATCGTTTTTGACAACGTCGAGATGCGGTACCGAGCCGGCCTGCCGCTCGTCCTGTCCGGCCTCTCCATGCACATCCAAGGCGGAGAGCGCATCGGCATCGTCGGCCGCACCGGCGCCGGCAAGAGCTCCATCATGTCGACCCTCTTCCGTCTGGTGGAGCTCTCAGGGGGCCACATCACGATCGACGGGCTCGACATCTCCACCATCGGCCTCAGCGACCTCCGCTCGCGCCTCGCCATCATCCCGCAGGACCCAACCCTCTTCCGCGGCACCATCCGCAGCAACCTCGACCCCTTCGGCGAGCACACCGATCTCGAGCTGTGGTCGGCCCTCCGACAAGCCGACCTCGTCTCCCCCGACGCCACCGGCCCGAGCAGCAGCTCCGACCTGGACGACACAGGCGCCCACCCCAACAACCACACCACCGACACCACCAAAGACACAGGCCGCATCCACCTCGACTCGATCGTCGAAGAAGACGGCCTCAACTTCTCCCTCGGCCAGCGCCAGCTCATGGCGCTCGCGCGCGCGCTCGTGCGCGGCTCGCAGATCATCGTGTGCGACGAGGCGACGTCGAGCGTCGACATGGAGACGGACGACAAGATCCAGGCGACCATCGCGACGGGGTTCCGCGGCAAGACGCTGCTGTGCATCGCGCACCGGCTGCGCACCATCATCGGCTACGACCGCATCTGCGTCATGGACAAGGGGGAGATCGCCGAGATGGGGCCGCCGATCGAGTTGTGGCGCATGGAGGGCGGGATCTTTAGGGGGATGTGTGATCGCAGTGGGATCCGGGCTGAGGATATCCGCGGGGCGAAGGAGGTTTTGGAGGGGTTGGCTTCTTCTTCGTCTTTGTCTGCTGGTCCTTCGGCGGGTGTTTCGGCTGGGGAGGCTTCGGAGTAGTGCGCCGAGGTGTTGTTGGGGTTGGAGAAGTGTTGTGGGGTTGGGGATGGGGGGGCATAAAGCCAGTATACCTGCATACAGCACAGCATTTCGTATTATTACTATTTACCAGAGTAGACAGACTATTTGGTGAGGGGGCTTGGGGCAGCAGCAGCGAGGTTTTGCATACGAGGAGGAGATACCTAGGCCAGTCATAGTTTCAGCGTTCGGTAGAGTTGAGTCGAACTGCGCGAGAGGAAAAAAAAAGAAGTCTTGTCAACAACTTGTTGTTTTGGACTTGAATTGGTTGCTTGCCTCGGTACTTGCACATCTTCCTCTTGCTTCTCCATCCAACGTTTGGATATCTAATCTTAACTTGATATCGGGGTTTGATTCCAATACGAGTCCCGTGGCCTTCCTTCTCGTGTTGGTGGTGGTTGGGTCCACTGTGTCGGGACGATCTCATTTCGGGATACGAACATGCAGCATCTCGGCGGAGAACACCGGGATGGATAGAGAAAAAGTCCGGCAGGCTGACAGACGGACAGACAGACAAACAGACAACGCACAAGACAGAAACGCAAGCGGTGGACATGTATTCTGTATGGATGTCGTGACACTCGAAACTCGCCTGCGGTACAGAACACAAATGGACTACTATGGCTTCTTAGGTGCTTGCTTGCCACTCCTCCCGAAACCTGGGGGGTTTGTCTCGCTGTACGTGTGCATACGCGCGCCCTTGTACAGCATACAACTGATGTCTATCCTGTCCTACCATGCCGTGTGGGATACTCGCCCGTCCATCTGTGTGTGTGTGTTATGTAGTGTTGCTGTTGCTGTTGTGTGACTTGAGAAGCCTGGTGTGCGGGCTATATACACTATCCGGTGCTGATTTGGAGTGTGGGTTGTCGGTAGATATCGTAATTATGAGATCAGACCACGTTGGTGGTTTGGGGTTGAGATGTACGTCGAAGGAGCAAGTTGGCTAGAGCTGGAGTAACCCGGGGTGCGTGGTCGAGTGAGTACATATACCCTTAAAGCTGTGCCTGCCCCGTGGTGCTACCTCCCTGCATGAAGTCAGGGACTCGTGTCGTTCCACGGCCTCGGGGGCGCCCTGTAGATATTGACGTATGCCGGCCGGGGTGTGACGGCGGATGCTGATAAACATGGTTCCCCGGTTTGATGTTCCCGAGAGCATGGCACTCGCATGGCAGGAGGGTAGGACAGACACACAAGTCGTGAGGTTCACGTCATCGGAGAATATGGGGAGGATAGCCTCCATTGGCGAGTGAAAATGTGTCCATTGGTGGTTGAGAAAGTGAGCATCGCTTGTGAGTGAGGGATAGGTATGTTCATTAGTGGTGATAAAACCAAAACCAAGTAAAGCAAAAACTATGTACGTGGCGAAGCAAGCAAAGAAATCCGGGTGCGGCCACAACACCGTCTAATGCCGTAGAAGCAACAACCATGTCAATGAAAAGGGGTCCGCTGTCAAAACTCCGCCAAAACATCACCCATGCCCTTTTGTAGCATTGTACAAAATAGCGTCGTCCAGAAAAAAGGCTGGAAAGCCAAATGCAGTGGTAGATTTTTGGTCCGCTCGTCATCCAACGCGATCAAAACCTCGAACGCTGACTCCCATGCCCCTGAGGCGTCGGACTCCTGGCAGCAGGTGGGAACTGGCCTGGCTGTTCATCAAGCAAGTCGTCCAGATACGCGCTGGGCGCCCTCGCGCCGGGACTTGGCGGGCGGTTGAGGTTCAGGGAACTGGTGCTAAAGTTCCTCGAGACGGCCCTCGGCCCCATGGCGGGCGAGTCTGGCGGAGAGGGAGCCAGCTGCCCTCCGCGGCCGCGCGACGAAGGCCGCAGTGTGCTCATGCTGATCGAGTTGCCGTGAGCGTGGCCGGGCGAGGCGGACGCGTAAAAGCCCGAGGGCAGGAAGCGGGCCGAGTCGCGGTTCGAGCCTCCCATCCCGGAAGCGCCACCAGCAGCAGTGGGGGAGAAGAACAGATTGGTCTGACTAGGAGTGGCCGACGGCGTCGGGCCGCGATGGGTTCTCCTCCCGGTCGAGCCGCCCAAGCCAGCGCCGGCAAGGGATGGCGAGGATTCGCGCTCGATGTATTTGTAGAACTGAGCCGGAGGGGCCGGGAAACTAGCCGCGTTCTTGTCGCCCGGAGCGCGGCCATTGTTGACGGCGTGCTGGGCCATGGCGGCGCGCTCGACGGACCGGTGGAGGAGGCAGGCGACGATGCCCCGCCAGAGGAGGATCGCAAGACCAAAGGCGCCGAGAATGGCGCCCACGGCGATGAAGACGGTGCCGTCGGGAAGGGTGGAGTGGTTCATGAAGGGAGCGTTGTGGGTGGGCGGGATCGTCGGCGCCGGGTACTCGGGGATTGCCGAGTCGACCGTCTTGGAGAGAGTCGGCATGCCAGTGGCCAGTTTGGGTGGTCCAGCTGTGGTGCTGGAGCTCAGGCCGGGCATTTTGACGCTCGATGTTGAGGACGAGGACGAGGACGATGTCGTCCGCGCTGTTGTTGTTGTTGATGTCTGCTTCTGCGGATCTGGGCTCGTGGTGGTCACTTGGCGGGCCGTGGTGGTGGTTTTGGTCTGCTGGGTGGTGGTCGCGCCTTTGCCGGTGGTGGTGGTAGGCGGCGCTGCCTGGGTCGATGAGGTCGAGTCATCGGGGTTGTCGCCGCCGTTTTGAGCCACTACTCCCAAGGCGAAGACGGCCGTGAGCAGCAGGGCGCGCTTCAGCGAGAGCGGGGATGAGCCCATGGTGACGGTCGTGTCGCTCCGAGGCGACGCTAGTTATACCCGCAATTATGTGTCGAAAAAAGAAAATAATCGTAATCGATCGCTGGCTCGCAGAAGCGGCGGGGTCGTCTCTGTCCGTGTATGCGTGTGGTGTGTGGTGCTGACAAGGCGAGGGTTGCTGACGTGCTCCCTTCGGAATCGGAATCGCAATCGGAATCGACGTCTCACAACGGGGGGATCCAGCCAGGTCCCGCGACTGGGCCGACAGACGGGACGATCTTCAAAATACTGTGTAATGACAAACGAGAGGATGCGACGCGTGATCCAACGGCCGGCTGTGTGGGAAGAAGGGGTGAGTTTGGTGCAAAAATGCGAATCGACGGGCCGGATGGTTGTCGATGGTTGGCGGTGGTCAGCAGGGAAAAAAGGAGTCGCGAAAGGTGGTGCGCCTCTCTCTGTCTGCACTGCGAGTGCTGCCTCCCTGGATCTGCCAAGCTGGGGCAGTGGGCACGGGAGGAAGCCGTGAGTGCCGCCGCACCCTGTTCTGCCGCTGTCTCAGCTGCCCACGAGAATACCCGCAGAGACGGTACGAGGTTTGGTGCACACTGTCTCCCGCAATTTTGATGCGCCTTCAACGGCCGATCTCAAACTTCAGACGGCATCACTCAGCTTTCAGGTTGTATGTACGTTTACACGGTTTAACCACGCCCGTGATATCCATTGCTTCCAGGGCTGATAGCATGAGCGGAAGGCCGCATAATTAGGCCGCTTGCATCCCCTTTTGGTATTGATCTTTGGCCTTGCCGGAGGAGCAGACCCTGCTTGTCCGACCCTGGAAAAGCATCGATTGATTGCATGACGTGCTGGCAGCTCAGCCCCGGCTCCGTGCGAGCGGGCCGCTTTCGTACTATGTGCACAGGTCTCTCCCAATCTGGAACCCCGAATGCAGAAGCCAATTTTAGCCTGCGTTCCTGTTGCCCCTCGCCCGGCAGTTGCTGCCAGTTGTCAGACATTGGTTCCTGATCTGCAAGTGCCAGCGACGGCCTCTGTGCCTCTCTGCAAATCAGGCTTCGTTGATCATCGCCACGATCTGAAATCTAAACGGGAAGGATTCGAGTTTTTCGCAGCAGCCAAACGAAACATCCGAAGCCTCACATTAATTTCTCAGCACGAGCCGGCTTCACTCACTGCTTTCGGGTTTCTCATTTGCGTTTCGGACCCCCTTCACCAGGAAATCGACACGATGGGCGTCGCCAAACGGACAAGAAAATTCGCGACGGCACGTGACTTCCATCTCACTCCCTTCAATATCCCCAATGCTAACCCTTTGCCAGGTCAAGCGCATGATCGGTCGGAACGATGACCGCCGAAAGGAGGATGCTGTCAAGAAGGCCGAGCTGGAGCTGAAGAAGAAGAAGGAGGAGGTCGTGCGTGAAGTGTGCGTTGCCGTGTCTCGGCCATGAGTGTGAGGCTGTCCTGACTGACACCACGGCAGACCGCAGATGCCGTCGTCCATGTTCTTCCAGCACAACACAGCCTTGGTTCCTGTGAGTACATCTTCTGGTGCGGTGTCTATGGGAGAGGAGTGCTGACCCCGATGTCTGTCTAGCCTTATCAAGTTCTGGTGGTATGTTGGTCTTGGGTTGCCGCAACGATTCCTCCTCTGACAGGCGTTAGGATACCAACTTTCTTTCAAGAACAGTAGGAGCCAAGCTTCCACTGCTGGAATCGGTATGTCTGTGTTTGATCTTGACGGCTGAAGAACTGGAACTGACCCAATCCCAGGCTATGGACTGCCTCTACGCCTCGTGCAACATCATCATCACATCCTGCGTCATGGCGTGAGTGCTCTTCACCCCGACCTAACTTTCTGGAAACTGACCCTCGTGGCATAGTGAGTTGGAAAAACTCGGGCCAAAGTACCGTGTGGCTTTGATGAGTGAGTCCATGAACACGAACACAGTTCACATTACTTAGCACTAACTGAGGTCCAGTTGCTCGCGATGAGAGGTGGACGCGCCTGACTTGTGACCACAAGGGCACATATGCCGACGATGTTCGTTTAACCCTGCATATCTCAATGCTGTCACGGGAGTCGTAAACTAACAGGCCTTAGTGCATTGTCGACCGCATCCAAAAGCACCGTATCTACATCGCTGCCAGTGCGTTCCTTCTTCTCCATATCCCATCCGGCTCCGTTCTGACTCCAATCACAGCAAACGATCGTGATCTCAAGAGGCGAATTCGCAAAGTCCCGGGTGTCCCTATCATGTCTGTCACCAAGGGCAAATACGCCATCGAGAGACTCCCCGGTGCCCCGGCGACATGAGTAGCTTAAAGGTGCCCGAAATAGGGTATCAACAAGCAACAAGCGAGTTGAGATGCTGTCCAGCGCTTCACGGGCAGATGGCGGTCCCGTTTTCATGAGCACTCCTCTCCGGCGGTTGTTGCGCTTTGGTTATGCCGTTTGAACTTGCACCGGACGGCTTACTCCATAACACAGCATTGTTCCTGCAACTAGGACGCAGGGACTCGGAGCATGTCTTTCATCGGATTGCTACCTTGAGGGATATAGATGGCGGCGTTGGGTTGGCGTTCATGGAGTTGGGCGTGTATTTGACTGGGGTTTTGAGGCCAAAAGTTTGAGGTAGACAGGAACCTTCGACATGGAACGGCCATCACCTTCCACCGTCGTCTGGGGGTAAATATCACTTGCATATCAACAGTCCGGTTTCGTTGGCGGTCTCGTCTTGCCAAGCCGAGGGATGGAATGATAAGCGCGAGCTTTGTGTGGCTTGGCTATCGGGGAATGCGTGGGTTGATAACGATATTCTCCTAGTCCCTGGCTCCCATTCCCTCCCGTTTCTGTCGATCTATAGGTTATATTGCATTGACGAACAGCTACTACAGTATGGAAAGCTGACTACGTACCAAATCGAAAGAGATATCTCGGCGGCCTAACTCCGCGGGTGCCGAATGATCTTGACTAGGCCCAGCATCTTATCAGCCCATCTTTATCTGCAAACACGCCTGCGTTCCATGAAGCTGCTAGTTGTTCATCCCGCGGAGATCAGGTTCACAGGATGCGAGACAGCTAGGGGGCTTTCGTGGAGCGTATAAACATGCCAGGCAGCGCCAATTGCCCAAGTTTTTTTTCTCATCTGTCACCGCCGAGTCTTCACTCTCCTGATGAGCATGTTGTCAGCAACCCTGGATGACCGAACACTTCATGACACAAACATTCCCTGAAAGATCATGATAGCTGGCTCAGATGAAGTTTGATCTCTCATCCTGGACACCGGCATCAACACCAGAGAAGGTATCAAGCCGAAAATCCTACCGCCAAACCGTTTGCGACCGCAAGAAACACAGGGCCAAACATGCTTGGAAAGCTTACTCTCATGCTTGCGTGTTTGCGCGGAGGGAGGGCAACATCCAATCCAAACACACCATCAAGAGTCACAGTCAGAAACAAATATGAGGGTACAAGAACGAAGCGACCAGATCAGGGCCTATAAACCGTCGGCGAAATCCCAACCCCCTACCTCATCCACCTCAGCTTGCACCACATATATCTTAAGAGGTAGCAAGAAGACCGCGTTCTTCACAGAGCGGGCCACATGGCTTTGAAGCCCTCGCCAAGGTGGCTCTATTTACGGAAATATAGATTTGCTTGATCATCCAAGACATCCGCATCGACAACGGTATGGATTTCTTCATGGAAACGCAGTGGTATTAAGGCCTCGATCGCGGCAGGAAGCTCACCACCATCGCTCCCAACCGCCGAGCGCGGGGCCCGGTTGCGGAATGCAAGCCGCCGCATCTGGGGTGAAATGGCAGCATATACCTCCTGGTGGTCTCTGGCAGCTTGACGTTGAAAGTCGCCGGATACATATTCCTACCTGTTCATAAGTCGAGAAAACGCTCATCTGCAAACCTGCGAAGCGCACTCTCCTGATTCCGGCCATTTGGCCTACACCGTCCAGGAATGGAGCTTCAACTTGAAGAGGCGGCTGTTCTTGATCGCCCGGGGGGTCTGTCCCCATAGCCTTCATCCCGGACCGAGACCGCAGATCCACCTCGACGCTCTGGCATGGGATGTGGGAAGCCCTGGGAACAAAGCTGCCTACCTAGGGTGACGAGTTCCCCACTTCCGTGATTCGAAGGAACTCATGCTGCGAGCCGCTCTACTATAGTATATACTTACCCCTTATCCAAAACACAAGCCCCTTTTGATGCCGTACGGCGGATGCCTGGAGGCGCGCCCAATCCCACCCTTCAAGCTCCAACCCTTCAACCCCTCCCTTATGGACGACCAGCCCTCCGGTCAGCCAAGACTTGAAGGCCGGTATCCGGGAGTAGGCAGGAGTTTACGATCTGCTGAAAGGAGGTTACCCCGCGCATACCCTCCACATGTCCGGGCAGGGCTCGCCACGCAAGGCCGAGCGGTGGTCACTCTCGCTCGAGTCGCCCGCTGTGGAAGTCCAAGCGGTCGTAACTCTTGCCCGAGTCGCCCGCCGCCGCATGGGATGGCCTCAAGGATTCCGAGTGTGCGTCTCGCGACGGGCTTAGCAAGGACCGTCCCAAAGTAAAAGCTCACCGCGTGGCTTCAAATCCTTGGGTCCTCTGAAAAAGCCGCTGCCGAGGCGACCCTCGAACAGTTACCGATGACGACGCCGCCGCGGACGACAGCGGTCCGCCTTTACCAACACCCGACCTCGGAACCCAACCAGCGCCGCAAACACCGAATTCCCCTTGACAGCAACACCCGATGACTTGAGTGATCAACGTCCGCGACGGTTCGGGCAATCCAGGAGAAGAGCCAACGCCGTGGGTCGATTCAAACACCTTTCTCCGCCACTGAGACGTTCCACCAGCACGTTGTCGACAACCCGAATGTCGAGACCAGGCATCCGACGGGGTCACTTTCCTCGAAGGCACCATCGACGGCATGGTGCATCGTGGATCCAGTTATTTCCCAGCAGCTCCCGCAAAACACCATGCCGCCGGAAGCCGACCACCGCGCCGACATGACCGGACGCCGACCGACTTAATACACAGCTCCTGCCCGTCCCGGCACCGCCCGCCGGCCCACCGTGGCAGCCATTTCTGATTTTCCAACGAAGGATCCCGGGGCCGGGACCGGGACCGGGACCGGGACAGAGGCCTGAGCTTCTCAGCGGTCCCTTAGCTTCTTCGGTTGGCCGTGCCTTTCATTCCTCTGAACCGGGGGTACGCTGAGCAATGAATAGCGCAATCCGATGCGAGAATAACGTTGAAACTTGGCGGGCGATGTGGCGGTCGGTGAACGGAGGACGCATTTTGAACTTTGTTGTTGGTGTCTGTCTCTCTGGATCCGACCCTGAATCCACAAGGCTATTCTGCGGAGCACATCCGGATACCAGCCAGTCAGCGGGAGGAAAGTCTCCGGGGCAGCAACAGTTCCCCGCGATGCGGACGTTTAGCGATGAATTGCGGGGAGGGACAGTCTAGCGCGCAGGGCCATTGCTGAATGGTCGGAAAGGGTCGATAGACGTGTACTTCGATATCACGCCCAATCCAAACAAGACTTCACCCGTCCATCGCAGGTTCGGACCACGAAATATGACAGAGTGTTTGGCAGCGTCGCATCATTTCCGCGGAGATGTTGAGTTCGGCCGGAGTTGGGAGCGCTCGGTGACGCATTGCGCGTGCTGGGCAGGGCCAGCAGAAGGGGCCAGGCCTGTCCGCAACCGTGTTAGCGGCCCGGTTTGTACGTAATTGAAAAGAAAGGAGCGCCCTCCTTCCGCCCAGTCCCTTGACCTCTTCAACGACTGACGAGCTTCAACCGTGTCACGCATCACGACCCCCCGGCCGCCTGGGGCCACGCATTATTGTTTTTCTCGACCGAACCGTGGTGTGTTGTTCCAACGCAGGCCAATCCAATGAATTCCCTTCCGGTGCTGGTCTGGGAGAAGCAACGCCGAAGCCCGAACCACAGCGGGAAGCCCGTAATTTGCGGTTGAAGTCGGCGATCCGTCACCGAGAGTCCCAGATTCCCAGACCGAGCAGCATCCCGGATTGCCACTCTTTCGCCTTCGATTCACGAGTCTCTCGGCCATGCTCCCTCCAGCTTGTCCGGTTTTCCGGTTTTCCAGTTTCCCAATTGTCCGCCTGTCCACCAGCCAGCTGCCCAACTGCCCGGCTGTGCAACCGTGCCGTCTGGCCCGTCTCTCTCTCTGCTGGCTCCGCCGAAGACCGGGGTTGCCAAGACTTGTTGCTCGGGAATTGGCCCTGCCCTTGAATCTCAGAGGTAATCATCAAGTAACAACAACCTCTAGCTGCATTGGACTGGAGCCGCTGGCCCAACGGGCCGTCCTCTGAGCAGGTTGATCCTCGAAGTCTCTGTTTTCTTGTGGGGGAAAGAAATTGACGGCATCAAGCAAGCGCGTCGCCGGCGGGTAGAAGGCTTATCTTTGCGTCTCACCTGATCAGCATATTTCTTGTAAGTGCCGAGCAGCCAGTTGCCCCTTTGGGACACAGCAGGCCAAGCACCAAGCACGCAACTCGGGCGGCGCTGGGCGGGCGAGCCAAGGAGCCAGCCGAGTAGGCAGCCAAGGACTTATCTGATCCTCCTCGAAGCACCTTGACCTCGCCTAACTACAGGCTACAGGGCTACACTACAGAATACTCTCCCAGCGCAGTGGTGTCCGGCCGCGGCGACTCAGCAGCCGGGCGAGCCGAGTCTTCAGGTCTAGTCCCGCTTATGACACTCCTGTGCGACATCCGCCATCTCGTCACCCGTCATCCGTCAGGCTGCCTGTCACCCGCCTACCGGGGCCGGAAAGCCCACGCAGAAGCACCACAAGTACACGGCTAACACGAGCATCTGGTTTGCTGATATTGGCGCATCTGCACTTTCGGTGCCTCGTGCGTCCAGGATGCGCGTTGCTTGTGTTATCTCGACGGGCCGGATCCAATTTTTTTTTTGTCCTCCTCCCATCATCCATGTGCACCACATCACCCCTGCATGGCATGGTCAGCCTTTTTTTTTTTCTCGAATTTTTTTTCTGGGCCGTTCCTGGATGACGATGGGCATGGCTGGCCGGATGCAATGGTTTTGGACAGACAGACCCCTGGATTCTGTGACAAACCGCGTTGCTTCGTGCCGCTTCTGGCCCTCTGTGCCTCTGTTTGTGCGCGAGCCGAAGTCGGTGACGGACCAACCACCACAGCACAGCAAGCACCCCTCCAACCTCCTCAACCTGGGAAGCGCCGCTCCTGAAGCTCGAATTCCACCACGCGCTGCACCGCTTGCATCACCACCACCACCTGGGACCCTGTTGGATTGTCCCCTCCGCACCACACGCCGCTGCGAACCTCCCGATTGGCCGGGCTGCCGGCGTCGTGGATGAAGCCCTTGGGCTGGTGGATACTGGTTGGCTTCCCCCCCTTCGAGCCCCCCCAGCGCGGTGGGAGCAGGACCCGGCCGGTGGAGAGCCCCGACGGCCGAGTTGGGTCCCCCCCGGTGCTGGAGTGCTGGATCCGTCTTGCTTCGCTTTGTTAGCCTGCGGGTTAAAACCCCTCCTCCCTTTTCAATTGCTGCATCGCACAAAACAAGGCACCCTGTCGGGCCCTGTCGGTCGCGACGACGGCGGGGCACTTCCAGGCCCTAGGACGCGATGGTTGCAGCAGAGCGTCTCCATCCCGGCTGCGGCTCGTCATGTGGACAGACGTTTGATGGAGAAGTCCAAGTGAGAGTGGACGATGCCGTGGCGTGCGGTGTCGTGGCTTTTGGAGGCTGCATCCCGTACCTGGCTATCTATCTATCTATGTACAGACCTGTCTGCCTCCGCCGTGCTGTGCTGTGCTGCTGTCGGGCTCCTCTCTCGGCTGCCACCCTCCGTCATCCATCCATTGCTGCAACCGGTCTGGCTGTCTGTCTGCCATCTGTTGAGTGTGAGTGTGTGTTGGGAGTGCGCCCCCCGGATCGAATCGTTTATCAGCGTCCCCTGTCATGCGGCCTGCCCCGCAATCTGGGATGAACCCCACTAACAGATAAACGCGACCAGAATTATACGCCATCTGCGGCCGAGCTTCGACCTGCCCTTCGTGATCCATATGCGCCTGCGCCTGCGCCATCCGCTACCCGTCAAGGCCCTCGACCCTCAACCGTCTTCTCTCGCCCGAGTGTACACGCAGTACACGCCGCTGCCTCACCGCCGCCGGCACCCAACCGACAAGCGACCACCCACTGCCGACCACCGACCACCGACCACATCCCACCTCGTGATCCAGCCAGCCTCTGTCCTGCCGCTGTTGCGTTGCATGGCCCGGCACTGCTCCCGGCGAAGATAGCCCTGCCTGCTGCATCGCTGCATCCTGTCCTGTCTCCGTACTCGACAGCGAACGGTGCACCTTGCGGACCGCCAACTATTCCCACCACGTTCCCAGAACCAGAGACGCACACACACATATACGCACACACATACGGCCTGAAGCCACAACCACCTGCCGCCCGATCCTCGCAGAGACGGCACACGCTCCCAGCCTATCCCGTTGCCGGACGACACTTTGCTCGGGGGGAGTGACACTGTTTCCCAAAATTGCCAAGTCTTTTTTGGGGCAACTCAACTGCGCCCGAGACTTTCTACCCCCCACCTGCCCCCGATGGCGGCCGAACTGCAGGCGGACCTAGCCATCCGGCCGGTTCCACGAGACATCCGAGTCAGTAACACCACCAACGACGAACGAAGACACAAGCACTCGCGGTCCTCATACTCGGAGGCCTCGCCCCTCACCTCGCGCAACAACTCGCTGACCTTCCGCCCGGCGAAACGGCCAATGCCCTCCCCAGACAAGACCATCGCCGTCATCAATGCCAGCGGGAGGCAAGCCGCCTCCTTCATCCGGGTGGCCACCGCGGTCGGCTACCACGTGCGGGCCCAGCTGCGCAACCTCGAGGGCGTCGTGGCCACCGAGGTGGCCACCAACCCCAACGTCACGGTGCTCCGCGGCGAGCTCTACACCAAGGAGCGCCCCGCGGCCGAGGTGCAGGTCGACGTGACGCGCAACGGGCCCATCTCGGGCATCGGCGTCAACCACGTCCTCATCTCGGAGCTCTTCCGCGGCGCCCAGCTCGCCTTCATCAACACCACCTTCTACGGTGACGAGCAGCAGATCGGCGAGGCCCTCGCCAACGCCGCCAAGCGCGCCGGCATCCAGCACTACGTCTACTCGTCCATGCCCGACCACCACGCCTACAACAAGGACTGGCCATCACTCCCGCTCTGGGCCTCCAAGCACCGCGTCGAGGAGTACGTGAAAAAGGTCGGCCTACCCGCGACGTTCGTCTACACGGGCATCTACAACAACAACTTCACCTCGCTCCCCTACCCGCTCTTCTGCACCGAGCTCCAACCCGACGGCTCCTTCATCTGGCAGGCCCCCTTCCACCCGGACGCCAAGCTCCCCTGGCTCGACGCGGAGCACGACGTCGGCCCCGCGATCCTGCAGATCTTCAAGGACGGGCCGCGCAAGTGGGGCGGCGGCAAGCGCATCGCGCTCGCCTACGAGATGCTCTCCCCGCGCGAGGCGTGCGCCGTCTTCGCGCGCGGCGTGGGCCGCCCCGTGCGGTACGTGTGCGGGCCGATCGAGACGAATGTGACGATACCGGAGGGGTACCGGATCCAGCTCGAGGCGCTGGAGGCGCTGTTCGGGCTGGGCCACGACGACCCGGCCAAGCAGCCGCCGTATTTCGGGGACGTGGAGCTCGAGGGGAGCTGTCCGCGCGTGGCGCTCGAGCTGTGGGAGGGCCCGCGGGACCTGGAGGAGTATGCTCGGGAGGTGTTCCCGCTGGAGGAGCAGGCCAATGGGCTGCGGTGGATGCTCGAGGAGGAGAGCGATGTCGGGTCGCAGAGCGGGTCGTATACTGCTGCGGCGGCGCACAGGAATGGGAATGGCAAGGGCCCGCATCCGCATCCGCATCATATTAATGGGTATATGACGACGCTGGCGCAGATGACGGCCGCGGCCGCGCAGGAGTCGGAGGGGGAGGAGGAGGACGAGGGGCTGGTTATGAGGGGGCTGAAGAGGGATGATGAGGAGTGGCTTGCTTAGGCGGGTCTCTGGCTCTGGCTCGCTCTCTCTCTCTGGCTGTCTGCCTCCCGCTCTCCGCCAGCCTCTCTACCCTTCTTCATCATCCTCATCATTGCCTCTTTTCCCATCCGTTTTTTGCAAAGAAAACCGAAACAACATCAACATCACCAAGTCAAAAGCATCCGGCCCGAGGGAAAGCGAACCAGAAAAAGGAGGTTGGGCGGTTAAAAAGAGTCAAGGGTTTAATTTGGGGCTGGGGCCGAAGGGGAGGAGGGAGCAAGGGAGGAAGGAGGCGGGGCTTTGTATTTACCATGCATGATGTTCTTTTTTTTTTCTGTCTTGATTTCCTGCTGTTTTGTTTTTGTTTTTCCACAAAAGGCGTTTTAGGGCGGTGGTCGAGGGTCGGAGACACCTTTTTCGAAAAAAGAAAGATGAAAAATGGAGAGGGAGGGCGGCTGGTAGCATCTTTGACGGCTGGTGGGAGAGTTGTTTTTGTCATTCTTGTCGTTGTTTCTCTCTCGAGTTGTTGAGTGAGGGTTGTTTGAGCCTGGGCGTGCTGAGCTGCTCTGGTGGATGGTGGTGTTTAGGGGAGGAAGAGAGCTGGGAATAGGATGGCTTGTTTGCTCTCACGGGGGCGGTTGAACTGGCTGCTTTGGTCTG
>OUNM010687677.1_pt1 | contig 15080 bp, 13 predicted proteins | sample 1769961 | NCBI WGS metagenome assembly OUNM01 (sample SAMEA3914820, study PRJEB12502) | metagenome | biome: forest; material: soil | place: USA | collected 2012-03-12 | depth 0.3 m | reverse complement strand
ACCAAGCACTGCGTGCGCTGGTCGATGTCGCTGTGCCCGAAGCAGGCCAAGGGCGTCACCGGCGTGCAGGGCACCGTGCGCGCCGAACCGCTGGTGCTGCACAACGGCAGCGAGAAGCTCACGCTGCGCTTCGACTGCAAGCCGTGCGAGATGCACGTGGTGGGCAAGATCAAGAAGGCCGTGGTCAACGAGGCGCTGGCGGTGCCGATGACGTTCTTCCGCACGCGGCCGGCAGCGCGGGCGGCCAACTGAGGGTCGCGCCTCGGCCCCGGGCGCGCCCAGGCCTAGGCGAGCGTGCCCTCGTCGGCCTGCGCGGCCGGCTTGCTCGGTTGCGACTGCGCCATCTGCCGCGCCCGCTCCGCCGCTTCGCGGTAGGCCCGCTCCACGAACTCGCGGAAGCTCGCGGCGTCGTGCACCAGCGCCTTGTGCAGGTCGAACAGCATCGTGTCCGGCCACAGCGCCACCACCACGTCGAACAGCTCGGCCACGTGATCCCAGTGCGCGTGGGTGTCGACGTGGATGCATTGCTCGGTGGGATGGATGCCCAGCGTGCCGCCGTCGGGCGTGTGCCAGGTGAAGCGGTCGGTCTCGAAACGCAGCGAGTCGGCGTCGAACAGCGCGCTCGCGCGAACCGCTTCGTGCAGCGGTGCGGGGTCGGTGATGGGCACGACCGAGTCGGCGCCGAAGTCGGACGGGATGCGCGCCGGGCATGGGGACAACGGCTTGCGCAACCGGAACAGGACGAAGTCGTAGCCCATCGGCGCCCCTCCTTCAGCCGAACCACCAGCCGCGTTCGTCGTCGTCGACGCGCCGCTCGAAGCGGACCAGGCCGAACGCCGCCGCCAGCAGCAGCGCGATCGGCAGCAGCGCGATCCACTTGTACGCGTAGTGCGGCGTGATGACGTCGTTGCCGCGCCGGATGCCTTCGCAGGACTTGAAGACGCGGCTGGTGTCCACCGACACCTCGTCGCCGTCGGCCAACGCGTTGTAGGCCGACCAGCCGACGTCGCACGACTCCACCCGGCCGCCGGCGAAGTGCAGCCGGTATTCGTCGCCCTTGCGCCAGTGCGCGACCTGCGAATGGCGGTCGACGCGCAGCGTCTCGGTGCGCTGGCCCGAGAACGCGTCGATCGCCAGCAGGATGGCGATGAGGAAAGCCGCGAGTCGGGTGATGACGTCCATGGGCGCGCCGATGTTGAGGAGGGCGTGGCCGAGTCTAGAGAACCGGCCCGGGGCGCGTCTTTCCCTCAAACAGGGGTGTCTTGCGGGAAACGCGACAGCAGCAGCCGCTCGAAGGCCGCCCGCTGGCCGGCGTCGAAGCAGCGGTACGGCAGCGGCAGGCCGCCGCCGCCCTGGTCGACGAGGTAGGCGTCGCGCAACCGGTGGACGGCGCGGACTTCGCTCCACGCGAAGGCCAGCCGGCCGCCGCCGGCCCGGCGCTCGATGCCGCGGGCGTCGATCGAGAAGCGGCACACCGGCATCCGGCGCTTCTTGCGCCAGAACACGGGCGACCCGACCAGCGGCACCAGCACCGCCAGTGTGATGCGCGTCTGCCAGGACAGGCGCCCGTCGGCCGCCTTGCCGCGCGACTGCTCCCAGGTCACCAGCCTCAGCGGCAGGTACTCGCGAAGGATCGCCAGGTACTCGCGCAGTCCGTAGACGACCCGCAGCGCGATGGCGGGCTCCGCGATGGCGCCGCCGCGCGCGGTCAACGGATCGACGGCACGGCGGTCGGCGTGCGCCTGCAGCTCGTGGCCGGGCGCGATCGCCGCGGCCGGCTTGACGGCGACGATCGCCGCGGCGACCTCGCGGGTGCGGCCCACGGGCCGCGGGGGTCTGGGAAAGAGCATGGCGATGCAGATCCGTTGGGGCCTGTGCCCGATCCGGCCGAGATGGCATCGCCCCTGCCCGCCTGCAAGCCCGGGCAAGCACGGACTTGAATCCGGCGCGTCCGCGCGGGGGGTGCGGACTCGCGGCCGGTCTCAGGCCAGCGCCAGGATGTCCGGCGCGGGCACCGCGCGCGCCACGTCGGTGACGACGCCGTCGCGAACCTGCACCACCCGCTGCGCGCCGGCGATCGTCTCCGGCCGGTGGGCGATGATCAGCCGAGTCAGCGCAAAGCGCGACAACGTCGCCGCGACGGCGCGCTCGTTGTGCAGGTCCAGGTGGCTCGTCGCCTCGTCGAGCGCGAGCAGGCGCGGCTGCTTGTAGAGCGCCCGGGCGAGCAGCACGCGCTGCTTCTGTCCGCCCGACAGTCCGCTGCCCAGGTCGCCCACCAGCGTCTGGTAGCCCATCGGCATGCGGCAGACGTCGTCGTGCAGCTGCGCCGCGCGCGAACAGCTCTCGATGCGCTCGAAGTCCGGCTTGACGTCGAAGAAGGAGATGTTGTCGGCCAGCGACCCCGTCAGCAGCACGTCCTCCTGCATGACGGTGCCGATCTGGGCGCGGTAGTTGCGCACGCCGATCTGGCGGATCGGCATGCCGCCATAGCGCACCTCTCCTTCCGAGGGCTCGAGCAGGCCCAGCGCGATCTTCAGGAGCGTCGTCTTGCCCGAGCCAGACGGCCCGGTGACCGCCACGCTCTCGCCGGCGTCGATCACCAGGTTGGCGTGACGCAGGATCCACGGCTCGCCTTCCCCGTAGCGGAAGCTGATGTTGCGCAATTCCACGCTGGGCTCCAGGTGCTGCAGGTCGGACAGCGGAACCGTGTCGCGCTCGGGCGGCTCCAGCGCGATGTCGGCCAGGCGCTCGGCGTGCAGGCCCAGCATGCGCAATTGCACGCCGTAGTCGATCAGCGCCGACACGCGGCCGGTGAACTGGCCCTTGTAGCTGAGGTAGGCGAACAGCATCCCCACGGTCATGGCCGCGCCGCCGCCGGTCTGCACGGCGACGATCCGGCTCGCGCCGAGCCACAGGACCGCCAGGTTCTCGATGCCGAAGACCAGCGTGTTCGCCGTCGAGAACGCGATGCTCATGCGCGAGGTGCGCACGTCGCGGTTCTGGACGTCCACGACGAGGTTCTGCCAGCGCGCGCGACGCTCCTCCTCGCGGCCGAACAGCTTGAGCGGCCCGATGGCGCGCAGCGTTTCCAGGAAGTGTGAGTTCTCCTTGGCGCCGACCACCAGGCGCTCCGCCGCGGCATCGCGGAACGGCCGGTAGAACGCCCAGCGCAGCAGGCCGTAGGCGGCGACCGCGGCGATGGTGATGAAGGTCAACGAGGCGGCGTAGGTCACCATCATGCCCAGCGCGGCGAGGGCCATGATGCCGTCCAGCACCGCCTCGATGACCGCGGTGGTCAGGGTGGCCTGGATGGCGCCGACCGCGCCGAAGCGCGACGTGATGTCGCCCAGGTGGCGCTTTTCGAAGAAGGCCACCGGAAGCCGCACGAGGTGCGCGAACACGTTGCCGGCCCACTGCAGACCGAGCGTCTGGCCGAGCACCATCACCATCCATGAACGCGCGAGGCCGATGCAGGTCTGCACGATCGTCAGCAGGCCGAAGCCGAGGACGAGCACCGTCAGCATCTCGGTGTCGCCGGAGGTCAGCACGTCATCCACCACGAGCTGGTTGAGCAAGGGCGCGACGATCGCGAAGAGCTCCAGCACGGCGGCCAGCAGGAAGATCTGCAGGAGCGCCTTGTGCAGCCCGTACACCCGGCCGGTCAGGGCCTTCAGGGACACCCGCGGCGGCTCTTCCTGCGGCTCGAACTCGGCGTTCGGCGACAGCTCCAGCGCCACGCCGGTGAAATGGCGCGACAGGTCGCCGGCGGCGACGCGACGCTCGCCCACGGCCGGATCCAGGATGATGGCCGCGCCGCCACGCGTGACCTTCTTCAACACCACGAAATGGTTCAGGTCCCAGTGCAGGATGCAGGGCAGCTGCAGGTCGCGCAGTTCCTCGAGCTCGAGCCGCAGCGGGCGCGAGGAAAAGCCCAGGTGGGCCGCGTGCGAGATCAGCTGCTGCATGTTCGCGCCCTTGAGGCTGAGCGAGAACCGGCGGCGCATGTCGGCCATGTCGTGGTGCTGGCCATGCGCCGAGGCGACCATGGCCAGGCAGGCCAGTGCGCACTCGGTGCCTTCAGATTGCAGGATGGTCTTCATGGGATGGGTGATCGAGGTGCAGGCTGATGGCGCCCTGGAATTCCGCACGGGCCGGATCGGCAAAGCGGACGGTGGTCGGCGTGATCTCGGCGACCGGCCAGAGCGTCGCGCCGCCGCGTGACGCCGGCTCGCCTTCGTCGATGGCCAGCAAGCGGCCGCTCGCCGCATCCCGGCACAGCACGAGGCTGCTGCCGGCGCGGACGGCAAAGCCGATCGTCACGACATGCGCGGGAACGACGCGGGAGTCGCGGCGGTTGGAGGCGACCCAGCGGTCGATGAAATCGCCGATCTGCTCGCGACAAGGCGACAGCCCGGCGGCACTGTGTTCGATCGCGGCCGCGATCGCGCGCTTGGCCTCCTCCCTGAACAACGCCGGGCGAGTGCGCGAGATGAAGGTGCAGCGCTCGACGCAAAGGGCGCGCTCCGGCGCTGGAACCAGTTCGTCGAGCAAGCGCCTGAGCGCGGCCAGGTGCGGTGGCGGCGGGTCATCCCAGGTCGCGAGCACGTCCCAGGGCAGCCGCAGGGCGGGCGTGCTCTCGACCATGTCGATGCGCTCGTGCTCGAAGCGCGCCACCAGCCCGACGACGGCGTTCCACCACGCGACGTGGCCGGGCCCGGCCGCCACCGCGCCGGCCACGCCTCGATCCAGCCCGAGCAGCCGCAAGGCCTCGAAGACCATGGCGCGCCGGAATTCGAGCTGCACGCTGTCGCACAAGGCGTCCACCTGCGGCAGGAGCGCGCGATGCCGCCCCAGGTGGCGGTCGAAGAAGAACCAGGTCGACCGCACCAGGCGCGGCAGCAGCTGGACGTGGGCGGAGAACGGCTGGCGCGCCATCATCACGGCGGCGTCCGCCCACGACGGCATCGCCGACATCGCCCCGAAGTCCAGCAGGCGCCCGTCGAGCGCGATGTTGGACACCGTGCTGCTCCCGTGCGACAGCCGGTGCACGTAGCCGTACGCCAGCTGGCGCGCCCAGTGGCCGAACAGCGCCACGTAGTCCTGGACCAACGCCGGTCCGCCGCGCAGCGCGGTCGACCGCTCGAAGAGCCACTCGACGCGGCGGGCGTCCCTGGCGCCGTCCTTGGGATCGTCGCAGGCGAAGCTGGCACGCATGAAATGCGCCGGCCGCAGGAAGGCAGGACGCACGGCCAGCACGCAGCGCTCGACCTGCGTCCAGGTGGGCCAATGGAACGTGCGCGTGCGGCCGGTGTCGATCAGCGCCAGGATGGGCACCGCCGAATGCGGGAACTCGGCGCGCACGATCTCGGTGAAGATGACGTCGCGCACCATTTCCTCGAGGTAGGCGCCGCCCGAGGCATGCGACAGGTCCGTGTGCGGGCTCACGAGCGGCGTCCGGCCGATGCCCTTGACGTGGTACTGATGGACGAACGCGGCGCGCCCGCTGCCGCCGTTGACCCCGATGCCCACCCCACCGTACCGGTCGGCATGGCCCGCGGCCCGGCCAGTCGCCGGCGTGTCAGCGGCAGTGCCGGCCGGCTCGGCCTCGGGCAACTGCCACGCGCAACGATCCAGCAGATGCTGCTCGAAACGGTGCTGGTCCGCGCCGAGGCGGTGGAACCAGGGATCCTGCGTGGCGGCCTGCGTGTTGAGCCACAGGATGCGCGGCTCGGCGACACGCTCCAGGTCCAGTTCGATCGAGGGCGTGGGATGTTCGAACATGGCCGCCACCGCGGCCTCCCCCGGCCAGTCGCGGGTGGTCGTCGGGCGGGCGCTCATGCGGCCATCCCCGTCGGAACCGCGTCCGCCAATGGCACCGTCGCGCACCAGGACCGGAGTGTCGCCATGTCCCGCCCGCGCACCAGCCGCCGCACGCGGCCCGCCTGCTGCGGCGCATACAGGAGCACGGTGGACTCCTGCGGGAACAGGTCGCGGGAGATGTCCGCCAAGGCGCGGTCGCGCGCGTCGCCGGTCACGGCCATCTCCCAGATGCACAGCGTCCCGCCCTCGTTCCATTCGGACGGATGGAACGATTCCAGCGGACGCTGCCCGAGCCGCGCGATCGTGCGCGCCGACAGCCAGGCCCAGGCCACGAAGCCCGCCGGCGAGCCGTCCTCGTGACGATAGCTGCGCACCTGGCGCAAGGTCAGCAGGATGCCCAGCCGGCCCGGATCGCTCCAGAGCGCCGAGCGGTCGGCAGCGCCGCTGGCGCGCAGGGCCCGGATGCCACGGGCCACGTTCGTCCGCAGTTCCAGCACCTCGATCATCGGATGCAGCAACGGCCCGTTGTCGACGAGCTCGCCCAGGCCGACCGGCGCTCGCGGGCGGGCGCGCGCGAAGCGCGTGTCGTCCGTCCTGGCCAGTTGCTTGACCAGGCGACGACCGCCGCGGAAACGGAAGTACGACACGGCCGGCGCTGCGGCGAAGATCTCGTCGCGCAGGAAGGCCATGACGTCGGCCAGGCTGCCGTCGTGCGCGAACAGGTCGACGATCCAGGCGTGCCGCCCGCCCTGCCACGGCGCGCTCGCCAGCGCCGACGGCCCGAGCGCGGGCAACGCGCGGTCGAGACGATCGTCCACGAACGCCCACGAGACGAACGCCACCGGCCGCGTGTAGCGGTCGAAGAAGACCCGGTACTGGCCGCTGTCCACGGCCGCGATCACGCGATCCAGGTGGTCGCCGATGCGCGCCCCGTGGCGCAATTCCAGGAAGCGCATCGCGATGCCGATGGCCAGGCAGCGGACGCTGTCCTCGTCGTCGGGCAGGCGCAGCTGGCGCACGAGCGTGTTCAGGCAACAGAGAACCATGGGGGTCGGGGTCGGCATGAGTCAGAACGCCAGCAGGCGGTCCCACCAGCGCTGGCGGAGAAATGGCTGCTGGATGTCCGTCGCGCTGCGGATCGGCCGGACCTCGCAGCCGGACTCGTGCAGCAGGCTCAGGAGTCCGGGACGCACCTGGCCCTGCCAGCGCAGGTCCGCCAGGTGCATCGCGCCGACGACCACGAACGTGCGCCGATGATGATCCATCGCGTCCAGCACGATCGGCAGCCAGTCGTGGGTGCGCTTCTGGACGGACAGGTTGAAGACACCCGCAGTGATTTGCGGCATCAGGCCGTAGCCGGACGCAGCGCCGGCGGCGGGCGCCGCGACGTCGCAAGCCGCATCGCTGGCGATGCACGACAGCGTTCGAACGAGGTCGGCGGACATGCCGGCGCGGAAGTCGGCGAGGCGCCCCGTTCGGCGCGCATCGTCGAGCATGCGCAGCCTGCCCAGCACGGAATCGAGCACGTTCACGAGGGCATCCTCGCGGTCCGCGGGCGACGCCGCGCAGAAATTGGCGCGCACGCGCGCCACGGTGTCCAGGCCCGCTATCTGGCCATGCCGGCCAGCAGCCAGGCGCGACGGATCGGTCAATCGCAAGGAGACGCCCGACCAGTCGTCCGGCTGCCGCAGCGCAGCGGCGATGGCGGGCGCGATTTGGCGCGACAGGTAGTCGGGCAGATAGGAGGAAACGAGGGCGATGTCGGGAAACGCCTCCCAGTGCGCCATCCAGGGCGGCACATCGAGGTCGAGCCGGCGCGCGGCGTCGGCCAGTTGCGCGAATCGCTCGGCGACGCGCGCACTGCGCGGCGTGTCGACCGCCGCATCGCAAGGCGCGGTCAGGTTGAACCCCAAGTTGGCGAGGTTCTCCGGACCGAAGTAGCTCTCGACCAGCGCCAGGTCGGCCGCCCGGAAGGCGGGCTCGACCACGCTGTCGAAGTAAGGATCGAACTCCAGCGCGGTGTCCACGTGGGTCTCGCCGACGACGACTGCGACCGCGTCGCCGCGCGTCACGAGCCACGCCCGCGGCGGCGCCGCCAGGGCGTCAGGCGCCGCGTGAGCCGGCGGCATGGCGCACAACCAGAGCGACATCAACAGGAGCTTGCACGGAAGGTTCATGGGGAACGAAGGGGTCAGCAGGAGGCGCGGCCCGCGACGGACGGTCGCGGGCCGCGCTGCCCATGACTCGGCGGCGGGCCGCCGGGTCATCGGACGATCAATGGCAGGTCGAGGAGCTGCTGCCGTTGATCACCGTGGTCGAGCAGACGATGGGCGGCGCGGAGTAGTTCACGCTGAGCTGACCGCCGACCACGCGGGCCTGGGCGCCGATGCTGCCGTCCACGTTCGTGCCGGGCGTGATGATCGTCGTCGTCGTATAGGTCGGCGTGGTCACCGTGACGGTCGACGTGCCGTTGCTGCACGAATTGGTGACGGTGGTGGTGGTGCCGTTCGTCACCGAGCTGCTGGTGCACGTGAAGGAGGAGGCGGACGACGAGCCGCCACCGCCCATGCCCAGCAACTCCAGCAGGTCATCGATCCAGCCCGCGCCGGAAACTTCAGCCAATTCGACGTTCGAAATAACTCGCATGTAAACTTTCTCTTGCTCATGTAGTAGAAGATGCAGCGTCCCGCGGGCCGCTGCCACTGATTCCGCGCATCTCGCGAATGCGCGGTTCCACGGATGCCCCGGGGTTTCTTCCCCGCGGGCATCCGGTGGTCTTTCGGGCCAGCCTCGTCGTGACGAGACCAGCCCCTTGTCCGATGAATTGCTCAGGCGGGATGCAGCGCCAGGGTCGCCTCCACGCAAGGCTGCGCCGGATCGACGAACGCCAGCTCGCCCTCGCCCAGGTGGCGAATCTCCAGGCTGGCCGCGGCGCGCGCCCCCGCACCGTCCGGTGCGACCGGCCACTCCGGGACGGCCCACCGACGGCCGGTCGCAGGATGCTCGTGCAGCGAGAACGCGACGTCGCCGCCCTGGGCAAAACCCAGCGGACGACAGCCCGCCATCTCGTGCGCGCCGTCGCGCCGGTTCGTCACCACCTCGCGCCGGATGAGTGCCTCGACGGCCGAGGCAAGCGACGCGTCGTCGTGCGGCACGCGTTCCAGTGCGTCATAGATCGAGCGGCGGATCGACTCGCGATACAACGCGCTGCGACCGCGCGCCCGCAGCGATGAGCGCGCCCGCGCCAACCCGATGGCATCGCCTGCAGCGGAATCTTCCAGGGCGCCGTCGACCAGCTTGCGGAGCTTGTCCATGGGCACCGGAGGAGCGTCGTGCCAGAACGCCGCGGCCTCCCAGGACGCGTCGATCGCGGGCGTGCCCGCATAGGTGGCGAAGCGCTCGCGCTGGCAGTGGCGCACCAGGCGCAGGAGTTCATGGCTCAATGCGATGCCATCGTTCGACGCGAGCGCGCGCGTGGCGACATCGCGCGTGAGGCCGAGCACCCGCAGCATCTGCACCCGCAGGGTGTGCGCGTAGGTTCGCGTGACGGCGCCGAGCAGGTCGGCCTGGATGTCCGGCTGGCCTAGCGTCGGATCGAGGTGGCGCGCCATCTGGGGCAGTTGCCCGAGCAGGCAGCGACTGAGGCTCTCGAACTCGGACCCGGCCGGCGCCCCGCCCAGCACCGCGTCGACGCGGGCCCAGGACGGCACCGCGGCCATCGCCCCGAAATCGAGCAGTTGCCCGCCCAGGCAGACGTTGGAGGTCGTCTGGGCGAAATGCGGCAGCCGATGGGCGAAGCCGTAGGCCAGCTGCTCGCTCCAGCGCGCCCAGAACTGGCGATAGTGGACGCCCAACGCACCGTCGGCCCACACCTGCGCCGCTTCGTGCACGGTGGCGCGCACGCGCTGCGCATCGCGCACGCCTTCCTTGACCTGGCCGCTGCGGAAATCCGCGGCCCGCTCGAAATGCGCGGGCCGGACGAAATTGGGGCGCACGAGCAGGCAGCGTCGCTCCACCTTCGGCCCGTGCTCGGTGGCCCAGGCCTGGGTCATGCCGGTGTCGATGATCGCCAGCGTCGGGATCGCGCCGTGCGGGAATTCCGCGGCGGCGATCTCCGCGAAGATGCTCTCGCGCACGCATTCCTCGAGGTAGGCGCCGCCCGTGGCATGTTCGCGGTTCGTGCCGCGTCCCAGCAGCGGCGTCTGGCCGACGCCCTTGACGTGGTAGCCGCCGAGGACGACCGCGCGTGCGCTGCCCCCGTTGTGCCCGATCCCTTCGCCGCCGTACCGGTCGGCGAAGCCGACACGGACGTCGGTGCCGCCGGGCTCGCGGGCCACTTGCCAGGCGCAGGCCGACAACAGGTGGCGGCGATAGGCGGCCTCGTCGGCCCCGGTGCTCGTCCAGGCCGGGTCCTCGCGCATCACCCGCCGGTTCAGCCAGAGCAGGCGCGCGCCGGGAATGCGCTCGAGCAGGGTCGACGCGTGCCGGGTCGCGGCGCCGAACAAGCGGCCGGCCGTGGCCGCATCGAGATTGTGCAAGGCGACGTTCATGCGGCATCCACCAGCAGGCCGGCGACTTCCCGGCGCGCGGGGCCCAGGTTCGCGAGGTCGAATCCGCGTCGCTCGGCCGCGTCCCAGCGCCGAGCCGGGCCGGGCCCGTCGCCCTGCCAGACCGGCAACAGGTGGATCGCCTCGCCGGGCAGCCAGCGGCCCGACAGTTCGCCGGCCAGCCAATCCCGGCCCTCGCCCGTGGCGACGGCGTCGCACACGCACAGCCGTCCGCCCTCGTTCCACTCGGCGCGGGACAGGCTCTCGGGCATGCGCCCCTGGAATTCGGACAGCCGCTCGTCGTCCAGCCACGCCCAGGTGAGCAGCGCCAGCGGCACTCCGGCGGGCGACACCTGCAAGCGTGCCTGGCCCAGTCCGAGAGGCACGTTCAATCGTTGCAACGCCCGAACCAGCGGCAGCGCGGCGACGTGGGCGGACTTGCGCAGCAGGCACAACGCGTGTCCCCGTTCGACGGCCCGCTCGATGCCCGCCGTCGTCTCGAGCAGCAGCGCCTGGCCCTCGGCGGTGGCCAGAAACCGCGCCTTGTCGTCGGCGCGCGGGGTCCCGCGGCCTCGCGCGAACCGCGCGCGATCGTCGACCGTCACCTGTTTGACCAAGCGGCGGCCGCGGACGTGGCGGAAGTAGGTGACATCCTCCGCGTCGGCGAACGCGCGCTCGTTCAACGCCGCGAGCAGCGGCGACGGCGACCCGAACAGCGAGCGCATCTCCAGCAGCCAGGGCGCGCCCTGCGTCGCCAACTGCGCGGCGGCCAACGCGCGGGGGCCGCGCGCCATCAGCAGCCGGCCGGCCGCCGCGTCGGCGTGCGTCCACAGGGCGCATCCGCACAGCCTGCCGTAGCCGTCGAAGAACGCTTGCGCCTGGCCCAGCGAGATCGCCCGGCAAAGGCGGTCGAGATGCCAGCCGAAGTCCTGCTCGCCGGTATCGAGGGCGGCATCGAGCAGCGGCAGGATCAAGCCGATCAGGGCCGCCCGGTGCGTGTCCGGGGTCGGCGCAACCGGTGCGAGGCGCAGCATCTGGTCGAGCGTGAAGAGGTCGTCGGAGCGCATGGTCAATGACTTCAGGAAAGGTGCAGCACGGGCAACGAGGGCGTCATGACGGCTCACACCGTCTTCTTGGTGGTGGCGAGAACGGGCTCGAGAAGCCATTCCCAGATCGCGCGGCGGTCCTGCAGGACATCGGCTTCGAGCGTCATGCCGGCCTTCAGGGCCTGCTGCTGTCCATAGGTGGAGATCGTCTGGGCACGCAGGCGGACCTGGATGCGATACAGCGGCTCGTTGGTCTGCGCCGCGCCCAGGAGCGCCTGCGCCTGGCCGGCGGGAAGATCCTGCGCCGCGATCGGCGTGCGGCTCACGGACACGACCTCGCCCTCGGCCATGCCGAACTTCTGGTACGGATAGGCCGCGTACCGGAGCCACGCCGTCTGGCCCGCGCGCACGAAGCCGGCCGTTCGGCTGGGCGCGAACAGGTAGGCCCGCAGCTCCGGCGAGCTCGACGTGCCGCCGCCGTCCGTCGCGGCCGCGAGGTTGGCGAGCGTCTGGCCGGCCACCACGCTCTGGCCCTCGGACTGGGTGATGGCGCTGATCCGGCCGGCGCGCGGCGCGGTGATGGTGATGGCGCCCCGCGATTCGGTCTCGGCCGCTTCCTGCGCGAGGGTGGCCTGGCTGCGTTCGAATTGCGCGGCGCTGACCAGTCCGGAGGTATGCGTGTCCGACAACTCGGATTGCAGCGCCGCCTTGTCACGTTGCAGCGCCACCAGGTTGCGCTCCGCGCCGCGCTGTCGCAACTGCACGTCCAGCAGCTCCTCCTGCTTTTGCTGGACTTGCGTGTCCGAGACGAAGCCGTCCTTGGCCAAGTCGCGGAAGCGCGCGACGCTCTTCTGCGCCAGGTCGCTGCGCGCACGGCAGTTCTCGAGCTCGGCGGCCAGGTCACCCTCCTCGCGGTCGAGGCTGAGCAGGCGGGACGCGAGCGACTTGCTGCGTTCGCGAACCTGGTCCTGCACGAGCTGCTGCTCTGCCTCCAGCGTCTCGCGGCGCTGCCGCAGATAGCGTGAATTCAATTGCGCGGAGTCTCCGGCCGACGTGCTGCGCTCCGAGCGGATGCGCACCAGCGGCTGACCCGCGACGACCCAGTCGCCCTCGTGGACCAGGAGCGTTCCGACGACACCGGCCTGCGGCGCCGTCACGCTCAGGAGTCCGCCCGCCGGCTCGAGCAGGCCCGGCAGGCGAGCCTTGCGCGTGACCTGGCCCCAGATCGAATAGCCGATCAACGCCAGCGCCATCGCCACCGCGCAGCCGGTGACCACGACAAAGCGCAACGGTTGTCCGATGCGGATCGTGCCCAGCCATTGCGCCTGCCTGGCTTCCAGCACCTCGGAACGAAACAGCGGCGAGTTCGTCATGCGCGGGCCCACGGGGTCCCGGCCGCACGAACCTCGCGCGGCACGCCGAACCCACGAGATAGGGATGGATGCCCTCCCTGGAATGTGTTCAAACTACATTTCATCGCCGGATTCTTACGTTTATGTATTTTTACTAACTCGTGACGAACTTGGACTTTTAGCCAATGATAAAAGCCGATCCCTGTCACTTGGCGGCGTCTCGATCACTAGTCAAACTACATTCTGTTTGGCATTTCGACGGTCCACCACCCCCACAAAGGGGGGATGGGTAAACCCTCTTCGGCGATTGCGATGGACGGGCGTTGGCGCGGCCCGCAGACGCCGACCGGACGCACGCGAACCGGGAATCAGGAGGTGCCGCGGATCGACACCCCGCGCCGACGCCTCCCGGCGCCGGCCCGGTCATCGGACCGGAATGGACAAGTGGTGGATGCCCCTGCCGGCAAGGCAGTGCCCCGGCCAGCGTGCCGGGCCGTGTCGCAGCGAAGCGGCGGAGGCGGTCGATTCACATCGACCAGCCTGCGGCGTGAATGCGCGCGGTCAGGCCGGCGCGCTGGCGCGCCACGCGTCCACGTACGCCCGCGCGCGGGCCGCGATGTCGGCGACGTCGAACTCGGGCTTGAACAGGCCGCCACCCAGCCCGAAGCCGGTGGCGCCGGCGCGGCGCCACGCGCCGACGTTGTCCGGCACGATGCCGCCCACCGGCCACAGCGGCAGGCCCTTGGGTAACACCGTGGTCAGGCCCGTGAGGCCGGCGTAGCTCATCGCCTCGGCGGGAAAGATCTTGAGCGCGTCGGCGCCCGCGCGCCAGGCGGCGAAGGCCTCGGAGGCCGTGAACACGCCGGGCACCGTGCGCTGGCCGCGCTCGCGCGCGCGGCGCACGACCTCGGCGTCGAAGTGCGGTGACACGATCAGCCGCGCGCCGGTGTCGGCGACGGCGTCCACCTGCACGGTGTCCAGCACGGTGCCGGCGCCGATCCATGCATCGGCCGGCGCGAGCTTGACCAGCGTGGCGATGGCCTCGATCGCGCCCGGGCGGTTCAGCGGCACTTCCAGCGCACGCAAGCCGGCGTCGAACAGCACGCGCGCCACGTCGGCGGCGCGCTCGGGTTGCAGGCCGCGCAGGATGGCCACGAGCGGCAATGCGGGTGGCCAGGCGGCGCCGGCGGACGGGGAGGCGGTCATGTCGGAAGCTCTTCGTTGGCCAGCGCGCGCCAGGCGGCGCGCTGGATCTGCCGCGCCTCGAGCGTCTCGAGGCGCCGGCCATGGTGTTGCGCGCAGGCCGCGTGCAGCGCAGCCAGCGCCGGCTCGCCGATCACGCGCACGGGCTCGCCGCGCGACGGCAGGCGCTGCGCGTCGGCCCACTCCGCGCCGATCAGCAGGCCGCTCACGTACGCCGCCGCGGCCGCGGGCGCGAGCGCGCCCGTGACCGCGCGGGCGCGCGCGCCGAACAGCGCGTGCGTGAGCACCGGGTGTTGCGCGGCGTGGGCCACGCCGCGCAGGAATTCGGGGTCGGCGGCGACATCGGCATGCTGCAGGCCCGGCGCGTCGCCCGCGCCTTGGGTCTGCAGCGCGCTGGCGAGCGTGCCGTGCTGGCGCAGCAGCGCGAACAGCTCGCCGGTCATGTAGGTGCGCAGCTCGGTGACGCGGCCACCGTGCAGCCGCACCCACTTGCTGTGCGTGCCTGGCAGCACGTAGCAGCCGTCGGACGCGCCGGGGCCGAGCAGGTGCAACGCCCCGAAGAGCTGCGTCTCCTCGCCGCGCATCACGTCCACCTCGCCGGCGTCGTCGCGCACGCAGTAGCCGGGCGCGATGTACCAGCGGCGGCCGGCGGGCGTCTCGGCCACGGGCGCGAGATGGCGCGCGAGATCCGACAGCGGGGTCTCGCGCTGGAGATACGGGACGGCCTGCCAGCCGATCGCCGCCCCCACCATGCCGGCCATCACGACCGGCAAGGCAGGATCGGCCTCGGGCCAGCCGGTCAACAACGCCTCGAGCGAGGCGCGGAAGCGGCCGGCACAGGCCAGCGCGCCCTCGCCGTCCGCGCGTTCGGCCAGCGGCGTGCCGTCGGTGGCCATCAGCGTGGCGCGTCGATGGGTGGTGCCCCAGTCGATGCCGATGAGAGCGGGCTTCATGTGGTCGATTGTCGTCGGGGCGACCTCCGCACGGAGGCCGCCCGCGATCAGGCTGGCAAGGTCAGAACCAGATTTCGACCTGGGCGCCGTACGAGATGGCGTTGGTCTTGTTGGCCGGGAAGCCGAAGTTGTTGGCCGAGTCGGCCGCCGCCGCCTTGT
>OUNM010504732.1_pt1 | contig 15081 bp, 17 predicted proteins | sample 1769961 | NCBI WGS metagenome assembly OUNM01 (sample SAMEA3914820, study PRJEB12502) | metagenome | biome: forest; material: soil | place: USA | collected 2012-03-12 | depth 0.3 m | reverse complement strand
GTATTGGGATAGTGCCTGTGGGAGGGCCGAAAGGGAGGAAGACATGGCAACAACTCGACCCCGAAAGGCTCCACGTAGTCCCCTCAGGCCTCTTGGTGGCTTCATCCACCTGCTTGCGAGGTTCTACCAGAACTACAGGGCTGCAATAGTACGGGCAAGCAAGAGGAAGCGCAATCGTGGAGTGGATGTCGACATCCAGTTGTCCGCTGACGGGACAATGTGGGCGTTGCACTGGGCTACGATCGGCAAGAACAAGCTTCACGATCCTGAAGGAGAGTTCGGGCCACGCACTAAGATCGACAAGCTCACGGATGAACAGATCCGAAGACTTCGAGGTCCTAGGGATCAGCACCCGCACACTGCTCAGCACATGGTGAACCTGGCAGCCCGCCTGAAGGTTCGTCTCGAGCTGGAGCTCAAGGTCTTCGTGCCTGTCTACACGCTGAGAGAGGTCGTGTTCTCGGAGAGCGGAAAGCTTCTCCGTCATCACGGCCTTCTTCAGTTCAAGGTACGTGCTGCACTGAAGGATTCCGTCGGTATGCTTACCCAAGCACACAACGCCGGCGGCACAACGATCATCTCGTGGGAGGACTATCACGGTCCTGGCATTCCTAAGGTGCCTGCTTGGAGCGTGATCGACTACTCACGAGGTCGCTCGCACTGGATCTAACCAAGGAGGTGTCATGGCGACAGATCCCAACTCGGGAGCACCAAAGCGGAGTCGCCGCACACCGACTACTCCCGAGGAACGAGAGAAGAAGCTACAGAACATGGCTTACGATCTCGCCGAGGAACAACTCGAGAAGAAGACTGCTTCTTCTCAGCTCATGACGCTGCTGATCAAGGGTGGCGGAGTGAGAGAGCAACTTGAGATGGAGAAGATGAAGACCGAGCTGCGTCTTGCCAACGCGAAGATCGAACAGCTCGCTTCACAGGTCCGTCTCGAAGCAAGCATCGAAGCAGCCATGGAGGCTTTCCGGTCTTACCAGGGAACTCCTGACTACGAAGTCGATGACTGATGTTCGAAAGGAGGTGAATGAGATGAGGAACCCGGAAAAGCCGGCGACAGGTGAGGTGATCACCTACGTTGACGAGACCAGCAATGAGCACGACGCTCTTGTTACCCAGTACTGGGGTGGCAACAGTGAAGGTGGTGCTCTGAACTGTGTCTACGTGACTACGGAGGACACCAAGCGTGACCCGTACGGCCAGCAGATCGAGCGAGCATCCAGTGTTTCGCGATTCCGTGAAGGTGTAACTGCTCACGGTCGTTTCTGGAAGCCGAAGGTCTGATCGGTTCCCCAAAACTAGTACTTGCCGATGAGGTAAGGAACGTGGAGGGCTCATCTCATGCAGCCATGCATCGAACATATTCAGAACTCTCAACCTTCGACACTTTTGAAGAGCGGTACGAGTATTTGCGTCTTTCTGGAGTCGTTGGTGAGAGAACATTTGGTTGGGAACGCTTCGCCAACCAGAAATTCTACACAAGCTACGAGTGGAAGCGCGTTCGTCGTGATGTGATCGCGAGAGATAGAGGCTGTGACCTCGGAGTTGAAGGTCATGAGCTCCACGATTACATCATCGTCCATCACATGAATCCGATGGAGGCAGCCGATCTCTCCGCTGGAGATACAGACATACTCAACATCGAGTATCTGATCTCTTGTTCTCGGAAAACACACAACGCCATTCACTACAGCGACGAAAGCCAACTTCCCCGGGCTTTCGCAGAACGTAGAAGAGGCGACACGAGCCCTTGGCTCACGGGAGGATGACATGACAGTACGAACTTGCCAAGAGGCGATCATCGCCATGCTGGCAACCGATCACAACGTTCTCGGAACCTGCCAGAAGGTCGCTCGGGGCTGGTGGAACGCGCCCTCGGTTGGCGACGTTGACCAGGATGGAGACGCTGACGCTGTAGATGGGTGGGAGTCGGAGCCCAAGGCTTACCGACACCCTGGCGATCGCAACCCTCCCCCGGGAGTGCCCATCTCATTCGGTGGTGGGAGTCGTGGTTTCGGTCACAGGGCCGGAACTCTGGCTCACAAGGGTCGACTTCGCTCAACCGACATGTTGGCCAACGCGTACTCGCCTACGCATACCAGCACTGTTGAAGCGTCGACCACTTCAGATGCGATCGCGATCATCGAGCAGCAGATGAAGGTCGATTACCTGGGCTGGTCCGAGACGATCAGTGGTGAGCTCATCCCGAACTTCGCCAAGAAGCCTGGTCCGCCGCCTGCTCCTCAGACTCGTGGGGCTCGCGTCGATCTCGCACTGCGAAAACTTCGTCAGGCTCACGCCATCGCAGTCAACAACAATCGCTGGGCTCGAGCTCGTGTGCTCAAGGCGTCCATCAAGTCGCTGCTGGCTCTTCCGACCCACGACAAGAAGGTCAGCAAGCACTGAGCCTTCAAAAGGCTCATAATGGAAGACGTTTGAGGAGGTGAACTCACATGACCTACCACGTCGACCAAACCGCTCGGCTCGCTGACGCGTCTGCCAAGAGCTACGCTGCTTTGAAGGCCTCTTTGCAGGCTCAGGGCGTACCGACTCGACAGCACAACGTGAAGACGAGCAAGAACTCGGTCGCTAAGAAGGCGGCTACGAAGAAACCCGCGGCCAAGAAGTCGTCTATGCCGGCCAAGAAGGCCGCAACGAAGAAGACCGCGAAGAAGTCCTGAAGGAGGTGGGACCATGTCCGATGTTACGGAAAGCATTCTGCTGAGCGTCAAGAAGCTGTGCAACGTTGCCCCGGAGTACACCGCATTCGACGACGACTTCATCCTCTGGATCAACGCGGCGCTTTCCGACGTGAACCAACTGGGTGTTGGTCCCGCTGAAGGCTTCGAGATCGAGGACGAGTTCGCTGAGTGGGTCGACCTCCTCGGCGAATCCCCGATCTACAACCGCGTGAAGGCGTACGTCGCCAAGCATGTCAGGCTGAACTTCGATCCTCCGGGTACCTCGTTCGGTATCGAGATGATCAAGAACCAGCTCGAGGAGATGGCGTACCGAATCGTGGCTGCCCAAGAAGACATCGAGGCCGAACAGGAGGCTGGCTAATGACCATGACCGTTGTTTCACAGCTTCCCGAGGAAGAGACCACTCTGGAGTGGATCGTTGGTGACTTTCTCGAGTTCTGGCTTACGATCACAGATCCGGATCCGGATTCCCCGGACCCGGAGAACCCCGTGATGGTTATTCGCAATCTCACGGGATGGACCGTCGCTGCGCAGATCCGGAAGGACGTCAAGCTGGCGTCTCCCGTGATCGCTGAGTTCAGTTTCGACGACCTCGACGAGAGTGGCGAGATCCATGCCATGCTCACAGGCGAAGAGTCGTCTAAGCTTGACGGTTACCGGGCGGCTCGGTGGGACCTCCAGCTCACCGACCCGTCCGGAAAGCCTCAGACGATCATGTATGGGCCGGCGAAGCCGGAGGGCCAGGTGACTCGGGATGTCTGACATCACTCTTGTCGTTCGGGACGGCACTCGCGCCACGATCGTAATTCCTCCTCCGACTCATATTTCTGTAGACCAGGGACGTGGGCCTCAAGGGGCTGCTGGGCCAAAGGGGGATAAGGGTGATACGGGAGACACCGGCCCCCAGGGGTCAACAGGGGCCACCGGTGCCCAGGGACCTACAGGATCTGCCGGTCCCAAGGGAGACACGGGAGAGACTGGTCCGGCTGGAGCAGATGGAGCGGATGGTGCTCCTGGTGTTGATGGAGCAACAGGTCCCAAGGGGGACAAGGGAGATACCGGCGACACTGGTCCGGCTGGTGCTGACGGAGCCGACGGCGCTGATGGAGCTGCTGGAGCTACTGGGCCCAAGGGTGACAAGGGAGATACCGGAGATCCGGGCCCGACTGGTCCCACAGGACCTACCGGTCCCAAGGGAGACAAAGGCGACACTGGAGACGCCGGTCCTACGGGATCCACCGGTGCCGCCGGGTCTACCGGAGCAACTGGTGCGGCTGGGGCTGACGGAACCAAGTGGTACACCGGCTCGGGAACACCCTCGAGCGGAACCGGAGTAGACGGAGACTTCTATGAGCGTTCGAATGGCGATGTTTACCAAAAGTCGAGCGGTTCTTGGGGTTCTCCGATCTTCAGCCTCCTCGGCCCTACGGGTGCTACTGGATCTGCCGGCGCTACAGGAGCTACTGGCTCTGCTGGAGCTACTGGTGCCACCGGAGCGGCTGGTGCGGATGGCTCGAAGTGGTGGACCGGTTCGGGCGTCCCAGCAGGTGGCCTCGGCGTCAACGGCGACTTCTACCTTCGTTCCAATGGCGATGTTTACGGACCTAAGGCTTCTGGAGCATGGGGTTCTGTAGCATTTTCGCTTCTCGGACCTACCGGCGCAACCGGTAGCACAGGAGCTACGGGCTCGGCCGGTTCTGCTGGATCTAAGTGGTACACCGGTTCTGGTGTGCCTTCTGGTGGTACAGGTGTAGACGGAGACTTCTACCTTCGTACGAATGGTGACTACTACGGACCTAAGGCGTCTGGTTCTTGGGGATCTGTGGTCGGTTCTCTTGTTGGTCCTACTGGAGCAACCGGTAGCACAGGAGCTACTGGCGCTGCCGGAGCAAATTACTCGGATGTCATGACGACAAAGGGTGATATTGTCACTCGAACGTCGTCTACTCCGGTTCGTAAGGGCGTTGGGTCTGACGGTCAGGCGTTGTTTGCTGACTCGGCTCAAACAGACGGACTGGCGTACCGAGCGATCGCTGACAGCGATATTTCGCCTGTTGCTGAGGACACTCAGACGGCTTCGTTTACATTCGCACTGGCCGATAAGCATCGCGTCAAGGTGATCAACAGCGCATCGGCAACTACAGCCACGATTCCCCCTAACAGTTCCGTGGCTTTTCCTGTGTGGACAGTTCTCACGCTCTACAACAAGAACACAGGACAGTGTACGTGGACGGCAGGAGCCGGTGTGACTCTTAGAGCAACTCACGGTGCTAAGTCCAACGGGCAGTACACCATTTCGACCGCAACCAAGGTCGGAACTGACGAGTGGGTCATCACTGGGGATGTGACGACGTGAGTCCGTCTACGATGGTTCGCCGTCGTAGCGGACTTTACGTTCCGAGAGCTGCTTCCTGGAACGCGCAAGTGCTTGCGTTGCCGAATCTTAAGTGGTGGTCGAAGCTCGCTGACGCTTCTACTCCTTTTACAGACGATTCGGGTGGTGGACACACCGTTGCGTTTCCTGCTGGTGGTACTGCTCAGATCACAGGACCTCTTAGCAACGGGGACAAAGCATTCGGCGCTGGAACTACCAACTCAACTACTACAACTGCCTCGTGGATGGATGTCGATGGAGCATGGTGGGGTGGTTGGTGGTTCAAGACCGGTACTACGGGTAGTGAGCGAACTGTCTTTGCTCGAGGTTCTAACACAACCACCTACGCATGGTCTTGTGGCATCAGTTCTACAAACAAGGCGCTCATTCGGTGCCGAACCAGCTTTGGAAACACGGCACAGGGCTCTACTACCATCACGGACAATGCCTGGCACTTCGGGTTTGGTACTTGGGACGGATCTGTCATCAAGATCTATGTGGATGGCACTTTGGAAGCAACTTCCAGTTCTTTGACCGGTTCTCTGCCCACAGGAACAGGCTCGTTCTGTCTTGGTGGTCATGGTGGAACGCGTCTTATGACCACTGGTGACGGGATGGCTCAAACCATGTTCGGTGGTGGAGCGGCTGGAGCCACACTTCCGACGGCAACTGACATCGCAAACCTTTGGGCTGCGAGATAAAAAGGAGGCACCATGGCAAACACCTCAGCAGCAATCGTGGCGCTTCCTGCGCCTTTGGACACAGTTCGTCTCATCGGGGACGAGGAGAAGCACGCTACTCTTCTCTTCTTCGGTGAGACGAACACTCTTCCCGAAGAGGCCAAGTCCACACTGGTGGATTCGGTAAAGCTTGCCGCTACGATGTTGTTTCCCTTCCGAGAGGGAGTTCGAGACATCACTCGACTCGGCACAGAGAACCCTCCGGCTCTCGTTGCGATGCTTTCGGACCGCTGTATCGGGTCTGTTCGCAACTTGTTCATGATGAATCCTGCCGTGAAGTCCTACATGGACAACTCACCTCAGTTCCCGGGGTTCACTCCTCATGTTACGTTGGGTCACCCCGATTTCACAGACGAAGTGATCATTCGACAGCTCGCAAAGCAGCTCTTCGGCATTTCTTTCGACCGTCTGGCAGTCTGGTGGAACGAAGAGCGCATTGAGATTCCTCTCAGTCTGATGGTTGAGGGAGACTCGATGGCAATGAGCGAAGCTGTTGACATTTTCCTCGAGCATCACGGCGTAGTTGAGCATGCCGGAACTAAGGGCATGAAGTGGGGGGTTCGAAAGGACGGCGTAAAGGGCGCTACGACTGGAAGAACAAAGATCGGGAACGATCTTGCGAAGTCGATGCTCGTCGATCACGCTTATGCAAAGCGCGGAGCGCAGATCGCCGGTCTTTCGGTGGCGGGTCTTGGAGCGGCTGCTTTGGCTCCGGGTCTTCTTCCTGCTTCTGCTGTTGTAGCCGCAGGCGGCGCGACGGTTCTCTCTGGAAAGATCGCTCTTGCTGCAACTGTGGCTACTCGAGCGGCATTTGTGCATAACTACATAAGTTACGCAAATCGAGCTGCGGCTCGCGTTGCTCACGCCGTTGAAATGCCCAACCACACCGTCGAGCAGGTCTACAACTCACTCGATGGAAAGAAGAAGGTTGCAGCGGATCTTCTCATCGCAGACACTGCGCAAGGTGTTGAGTTTTCTGACGATCCCGAGATTCAGGATGGTTGGCTCGAGATGACTCCTGCCGAACGGGCCGTTGTGTTGTTCATCGCATCGGGCAGCGAAGCATCTTCACAGATGTCACACAGCGACCTCCTTGCTGTGATCATGGCGGAACCAGACGATGCTCAACAGCATGGTGTGAAGGGCCAGAAGTGGGGTGTTCGTCGCACTATCGACGCCGCCACGGGTCTTGTGAAGAAGGCTCCGAAGCCAAGCGAGCAGACAGGCCTCGTTCCTCGCACGAGTTCGGCCGATCAGATCGCGAAGGACCGGATCGCCAAGAAGCTGAACGAGCACGGAACGGAGTCCCTGTCCAACAAGGACATCCAGGACTACACCCGTCGACTTCAGCTCGAGGCAGATCTGGTTCGTCAGGTCAAGACACTGAACGCTCAGGATCAGGCCAAGGCCGACGGTTTCATCAAGCGTTTCGTCAAGAACCAGACCTCACGACAGTTCGATCGAGTCGCCAACAAGGCGATCGATGTGGCTGTGGAGAAAGTTCTTCACGAAACAGGCATGAAGATCGGAAAGAAGGGCGGAAATCCTGACGCGGCAGACCTATTGGTCAAGACCGCTTCCCGATTGGGCCCGAAGAAGGGCAAGTAGACGAAAGGAGGTTGGCGATGAGTTTGAGTAACAAGGCGACTCCCATTTACTATGGCGAGTTTCGCGACCGCGTTATGCGCGGTGATCTTCCTGTTTGTCGGGAGATCCTGCAAGAGATGCAGCGCATTGAAGCACTCATCGCCAGCCCCCGCGTCTACTACGACGACCAGGCAGTCGAAGGGTTTGTTCGATTCTGTGAAGCAGAGCTGACGCTGACCGACGGCGAACCGCTTGTTCTGCTCGACACATTCAAACTGTGGGCCGAGCAAATCTTCGGGTGGTGGTTCTTCGAGGACTTCGAGGACTACGTCACCAATGAGGATGGCAAGGGCGGTCGATGGGTGCGAAAGCACGTCAAGCGACGTCTGGTCAACAAGCAGTATCTGATTGTGGCTCGTGGAGCAGCTAAGTCGCTCTACGAGTCTTGCATTCAGTCGTATGGTCTGAACGTGGACACCCATACCACGCACCAGATCACCACAGCTCCGACGATGAAACAAGCCGAAGAGATCATCGGTCCTATTCGCACCTCCATCACCCGTGCGCGAGGGCCGTACTTCAAGTTTCTCACCGAGGGTTCACTTCAAAACACTACAGGGTCAAGAGCCCTCCGGCAGAAGCTCGTTCCCACGAAGAAGGGAGTCGAGAACTTCCTTACCGGCTCCCTGCTTGAAGTACGACCCATGTCGATCGACAAGCTTCAAGGACTCCGGTCCAAGTACAACACGGTGGATGAATGGCTTTCGGGCGATATTCGTGAGGATGTTGTCGAGGCCATTGAGCAGGGCGCATCAAAGGTTGATGACTGGCTCATCGTTGCGGTTAGTTCTGAAGGTACCGTTCGAAACGGTGCTGGAGACACGATCAAGATGATGCTTCAGGACATTCTTAGAGGCGAATACGTCGCGCCTGATGTCTCTATCTGGCACTACAAGCTGGATGAGCTCGAAGAAGTCAACAATCCTGAGATGTGGATCAAAGCGCAACCGAACATCGGTAAGACGGTCTCATATTCCACTTACCACAAAGCCGTTGAGCGCATGTCTAAGGCTCCGTCGCAGCAGAACGACATTCTCGCCAAGCGCTTCGGCATTCCGCGTGCAGGCTTCACATACTTCTTCACCTATGAGGACACTGAGCCTCACCGGAAGAGGAAGTACTGGGGTCTTCCCTGTAGTCTCGGGGCCGACATGTCCCAGGGAGACGACTTCTGCGCGTTCACATTCATGTTCCCCCTCTCGAACGGAAAGTTCGGCATCAAGGTTCGCGCTTACATCACAGAGCGAACGATGGCCAAGATTCCCAACGCTACGAGGGAGCGGTACCAAGAGTTCATTGACGAAGGCAGCCTCCACGTCATGAACGGCACAATTCTCGACATAGATCACGAGATCTATGACGATCTGGTCAAGCATATCGAAGAATGTGACTACGATGTACGTAGTTTCGGCTACGACCCCTATGGCGCTACTGCGTTTGTCGAGAGATGGACGAAGGAAGAGGGCCCTTGGGGTATCGAGAAGGTCGCACAGGGTGCCAGAACCGAATCGGTTCCTTTGGGAGAGATCAAGAAGCTCGCTGAGGACCGCTTCCTGTTGTTCGACGAACTCCTCATGCAGTACTGCATGGGCAACGCTGTGGTGGAGGAGGACACGAACTACAATCGAAAGCTGATGAAGAAGCGATACGAAGAGAAGATCGACAACGTGTCCGCTCTCATGGACGCTTTCGTAGCTTGGAAACTCAACAAGGAGTTGTTCGAATGACACAGGAAGGAGGTGACTCATGAGCCGACTTGGAACAAGCCTTCGGCATGCCTGGAACGCTTTCGTAGCGGATAGGGAAAGCCAGTCAATCGCTTCGGCGAATCAGTACAGCCCATATTACGGCCGTCAGTCTGGGAAAAACCCAAACGCGGTTCGTATGCGCTACGCGAATGACAGGACGATTCTTACGTCCATCTACACTCGGATGGCAGTGGATGCCGCTGGTGTAGAGTTCCGACATGTGCGTCTTGACGACAACGGTCAGTACAAGGAGGAGTTGAAGAGCTTCCTCAACGATTGTCTCACTGTCGAGGCGAATATCGACCAGGCGTCGATCGCTTTCTTCCTAGATGTCTACTTGTCTTTGATGGACAACGGCTGCATCGCAATTGTGCCTACGGACACGACGCTCAATCCCAATATTTCGGGTGGATGGGATGTGCAGACGATGCGAGTCGGTGAAATTCTCAACTTTGCGCCGAAGCATGTCTACGTTTCTGTTTACAACCAGGACACTGGTGAACGACAGCAGATGTGGCTCGAGAAGGGCATTGTGGCAATCGTTTACAACCCGTTCCACACGGTGATGAACGATGGCGGCAGTGTTCTTCAGCGTTTGGTTCGAAAGCTTGCTCTTCTGGACACGATCGACGAGGCTTCTGCTTCCGGAAAGCTTGATCTTCTGATTCAGCTGCCATACACCGTTCGTGGAGACACGAAGAAGCGGCAGGCAGCGGATCGGCACAAGCTTCTCGAGGATCAGCTCAAGGACAGTGCTCTTGGTATTGGCTACATCGACCAGAGCGAGAAGGTCGTACAGCTGAATCGTCCTGTGGAGAACAGTCTGGTGAACCAGGTCGAGTACTTGGTGAAACTTCTGTTCAGTCAGCTCGGTCTTACACCTGAAATCATGGATGGTACCGCCAAAGAAGAGGCGATGCTGCACTACATGAACCGGACGATCGCGCCTCTCAACAAGGCCGTTCAGCAGGCCATGATTCGAACGTTCTTGACGAAGACTGCGAGAACGCAGGGACAATCGATCATGAGGTTCTGGGATCCGTTCCAGCTTCTGCCTCTGTCTCAGATCGCGGAAATCGCGGACAAGCTCATTCGCAACGAGGTTCTCACGGCAAACGAGCTTCGACCGAAGCTCGGCTACAAGCCGTCTGAGGATCCCAACGCGAACAAGCTCGGAAACCCGAACATGCCTGGCGGAAACGCGGCAGCGCTTGACGCTGCTGGTGGACCTCCTCCAACGGACGGCTCTCCGCCTCCTGCTCAGGATCCAAATCAGCCTCTCTTCGATGAGATGAACAAGATCCTCGACAATGCTCAGAACGATCTGGCTGCTCAGCATGCTGAAGCAGTCGAAGAACTTGCCGTAGATCAAGTTCTGATGCACGGAGGAGTCTATGACCCGGTCGCCAGACGCCAACGATACCTTCGGGATCGTCAGCTGAAGGGAAAGACGGCCGCTGTTCAACCCACGCCAGGACCTAAGCTCGGTCAGGGCTCAAGGCGAGCCGAAGTAGGTCTCGCCGGATCTGGAACACATGCAATGACTGCGCGTACAGCAAGGGAGCGTCAGTTAGCTTCCAACGCAAGACAAGTCGCACAGATCAAGGATCGTCTAGACGGTCTGCATGAACAACTCAGGAAGCTACTCGCCGAGCAGAAGGCTAGTTCGAGCAGTGCTTCGACGAAGAGCAGCGCCTCTACGTCTTCTAATCAGAACAGCACTCCAACACCAGGCCCTTCAAAGCCTAAGACTGCTGCTCAGAAGGCCGCTGCGAAGAAAGCTCTGAAGAAGGCCCAGGATGCACGGGCTAAGGAGCAGAAGCAACAGCCTGATCAGAAGCAGCCGATGACCACATCGGAGAAGATCGACCATCTTCGTACTGTGATCAGCGACACCGAGGATCAATTGCGAGCTGCTCTTGAACGAGCTCGAACCCAAACGGCATCGAACAGCCGTTGATGAGGAAACGGAAGGAGAACCGTCAAAATGGGAAGTGAAACTGATACTCCCGCACGCCAGCCTGACTTCAGTGGCTACGTGACCAAGGCGGGGATCGTGTGCACCGACGGCCGAATGATCGACGCCTCGGCTTTCGCCCACCAGGATGGGGAAACGGTGCCGTTTGTCTGGCAGCACGGCCACAAGGATGTCAAGAACGTCCTCGGCCATGTCAAGCTGGAGAAGCGAAATGACGGGATGTACGGCTATGTCTTCGTCAACAAGACCCCCGAAGGTCAGCACGCCCAAGAGGCAGTCTCGAACGGCGATCTCAACTCGATGTCCATCTGGGCAAACGAGCTGAAGGAGAAGATCGCTGCTGGCGTGAAGCACGTCATGAGCGGTGGCATCAAGGAGGTGTCGCTGGCCCTTGCTGGCGCCAACTCGGGCGCCAAGATCGACAACGTCAGGATTGCTCACAGCAGCAACCCCGACGACCCCAACGACCCGGACGAGATCGAGACCTTGCAGGACGAGGCCTTCCTCAAGCTGGGTCTGCCTCTCGAGCACGCTGAACTTCCTGTCGAGGAGCCCGAAGGGGCTGCCGACGAGCAGGTTGTCGACGAGCCTGAGGTCGCGAAGGATGACGAAGAGGTCGTTTCGGACGAGGACGAGACCCCCGAGGAGCCCGAAGTGGCTGCCGACGAGGTTGTCGCTGAGGACGAAGCGGGCGAAGAGGATGTCGAGCACGCAGATGGTGCCGAGATCTGGGATGGCTGGTCCGATGACGAGAAGCAGTTCGTCAGGGACTTGATTGCGGTCGCGCTCAAGGGAGACGCCGCGCAACACTCCGAGCAGGAAACCGAGGGCGACCTCAAGCACACCCAGGAAGGAAACCAGGACATGACCACTCGAAACATCTTCGAGAGCCACCCCACCTCGCGTGTCGGGATGACCCAGAACCCTGGCAAGGGCGTCTCGCTCTCGCACAGCGGGCTCGATCTCGAGAAGCGTTGGGACAACGAGGACATGGAGGCACTTCTCCACTCCGCGATGGGTTCCATCAACCGCCCCGGAAGCGGGGTCAACAGCCTTCGTCAGCACCTGGCGCAGGCGGCGACCGAGCACCTCGGTCACGATGTCACCTACGGCGTCGAGAACATCGACTACCTGTTCCCGGACGCTCGTCCGGTCCAGGACTCGCCGGAGTTCATCATGCGTCGCGTGGACTGGGTCGACGGTGTTCTCACCGGCGTCCGCCACTCACCGTTCAGCCGCGTGAAGACCTACTTCGCTGACATCACCGCGGACGAGGCCCGCGCCAAGGGCTACACCAAGGGTGGCCTGAAGAAGGACGAGTGGTTCACGCTCTCGAAGCGCGTCACCACTCCGGCCACTATCTACAAGAAGCAGAAGCTCGACCGGGACGACATCCTGGACATCACGGACATGGACGTGGTGGCCTGGATGAAGACGGAGATGCGGATGATGCTCGACGAGGAGATCGCGCGTGCGATCCTCATCGGCGACGGCCGCGAGATCGACGACGAGGACAAGATCAAGGAGCCGGCCACCTCTGGTGACGGCGCCGGCATCCGTCCCATCGCCTTCGACGACGACGTCTACACCCACAAGGTCATCTGCGCTGCGAACGCGAGCGTCGAGGACAAGGTCGAGGCCGTCATCCGTGCCCGGAAGTACTACCACGGTTCGGGAACTCCGACGCTCTACACGACGGACGACACCCTGGCCGACTTCCTCCTCGAGAAGGACCGGATGGGCCGACGCCTGTACGCCACCGAGGCTGACGTTGCCGCTGCTCTTCGCGTGAAGAACGTGGTGACGGTCGAGGTCATGGAGGGTGTCCAGACCGACGACGGCGAGCTGTTCGGTGTCATCGTCAACCTCTCCGACTACACGGTCGGCGCGGACAAGGGAGCGGCCATCGGCCTCTTCGACGACTTCGACATCGACTACAACCAGTACAAGTACCTGATGGAGACCCGCATCTCGGGTGCCCTCACCAAGTACAAGGCTGCTCTGGCCCTCGTCCGTGCCAACGGCACCGAGGCCACGCCGACGATCCCGACCTTCGTCACCTCCACTGGTGTTCTGACGGTCCCGAGCGTCACTGGTGTGGTCTACAAGAACGACGAGACCAACGCGACGCTGTCCAGCGGTGCCCAGACGGCCATCGCCTCGGGCGCGACGGTGTACGTGCGGGCTTACCCGGCCACCGGGTACTACTTCCCGCACAACTTCGACGCGACCTGGAGCTTCACCCGCGACTGATCGCGGCTAGCTCATGGCAAGGTTCGCAGGCAAAGTCGGATTTGCGGTTTCGACAGAGGTGCGTCCTGGCGTGTTCAAAGATGTCATCACCGAGAAGGAATTCATGGGAGATGTCACTCGGACAGCACGTCAGGAAGTAACCTCGGACAAGGTCAACGACGACTTAGTCGCCGATACGACCATCGAAGCTATCGCGGATTGGGTTGCCAGCGAAGACATATTTGCCATTCGCTACGTGACGTGGGCGGGCGCCAAATGGAAGGTCAGTAATGTCCAACCAAATGGCGTCCGCCTACTCATGAGGTTGGGGGGTGTATACAATGGACCAACTGCAACAGATGCTGACTGAGTATCTCGGAGATGCGGTTCAGAAGGTGTACATCCAACCTCCGGCGGGCATGCAAATGGTGTTCCCCTGCGTGACGATCACTCGTTCGCCGGGGAACACCAAGTTCGCTGACAACCTGCCGTACCGCCATCAGAAGCGGTACTTGCTGACAGCAATCGCTGACGATCCCGACTCGGGTTTGTACGAGCTGTTGGTCAAACTGCCAAGGTGCATTCATGATCGCTCCTTCCCGGCAGACAACCTCAACCACGATGTATTCACGATCTTCTTCGAGGAGGAAGCAGCATGACTGCAATCACCTGGGACGGGAGTGGACAGCGCAAGTTCGAGACTGGCGTCGATCACGGAGTCCTGTTCCCCAACAGTGGTACGGGTGTGGCCTGGAACGGCCTTACCAACGTCACTGAAACGCCTGCGGGCGCTGACAACAACAAGACGTACGCGGACAACATCGTGTATGGCGCTCTTCGCGCAGCCGAGACCTTCGGCGGCACGATCGAGGCCTACACGTGTCCCGTGGAGTTCTTCGAGTGCGACGGTTTCGTCCTTCGCAACGGTGTGGTCATCGGTCAGCAGCGGCGCAAGCCGTTCGACTTCTACTACCGGACCATCGTCGGCACGGATCTCGATCCTGAGGCCGGCCACAAGCACCACTTCGTCTACGGCGCCACGACCTCTCCCTCGGAGAAGTCCTACGCGACCGTGAACGACAGCCCGGAGATGACTGCGTTCTCGTGGCAGTTCGAGTCCAACCCGGTCAGCTTCCAGGATGTGGCGAACGCCGACCTGAAGCCGACGTGTCTTCTCACCATCGACGACACGGACTCGACGGTCGATCAGGACAAGCTCCAGGATCTCCTGGACATCGTGATCGGTACCGATTCGGACGACCCGAGGATGCCCACCCCGGATGAGGTTCTGGAGGTGTTCGCGACTGGTCTCACTGACGTGAGCACGACTCACTCCGCGAACCAGCCGTCGTACAACGACAGCACTCACGTTATCACCCTGCCTGCCGTCACCGGCATCCAGTGGAAGATCGACGGGGTCAACAAGTCGTCTGGTGCTCAGCCGGCTCTGACCAGTGGTCAGACGAAGACGGTCACCGCGACGCCTGCTGCTGGATACAACGTCGTCGGCGACGACGAGTGGATCTACAGCTACTGATCGACAGAAGGGAGGCCAGAGAGTGCTCAAACTCACGGTTGTTATGCAGGAATACTTCGACGAGGTAAAGAACAAGATCGTCGACGAGACTGTGGAGATCGAGCTAGAGCATTC
>OUNM010077986.1_pt1 | contig 15082 bp, 9 predicted proteins | sample 1769961 | NCBI WGS metagenome assembly OUNM01 (sample SAMEA3914820, study PRJEB12502) | metagenome | biome: forest; material: soil | place: USA | collected 2012-03-12 | depth 0.3 m | reverse complement strand
GGGCGGCGGAGTGAGCGCGATGACCTGGATCGCAATCGGCTCAACCGCCGATATTCCGCTGCGTGGCGCTCGTTGCGTCGTGACGCCCAGCGGCAAGATCGCCGTGTTCCGCACCGCGGAGAACCTGTTCTTCGCGATCGAAGACCGCTGCCCCCATAAGGGTGGCCCGCTGAGCCAGGGCATCGTGCATGGCAACGCCGTCACCTGCCCGCTGCACAACTGGGTGATCTCGCTCGAAACCGGCAAGGCGCTTGGTGCGGATGAGGGCTCCGTGCGCACCATCCCGCTCAAGGTCGAGGATGAAACCTTGCTGATTGCCGGCGATGCGCTCGCCCGGCTGGACGCCTGATGAGCGAAGCCGGCGACATCCGCACGGTCCGCACCACCTGCCCCTATTGCGGGGTGGGTTGCGGCGTGCTTGCCGAGGTCAAGCCGGATGGCGCAGTGGCAGTGCGCGGCGATCCCGAGCATCCGGCGAATTTCGGCCGTCTCTGCTCGAAAGGCTCCGCGCTTGCGGAGACGATCGATCTCGAAGGCAGATTGCTCGTACCGAAGATTGACGGCCGGGAAACCGGTTGGGACGAAGCTCTCGATCTCGTCGCCGACACATTCTCGCAGACCGTCGCCGAGCACGGCCCGGATTCGGTCGCGCTCTACGTATCCGGGCAATTGCTCACCGAGGATTACTACGTCGCCAACAAGCTGATGAAAGGCTTCATCGGTTCGGCCAATATCGATACGAACTCCCGCCTTTGCATGGCCTCTTCTGTTGCCGGCCATCGCCGCGCCTTCGGGGCCGACACGGTGCCCGGCACTTATGAGGACCTGGAACTCGCCGATCTGGTGGTGCTGGTCGGCTCCAATTTGGCCTGGTGCCATCCGGTGCTTTACCAGCGACTCGCGGCTGCCAAGCAGAAGCGGCCGGAGATGCGGGTCGTGCTCATCGACCCGCGCAACACCATGACGGGCGATATTGCGGATATGCATCTCGCCATCCGCGCCGATGGCGATGTCGCGCTGTTCACCGGCCTGCTGGCCTGGCTCGCCGAGCACGATGCACTCGACCAGGATTACATTGCCACCCATACGTCAGGTTTCGCGGAAGCGCTCTTTGCTCCCCAGTCAATCGACCTGGAAACCGTGGCGCAGCAGACCGGATTGCGGGTGGAGGACCTTCGCGAATTCTACGGGCTCTTCGCTAAGACGAGGAAAACCATCACCGTTTACAGCCAGGGCGTCAATCAATCCTCATCCGGCACCGACAAGGTCAACGCCATCCTGAATTGCCATCTCGCCACCGGGCGTATTGGAAAGCCGGGAGCTGGGCCGTTCTCGGTGACCGGGCAGCCGAACGCGATGGGCGGGCGTGAGGTCGGCGGCCTGGCTAATATGCTTGCCGCCCATATGGAGATCGAGAACCCAGAACATCGCGAGCGCGTGCAACGCTTCTGGCAGTCGCCGGTGATAGCGCCCAGGCCCGGCCTCAAGGCAGTCGACATGTTCCGCGCCGTCGCCGATGGCCGCATCAAGGCGATCTGGATCATGGCGACCAATCCGGTCGACTCCATGCCGGAGGCGGATGCGACCGCAGCAGCGCTGAAAGCTTGCCCCTTCGTCGTCGTCTCGGACGTACTGGCCGATACGGACACGATGCGGCTTGCTCATGTGGCCTTGCCGGCGGCTGGCTGGGGCGAGAAGGATGGCACCGTCACCAATTCCGAGCGACGCATCTCGCGCCAGCGGCCATTCCTGCCGATGCCAGGCGAAGCGCGCGGCGATTGGTGGATCATGACGCAGGTCGCCCGCCGCATGGGTTTCGCGGACGCATTCGCATACGACACGCCGGCTGAAATCTTCGCCGAGCATGCCGAACTCTCGGCGTTCGAGAATGACGGTTCGCGCGATTTCGATATTGGCGCATATGCCACGATCAACAGTGCGGCTTTCGAAGACTTGCACCCGTTCCAGTGGCCACAACCGGAATACGGCGCACCACCGGAAGCGCGGTTTTTTGCGAACGGCCGGTTCTTCACGCCGGACCGCCGCGGACGCTTCATTCCAGTTGTTCCTGCGGTTACGGCCCGTACAACGGATGCGTTCCCGCTGGTTCTCAATACAGGGCGGGTTCGCGACCATTGGCACACGATGACGCGAACCGGCAAAAGCCCGCGCCTCTCGCAACATCTCGCGGAGCCGTTCTGCGAGCTGCATCCGGCGGATGCCACCATTCGCGGCATTAGCCATGCCGACATCGTCAGCGCGACGACGCCTTGCGGTTCGGTGCTGGTCAGAGCCCTGTTGTCGCCCCGTCAGGCGCGCGGCTCGGTCTTCATACCGATGCACTGGAACGACCAGTTCGCGGCCAAAGCCCGCGTCGATGTGCTCATCCCTGCAACCGTCGATCCGGTCTCAGGCCAGCCGGCCTCGAAACATGTCGCCGCCGAAGTCGCGAAATTTCGGGCCGGCAGCTTCGGCTTCGCCGTGCTGCGCGAAAGGCCAGCCAAACTCGACGCCGAATATTGGGCAATCGCACGCTGCAACGAAGGCTGGCGCATTGAACTCGCCTTCGAAGATGCCGAGCGAGATTGGGCAGCATTCGCCAACGCGCTGTTCGGCCGTGAGCAAGGGTCGGAAATCCTCCATTATTTCGATCGCACGGCTGGCCAACGTCGATTTGCCTGCTTCGACGGCGAGCGCCTTGTTGGCGCGTTCTTCCTAGCTGCGGAGCCTGTAGCCGTTTCCCGAAACTGGGCGGTCGATCAGCTCGCTGCCGAGTTCCCGACCCAGCGCGCCCGCCTGGCGGTGATCGCCGGCCGGCCAGGCAAAGGGGCGGTCGACCGCGGCGCGACCGTCTGCTCCTGCTTCGGCGTCGGCGCAAACCAGATCGCGGCAGCGGTGGCTGGCGGCTGCCACACCGTCGAGGCGGTCGGCGCAGCACTCCAGGCCGGCACTAATTGCGGCTCCTGCCGCTCGGAAATAAAGGGGATCATCGATGCGCGTCATCTCCAAGCCGCCGAGTGAGCGCCAGCCTCAGCGCATGCAGGCGCTTTCCGTCCTGCCGGTATTCTTTTCCCTCCAGGGCAAATCAGTGCTGATCGTCAGTGGGTCGGATGCCGCCGCATGGAAGGCGGAACTGCTGCTGGCGACTGGCGCGATCGTGCATGTCGTTTCCCCAGTCTCTGCGATCTGCGAGCAGATGGAGCAGCTCCTGCGTCAGGATGTGGCCCAAGGACGCCTTGTCCATATCGACGCTGAATTGCGCGATGAGCATTTCGCCGGAATGGCGATCGCGGTCGCCGACATCGAAACGGAAGAAGAAGCGGCAGCCTTCCAGACTGTGGCAAAGCGCGCCGGGGTGCCAGTCAACGTGATCGACAAGCCGGCCTTCTGCGACTTCCAGTTCGGCTCGATCGTCAATCGCTCGCCCGTCGTCGTCGGCATCTCGACCGATGGGGCCGCCCCTATCCTCGGCCAAGCCATCCGCCGCAAGATCGAGACGCTGCTGCCGGCCGCGCTCGCCGCTTGGGCCGGGCTCGCACAGCGTCTGAGAAGCGAGATCAATGCGCGCCTCGACCCCGGCCCCAAACGCCGGATCATCTGGGAGCGGCTGGTCGACAAAGCTTTCGGCCCAACACCGCGACCGGATGAGATAGCGCGGATCGCCGACGATATCGAAGGCTTGGCGCAGGCTGCGCCCCAAACTCAGGGCTCAGTTACGCTCGTTGGCGCGGGACCGGGCGACGCCGAATTACTTACGCTCAAGGCAATGCGGGCACTCCAGGCCGCGGATGTCATCCTGTTCGACGATCTTGTTTCTGATGGGGTGCTCGAACTCGCGCGGCGCGAGGCCAAGCGCATCCTTGTCGGCAAGCGTGGCGGGCGGCCAAGCTGCCGGCAGGACGAGATCAACGACATGATGGTGACCTTCGCCAAGGCCGGGCGACGCGTCGTCCGGCTGAAATCCGGCGATCCGTTGGTCTTCGGACGCGCTGGTGAGGAGATCGAGCGCCTGCATGAGGAAGGCATACCTGTGGAGGTCGTCCCGGGCATCACGGCAGGCAGCGCGATGGCGGCCGCGCTCGGCGTGTCGCTGACACATCGCGATTGCGCGAAATCGGTTCGTTACGTCACCGGCCATTCTCGCCAAGGCGGTTTGCCCGAAGATCTCGACTGGGCGGCGATTGCCGATCCTTCCGCCACGACGATTTTCTATATGGGTGGGCGAACCGCAAGCGCGATTGCCGATCGACTGATGCAGAACGGCATGAGCGCGGAAACGCCTGTCGTGATCGCATCGGCGGTCAGCCGTCCCGAACAACGTGTCTGGCGATGCGCCCTTGGCGGACTTGCCCGGTCAATGGCCGAGGCTGGCAATGATGAGCCGATAATCATTGGTGTCGGCAAGGTTTTTTCGGCCACCCGCCAGCAAGGCCAGGCGGCTGTCGCCGCTTAGCAATTGGCGCTAGCGACCGAGCGGTCTGGTCTTTATAAGAGAGGACATGTCGAGTACGTCGCCCGAGACTTCCGCGCCCGCGCTGGAGAACGGCAGTCTTCTTATCGTCGAAGACGGGGAGCTGACGCGCGAACTGGTCAAGCAGATCGCTCTCAATGCAGGCATCGCGCGGATCGATACGGCTTCCACCGGCGCTGAAGCCCTGGAAATGATGAGTCGCCACCATTACTGGCTGGTGCTGTCGGACCTGCGAATGTCGCCGATGAGCGGGCTCGATCTTCTTCGGGCCGTCAAGGCTGACGCTCGGCTCAAGCCGCGTAAATTCCTTGTCATGACCAGCCGCGGGAACGCTGACGGAGCAAAGGAGGCCGAGCGCGCCGGCGCTGACGCCATCATGCTCAAACCATTTTCCCTGCGGGATTTCGAAGCGACCCTGCGAAAGCTGCTTGCCGCCGGCTGACCTTCAAAACTGTTGGCGTGGCGTTTGCCTGGATAAGCCCGATGCAGTTCCAGCCGTTTTAGAAGGATTTTGCGGTTGAACGGGGAAGTCCGGTCTGGTCTCCTGTCCGGCAGATGTTTTGGCGAGGGAGTAGCGCGGATGAGCCTCAAGACGATCGCGGCCGGGTTGGCGTTCGCATCCGCACTCGCTTCGCAAGCGGCGCTGGCGGAATCGACCGTGACGTTGATGGCCTATCCCGGCATCTTCCAGGAGCGCTACACCAAGGCCGTAGTCGAGCCTTTCATGAAAGCGCACCCCGATATCAAGATCACCTATTTCCCGATCATTTCCTCAGCCGCCATGCTCGGCACCCTGCGGGCTCAAAAAGCCGCTCCGCAGGCGGATGCGGTAATCATGGACGTCTCGGTCTCGAAGGCCGGCTCGGACGAAGGGCTTTTCGCCAAGATCGACGAAAAGACGGTACCGAACGTCGCCGATCTCTATCCGACCGCCCGCTTTCCCGATCTCGCCGGCGTCGCGGTGACCTTCGACAATCTCGTGCTGCTCTACAACAGCGAGAAGGTGAAGGAGACGCCGACCTCCTGGATGGATCTCGCCGACAAGAAATATGCCGGCAAGGTCGCCATTCCCGGCATGCCCGATATCCAGGGCTTGTCGCTGATCCTGATCCTCGAACGCGCCAATGGCGGCAGCGACTATCTCAAGAGCGTCGACAAGGGCGTCGCGGCGATCGGGCAGATCGCGCCCAACGTGCTCACCTGGGACCCCAAGCCGGAGGTGTATCAGACGGTCATCTCCGGTCAGGCCGATGTCGCAGCCGGCTGGAACGCCCGTGCGCAAGTCAATAGCGACGCCTCGAACGGCAAATTGCGAGCGACGCTTCCGAAAGAAGGCAGCGTCTTCCAGATCAACACCATCAGCCGCGTCACCAATGGTCCGGGCGGCGATGCGGTCAACACCTTCATCAATTACGCGCTGAGCCCAGAGGCGCAAAAAGCCTTCACGGAATCGATGTTCTATGCCCCGACCAATGCCAAGGCGCAGATTTCCGACGCAGCAATCGGGCGCACGGCGGTGAAGTTCATGGACAAGGTCATTCCCGTCGACTGGATCGCGGTGGCGAAAATCCGCGAGCCTGTCATGGAGCAATGGCGGCGCAAGGTTCTGCCGTTGAGCCGTTGATCCAGGCATGAGCGTGGAAGACGGTTTTCTTTCGATCCGCCACCTGACGAAACGTTATGGCGTGTTCACCGCGGTCGATGACCTGAGCCTGGAGGTGCCGAAAGGTGAGCTTGTCGCCTTTCTCGGTCCCTCGGGTTGCGGCAAGACCACCTCGCTCAGGATGATCGCCGGGCTGGTGCCCGCGACCTCCGGCCAGATCGTGGTCGGCGGGCAGGATTTGACGGCAGTGCCGACCTTCCGACGCGACATGGGGCTGGTGTTCCAGAGCTACGCGCTCTTCCCCCATATGAATATCGAGAAGAATGTCGCCTTTGGCCTCGAAATGCGCAATCTCGGCAAGGCCGAGATTGCGGAGCGGGTGCGCGAGGCAATCGCACTGGTGCGGCTGACCGGCAAGGAACGGCAGAGGCCTTCGGAGCTTTCCGGCGGGCAGCAGCAGCGCGTGGCGCTGGCGCGGTCGCTCGTCATCCGCCCTTCCGTGCTGCTGCTCGACGAACCGCTCTCCAATCTCGACGCGAAACTTCGCGACGAGATGCGCAACGAAATCCGTGACATCCAGAAGCGGCTTGGCATCACCGCGATCTTCGTGACCCACGACCAGACCGAGGCGCTGACCATGTGCGACAAGGTCGTGGTGATGAACCAGGGCCGGCTCGAACAGGCCGGCACGCCAATCGAACTTTATGAAAAGCCAGCAACCGCCTTCGTCGCGAGCTTTGTCGGACGAACGAACCGTCTCAGCGCCATCGCCCGGAATGGCTCGGTCGATTTGGCGGGCACGACCCTTCCCGCGCCGACCGGTGTCACAGGTCCCGTCGAGGTCATGATCAGACCACATCGCATCCAGCTCATCGGGGAAGGAGACGTGCCCGACGATGTGATCCGTTTGTCGGGCACCGTCACTCGCACCACTTTCGCGGGCGATCTGCTGCAGTACGATATCGATGTCGCCGGTCACATCGTCTCGGTCGAGCGCGCCACCCAACGACATGAGCCCATACTCGAAACCGGCAGCCGCGTGACGCTCACCTGTCGGCGAGAGGATGTGTTCGTCTATGGAGCGTCTCCATGACGGCTGCCGCGCAGCCTGGCATGCGCGGCGGCTGGCCGGTCGTTCCGCTGCTCCTGCTGCCGATCGTTCTCATCAATGTCGCCGGCTTCCTGCTGCCGGTGCTGAACCTGTTGCGCATGTCCTTCAACGAGGCGGAAGCGACGGGGGCGATGCATGAGGCCTTCACGCTCGTGACATGGCTGAAGGTGTTCCAGGATTCCTTCTACTGGGAGCTGATCGGCAACAGTGTGATGGTCAGCCTCGGCATCACGCTGCTGACGCTCGTCTGCTCCTACCCGATCGCGCTCTATCTGCATCGCTCCAGCGGCACCTGGCGTACGATCCTGCTGGTGCTGGTCATCTCGCCGCTGCTGACATCCGCAGTGGTGCGCACCTATGGCTGGATCGCGATCCTCTCCGATAACGGTCTCATCGCCAATGGGTTGAAGGCGGCCGGCATGACGAGCCCGCCGCGTCTGATCTTCAATCTGACGGGAGTATTCATCGGCGTGACCGAGATCCTCATGCCCTACATGATCCTCGCGCTGACGGCAGGTTTCGGGCGGCTCGATCCACGCGTCGAGGAAGCGGCGATGACACTTGGCGCCACACCGATGCGCGCCTTTTTCCGTATCGTGCTGCCGCTGACGCTTCCTGGCATCGCGCTCGGCTCGCTGCTTTGCTTCGTGCTCGCGGTTTCCTCCTTCATCACGCCGAAACTGCTCGGCGGCGGCCGTGTCTTCCTGCTGGCGACGGAAGTCTACGACCAGGCAATCGTGACGCTGAACTGGCCACTGGCGGCCACGCTCTCGATCATCGTGCTGGTTGTCTTCGGCGCGGCGCTCGGGATTTACGGCCGCGTGCTGCGCGGAGTTGGCTGATGGAAGAGCGGCCGGTTTCTCCAGCCTTGAAAGCGCTTGCCGGAGTGATGTTCGTCTTCCTGCTGGCACCGTTGATCATAGTGGTGCCGATCTCGTTTTCAGGCGACGCGTACATGATGTTCCCGCCGACGAGCTGGAGCACGAAATGGTATTTCGCGGTCTTCTCCAATGGCAAGATGATGGCCGCCTTTTCGACCAGCATCCTGCTCGGCGCAGTGGTGACGTTGATCAGCCTCGCCGTCGCGCTGCCGGCCGCCATGGTCCTGGTGCGACTGAGGCCGCCTGGTAGCGAGGCGATGGCGGCGGTCTTCACCGCGCCGCTGCTCCTGCCGACAATCGTGCTCGGCCTCGCCATGCTGATCGTATTCTCGTCCTATGGACTATTGGCGACGTTTCGCGGCCTGGTGATGGCGCATCTCGTCGTCACCCTCCCCTATGCGCTGCGCGTGCTCTCGACCACGCTTTCGACCTTGCCGATCGCGATCGAGGAAGCGGCCGCCACTCTCGGCGCCTCTCCCTTCACGATCTTCCGTCGCGTCACGCTACCGATGATGCGTTCGGGGCTGGTGGCGACGACGGCGCTGTGCTTCCTCGTTTCCTTCGACGAAGTCGTGCTGTCGCTGTTCATGACCGGCCCGCGCCTTTCCACGCTGCCGGTCGAGATGTTTCATCATGTCGAAACCCAGGCCGATCCGTTGGTGGCGGCGCTCTCCGTCCTGCTTGTCGTGCTGACGCTGGCGGTCGTGCTGATCGTCGATCGGACAGCCGGCCTGACAAAAACCTTCGTCAAATGATGAAGCCCCGTCAGGCGACGAAAGCGATAGCCTCGTCCGGAATGTCATGGCGGCGAGCGGCGAAAGCCGAGATCAAGGTGGCGGCCGTTTCGGCCGGGCAGGGTCTGGCGAAGAGATAGCCCTGCCCAAGCTGGCAGCCCAGCGCCCGCAAGCGCTCGACCTGGGCGTTGGTTTCGATGCCCTCGGCTACCACCGTCATTTCGAGCTTGCGGGCGAGGCTGATCAACGCCTCGACGATGACAAGCCCCTGGTCGTTGTCGAAGAGGCGGTCGACGAAGGATTTGTCGATCTTGATAATATCGACCGGCACGCTGAGCAGATGCGTGAGGGAAGCGTAACCTGTGCCGAAATCATCAAGCGCCACCCGCACACCGACCGCACGTAGCTTTGCCACGGTCTGCGCGACGAGATTGTCGCTGCCGCCCATCAGCACGCTTTCGGTCACCTCGACGACGATGCGATCGAGCGGCACGCCGGCCGCGCCAAATGCCTCGATGATCCGGATATCGAGACCTCCCCGCTGGAAATCGGAGGTCGTCACATTGATGGCGACATGGCTGAAGGCGATATCGGCATCGAGCCAGGCCTTCATATCCGCCGCGACCTGACCAAGCATCCTGTCGGTGAGAAGAGATGCGATGCGAGGATCGGTGAGCGCTTGGCTGAAGCTCCCCGCCGAGACGACATGACCCGCCGGCGTTATCATCCGCGCCAGCGCTTCAACGCCGAAAATCCGGCCGGTTTCGAGGCTGACGATCGGCTGATAATAAGCCTGCACACGCTCCTCAACCAGCGCGGCCGAAACTTCCTCGATCATCTGGAAACGCCGCATGATCGCGGTTCTCAGTCCTTCGCGGAACTGGATATAGCCGCCCCGGCGCGTCTCCTTGGCATGATAAAGCGCGAAATCCGCGTTCTGGCACAGCCGGTCCACATCAACCCCGCGGGCGGCGGACCAAGCGCCGCCGATGGTGACACGCGGAACGATCGTGTGGCCGTCAACCTGAAACGGCTGATCCTTCATCGCCAGCAGGCGCTCGGCTCTTTGCTTCATCTCCTCGGCGCTGGCGCAATCGTCGATCAGCATGGCGAATTCGTCCCCGCCGAGCCGGCAGGCGAAACCATCGTCGCCATCGCTGATCGCGTCGCCGACACGGCGGATCAACCGGTCGCCGACGGCATGGCCAAGCGTATCGTTGACCGCTTTGAGATGGTCGATATCGATGAGCAGCAATCCGAGCGGCCGCCCCCGGCCAGACGCACGCCGGCGCAGATGATCGTTGAAATGCGCGCGGTTCGGCAAGCCGGTCAGCGTGTCGTAATAGGCAAGCCGGTGATTGCGCGACTGCACCTCGTCATGCTCGATCGCAATGGCGCACAGATGCACGCAGGTCTTGACGATGGCGCGCTCCAGTACGCTCGGCCCGCGCTTGGTACGGTAATAGAAGGCGAAAGTACCGATGACGCGGCCATCGCGCGCCTTGATCGGGCTTGACCAGCAAGCCGCCAAGCCAAGCGGGAGCGCCACGTCCTTGTAGGGCGTCCAAAGCGGATCGGTGGCGATATCCGTCACCTCCACCGGCTCGCGCCGATAGGCCGCGGTGCCGCAAGACCCGACGCAAGGGCCGATGCCAAGCCCGTCGATCGCCTCGGCGTAATACGCAGGCAGACTTGGACCGGCGAGCGGCCTCAGCACGCCGTCGCTATCGACGCCGATGATGGTGCAAATGGCCTCTGGCGCCAGTTCTTCGGCGCGTCGGCACAGTTTTTCCGCGATCGCATTCAGGTATTCGCCTGACGCGACGGCTTCCAAAATCTCGTTCTGGAGATTCTGCATGAACCGTATTGCCTCTCCGCGAAGGCCCGTCCCCCCGAAGACGTATTTTCAAGGAGTGTCGGCCTTAGCCGTAAAGAAGATGTTTATGGATAGCGCGAGTTCTCGCCGGTTGCGGCGGATGGCCCCACCTCGCGCGGATTTGTGCTACATTACAAAACGATAAGTTTTCACTCGCGCGATCTATGTCTAGCTGAACGAAGAGGCAGACGGCGAAAGCCGTCTCGCGCGAATGCCGTCGTTAAAGGCCGGATTTCGAAAGGGCATATGCGCCAAAGCTTGCGAGCGGCCGCAATTCTTTGCCGCGCATGTGATCTTAACCGGATTGTGATCCTTTGCCGCATGGCGACGTTAAGTATTGGAACCATTTTTGCTGTGATCGTGGGCCCGCTCATCGCTGATGAAGCTGCCTCGCCGCGCAGCTCCGCGGTGATAGACTGAGCGCCGCGATCGCAAGTCGGGATTTGGCATGACGAACGAACACGACGAGAAGAAGCCTTTCCGATGGGGGCGTCTGCTGTTGCTGGCGGTGCTCGCCGGTGGCGGCTATTACGGCTGGCAGCAATATCAGGTCCGCGCCGCCGAGAAGCAGAAGCAGGCAACTGCGGCTCCCGCCAAGCGCCCGGCCGTGCCGGTGACCACGGCGGCCGTGTCGAACGCCGATTTCCCTGTTCGTCTCACCGGACTTGGTACGGTCCAGGCCTATAACACTGTACTGGTCCGCACCCGGATCGACGGCCAGATCGACAAGATCGCCTTCAAGGAAGGACAGGTCGTCAACAAGGGCGACCTGCTCGCCGAAATCGACCCGCGCCCCTTCAAGGCGGCGCTGGACCAGGCCAAAGCCAAGAAGGCGCAGGATGAGGCGAACCTCGCCAACGCCAAGCTCGACCTGCAGCGCTCGATGAACCTTGGCGACTACGCTTCGCGGCAGCAGAAGGATACGCAGGCTACCGCCGTCCAGGCCCAGACCGCCTTGCTCACCGCCGACCAGGCCGCGATCGACAATGCCGAGACGCAGTTGAGCTATACCCAGATCACCGCGCCGATCAGTGGCATCACCGGCTTCCGCCAGGTCGATATCGGCAATATCGTCAATGCCAGCACCCAGACTGGCATTGTCTCGATCGCGCAGATCGAGCCGATCGCCGTGATCTTCACGGTGCCCGAGGACCAGTTGCAGGCGGTCAACGCGGCGCTTGCCGCTGGCGCGCCGCAAGTGACCGCCTTCAGCACCGACGGCCGGACCAAGCTTGCCGATGGCGTGCTGGAGCTCGTCAACAACCAGGTGGATACCAGCAGCGGAACAGTGCGGCTCAAGGCCCGTTTCGATAATGGCGACCGCGCGTTGTGGCCGGGGCTTTCGACCTCGACCAAGCTGCTCGTCAAGACGCTGAAGGGCGTGACCACCATTCCGGAGGACGCCGTGCAGCACGGACCGAACGGGCTCTTCGTCTATCTCGTCGATGATGGCGGGAAAGCGAAGATGCAGCCGATCAGCGTCGGTCTCTCCGGCGATGGCGTCGCCGTGGTCGAGAAAGGTCTGACACCTGGACAGAAGGTGATCACGCAGGGCCAGTATCGCGTGCAGCCTGGCGTCGAGGTGAAGGAAGGCAAGCCTGCCGATGTCGCTTCGGAGGGCCAGTCGTGAGCGGCAAGACGACCAATCCGACCGGCGGTATTTCAGCGCCGTTCATCCGGCTGCCCATCGCCACATCGCTGGTGATGGTCGGCATCCTGTTCATCGGATTGGTCGCGTATCCGCTGCTCGGCGTCGCGCCGCTGCCGCAGGTCGACTTCCCGACCATCCAGGTTTCCGCCACGCTGCCAGGCGCCAATCCCGAGACGATGGCGTCATCGGTGGCACAGCCGCTTGAGCGGCAATTCGCCCAGATTCCGGGCGTCTCGCAGATGACCTCGACGAGTTATCTCGGCGCCTCCTCGATCACGATCCAGTTCGACCTCAACCGCAATATCGACGCCGCCGCCAACGACGTGCAGGCCGCGATCAATGCGGCTGGCGGCCAGTTGCCGAAGAATCTGCCGAGCCCGCCGACCTATCGCAAGGTGAACCCGGCGGATTCGCCGATCATGCTGCTCGCGGCGGTTTCCGACACGATGCCGCTGATCGAGGTCAATGACGCGATCGATGCCGGCCTCGCCCAGCAGATCAGCCAGATTTCAGGCGTGGCGCAGGTCCTGATCGGTGGCCAGCAGAAGCCCGCCATCCGCGTGCAGATCGACCCCGCGAAACTGGTCGCCAAGGGCCTTTCGCTCGAGGACGTGCGCACGCAGCTTTCGATCACGACCGTCAATGCGCCGAAGGGAAGCTTCGACGGCCCCACCCGCAACTACACCGTCTACGCGAACGACCAGCTTACCAACGCCAAAGACTGGAACGACGTCATCATCGCCTATCGCAATGGCGGTCCGTTGCGCGTCAGCGATATCGGCAAGGCCGTGCCGGCGGCGGAAGACGCCAAGCAGGCGGCCTGGGCGAACGGCCAGCGCGGCATGTTCCTGGTGATCTTCAAGCAGCCTGGCGCCAATGTTATCGACACGGTCGACAAGATCAACGCGACGCTGCCGCGCCTGCGCGCCGCGCTGCCTCCGGCCGTGCATGTCTTCACGCTGAGCGACCGCACCCAGACAATCCGCGCTTCCGTCGAGGATGTGCAGTCAACCCTGCTGCTGACGATCGCGTTGGTCGTGATGGTGATCTTCGTCTTCCTGCGTAGTGTTTGGGCAACCATCATTCCCGCGGTCACCGTGCCGCTCGCGCTGCTCGGCACCTGCGCGCTGATGTATTTCGTGGGATATACGCTCGACAATCTCTCGCTGATGGCGCTGACCATCGCCGTCGGCTTCGTGGTCGACGACGCGATCGTCATGCTGGAGAACATCACGCGTTATCTCGAAGAAGGCATGAAACCGTTGGAGGCCGCGCTGAAGGGCGCCGGCGAAATCGGCTTCACCATTCTCTCGATCAGCATCTCGCTGATCGCCGTGCTGATCCCGCTGCTGCTGATGGGCGGCATCATCGGCCGCCTGTTCCGCGAATTCGCTGTCGTGCTGTCGATGACGATCGGTATCTCGGCCTTCGTCGCGCTGACGCTGACGCCAATGATGGCCTCGCGCTTCCTCAAGCCACATGCGCAGGAGCATCACGGCAAGCTCTACATGATGAGCGAACGCTTCTTCGACGGCATGCTGCGGGCCTACGAATGGGGCCTCGACGTGGTGCTGCGCTTCCGCTTCATCACGCTGATGATTTTCTTCGCGACGGTTGCTCTATCGGGCTATCTCTTCGTCATCATCCCCAAGGGCTTTTTCCCGCAGCAGGATACCGGCCTGATCGTCGGCGTTTCCGAGGCCGCGCAGGACATTTCATTCGAGGCGATGAAGCAGCGTCAGGAAGCGCTCGGCGCAATCGTCAAAGCCGATCCGGATGTGGCGACCGTCGCGATGTCGATCGGCGGCTCGCGCGCGCAGAATGCCGGCCAGATGTTCGTGACGCTGAAGCCGCGCGACCAGCGCAGCGCGGATGCGTTCCAGATCATCGCCCGCCTGCGCCCGAAGCTTGCACAGGTCGAAGGTGCGCAGCTCTTCCTGCAGGCCGCCCAGGACGTCCGCGTCGGCGGCCGCGCCTCGCGCACCCAGTTCGAATACACGCTGCAGGACCCGAATCTCGACGAGCTGAATACCTGGGCGCCGAAAATCCTCGAGAAGATGAAGACGTTGCCCGAGCTGCGCGACGTCGCGACCGATCAGCAGACGCAAGGCACGACGCTGACCCTGACGATCAATCGTGACGCCGCCTCGCGCTTCGGCATCACGCCGCAGCTCATCGACGATACGCTCTACGATGCCTTCGGCCAGCGTCAGATCTCGCAGTATTTCACGCAGCTCAACAGCTATCACGTGATCATGGAGGTGCTGCCCGAGCTGCAGGGCCGCCTCGATACGCTGGACAAGATCTACGTCAAATCACCGACGACAGGCGATCAGGTGCCGCTAGCCGCCTTCGCAAGCTGGACTTCGGTGCCGATCCAGCCGCTTTCGATCAGCCACCAGGGCCAGTTCCCGGCGATCACGATCAGCTTCAACCTTGGCCAGGGCGTCGCGCTTGGACAGGCGACGCAATCCGTCGAGCAGGCGATGAACCAGATCGGCGTTCCCGGCACGCTGTCGACGGCCTTCCAGGGTAATGCTCAAGCCTTCCAGCAGTCGCTGAGCACGGTGCCGCTGCTGATCCTGGCAGCGCTGGTCGTCGTCTACCTGATCCTCGGCATCCTCTACGAGAGCTATATCCACCCGATCACGATCCTCTCGACCTTGCCCTCGGCCGGCGTCGGCGCGCTGGCGATCCTGATGCTGTTCGGTTTCGACTTCAGCCTGATCGCCTTGATCGGCATCATCCTGCTGAT
>OUNM010253194.1_pt1 | contig 15085 bp, 15 predicted proteins | sample 1769961 | NCBI WGS metagenome assembly OUNM01 (sample SAMEA3914820, study PRJEB12502) | metagenome | biome: forest; material: soil | place: USA | collected 2012-03-12 | depth 0.3 m | reverse complement strand
GTGGTGACGATGATGTACCAGATGCTGGCCACCAGGAGCAGGGGAACCACCTGCAGGTTCTTCGAGTAGATGATCTGGGCGGAGTACAGGAGCTCGGGGACAGCCAGGACACTCACCAGCGACGTCATCTTGAGCATGCCGATGAACTCGTTGCCCGTGGGTGGAATGATGACACGCATGGCCTGCGGCAGGATCACCCTGGTGAGGGTCTGGATACGGGACATGCCGAGGGCGCCCGCAGCTTCGCCCTGGCCTTGATCGATCGACTGGATGCCTGCCCTGACAATCTCCGACATGTAGGCGGCCTCGTTAAGCCCCAGGCCAAGGATCGCCGCGGCGAGGGGTGTGATGATCTGGTTGGCGTCCAGGCTGACGCCGGGGATACCGAAAGTGATCTCCGGGTACAGCGCCGACAAGTTGAACCAGAACAACAGCTGGACCAGGACCGGCGTGCCACGGAAGATCGTCACGTAGGCGCTTGCCGAGGCCTTGACGACGGGGTTTGCCGAAAGCTGCATGACGGCAAGCAGCACGCCGAGCCCCACCCCGAGGGCCATGCAAACAACCGTCAGGAACAGGGTGATGCCGATCCCGTTGACAATGGCGACGTCGCGGAAATACAGGGCCACCTTGTCCCAGCCGAAACGGGGATTGCTCACCGCGGAAACAAGCAACAGGATCACGACGGCGGCTACCGCAGTACCAGCCACCCACCGCCAGGGGTGCCTGGCCGGGACCACGGTGAACTGCCCGCGGTCCGTTGTTCCAATCTCAGGGACGGTGATCACGCCGCTCATTTGGCACCACTAGCGTCCACGGCATCGGCGCTGATGGTCACCGAGTCCGGGATTCCATACTTCGCGTTGATCGCCTTGTACGTGTCGCCCGCGAGCAGCGCCCTGACCGCCGCGACGACCGGCTTGGTCAATGCCGAACCCTTGGGCATGGCGATACCTACCGGCGTCGGTTCGAAGTCCTGATTGCCCGCGAGCTCGAAAGCGCCCCCTGAAAGCTTGCTTGCGTAGCCCATGCCGACAAGACCTGAGAGGACGCTGTCCACACGGCCGGAGATGAGGGCCAGGTTGGCTTCGTTCTGCGAGGGAAACAGCTGAATGTCAATCGGCGCCTTGCCGGCGTCGACGCACTGCTTCGAAAACGCCGGAAGGGTCTCGATCCCCTGCGTGGTTCCTTTCTCGCCACCCACCTTGGTGCCGCACAGCGTCATCGCGTTGAGGGACAACTTCCGGGGGTTGCCCGCCTTGACGGCAAGGCCCGAGCCGCTGCTTTGGTAGGAGGCGAAGTCGGCATTCATCTTGCGTTCGGCCGTGACGTTGAAACCCGAGATGCCGACGTCGTACTTGTTCGAGCTCACCCCCGGCAGGATGGTGTCGAAGGTCGCGGGCACCATCTTGACTTCGAGCCCCAGCGTCTCGCCGACGGCTTTCGCAAAGTCTGCGTCCCAACCGACAACCGTCTTGCTGTCAGCGGCGTAGAACTCATAGGGCGCGAAGGTGGGGTCTGTTCCAACCACCAGCGTCCCTTTGGCCTTGACGTCCGGGGGTAAGAGATTCGCGGCGGACTGGTTGAAGGGTGCCGCCGGGATCGCGGCGTCGTTGCCGGGAATGGAACTGGCCGCGGCTTCCTTGCCGGCGTCGAGTGATGCCGTGGTGCAGCCGCTTAGCCCGACGGCGGCTGCCAGCAGCAGGACGCCTGTGGGGATGTATCTAGGACGGTTCATGATTGCCTTCCGCATAGGTTGTTCCGTGGTCAACGGCGATGTTGACCACGGTGGTGCCGACATTGACGAGGGCGGGATGCCGAACGATTGCAACCACCCCGTCAATGGGTGCAAAAAAGTCTTTTGGAGGACGGTCAAGCTCTTCCACGGAGTGGACCCGGGCCACGAGGTCTCCGGCCGTGACCTTCTGGCCAAGTTCCACGAGCGGCTCAAGGATGCCGGCCATCGTGGAATGGACCGGGGACTGGGCCGTGAGCTCGATCCACTGGATCGGGGCTTCCGCCGTGGACCGCCCGGCGTCCTTGAGCACGCCCCAGTGGCCAAGCAGCGAGCGGAGTCCCGCCCTGGCCCTGGTGAGGATCGGCAGGGATACGGTTCCCCTGCCGCCGAGTTCGGTCGAGATCATCGGTACGCCGGCCCGATCGGCCGCGCCGCTGATGGAACCCGCCTTCAGCATGGGCTTCACCACGACGGAATACGGGGCATTGAACGCGGCCACCGCCGCCACCTTCTCTGCCCACAGCTGAGGCGTCGGTCCTTGGTAGACGAACGCGGACGGAACATACTCCGAGGCGATTCGCCCGGAGTGGATGTCCATCACGAAGTCAGCCATGGGAATGAGTTCCCCGGCCACGATCGAAGCGATCTGCAGGGCCGGTCCGCCGTCGGCGCGGCCAGGGAGGGCGCGGTTCAGATTGACCCGGTCCACGCTGGAAACGCGTCTTCCTTCGCGGACGGCAGCGATATTGAGGGCAGGCAGGATGATCAGTCTCCCTGTCACCTCGTCCGGGTTCAAAGTGCGGATGAGTTCCTGGAGCAGGATCTGGCCTTCATATTCGTCACCGTGCGTACCAGCGATCAAAATAACCGTGGGGCCGTCTCCACCACTCAGCACGGCGATCGGCGAGGGGATGACAGCGGCGTCATTTTCATTGTCAGAATGTTCGATCTCCAGGTAACCCAACTGCTTGCCGACGGCGGCAAAATCGATCCCGGGTATGCGTGGAATGTGCAGGCTCATAGGACAACTTTCAAAGGGTTGGTAGAATTGGATTCACTGTATACAGTGAATCCTGTGATGTAAAGCACGTAGGATTGAGCGAGTTTTGATACCGAAAAGGGGATGAGGCGAATGGCCGCGCAAGCTGCCAAGGGGATGCGGCCGCTGAGCGAGCACGTCTACGACAGGATCAGCAATGAGATCGTCAACGGAGTGGTCGAGCCTGGCGCGCCCCTGGTCCAGGAACAGTTGGCCGAAGAATACGGCGTCTCCCGGACGCCGGTCCGCGACGCACTGAACCGCTTGGTGCACGAAGGACTCGCCACGCTGGTCCCGGGCTCCGGGTATTTTGCGACGACGCTGACACGCTCAGCCGTCGAGGAAGTCTATGAGGTACGCAAGGCCCTTGAAATCATGGCTATCAGGCAATGCGGGGCAAAGTACACCAATCTTCAGCTTGCCCGGCTCGAGCTGCTCATCGCCGAGGGCGCGGCAAGCGCTGACCCGGAGGAACTGTTTACCGCGACACGGGCGTTCCATTTGGGGCTGGCGGCGCCTGCCCCCAACGGTTTCCTGCTGAAAACCCTCGAATCCGTCTGGGACAATCCCGTTCAGCGGCTCATCAGCCGCTCGTACCCTTTGGACGACGCCAAGCTTGAGCGCGTAGCAGACGCCCACCGGAAGATCCTGGCCGCAGCCCGCGCCAACGACCTCGAAACGCTGATCCCTTTGCTGGATCTGTGCCACGAGAAGGACTGACCAGAACTTTCCTCATCGATTGCTCCGTAACGGTCGTTTTCGAGCCTCAAAACGGCTGTTATGGAGCAATCGATCGTAAAAAGGGCACGAAAAAGGCCCGTAGGGTGCGCCAATCGTGGCGCGCCCTACGGGCTCTGTGTTTCGGGAGGCATCTGGGGATGCCACATGACCTCGTGTACGACGGCGGTACGCAACTCGATGCCGAAAGGCACCTGATTGTTGCTACAGCTATCCGATACGGCGGGTGTCTACCTCGTCGTCATCGTCTTCCAAGTCCTGTGCGTACTTGTCCTCGTAAGCCGAGTAGTCCGGCTCCGGCGGATCGTCCGCGAATCGGCTCGTCGCACGACTTGATGGCCCAGTCAGCTCGCGCTGGAGGGCCGAATAGTCAGTGTTCGGGGAGTAGTACTTGATGTCCCGAGCCTGCTTGGTAGCTTTTGCCTTTTGACGGCCGCGCCCCATGGCGTGACCCCCTTTTGTACTTGGACCGGAGGTGGTCACCTTGGCGATCGGTGAGGCCCCGGAATGTTTGGTCAATTTGTCGTATGTCTAGATTACATGCTTTCTGGAGTAACTGCGTGCCACGACCTTCGCGAAAGCGGCGTCACAGTTCCACCTGGCAGTATCTCCATTCGTTGGCATGAAAAACTTGGGTAGAGTCGCCCTCATATCGGGCCGCACGCATGAAAGGCAGCAAACTCAGACATGGGCCAGGACAACACGATCCCGGGCAACAACGGTACAGGCGACAACGAGCCGCCGGTAGGCCCTCGTTCAGGGACCCTGCGGACAGCCCTGGACGCCATAACGCGGTATCGGCTCATCATTGGCGGCATTGTGCTGGCTGTATTGATCCTGATCGGGGTAGTGATCTGGGTGCTCGTTGGAGCCCTCGCCAACCACCCAGTGGCGGCGCCCACCCCCGCCCCGGCCACATCCACCAGCCGCGGCCCGCTCCCGGCGGATGTCGAGGCAAAGGACTACCAGCTCGGTGATTGCTTCGCCGATTTCGACTCCAACGCCACCAAGTCCAAGGTGGTGGACTGCACTACCGACCACTCGGCCCAGCTGGGGGCCGTTTTCCGGTACAAGGCTGAGGACACCTTCCCCGGTGCCACGGTCTTGCGTGACAAAGGCCGCGAAATCTGCCGTGACGTGATGCTCAACGAGGCCTCCACCAAGTACGCACTCCTGCAGCAGAACGTGTACCCGAGCGCCACCAGTTGGGACAACGGGGACCGCCGCGTGGACTGCTTCATCGTGGTGAACTCGGGAAACACGCTCAAGGAGTCCGTGCTGCAAAAGTAGTCCCGCGCGGCTTCGGTTAGTCCTTCCGCCTCACGGTCAGGCCGCTACCCGCCGGGGCTCCGCCGTCGGGACCCGCCAAAGCTTCGAGGCCCTCGATGGTGAGTTCGTCGACGTCGGCCGCGGTGTCCACCAGCACGGTGTCGCCGTCCACGATCTCTCCTGCGAGGATCTCCTTGGCCAGGCGGTCGCCGATCTCGCGTTGAACCAACCTTCGCAACGGACGGGCGCCGTACGCCGGATCGTACCCGGACATCGCGAGCCAGGCGCGGGCGCCGTCGCTGACCTCAAGGGTGAGCCGGCGGTCGTGCAGCCGCTTGGTCAGCTCATCCACGTGCAGCTCGACGATCCTGGCGAGCTCGTCCACACTGAGCGGATCGAAGAGCACAATCTCATCGAGCCGGTTGAGGAACTCCGGCTTGAAGGAGGCGTTGACCACGGCCATGACCGCATTTCGCTTCGCCGTGGCGTCCAGGGACGGATCCACCAGGAACTGGCTGCCCGAGTTGGAGGTCAGCACCAGGATGGTGTTCCGGAAGTCCACGGTGCGGCCCTGCCCATCGGTGAGGCGACCGTCGTCGAGCACTTGCAGGAGGATGTCGAACACTTCCGGGTGGGCCTTCTCCACCTCGTCGAGCAGGATCACGGAGTACGGGCGGCGGCGGACCGCTTCGGTGAGCTGGCCGCCTTCCTCGTAGCCCACGTATCCGGGAGGGGCACCGACCAGCCGGGCCACGGAATGCTTCTCCCCGTACTCGGACATGTCGATCCGCACCATGGCGCGTTCGTCGTCGAACAGGAAGTCAGCAAGTGCCTTGGCGAGCTCGGTTTTGCCGACGCCGGTGGGACCGAGGAACAGGAACGAACCCGTGGGGCGGTTGGGATCGCTGATGCCCGCCCGGGCGCGGCGGACGGCATCGGAAACGGCGGCCACAGCCTTGGACTGGCCGATCAGGCGCTTTCCGATCTCCTCTTCCATGTGCAGCAGCTTCTGGGATTCTCCCTGCAGCATGCGGCCGGCGGGGATTCCGGTCCAGGCCGAAATGACCTCGGCGATATCATCCGCCGTGACTTCATCCGCGACCATCAGTGCGGGCTTCGCTTCACCGCGCGCTTCCCGGGCCGACTCTTCTTCGGCTGCAGCGCTGAGCTCGCGCTCCAATGCGGGCAGTTCGCCGTAGAGAATGCGTGAGGCAGCTTCAAGGTCGCCTTCGCGCTGGTGTTTTTCGGCGGCCGAACGCAGTTCGTCGATTTTCGCCTTGAGGTCGCCGACACGGTTGAGCCCGGCCTTCTCGGCTTCCCAACGGGCGTTCAGCGCCGCCAGGGCCTCCTTTTTGTCCGCCTTGTCCGCGCGGAGTGCAGCGAGGCGTTCGATGGAGGCCGCATCGGTCTCGCGTTCGAGGGCCAGTTCCTCCATGGTGAGACGGTCCACGGCACGGCGAAGCTGGTCGATTTCCTCGGGAGCCGAGTCGATTTCCATGCGCAGGCGGGACGCGGCCTCGTCCACGAGGTCGATGGCTTTGTCCGGCAACTGACGGCCCGAGATGTAGCGGTTGGAGAGCGTGGCTGCGGCCACGAGGGCGGAGTCTGCGATCGCCACCTTGTGGTGGGCCTCGTAGCGTTCCTTGAGGCCGCGGAGGATGCCGATGGTGTCCTCCACGCTCGGCTCGCCCACGTAGACCTGCTGGAAGCGTCGTTCCAGGGCGGGGTCCTTCTCGACATTTTCGCGGTACTCGTCCAGGGTGGTGGCGCCGATGAGCCGCAGCTCGCCGCGCGCCAGCATTGGTTTGAGCATGTTGCCTGCGTCCATGGCGCTTTCGCCGGTGGCACCGGCGCCCACCACGGTGTGGATTTCGTCGATGAATGTGACGATCTGCCCGTTGGAGTTCTTGATCTCCTCCAGCACGGCCTTGAGCCGTTCCTCGAATTCGCCGCGGTACTTCGCACCGGCCACCATGGACGCGAGGTCCAGCGTGATCAGGGTCTTGCCCCGCAGGCTTTCCGGGACGTCGCCGGCCACCATGCGCTGGGCGAGACCTTCGACGACCGCGGTCTTGCCGACGCCGGGTTCGCCGATGAGCACGGGGTTGTTCTTGGTGCGGCGGCTCAGGACCTGGACGACCCTCCGGATTTCACTGTCCCGCCCGATCACCGGATCCAGCTTGCCGGAGCGCGCGACCGCTGTGAGGTCCGTGCCGTACTTCTCGAGCGCCTGAAAGGTGTTTTCCGGGTCTTGCGAGGTGACTTTCCGGTCGCCACGGACACCCGGCAGGGCGGCGAGGAGCGCTTCGTGGGAGGCGCCGGCGTCGCGCAGTAGCTTCCCTACGGCGTCGCTACCGGCGGAGAGCCCCAAAAGGAGGTGCTCAGTGGACACGAAGGAGTCGCCGAGTTTTTCGGCCTCGTTCTGGGCGGCCTGGATAGCCTGCATGGAAGGACGGGAAAGCTGGGCTTGCTGCACGGAACTGCCCGACGACGACGGCAGGGCCTTGATGGCCGAACTCGCCTGCACGCTCACGGCATCTGGGTCCGCTCCAGTCGCGCGCAAAAGCGCCACGGCGACACCCTCGCGCTGGTCCATGAGCGCTTTGAGCAGGTGTGCCGGCTCTACTTGCGGATTTCCGGCGGTGGAGGCGTTCATGGCCGCCGCGGAAAGAGCCTCCTGGCTCTTGGTGGTGAATTTGACGTCCATGGAAGAGCTCCTTTCGGGAGTTGACTGTTTCTCAAAGTTGAGTCTACTATGCTCAACTTTGCGAAATTGTCCGTCCTGCTCCATGTTTGCCCACGGCGAAACTGCTGTCCATAGCCTTCGCGGCTTACCGCGGCACCCGTCGTCGAAAACGTGGGTCCGGGCCGCGCGCTGCGTGCCGGAACGCAGCGCGCGGCCCGCACCCACGATCCCGGCAAAGCGCCGTACGATATGCACATGGCACCCTTCACAGTCACTCGCAATGCGCTGATCCCCGCCGCGCCCGCCGACATCTTCCCCTTCGTCAACAACTTCCACGAGTGGACCAAATGGTCCCCGTGGGAGGCCGTTGACCCCAAGCTGAGCCGGAGCTACTCGGGCAACGAATCCGGCGTCGGAGCCAAGTATGCCTGGAGCGGCAACAACAAGGCCGGCAGCGGCACCATGGAAATCGTCGGCTCGGACGAGCCCGGCAAGATCGACATCCGCCTCGAATTCACCAAGCCGATGAAGGCAGTCAACCCCACGGGATTCACGTTCGTGCCCGAAGGGGACGGCACCCGTGTCACCTGGACAATGACCGGCGAGAACAAAGGCCTCGGCAAAATCTTTGCTTTGTTCATGAACATGGACAAGATGGTGGGCGGCGACTTCGAAAAGGGCCTGAGCGCACTCTCAGCGGTGGCCACCCGGAAAAACTCCTAGTTTCCCGGGCGCAGGCCATGGCCGTCTACGTTGATCCGCCGCTGTGGCCCGCGCACGGGACCGTGTTTTCCCACCTCGTCTCGGACACATCGCTCGAGGAGCTGCACGCCTTCGCCGAGGCCGCCGGGATTCCCGGGCGCGCCTTCGACGGCGACCATTACGACGTCCCGGAACGCCGATACCAGGATCTCCTGTCCGCGGGTGCCATCCCCGTGGAGGCCCGGATCCTGGTGCGCAAACTGATCGCGAGCGGCTTGCGGATCCCGGCCCGCCAACGCAGCAAGGCCCTCACTGTGCCCTTGCTGGAGCGCTGGAATTCGACGCTTCCGGGACATGAGGAGCTGGGTTTCGAGCTTCTCGAACGCTGGGGCGAGGACCACCGGAAGTACCACAGCCGCACGCATTTGCTGGCGGTCCTGGAGGCTTTGGACCTCCTCACCTACCCCGGGCCGCCCGCACGCTCAGTAACGTTGGCCGCGTGGTTCCACGACGCCGTCTACGAAGGCATCGCCGGGCAGGACGAAGAGCATTCGGCCAGGCTGGCGGAGGACCGACTGGCCCTTGCGGGACTTCCCCGGCCGATGATCGACGAAGTCGCCCGGCTGGTCAGGCTGACCTCCACCCACAGTCCCGAACCGGGAGACCATGCGGGCGCCCTCTTGTGCGACGCCGATCTGTCCATCCTCGGCGCGGAACCTACAGCTTACGCCCGCTACCTGGCTGCTGTCCGCGAGGACTACGCCCACGTCAGCGATGCGGACTTCGCCGCGGGCCGGGCCGCCGTGGTCCGTCAACTACTCACCTTGGATCCGCTCTTCCACAGCGAACGCGCAAAGGGCCTCTGGCTCGATGCCGCCCGCCGCAACCTGGAGGCCGAACTGTCATGACCACGGCGGGGACGGTGCACCGGCAGCTTCCGTTCACGGTGAGGTTTGAATGGGGGCTCGACGGCGCCCGTGCGGTTGCGGCCGGAGCGGACCTCGCCGTCGTGGTTGACGTCCTCTCCTTCACCACCTGCGTCAGCGTCGCCGTCGACCGGGGCGCCATCGTGTTCCCCTACCCGTGGAAGGACACGGGGGCCGAGGATTTCGCCGCCCACCACGATGCCCAACTGGCTGGTCCGCGGGGTGGAGGCGGACTGAGCCTCTCGCCGTCGAGCTTGCGGGATGCACGGACGCTGAACCGCGTGGTGCTGCCTTCACCCAACGGCTCCTCCATCGCGCACGAGCTCGCCCGCGAAGTCCCGCTTATCGCGGCCGTGTCACTACGCAATGCAGCCGCCACCGCGGATTGGGTGGCGGCCGAACTCCCCGCGGATGCAGTGGTAGCGGTGATCGCAGCCGGCGAGCTATGGCCCGGCGGTTCACTCAGGCCCGCAGTGGAGGATCAGATCGGGGCCGGCGCCTTCATTGCCGGGCTCGCTGCCGCAGGGTGGGGCGGCTTCACTCCGGAAGACGGCAGGGAAGGTTTCGCGCCCGAGGCTGATGCCGCGATGGCCGTGTTCAACGCTGCCGAACCCCGGCTCCACGACGCCCTTCGAGGCTGCTCCAGCGGCCGGGAGTTGATCGGCGCAGGGTACGCCGACGACGTCGAGATCGCCGCTGAACTTGACGCCGGGACCGCTGTGGCCATCTTGAGGGACGGCGCATTCCAGCGGCCTTGATTGCCCTTCGTTGCGATTTCCGTAGGGGCTTGCGCTTCAACTACTTAGCGCTACTATGTACCAGTAGCTAGTAACACTGAGTAGTGGAAGGGGGTGCCCGATGGGCAGGCAGATGACGGAGATGCTCAAAGGGACCCTGGAGGGCATCGTTCTCGCCCTCCTGACCGGGAATCCCGCGTACGGGTACGAAATCACGACGCTGCTCCGGGGGCAGGGCTTCACCGAGATCGCCGAGGGCACGGTGTATGCGCTGCTCGTCAGGATCGAGCAGAAAGGCCTCGTCGATGTCGAGAAGCGGCCGTCCGAGAAGGGCCCGCCGCGCAAGGTCTATTCCCTCAACGAGCAGGGCGAGAAGGAACTGGACGAATTCTGGAATACGTGGAGTTTCCTGTCCGAGCGACTGGAGCAGCTCCGAAAGGGAGGAAAGTGAACATGGCCGCAGGGTGGATCGAGCAGCTCACGGGATCGCTCGAACAGAAGAAGCAATACCGGCAAAACAAGTCACGCGTGGAGCAGCTTCCCGCGGAATATCGCGCGGCGGCGACCGCGCTGGAACGGTACCTTATGTACTTCGGGGCCATCACCAAGGGCGAGATCCTGCTGAGGATGCTCGGCGACCTCACCGATCTCTTCGAACAGAGCGCCGCGGACGGAACGCCGATCCGCGACATCGTCGGCGACGACCCGGTGGAATTCGCCGAAACGTTCATGCGCAACTACACGGGCGGTCAGTGGATCAACAAGGAGCGGGAACGCCTGGTCAAGGCAATCGACGCCGCCGCCGGAGACGATGGGAAGGAGAGGTAGTCATGACCAGCGCATCCACCACCCGCGAACCCGCGATCCGCGTGCAGGGCATGGAAAAGTCCTACAAGGAGTTGCACGTGCTGCGCGGCGTGGACTTCGACGTGGCACCGGGCACCATCTTTGCCCTCCTCGGCTCCAACGGAGCCGGAAAGACCACGATGGTGAAAATCCTGTCCACGCTGCTGCGTCCGGACGCCGGCACCGCCACCGTCAACGGATTCGACGTCGTGACCCAAGCACTGCGGGTTCGGGAATCCATCAGCCTCACCGGACAATTCGCAGCAGTGGATGAAATCCTGTCCGGTCGGGAAAACCTGGTGCTGGTTGCCAAGTTGCGCCACCTCAAGGACCCCGGCCAAGCGGCGGATGATCTCCTCGCGCGCTTCAACCTGTCCGATGCGGCATCCCGGAAGGTGTCCGCGTATTCAGGAGGCATGCGCCGCCGCCTTGACATCGCCATGAGCCTCATCGGGCAGCCCGAGGTGATCTTCCTCGACGAGCCGACCACCGGACTCGACCCCGAAGCACGCATCGAGGTGTGGCAGGTGGTCCAGGAACTAGCCGATCAGGGCACCACGGTTCTGCTCACCACGCAGTATCTCGACGAGGCCGAACAACTCGCGGACCGGATCGCCATCCTTCATCACGGGCGGATCATCGCGAACGGCACTCTCGCCGAACTCAAGCAACCCCTCCCGCCAGCGAAAGTGGAGTACGTCGAAAAGCAGCCCACCCTGGAGGATATCTTCCTCGCACTTGTGGGGAACGAGGGCAAGGTCGCGTCAAGTAAGGACCAGTCATGAGCACACACTTCTTCGGAGACACGGCCGTCTTGCTGGGCCGCTCCATGCGTCACATCTTCCGCAGCGCAGACACCATTATCACCACTGCGATCACGCCGATCGCCCTCATGCTGCTGTTCGTCTACGTGTTCGGCGGCGCCATCAACACAGGCACGGAGAATTACGTCAATTACCTGCTGCCGGGAATCATGCTGATCGCGATAGGGTCGGGCATCGCGTACACCGCCGTTCGCTTGTTCTACGACATGCAGAGCGGGATTTTCGAGCGGTTCCACTCCATGCCGATCGCACGATCGTCCGTGCTGTGGGCGCATGTGCTGACTTCCCTCGCCGCCAACGGGCTCTCGCTCGCGATCATCGTGGTGGTGGCCCTCCTCATGGGATTCCGAACATCGGCAAGCCTGCTGGCATGGCTCGCCATCATCGGGATCCTGGCGCTGTTCACCCTGGCTCTCACGTGGCTCGCAATCATTGCGGGCCTGACAGCGAAGTCCGTGGACGGTGCCGGCGGGTTCTCCTACCCGCTGATCTTCCTGCCGTTCATCAGCTCGGCTTTCGTCCCCACGGCCACCATGCCGGGTCCCGTGCGCGCCTTCGCAGAGAACCAGCCGGTCACTTCGATCGTCAACACTATCCAGGACCTGTTTGAGCAACGGCCGATCGGCAGCGACATTTGGGTCGCTCTCGCATGGTGCCTCGGGATCCTCGTTCTCGCCTACTTCTTCGCCACGGCAGCCTACCGGCGCAGGATCAGCTAACTGCGCTTTAGCCTTTGTCCTTGATCCAGCCCAGGATCACGGCTTCAAGCGCAGGCTTCTTTGCCTCGAAATCGGCGTCGTCCACGAACCGCGCAACGCGCGAGACCTCGCCGTCGCCCTCCAGCAGGCCCAGCTCATCGGCAATCGATGCCCCTTGGTGGAACATCAGCGTGACGTTCTTCTTCGATCGAGGGAAGAACGAGGCAATGTTTCCCTTGTAAATGAACGTGGGTGCCTGCCACTTGATGGCCTCGGAAAGGCGGGGGTCCACCCCCATGATGAATTCCCTGACTTTGCCGACGAGTTCACGGTGCGGGTTGTCGTATTGCTGAAGCCAGTTGTCTACATCCGGATTTCGATTGCCCATGGCTGTAACCATAATCCCGAGCGCAACGCGGGGCCCAAGGCGCCATCTCGTATCATAGAGGTGTGACCTCCTACCTCCAGCGCAATAGTGCCGCACTCCCCCAAGCCCGTCCCGACGTCGAGCATGTCCTGGCGGTGCGCGGCACCGGAGGCTACCGGCAGTACCGCATCCCCGCGCTGGCGGTCTCCGCGGCCGGAACAGTGCTCGCCGCCTATGACGGCCGGCCGAATCTGGACGACCTGCCCAATCCGATCGATCTCCTTCTTCGGCGCAGCACGGACAACGGCCGCACCTGGGGAGAACAGCGGGTGGTCCGCAGCGGCTCAGGGCTCAACGGCTACGGCGATCCCAGCCTCCTGGTGGACGCCGTGACTGGGCGGATATTCATGTTCCACGCCGCGGGGACGCATGCCGGTTTCTTCGAGGCGGCAGGCGGGCTTGAACCGGATGACGACGTGCAGCACTGCGATGTGAGCTTTTCCGACGACGACGGCGTCACCTGGCATCATCGGCGGCTCACCGGACAACTCAAGATGGGCCGCGGCGACCGCGGCATCACAGGGATCTTCGCCGCGTCCGGGCAGGGAATCCAGATGCACACCAGTCCGTTCGCCGGGCGACTGGTACAACAATTCGTCGTGCTCGTGGACGGTGAAATCATGGCAGCTTCCGCGTACAGTGACGACCACGGCGAGAATTGGACGTTAGGCGAATTGATCGGAACGGGTCCAGACGGGATCGGCCCCAACGAGAACAAGGTGGCCTGCCTCGACGACGGCCGCCTCCTCCTGCATTCGCGCGCCACGCCCCGGCGGCTGGCAGCAGTCTCCAATAATGGTGGCGAGACGTGGAGCCAACTGGAACCCGTGGAAGACCTCCCCGACCCGAGCGACAACGGCTCCCTAGTCCGCTTCGACGGCCTGCCAAGCGTCATATCTCTGGCCACCCCGGCGACGAACAGTTGGCTGCTCGCGAGCAACAACCAGGACACGTCCCTGCGACGCAACACGGTCCTCAGCCTGTCCACGGACAACGGGGCCAGCTGGCCAGCCAAGCTGGTCCTGTGCGAGGGCAGCTCGGCCTATTCGACGGCGGCGCGGCTTCCGGATGGCAACATCGGCGTCCTCTACGAGCGGCAGGGATACCGCGAGATCGTCTTTGTTTCCGTGCCGGTGGAGCAGCTGACGAAGCAGCTTTTGGACTCGGCCGGATCGAGTGCGCCCGAAGCCCGCCCCGTGCCCGAGGCCCGGCCCGACCACCTCGAGTTTCACATGGAACTGCGCTCCATCACGCCTGGCCGACCCGCCGCGTGGCAGAACGCTGGCGAATTCCATGTCATCTCCCCGGAGAACGACGGCGATTGGGACGTGCAGACCTGGAAGGAAGTGGGCCAAGGCTACTCCGCGGAGCAGGCGCAGATCCTTGGCACCCGCGAAGCCCAGGAACTCAACTACGGACCGGTCATTCCGGGCTACAAAGCCGGGGACATCCTCGCCTTCACCGGACGCGCCCGCAACCTGGGCACCCGGCCGGCCACCGGCGTCGTACTCCTGGGACCGCACGCCAATCCGGCGGACTTCCCGCCCGCCGAGCTGGCGCCGGGCGGGGAAGCACTGTACTTCACGCCGGTGTACACCGTCACCGAGGCTGATTTAGCGCGGGACTCGCTCGAGCTGGCTTTCGCGGTGGCGTACGACGGCGGCGCGCGGGCCGGGGTGCGCAGCTTCAGTTTCGATCTGCGCACGGGAGCCGTGACGGCTAATTAGGCCCGTAACGGTTCCGGCTAGAAAATTTGACGGATGTTGGTCTTCGCGAGGTCGATGAGCTGGTCGCCGCGCCCCGAGAGAACCGTCCGGATAGCGTAGAGCGTGAAGCCCTTGACCTGTTCGGCGCTGATTGCCGGCGGAATGGACAGTTCCTGCCGGGCCGTGCGGACATCGATGAGGGCCGGGCCATCGTGGGCGAAGGCTTCAGCCAGTCCCGCCTTCAGCCCGGAGGAGTTATCCACCCGGATTCCGCGAATTCCCAAGGATTCCGCGAGTTTGGCGAAGTCCGGATTCTCGAGCTCCGTGCCGAAATTGACGAATCCGGCGGCCTTCATTTCGAGCTCCACGAAGTTCAGCGAAGAGTTGTTGAAGACCACCACTTTGACGGGGAGCTTGTTCTGCACCAAGGTGATCAGCTCGCCCAGCAGCATGGTCAGGCCGCCGTCGCCGGCCAGGGCCACCACTTGTCGCCCCGGGTACGCGGCCGCCGCGCCGATCCCGTGCGACAGGGCATTGGCCATGGTTCCGTGGTTGAACGAACCCAGAAGCCGGCGTCGGCCGTTCATGGTCAGATACCGGGCCGCCCACACGGTGGGGGACCCGACGTCGCACGTGAAAACCGCATCCGGGGCCGCCAACTCATCCACGAGCCTGCCCACGAACTGCGGATGGATGGGCTGGCCGTCCTTGGCGGGAGAGGCGAGGTCGTCGAGCTTGGCGCGCGACTT
>OUNM010262658.1_pt1 | contig 15086 bp, 12 predicted proteins | sample 1769961 | NCBI WGS metagenome assembly OUNM01 (sample SAMEA3914820, study PRJEB12502) | metagenome | biome: forest; material: soil | place: USA | collected 2012-03-12 | depth 0.3 m | reverse complement strand
GGGTTGTGGAAAAAATTGAGGTTAAGTGTAAATAGAACGCGTCGCGGTTGAGAGTGCGCCACTCGCTTATATGCGCCACTCGCTTATAAGGTACGTTATCTCTAACATTATTATAAAGGGGAGGCTGTTCACTAAGGAGACAGATCCGACATTTCTGTATTCGAATGACACAACAGTTGATGGGTGTCTGTGTGATTTCAAGCATGACGGACGCGTTCAGCCGGGATGAGAAACAGCAGTGAAACTCAAGGTCCTCAACTGGCTCTCAGAGCCAGGTTTCAAGGTGAAGCACAACAACTTTAGATCGCGACAGCAGCGTGCGCAAAATACAGATACAGACTACCGCTCAAGCCAAACAAAACACAGCGGCCCCCGTTATTTGCCCGCCCGAACCATCGTCTTCTTCTTCCGCATCATGCGTTTCCGCACAATGATCTTGGTCCGCATCGCAAGCTTCTCGTCGGCCCTGCTGTAGGCCTCCTTGGTGGGCGGGATCTTGTTCTCCGCACCCTTAGCAGGAGCAGCTCCCTTGCCGTCCTTGCCCTTGTTCCATTCCCTTCCAGTCCCCTTTCCCTTATCCCACTTTCCCCTCGGCCCCTCGGCGCCCCTCCCGCCCAGCTGACCGCCCTGCGGCCGCTCCTCCCTCGGCAGCCTCGACTTTTCCTCCTGCTGGCGGCGCCTTTGCACGACATTGGCGTTCTCAATGGCAAATTCGACAATCAGGCGCTGGGTCTTGCCGGCCTCGGACTTCATGGCATGGGCGTTGAGGTAGCGCAGGCCCATGAGGGCCCAGCGATGCGACGAGTACTCGATGAAACCGTAACCGCGGCTCTTGCCGCCGCCCGCCTTCTCGTCGACCTTGGACCCCTGGTTGGTCTCGAAGACGATCTTGGCCTGCGACACGACGCCCTTGCCCTTGGTCTTGCGGCGGTGCTCGGCCTCGCGGTCCTGCTCGCCGCCGCGAGCGTTCTCCTCCTTGGAGATGGGCTGGCGCCGGCCCTCCTTGACGTCCTTGGCGAAGCCGACGACGGCCTCGCGCGCGAGGGCCTTGAGGGCCTTGGAGTCGACGTTGGATGGCAAGTTTCGGATGGCAAGGCGGGTCAAGCTGAGATGCAGGCTCGGGTTGGACTCGATCATCTTCTTGCGCTGCTTGGCGCTCGTCTCGCGCATCTTGATCTCGGCCTGGGTGAGCTGGTGGTAGAGGGGCGAGTTGCTCGAGATGGTGCCCTCGGAGAGCAGGAAGAGGCGGCGCTTGTCCTTCTCCTTGCGCTTGGTCGTGTCCTCGGCCAGGCGCGTGGCTTCGTCCTTGGACACGGCCTGGGCCACCTGCAAGATGCGGCCATCAAGCGTGTATTTGCCCTCGGGATCGGCCGTGTCGTCCTGCAGCACAGAGTGCTTGGCGAGCGCGGGGACGGGCTGGTGGCGCGGCGCGCCCTTGATGCAGGCTTTGCACTCGTCCAGGTTGTAGAAGCAGACGAAACCCGTGCCAGCGGGCCGATCCGTGGCACGGTCCATGACGACTCGGGCGTACCTCACGGCGCCGAATCTTGTGAAGTGGGCCTTGAGGGTTTCGTCGGTGGTCGTGTAGGGCAGGTTGCGGATGAAGATGACTGTCGAGTTGTCCGTCGTCCGTTTGGCGGGCTGTTCTTCCTCCTCCTCCTCGTCCTGCTCCTCGGCATCAGATCCTTCTAGCTCGGCACCGCCGTCTTCGCCATCGCTCCGCTCTTCATCGTCCTCCTCATTGTCCTCTTCTTCATCGTTATCTTCCTCCTCCGATTCTAGGTTGTCCCCGTAGTTCTTGAAGAAATTCGCAAGATCTCGGTCTTCTTGTGTCATATTGGGGTCCTCATCCTCCTCATTTTCCTCGTCCTTCGCGGGCTTCTTGGCCTTCTTTGCCTTTGGGCTCTTGGCCTTGTCCTCGGCACCGTCCTCTTGCTCATCAGCACTCTGCTGCTTGTCCCAGGTCTGCTTGTCCACGGCCCAGTCCACGGCCAGGGTCCGGCCGTCCACCTCCTTGCCGTTGATGGCCTCGATGGCCTTCTCGGCGTTTTTCCGGCCGCGCAGGGTGACGAAGCCGAAGCCGGAGAGCTTTCCCTTGTTGTTTGGCAGATCCGAAAACTTGACTTTCCCAAAGCTTTGAAACAGCTTCGCCAGTTGGTCGGACGTCTTGATGCTCCAGGGCAGGTTGCGGATGATGAGCTTGGGGGCCTTGCGGGCCTCCTCCAGGTCGGCCTCGCGTTTCCGCTTGTCGGCGACGGCCTTGGACATGACCTCGGGGCCGGCCTTGGCGGCATCGCGGTGGCGCGGCTGGGCAATGTCGAGCTTCAGGCGGCGACCGGCGAAGAGCTCATTGTTGAGCTTCGTCTTGGCCTCGACGGCATCCTCGGGGTCGGCGAACGAGACGAAGCCGTAGCCGCGCGACGTCTTGGTCTTGGGGTCGAGCACGACAGTGGCGTGCTTTACGGGGTAGTGCTGCGAGAAGAAGTCGGTGAGGGACTCGCTGGTGGCGTTCTGGGGCAGCGACCGGACGAAGAGTTGGCGGTGCGAATCGACGCGGGCCTTCTTCGTCGGCGGGTTGGAGGTCTGCTGGGAGGACTGCGAGGGTGTTTGTTTTTCTTCTCCAACCCCGGCCACCACCTCCTCGGCCTCGCGTTGGCGCTTTTTGTCCGAGCTGCCCATTGTCGGTGTCTGGCTGTGTGGCTGTTGTTCCTTGTGGTTTGAATTGTTGGATGCAGCTGCAGCCTTGGTCTGAGCTCTGCCGCTTTTCAGCGTTGATTGCTGCAAACGAAAAAAAATTCCAGGGACTGGACCGATAAGCCGGATGATGCCTGCTATCGCACGGCATGTGGGGCGGGCAACCCCTCCAAACTCCAAGCCGCTAACCGGATTAGGGAGCACCACTGTAAACAAACAACACCAAACCACACCAAACCCTCAGATCTTCGCCCAATGCATCCTTGCTGCATCGACAAACACCACGGCCAACAAAACACAACAACGGACGACCTGCGATTTTGATACAACCAAATGCAACTCGACACGCGACACCGTTGTACGAAATAAGGAAAATAACCCAAACAGACAACAGACACCCACACCATGCCCGCCCGAGCGTCGACGAGGTCGACCCGGTCCTCGGCGGGGGCCCCGGCCAAGTCATCTTCGGCGCGCGCATCAACAGCGTCGCGCGCCTCCTCCACAGCCAACGTCGACATCCCCTCCGAGACACCCGACAATGCCCTGCGCGCCCAGGTCGCAGCCGTCTTCCGCGAGGCCCAGCGCACAACAGCATCGCACCGCAAGCTCGCCGTGACCCTGCGCAAGCTGCAGGAGGCATGCTGCTTCGAGCCGACGTCGGTCAAGAAGTCGGCCTCCGCCGCAGCCGCCGACTTTGACGAGGACGACTTCAACACCGAGTTTGTGCGCTGCGTGCTGCGCGTCATGCCCATCAAGAAGAGCGAGGGCGTCGGCGAGAAGACGATCCGCTTCATCGGCCTGTTCCTGCGCCACGCCGTCGACAAGGACAACGAGGCCATGGGGGAGCTCGACGGCGATGCTAGCACCATGCCCGAGACCCCCGGCACGCGCCTGACCTCCCACCTGATGGAGACCATCCTGCCGCTGCTGGCCGCCAAGGACAAGTTTGTGCGCTACCGCTCCACCCAGCTCATCTCGCACATCATCAACTCGCTCGACGCCATCGACGACGACCTGTTTCAGAAGCTGCGGTCGGGCTTGCTCAAGAGGATCCGCGACAAGGAGGCCATGGTGCGCGCACAAGCCGTGCTTGGCTTGGGCCGTCTAGCGGGGAACCAGATCGAGGCGGATCCCGATTCGGAGGACAGCGACGATGATGCTGGGAGCGGCCTGCTGGACAGGCTTCTTGAGGTGTTGCAAAACGACCCCAGCGCCGACGTGAGGAGATCGCTTCTGGTTAATCTCCCGATCCTCCCGGCTACCCTGCCGTTCCTCCTCGAGAGGGCGCGCGATCAGGATGCCGCAACGCGTCGCGCCGTCTACTCGCGACTGCTGCCTGCTCTGGGCGACTTCCGCCACCTCTCGCTTTCCATGAGAGAGAAACTGCTGCGCTGGGGCCTACGAGACCGAGACGAGAATGTGCGCAAGGCTGCTGGCCGTCTGTTTCGCGAGCGCTGGATAGAGGACTGCGCGGGCACTCCGCCTCCCGCCGAGACAGGCCAGCCGGCCGAGGTGTCGCCTCCGAATCTTGATGCGCTTCTGGAGCTGCTGGAGCGCATTGACGTGGTGAACTCGGGCGGCGAGAACGGCGTTGCGCTCGAGGCCATGAGGGGTTTCTGGGAGGGCCGCCCGGACTACCGAGAGGCTATGTTTTTCGACGATGCCTTCTTCGAGACCCTGAGCGCCGAGTCGGTGTTTGTTGTCCGCACCTTCAACGACTTCTGCCGCAACGAGGGCGATGGCAAGTTTGAGTCGCTCATTGAGGAGAAACTACCCGAAGTCACTAAGGTTGCCTTCTATCTCGAGCGGTACATCAAGGTTCTGATCGACGCCGTCAAGAGGGCCGAGGAGCAGGAAGTCGACGAGGACGAGGAAGACGAGGAGGACACGGCGGAGCAGGAGTTCATAGTAGAGCAACTGCTCCACATCGCCCTCACTCTCGACTACTCGGACGAGGTCGGCCGCCGCAAGATGTTTGCGCTGCTGCGCCAGACCCTGTCCATCCCGGAGCTGCCGGAAGAGGTGACCAAGTTGACCGTCGCGGTGTTGCGGGACATTTGCGCCCCCGACGCGGCCGGGGAGAAGGAGTTCTGCAGCATTGTGCTCGAGGCCGTCGCCGACGTGCACGACACAATTGTCGACGATCTGCCAGACGACAACGACGACGAGAGCTTCCACTCGGCCCGGTCTGAAGTTAGCGGCGACAGCACCCCGACCAAGCGCGGCAAGGCGAGGTCCCCCGAGCTCTCCGAGGAAGAGGCGGCCAAGAAGGCAATCCGGGAGATCATGATCAACATGAAGTGCCTGCACATCGTGCAGTGCATGCTCTCCAACGTTCTAGGCGACCTCCAGCAAAACGACCACCTTGTGGCCATGCTCAACAACCTCGTCGTGCCCGCCGTCCGCAGCCACGAGGCGCCCGTCCGCGAGCGCGGCCTCGTCTGCCTCGGCCTGTGCTCGCTCCTCGACCGCTCCCTCGCCGAGGAAAACCTCACCCTCTTCATGCACTTCTTCAGCAAGGGCCACACCGCCCTGCAGATCACAGCCCTCCACATCCTCACCGACATCCTCAACGTCCACGGCGCCCAGCTCCTCTCATCCAACCCCACCCTCCTCAAGGTTTATATCAAGGCCCTCCGCTCGGGCGCCAAGCACCCCGAAGTCCAGGCCGCCGCCACCGTCGCCGCCTCCAAGCTGCTCCTCGGCCGCGTCGTCAGCGACCGCGAAGTCTCGGCCGAGCTGCTCAAGACCCTGGTCATCGCCCACTTCGAGCCCGCCAGCGCCGGCAACCAGAGCGTGCGCCAGGCGCTCAACTACTTCCTGCCCGTCTTCTGCTTCTCGCGCGCCGAGAACCAGGACCTGATGCGCGCTGTGGCGCTCGACGCCCTGCACACCCTGTACAACGTGCGCGAGGGGTTCGACGACGATGACGCGGACATCGAGGACGAGATGGTCTCGCTTTCGACCATTGGCGCGTGTTTGGTTGACTGGACCGATCCGAGGAAGTGTTTCTCGCCTGCGGCTGGCGCCGGCGGGGTGGGTGCGGCGGAGAAGCATGTCAATGCGGATGTGCATCTGGAGTTCGCGAGGGATGTGATTGAGCGGTTGGGCGGGAACGCGCCGAGTAAGATTTTCCCTTTCCATTTTCTGGTTCAAACACAGGTAGCTGACACACAAAACAGAAGAAGAAAAGAAAATCATCGCCGCCCTCCTCGGCAAGCTCTACGTCTCCCCGGCCTCCTCAGAGCCCGTCACGCGCGACGTCTACGCCGTCGTCTGCGACGCCGTCGACTCCCAGCTGCTGTCCGACGCCACGGGCCGCAACGCCCTGTACAAGCTGCACGTCAACCTGGGCAAGATTGTCAACACGCTCGATGCCGCCGCCGACGGGGCCGCAGGGGCTGGCAAGGGCCGTCGGAGTGTCAGTCGTGCGAGCTCAGTTGGCTTGACGCCGGCGGCGGAGGATAAGACGGTTGTGCAGCATGAGGTGCAGATTAAGGAGGAGGAAGTGGAGGATGAGGATGATGATGCGGGGACGGTTGTGCATAGGACGCCGGAGCAGAGTCTTGTTGATGACTTGTTGTCGGAAGAGGAGGAATTGTGATGACGACTTTGATGTGTGTAGACATGGGTGGATGGGCGGGTGGATGGTTGATATCCGGGTTTTCATCAGGTTCTTTTTCTTTTGTTCAGGCAGGGTATGAACGGCCGCACGTCAATACACGAATGAACACAACCCACACCATTGTCGGTCTCCTAACCTCCCACCCACTCAGCCGCCCCTCTCCCATACTCCAAGCCAATACACCACCCCACCCAACGCAACATCCACCATCAAATGCTGCCCCAAGCTCCACGCAACACAGTACAGATACTTGGGCGAAAACACCGTCCACACAAACAGATGCGTCCGCAGCACCGTACACGCCGCCATGACACCCACCACCCCGCCCGCCACTACCACCGTTAACACCGCCACATGCCCCTTCCATACCCCCCACTTGTCATCAACCCCTTTGTGGCCGGTCTCCCTATCACAAACCCCCCTGTCATTGTTGTCAATCTCTCTCTCACCGCCCTTATGACCACCTCCCTTGGTGTTATCATCCGCGACCCCCAAAAGCAACACAATCCCCCCCAAACTCGCAACCACACTCCCCCCCCAATTCCCCAAGAAAGTCAACACCCCCACAGCAGCAACATCAAAGCTCCCCACACCATTGTACGCGCTGGACAGGTCGACCGAGGCAATCGAGTTGGAGCCGCCTAGCGCAAAGAAGGCGGTGTGCTGCAGGAGGATTACGGTGGTGGATATGTCGATGGGAGAGATGGACAGCACGGGAAGGAGAGAGTAGGGGAGCAGGAGGAGGGGGTACACGGGGATGTTGGCTGGTCGGGACTGGGTTATGCACAGGAGGGTGAGGAGGTGCAGCAGGGTCGTTGTTCCTGATTGGGTGAGGGAGATGCGCCGGCGGATGAGGATGAAGAAGATGGTGAGGGCGGTTAGCAAGGCGAGGCCGAGGAAGACTGTGCGGGCACGGGCGATGAGGGAGGGGTCGCGGGTGAAGGTCAGCTCGAGGAGGCTCTTGGCGAAGCCGGTGACTAGCTCTGGGGCGTCTTCGAGGGTGAAGGCTACCTTGAAGGTGAAGGCTGCTAGGACGAGGGCTGTTGCTGATGGGATGCTGAGCCAGGTGGGGAGGCCGCTGAGGCCGGAGATTAGGTTTAGGTGGACCCAGAAATAGGTCGCGCCGATTAGGCACCAGAGGAGGGCGGGGTTGGTGTTGAGGTAGGTCTTGACGATGTCTGGCTCGCCGGCGAACTTTTGGCCGGTCTGGTTCCAGCTTCGGACGATGCGCGTGGCGAGGAGCATGGCCGTGGCTGAGACGGTTTGGAGAGCGGCGGAGGCGTTGCCCCTGAGAAGAGTGAGCGGCTGGCAGAACTGGCAGAGGGGGCGAGCGTACCGTTTGAGACCCCTCACGCCGAGATACGCGAACCAGGCAGTCGTGGCCCAGTACCAGAAATGATGTTCCTCTTCAACATAGCTGCTTGCGAACATCATCACCCCGTAGACAAGGAGGATGCCCGAGACGGGGATGAAGGAGCCAGCCTTGTCGTTGACGCACCGTGCGGCGGCAATAGCAGCGGCTACCAGAGCCGCAACGGCAGCCGCCTGCCCCAAGAAGAGCCTCGGCATGTCATAATTGCTGGCCATGCTGCTCAGGACACCCTGCGCGTTCCGAAGCCACTGCCCGCATGTTAGCTTTGGCCACGAAAGTCTATGGGTTTCACGACGTGCCTCGGTGGTGGACAAGATCAGCTTGGAGCTGTCCTCGTCATTCTTGCTATAGCTGTCAACCAGGTCCTTCCAACCATGCGCCAGTGCTTGGTAGTCAGCCTTGGAGTCAGCCAGCGCGTCCGCATCCGAGCCTGGTTCGAGGATCTGCGGACCAAAGGCCGCGAGAACGATGTCCAGAATCTGACGGGCATTGCGCATCAGAAGTCGAACCTGGTCCTGTTCTAAACGACAAGTCAACACAGCCCTTAGCGTAGGCAGACTCACGAAACCTACTGTGTGGCCAAAATGGCAGAAAGTCGGGGATGAGCGCGCCGAGATTGTTCTTTGGCACGGGGAAGCCCAGCAAGGCCGCCAGCGTCGGGGCGAGGTCGGACTGCTCCACGGTGTTGTAATATTGGAAGGTGTCGGTTTCCGGCAATGGCGAGGTCAGACTAGTCTTGAGATCCCTAAGCTTTGGCGACATGAAGACCAGGGCTGGGGATGTCTCCCCAGGGGACGATGCGCCGTGATTTCCCGCGTCGTTCATGCCATGATCGCCGCAGACCACGAACAGCGTCGAGCGGAGGTGGTCTTCAGATTCGATAGCAGTGTAGATCTGCCGGACGATGCCGTCCATCTCGCGCTGTTTTACGACCATGTGCGGACTCTTTGGCCCGCCCTTGTGGCCAATATGATCCAGCCCGAGATAATGCAGGACCAGTGTGTTCCAGTCGTCCCTCTTGAGCTCGTCCGGAACGTGCCGGGTGACGTTGTTGTCAACCTCGGTGAAATCCTACTGGCGTCAGCCCCTATCCCTCCCTTGGCAAAGGCGATTCCTGCTCACCGAGACAAAGAAGCTCGTGGTTCCCTCGGCGCGGTCAAACGTCCCGGGGAATAGCTTCAGCCATGTGTCGTCCCCGTACATGGCCAACTTCCCCGTGCCCTTGGCCTTCATCTGGGCCAGCCAAGTGTCCTGAGACGCCAGGCTCGAGCTCTCGTCTCCTTCGTCGAGGTTGAGCACGACGTCGAGAAAGGACGGGATCGAGCCGGTGGTGATCGCTTTGAGGCGGGGCATCGTGACGGTCGGGGAGGTGGCGTGCGCCGTGAAGGGAAGAGCAGCGCCATCGCGGATCAGTCTGGTTTCTGTCAGCCGTGGCCTGGACCGTCGGCGTTGGGGAAGCCTACGACTGCGTGAACTCGAAACCGCTGTCTGCAGTGTAGACAAAGTCACTACCCGCAAACAAGCCAATTAGTCAGCCTAAGCGACTACTGCAAGCCGTTTCACAGCGTGTCTACGGTACCTTCGCAACGCATCGATGACGACGAAGATGAGCTTGTCGAAGGGGGCGGCCGGAGGGTCGCCGTACTCGGTCACGGCATCGTAGCTGGCGAGACCCGGGAGTAGCGGCTTGTACGGAAAGAAGCCGGTTCCAAACACGAAGATGGCGACGGGAATCAGGATGTTGGCTGCAAGCAGCAGCGCGGAGCTCAAGGTCCCATCGCGACTGCGACGCGCCGTCATCTCCACGGAGACCGGATCCCGAGGAGGAGGAGGAAGAGGAAGTCTAATGTGCGAAATAAAGTCAATCACGGTCAGAGGCCATGTTCGGGAAAGCCACAGCCGAATGCCCCAGAATGTCTCAACGGGCACCAGATACGAAGCGAAGCGCGTGTGGTGGTGAGCTCTCAAGGTTCCCGTCAATGCCCCTCGAAGCTCAACTTTCTGGAGCCGTTCGTTGAAATTCCGAGAGTTGATTGGAGGAAGCCGACACAGGGGATTAAGCCAAGAAATGCAGAGGAGCGGACCCTGAGGCAGAACCCCACCAAGAAATCCAGCGGCAGGAACCGAGAAATACTGTCACAGCATCGTTACCCAATACCGAAGCCCGGTAATTATGGACTCGGGCCGGCATCAGGAGACGGGCAACGTATCACAGCATGCCACAAGGTTAAAAGCACCTGGAACATTGAAGGTGGATTTTTTTTCTGTTCCATCGCATGTACCGGTACCGTGTGATGTGTGCTTCGACTGACAGCGGCCACTTGGTCCTGTTTGCCCTATTCCTACACCCCCTTCTTACCCCCATCCTGACCCCTTCCTGATCCTTCCCAGGACGCGTCACCAGCGTACCAGTCCCTATCAAAGGACTCTAAAGTCCAGAATCGAGGATTCATCGACGCCTTGGAAGATGACTCTCCCTTCAGTTCCCTTCCCCTTCGCAGGCTACCCTGCTGGTCTCCTGTCCCAGACCTTGACCGTCAACATAGAGACCGTCCGCACGCGGTGATTGGCGCTAAAAAAGACAAAACGGCCTGATGGCCTTCAAAATGACCCCTTCCAGACACATTTGAGAGGCCCCTCATTTCTTGTTCCGCTTGGGCCCTCTCATAGGAAAGACAATCGACGACTTCTTGCCCCTCCGCTTCTCAACCTTCCTCTTGCTGCTCGGCTTCTTGCCTGCCGGCTTAGCGCCATCGACCTCCATCGTGGCTTTGAATCGTTAACGACTGAGCTCTAAGCCCCCCCGAAGTGCAAACTTACCCTCGTCCTTCTCAGCAGCGGCGTCCTTGGCCTCATCCACAGGCTCTGCAACACAGCATTAGCTCCGGGTCGTCACCGTTTCTCGTGAGAGACACATACCCTCATTCATCTCGACATCCTTTTGCGGCTTGGCTTCGGCGGCGAGGGCCAACAGCCTGGCAGAGAGGCGCTCGTTGCGGGCGGCCTCGACGGGGCCAAACACATTTTTCTTGAGGCGCTGGTTGTTGGCCTTGAGGGTGCTGGCTCTCGAGCTTTTTGCCATTTTTGCTGGATTTCTGTGCCGTTGTGCAGTTTCCGGCCTCGAGTTGCAAGTAAAAGAGAAACACTGGTGATGTCTCGGTGAGAAGGGGTCGAGGGTGAAAATAACACAGATACAAGCATGGGCAGGCGGTCGAATTTTTCGATCTGGATTGGGCGAAATGCAAGCCGGGCTTGATGTACAGGGTACCTTGATCTGGTGATCTGGGATCCCTGACTCGACAGAAATTGCTGGCAAAAACACGCCCAGCCATTGCCAGCCTAGCCAAGCCTTGTCACCGGTACTTGGCCTCGCCCTCTTGATTCCCGGCTCCCTGTCACAACCCGGAACCGTAAGGCAGCCGCCGACTTCTTCTTTCGGACCGGGCGTTTTCTGCCGCGGAATGCCGCCTTTTTGTGTCGACGACAGGCCTGAGCCATGAGTGAAGAGATCGAGGTCTGAGAGAGGACAGGCAGAGACAAGGCTCCATCCGCAGCCTCATCACGCGCACCTTCAAAACCACAGCCAAAACCAACAAACTAAGCCGCCAGAGACAGCCCGCATCACCCTCGACTCGGCGCGGCTGCACGTACCCGTGCGACCCGTGCATCCCGTTGCGCAGCGAAGAGCGTTGCGCAGCGAAGAGAACGGTGGATCGGGTTTGCGGATTGGGATCGCGGGTTGTGAATCGGCTGCAACTGCCCCCAACAGGCTGCCCGGTGCTGCAGCCAGACGCCGAGACCCGGAGGCCTGGATCCAGGCTGAGGGCAAGCTGGAACCCTCCATCACCGGGCAACACCCCCCAACGCCCAACCCCCGAACCCCCAACCCTCGGGCAACTCCACCAGCAGCATCCCTCAGCTTCAGCCGGTCACGCCTGCCGACTTGCCATCACTAGCATTATCTCTATCGAGCATTTATTTCAGGCGGCCAATCTGCCGCCGTCCGGGCGCAGGTGATGGACAACAAAGCCGCAGAGGCGCAAAGCCTCATCCGAACCATCCAGGTGCCCGCCATCCCCAAGGCCGTCCTGCAATCCATCTGCGCCGTGAATGGCATCCCCAAGACAGGAAACAAGAGCGACCTTCAGAGACGCATCATTCAGCGTAAGTCGGGTTTCTTTTGCTGTGCGGGTGCTTGGGGGTGTTGTGGGTGCTCAAAGGGAGCGCCAGAACTTCTTGGTTCAGCCTGTCTCTTTGGTGCTTTCTGTCATCAGACTCATTCCACCTCATCCATCTCATCGCGGTTCATCTCCATCTCCTCCATCTTCCCAACAGCCCTGCTACCCCGCTACCCGGCTGCCCAACTCACCTAGCCTCCCTCATGAGGCCGCCACATGATGAATTTGTGCCATGGCTCACCTTCCCGCCAGAAATCAACTTGTGCACCGACACCCGGGACTGGGAGCGACTCCAAGAAATTCGCGAGAGCATAGTGACCCGCGCACCAATCTTCATTCCACCGGCACTTGTCACCCAAACCCCGCCGCAGGCATCACAGCAGTCCCAGTCCCAATCCCTCTCAGCATCCCAATCTCGGTCGCAGGCATTGCCGCAGTCCTCTTACTACCAACCCGCCGCGCGACCTCAAACCCCTCCCAACTATGCCATGGCCCAATACAGTCAATCAGGCTACGGCGCCCTCAACGGGCTGAGGTCGCAGAACCCTCCGGCGCAGCCCTTCCCAGCGCCGCAGGGCGGCTTGTCCGGTCGGATGCGGCCCACTGGGCTGGTCCCGCCGACGATCACCCACAAAACCAGTCCGTTCTACGAGTTAAAGTATCAGATTGGCGATGTCAAGACCCTGGAGGGTGCGTCTGCGGTGATCCCGCCTCCTCCGCTCCGCTAATGCCGCTCGCTAACTAGGAACAGTGATGGCCGCGCACCGCAATTCGGAGCGCATCTCGGTCAAGGTGCAGGATCATCCGGCCCTCGCGTTGTGTATCACCGACCCGACCATGCGAGTCATGGTCCTGTGTGCTGCGGGCAATCTCGGCGTCCAAGAGATCGCCTTTCCGTACCAGTGCGAGCTCAAGGTGAACGGCGGGGACATCAAGGCGAACTTGAGAGGCCTGAAGAACAAACCGGGGTCTACTAGACCGGTTGACATCACCGACTCGCTGCGCCTGAAGCCCGCCAGCTACACCAACAACGTCGAGCTCACCTACGCGCTGACTCAGAAGGTAGGCGCGGCGTCTCATAAGGGTTCAGAGGTACGGACTGGTAGGGGCCGGCGAGAAGGTTTGCTAACAGGACGCCTAGAAATTCTACCTGAGCCTGATCGTCTCCAAGTCGGTCCCGATCGAGACGCTGGTCGCCCAGATCCAAAAGAAGATCCGCAGGGAGTCAGTCATTGCCGAGAGTGAGTCTCGCTGATTCCCATTGCGTTTGCAGCTCTGTCCGCTAACAATCACTGTCCAGTCACGAAAAAGGCGGCCGACCCCGATGTGGTTGCCACGTCGCAGAACCTGAGCCTCAAGTGCCCGCTGTCCTACATGAGACTCAGCCTGCCATGCCGCGGCGTCAGCTGCAACCACATCCAATGCTTCGACGCGACGTCGTACCTGCAGCTGCAGGAGCAAGGCCCACAATGGTTGTGCCCAATCTGCAACAAGCCCGCGCCGTTTGACCAGCTGGCCATTGACGAGTGAGTTGCCCGGTGCTGGATCGAGTGTCACTGGATCGATGCTAACTGGACCGGCACAGATACGCGCGGCAGATTCTGACGCAGACTTCGGACTCCGTCGAGCAGGTGACCATCGAGCCAAACGGCGAGTGGGCCGTCCCGGGCGCAAAGAAGCAAACGATCTCCAACCAGGGTGCGAGCTTTGTCGACGACGACGACATCATCGTCTCGCAAGTCACCACGATGCCAGTCAGGAGCACAGCAACCGCCAGCATCGCCTCGGCATCCACGTCGCACCTCGCGACGCCCACAAGCGCCGCTTCCCGGGATACGTCAGCGGCTCCCAGGTCGTCGAACAAGCGGCCAGCGCCCGAGGTTATTGACCTGACGCTGTCGGACGACGACGAGCCGCCGCGGCCCGTGAAGCGCGCAAACCACGGCTCCGGGTATCCCTACTAGAAGCAGGGGACTTCCGGGGCCGGGACGCCTGCGACTCCATCCAAAAAGGGCCGGCGCTAGGTGCCGCCCCTCGTGATGTGGCGTTCCCAGGCAGTCGGGAAGCCTTTCTCAAGCATTGCTCTTGTTTCTGCCCTAGTTCTCAGCATTTTGCACTTGCAGGCGAGGTGGACAAGCATGGTAGGCGTTGGGAGGGGATTTGTCTATGTATTTTAAATCGCGGGCCAGAGGTGGTCGTCTGCGGAGTTTCGGGTTCAACTCAACGCCTGGGTCCAGGCAAGGAGAGGATTTCGTCCTGGCTTTCGGGGGGCAGGATTAGATACCACCGGGTTTAGGGCGCCATTTGCCGATATTGCGCTAGCTTGACCTGCAATGCAACGCCTTCCAATTCATGAGATTCGACTCTGTGGCGATGCTGGGTGAGGGCTGTGGTTGTGGTGACCCCTGATTTATATGCTGGATAAAAAGATTTCGGCTATGTGCATACCAAGCCACCATTGCCGGAGCTCGACCCAAGCTCAACATGGAACCTCCAAACCACAGCCGTCTTCAACCTCGACTCAACTTTTAGTCCACCACATCAGGTCGGCACAGAAACTGCGATACCACAGTGAATACTGTGCTCTCTCAAAGCTGCACAAATTCACAACCACCAATGCGCACCCGCCCACGACACCACCCCCTTCCGCACCCGTCCTCCCGCCCCTCCCACGCTTCCCGCCCCGCAGCCCGCAACCCGCTGTCGCAACCCTCCCAACATCGCAACTAACGACCCCGAGCCACCGGAACACGGCCGTCTTGCAATTTCACAGTCCGGTGCAGACTACCAGCCGAACCACGCGAAACCATACCCCAGGCACCGAACCAAACAACCAGCGCACGGCACATCCACACCTCCATCCCGCAACCCAAACTCAGGCCCCGAGGCGCATCTCTTCCCCAGAGAGGAACAACACCGCAACACCACCCCACAAGACCAACACCCACACCGCAAAGCAACACCACCCCACGAGAACAGTAACAATACCGGCTCGCAAAAATGTCCTTCGACCCCGTCCTACCGCCCTACAACTCCTCCGACCCCTCAGCACGCTTCCTCTCCTCCTCCTGCCTCGACTTCCTCCTCATCGAGCTTGTCCCCCTATCCTACCGCGTCACACACCAGCTGGAGATTGTTGCGCGGGAGGAGGAGGCGGCGGTCGCTAATGGCGTTGATGGGACGAATGGGGAGGGGGGGGTGAATGGCAGTGGGG
>OUNM011112631.1_pt1 | contig 15096 bp, 13 predicted proteins | sample 1769961 | NCBI WGS metagenome assembly OUNM01 (sample SAMEA3914820, study PRJEB12502) | metagenome | biome: forest; material: soil | place: USA | collected 2012-03-12 | depth 0.3 m | reverse complement strand
CGTGCTCGAGGGCAAGGGCGGCGCACGCGTCGCGCTCTCCGCGAAGTACCAGGGACGCGCGATGACGAGCGCCGTCGATCCATCCGGCACGAGCTTCGGCTGGATCAACCGCGACTTCATCGCCGCCGGAAAGACCGGCACGCAGTTCGACAACTACGGCGGCGAAGATCGCTTCTGGCTCGGCCCCGAAGGCGGCCAGTTCGGCCTCTACTTCGCGCCCGGAAAGCCCTTCACCTTCGACACCTGGCAGGTGCCTGCCGCGCTCCAAGAGGGCGCATGGGACATGCCGGAGGCAACACCGGCGCGCGCCGTGTTCAAGAAGACGATGACCCTCACGAACTGGTCCGGCACGACCTTCGTCATCGAGGTCGAGCGCACCATTCGTCTCGTCGACAGCCCCGCGACCGACGGCGTGCACGCCGTCGCCTACGAGAGCGTCAACAAGATCACGAACAAGGGCAAGGACGCCTGGAAGCGCGACACCGGCATGCCCTCGATCTGGATCCTCGCGATGTTCGCGCCCTCTCCGGACGCGCACGTCATCGTTCCATTCGACAACGCACCCGCGCTGAAGGGCACGCCCGTCGTCAACGACGCCTACTTCGGCAAGGTCGCCAGCGATCGCCTCACCGTGCACGAGGACAAGGGCTTCATGGTCTTCACCGCCGACGGCAAGGAGCGCGGCAAGATCGGCCTCTCACCCGCGCGCGCCAAGCCCATGCTCGGCAGCTACAGCGCGCGCGCGAAGCTCCTCACCGTCGTGCAATACGACAAGGCGAAGACGAGCTCCGCGCCGTACGTCAACAGCATGTGGGAGAAGCAGAGCGCGCCGTACGCCGGCGACGTCGTCAACAGCTACAACGACGGGTCGCCCGGTCCCGGCAAGCCGCCGCTCGGCGGCTTCTACGAGATCGAGACGAGCTCACCCGCCGCGGAGCTCGCGCCCGGGCAGTCGCTCGTCCACACGCATCGCACGTTCCACATGGTCGGCGATGCCGCGGCGCTCGAGCCGCTCGCGAAGAAGATGCTCGGCGTCTCGCTCGCCGACGTCACGCACTGATCACGCGCGGGCGGTGGCGGCCGGCTTCGCCGGCTTCGCCGGAGCCTTCGCCGGCTTCGCGTGCGGCTTGCTCTTGCCCGTCTTCGCCTTCGCCTTCGGATGCGGCTGCGCCTTCGCCTTCGCGTTGGCGTTCGCGGTCGCGTGCGGCTTCGCATGCGGCTTCGCCGCCGGCGTGGCGGGCGCCGCCTGCGGCTGCGGCGCCGGCTTCGACTGCTCCGCGAGCACCTGTGCGGTCGCTCCGCCCTGCTTCGCGCCGTCGGCGCGAGCCTCGCCCGCAAACGTCGTGAGCACGGCGATCATGGCGACGACGCCCGCCGCGAGCGAGAGCGCGGTCGTCATCGGTCGCGCGAGGTGTCGGGCTTGGCGTCTCGTCATCGGAGTGCTCCGCGTCACGTATGAGCAACGGTGATGCCGTCGTGGAAAAAACCGCTATGTGCGCGGCTTGAAAGGGTCGCGGGCTGCGATCTGCATCGACATGCAGAGGGCAGCCCGCATCGATCGCGGACTCGAGTCCGCTGTGTGCTGCGCTCGCTCAGCTCGCGGTGCCCGGCTGCTGCGGGCGCTCGCCCGGCAGGCCGCGCGCATCGCGATCGAGCGACTCGGCGGTGCGCATGTGGAACGCGCGCGCCTCGTCGGCCAGCAGCCAGATCCCGCCCTCGTTCATCGTGACGGAGATGACCTCGTGGTGCTCGTTCTCGAGCATGACGCGCAGCGGCGGCTCGTCGCTCCACGGCCACGCGGTCACGGTCCACTTCTCCTTCGACGCCTCGAGCTCGGCCGCGGCGGACGTGTCGCGGAAACGACGAAGGCCCTCGCGACCCTCGCTCTTCATGCGCTTCTCGTCAGGCCATACGATCATGATGCTCCTCCAGAGTCGATCTGCGGGTGCACCATCGCACGAGGCGGGGCCGTCGCGGAAGCGCAGAGTCACGCAGACCGCAGAAGCCGCTCGCTCTCGTCTCGCCGTCGCGCCGCGACCGCCCGGCCCATCGCAGCCTCGTCCACGAGCCGGACTATCGCGCGGAAGGTCCGGTCCCACGACGTCCGTGCCAGCATGCCATCGGCCGCGATCGTCCGGAGCGCGCTCGCCACCGGGTCGTGCGCCCGGCGCAACGCCTCCTCGACGGCAGAGACGAGCTCGTGCGCTCCGGCAATCTCGACGAGGCCGCGCCCCGCGTATGGCGTGACCTCGTCGAGCGGCGTGCTCACGATCGGCTTTCCGGCCGCGAGACACGGAAGGAGGCCGGACGGCTCGGTCCGCCGCGTGGCGACGTCGGTCCGGTACGGCAACACCGCGACGTCCCACGACGTCACGTGAGCGGCGATCTCGGCCTCGTCGAGCGTGTCGAGCCAGTGGACGTTGGGTCGATCCGGCAGGTCCCAGGTCGTCATGCGAACGAGCCCGCCGGCAAGCACGATCTGCACGTCGGGCCGCGCCGCGGCGAGCTCGTCGATGAGCGCGAGATCGACACGATCGTCGATGGGCCCGAGAAACCCGACGCGCGGCCCAGGAACGGGGAGCAGCCTCGCGAGCTCACGACGCGACCGCGGCGGCCCGCCTGCGAAGCGCTCGGCGTCGACGCTGCTCGGCAGTGGAAACGTCGACACGTTGCGCGCGCGCTTCGCCTCGAAGAGCGACGTACCGGCGGTGAGCACCAGATCGGCGCGCACGAGGAGCTCCGACTCGCTGCTGCGCTCCTCTGCCGTCGCGTCGCGACGTGCCGCGTGATCGGCGACGCAGTCGTAGACGAGCAGCGAAGGGCGAAGGTCGCGCGCGGCGGGCAGCGAGGACGGCGCGTAGACCCACAGCACGGGCCGCTCGGCACGACCCGCGAGCGAGGCGACGCAGCGACGATGCGCCACTTCGATCTCGTCACGCGGCGTATCCGACGGGACCACGAGCGACACGACGTGGACGTTCTGCTCGACCGTCCTCATGACGGTGCGCAGCTCGGCCCCGTCGACGATCGGCTCCTCGACGAAGAAGACCCGGCGATCGCGTGCGAACCGGCGCATCACCTGATGCGGCCTCTCCAGGCAGAACGCCCACGGGAGATGCGAGAGACAGACGATGTCCGGCGGAGCCATGCGCGGGGCGTCGCTCAGCATCGCGCGTGCCGAACGTCCGAATGCGCGTGCTTCCGAAGAAGCGTCGATTCCTGCGGGAAATCCGGCGCCGCGGTGCCGGCACGTGCGCCACAGCTGTGGCGCAGTGGGGAGAACGTCACGCGCATGCTCGCGGCGCTCCCGCGCGCGCCGGCGGAACGTGCGTTGCAACGATACGCGTGCGAATGCACTACCTGGCGCTCGCTACCGACTACGACGGCACTCTCGCGGAGGAGGGCAAGGTCCGCCCCGAGGTCCTCGCCTCGCTCGTTCGCTTGAAGGAGAGCGGTCGCAAGCTCGTGCTCGTGACCGGCCGCGAGCTCGACGAGCTCATGATGACGTTTCCTGCGCTCGACGTCTTCGATCGCGTGGTCGCAGAGAACGGCGCGCTGCTCTATGCGCCTTCGCCGCCGCGGGAGCGTGCGCTCGCGAAGCCGCCGCCGCCGGAGTTCGCGGTATCGCTACGTGTTCGCGGCGTGACGCCGCTGTCGTGCGGGCGCGTCATCGTGGCGACGTGGCAGCCGCACGAACAGACGGTCCTCAAGGTGATCCGCGAGCAAGGGCTCGAGCTGGAGGTCATCTTCAACAAGGGCGCGGTCATGGTGCTGCCCTCCGGCGTGAACAAGGCAACGGGCCTCATGGCGGCGCTCGACGAGCTCGGGATCGATCGCTCGCGCGTCGTCGGTGCGGGCGACGCCGAGAACGATCACTCGCTGCTCGGCGCATGCGGGCTCGGCGTGGCGGTCGCGAACGCAGTGCCTGCCATCAAGCGACGCGCCGATCTCGTGACGATGGGAGCGCGTGGCGCGGGGATCATCGAGCTCTGCGATCTGATGATCGCGACCGACCTCGATGACGTCGAGCGGAAGTCGGCGACGCTCGATCCCGTCAACACGCGCTGACGCGCAAGAAACGGACGAGCCGCCAGGAACGGGAAGAGTCCCGACGGCTCGTCACGTCGTCATGTCGCGCGCGCTCGAGTCACGCGCTACTTCGCGCTCACTTCTTCGTGCCGGTGCCGGTCGTGCCGGTGCCGGTCGTGCCGGTGCCCTTCTTCTTCGTGTTCGTCGTGCCGGTGCCCGTCGCGCCGGTCGTCGAGCCGCCGCCCGTGGTGCCGGTGCTGCCAGTGCCGGCCGACGACGAGCTCGACGTGCCGCCCGCGCCGCCGGCGCCCGCCGCGCCGCTCTGACCGGTGCTGCCGCCGGAGCCGCCCATGGAGCCGGTGCTACCCGTTCCGGTCGTACCCATGCCGCCGGAGTTGGAGCCGCCCATCGTCGAGCCGCTGGGATTCGTGCCGGAGCCGGTCTGATCCGTGTTCGCGCCCGATCCCATCCCCGAGCCCATGCCGGAGCCGGTCGTGCCCGTGCCCGTGCCCGTTCCGGGCGCGCTGGTCGTCGTGTTCGTGTCCGTCGGAGTGCCGGACGGAGTGTTGTCGGGCGACTTCGCAGGCTCGTTGCTGCCACCGCACGCGGTGACGCTGCCGATGGCGAGCGCGGTGAGGAGGGCGTACGAGAATTTCATGAGAGCTCCGGAGTTCAGTTGGCGACGCGCTCCAAGCTTGTCGGAACGGCCGCAGTTTTCGTGGTTTGCCGCCGCATGCGCGTTGCGCGCGACGGCGGGTCGGTTTTACGGTCGCGCCGCCTCTGCACTCGACGTGCCCGTGAGCTCGCGCGACCTGCGCTTCGATCGATGCACCGTGAATTCCGGTCGATCTCTGCGTTGCGCGAAGACGCTGTCGTGCGGCCTCGCGTCGCGACGTGAGGCGTCATCGCACGGGGCGTGGCGTTTCGACTCGACGATCCGCGATCGCCGACCGCGCGCGGCGATCGTGCGCGATCGACGGCGATCGATGTTGGTGGGCCCAGCGGGACTTGAACCCGCGACCTACGGATTAAAAGTCCGCAGCTCTACCGACTGAGCTATAGGCCCGAGAAATCAGACGCGCAGTCGATTACCCGGGCTGGGCGAGGGCGTCCACTCTCGTCTGCATCGGCGTCGTGAATCGCAACACCCCCGCGGATCTGCCCGCGAATCGATGCATGCAATCTGCACGCGCTCCGCATCTTGCGAGCGCGACGTTGCGAGATTGCCTTTGCTGCGGGTCTCCGCGATAGCTCGACAGCCTCGTCTCGTGGCCCCTCGCTTGCGTAGGCCGCACCCTCATGGGGGCTGCCTGGCTCGACGCGCTTCCGGTCGGCTTCTCGCGCCTGCTGCTGCCCTGGCGGAAGGCGACGATCGACGTGCTCACGGTACGGCAGGTCCGCGTGCTCGCGCTCGGGCTGCTCGTCGCGATCGGGATCTGTGACTACTTCGCCGGCATGGAGGTGGCGTTCACGCTGCTGCTCTATCTGCTGCCCGTATCGCTCGTGACGTGGCGCGCGGGAGTCTCGACCGGGCTCGGGTTCGCGGCTCTCGCGACCGCAACGACGGCGCTCACCGCGCTCGGGTTCGCGGACCGGACGCGACCGTGGTTCGTCGCGTCGGACGCCGTCGGCACGTTCGGGGTGCTCGCCGTGGTCGTCATCGTCCTCGAGAAGCTGCGCGCGTACGTCGAAGGCGAGCAGCGCCAGCGCCGCCTCGCCGTCGATCAGCTGAGGCACGCCGAGCGCTTGAACGTCATCGGTAGGCTCGCCGCCGGGATGGCGCACGAGCTCGGTACGCCGCTCAACGTAATCGCCGGCAGCACCGAGCTGCTCCAGACGCGACGACTCACCCCCGAGCGGCGCGCCGCGCTGATGGAGGCGATCCACACGCAGACGAAGCGCATGACCCGGACGATCCGGCAGCTGCTCGACTTCGGACGCGCCGGAGGTACGTCGAAGGCGCCCGTCGAGCTGAACGAGCTCGTCTCGGTGACGAGGGACCTGCTCGCCCCCGTCGCGACGGAGCGCGGCTGCACGCTCCGCTTCGAGCCCGCGAAGAGCCCGATCGCGTTGCTCGCGAACGCGTCCGAGATCGAGCAGGTGCTCACGAACCTGGTCCTCAACGGGATGCAGGCGATGCCGAACGGTGGCGAGCTCCGCGTGCGCACCGCGATCACGTCGCGCCCCGGCCAGAGCGGCGAGCTCTCGTACTACGCGTGCGTCATCGTCGAGGACGAGGGGACCGGGATCCGGCCCGAGGATCTCCCGCACATCTTCGATCCGTTCTTCACGACCAAGGACGTGGGCGAGGGCACCGGGCTCGGCCTCTCCATCACGTACGGCATCGTCCAGGACCACGGCGGATTCCTCGAGGTCACGAGCCGCCGCGGGGATCGCGGGGGAACGCGCTTCGACGTGCTCCTGCCGTTGCCCGGACCACCCGACCTCCAGGAGACGACGTGATGCAACCTCGGGTCCTCGTGGCGGATGATGACGACGCGATGCGCACGACGATCGCGTTCACGCTCGACGACGTGGGCGTCGAGACGATCGAAGCGCGCTCCGGAGTCGAAGTCATCCGAATGCTCGATGCGGTCACGGCAGGCGGCTTCGATCTGATCATCATGGACATCCGCATGCCGGGGCTGTCCGGGCTGGATACGGTCCGCACGCTGCGCGGGATGCACTGCTCGACGCCGGTGATCCTCATGACGGCGTTCGCGGCGCCGGAGACGGAGGACGCCGCCGAGCGACTACACGTGCCGCTGCTCTCGAAGCCGTTCACGCTCGCCGACTTGACGGCGCTCGCGCTCCGGACGCTCGCGCGGCCCTCTACTTGAGGCCTACTTGAAGCCGCTCAGGTGGACGACGTACCACTCGCCGCGCCACGAGATGAGCGACGTCACCTCGAGGCTCCGCTCCTTGCCGTCGAGCTCGTAGACGAGCCGCGTGCCGTACACGCGGTAGTAGCCGAGCTTGTTCGATTCCTCGTTGGGCTCTACCCAGCGCGCGCGATCTTGCGGGACGTCGGCGCGGACGAATTTCGCGCTCGAGGCTTGATCGCCGAGGCGCTTGTGGAGCGCATGCACGTCACGCTTGTAGGCGGCGACGAGACGACGTCGCCAGTCGGAGGCCGGGTTGGTGATCGCCTTCACCTGCTCGTACGCGGTCACCGGGAAGAAGAACGGCATCGCGACGTCGGGGTCGTCCTTGACGATGGCGCTCCAGAGCGCGGCGACGCGCGCATCGAACGCGGGGCCCGAGGCCTCGGGCTTGTCCTTGGTCTGCGGGAGGGTGCCGGGATCGGGGCCGGCGTCGGCAGCTGCACTGGCGGTCGCGCTCGTTCCGGCGTCCGTGCTCGGCGCGTTCGGCGCGCTCGGTGCGGTCGCGGCTGCGCCGGGGGCAGCATCGGCGATGTCGCCGGGCGGAGGAGGCAACGGCGAGACCGCGGCGTCGATGCCCACCGCCGAAGGCGGCTCGCCCTGATGGCAAGCAAAGAGCACGGGGACCCATACGAGGGCCGGAAGACGACGAAGAAGCATCGGCCGGGGACGATACCGCAGCCCGAGGGCCTCCGGCTCGTCCCGTGAGCCCTGTAAGGCGACGCAGCGAAGGGCCGTTGACGGTATCGGTGACCGTCGATAGTTGTAGTCGTCACTCGTCACTGCCGTAGCTTGGAGGAACGCATGAAGATCTCGACCGTGTTCGTGGGAATGGGCGCCGTCGCAGCCCTCGTCGTCGCGTGTGGCAGCAAGGATCAAACGCCGCCCCCGAACCAGGCGGGCTATCCGCAGCAGGGCGCGTATCCGCAGCAGGGCGCATACCCGCAGCAGCCGGGCGCGTACCCGCAGCAGCCGGGCGCGTATCCGCAGCAGCCGGGCGCATACCCGCAGCAGCCGGGCGCGTATCCGCAGCAGCCGGGCGTCGCGCCCGCGCCCGCAGGCGGCGCGATGGCGGTGCCGGGTCCCACGGCGCTCCCGTGCCAGAACGACGCCTCGTGCATGACCCACCGCTGCAACACGCAGTACGGCAAGTGCGCGTTCCCCTGCCAGAGCGATGCAGACTGCATCCAGGGCTCGACGTGCTTCGTCGGCGGTGGCGCCCTCGCGGCGTGCATCCCGAAGCCGCCCGGCACCTGATCGATCCAAACCATGAGCATGCTCACGAGTTAGCGTCCGTCGGACTCTAACTCGTGAGCATGTTCATCGATCGCGCAGCGCGGCTGCGAGGTCGCGGGGGATCGTTTGTTTCGTCGTCAGCAGGTCCGCCCACGGATCGGCGCGACGCTTCGCGAGCAGCGCCGGCGCGGTCAGGATCGTGAAGGCCTGCGGGTCGATGCTCGGGAGCTCCTTCCACGTCACCGGCATGGCAACCGGGGCGCCCGTGCGCGCACGGGGCGAATAGGGGAGAATCGCCGTGGCGCCGCGACCGTTGCGGAAGTGATCGACGAAGATCTTTCCCGTGCGCGCGGCCTTCGTCATCGTTGCGACGTATTTCTTGGGCTCCCGCTTCACCATGCCCTCGGCTACGGCAGTCGCGAACGCGCTCACCACCGACCAGTCGTCCTTCGGCGTGAGCGGAACCACGACGTGCAGGCCCTTGCCGCCGGTGGTCTTCACGAAGGTGACGAGCCCCATCTTCGCGAGCTCGTCGCGGAGATCGATCGCCGCGGCGACGAGGCGCTCGAAGGGGAGACCGACGTCCGGATCGAGATCGAAGACGATCCAATCCGGTTTGTCGTAGCTCGGCATGCGTGAGCCCCACCCGTGGAGCTCGACGGTGTTGAACTGCACGAGCGAGACGACCTCGTCCGCCTTCGTCACGTAGAGGACCTCTTCGCCGTCGACCTCTCCGCGCCCGATGTTCGTGACGAGGCCGCGTCCGGAGTGCTTCTGCACGAAGCAGGAAGCGCGCTTCGGACGCTTGCCCTGCGAGCCGAAGCCACCGGCGTCCCACGCGTCGGTGCAGCGCACGAGCATGAGCGGTCGCTTCTTCGCGTAGGGAAGGACGAGCGGCGCCATGACGCCGGCGTAGCGCGCGAGGTCGCCCTTCGTGATCCCGGTCTCCTTGTCGACGACGCGCTCCGGATGCGAGATGACGAGCTTGCCGATTTTGAGCTCGCCGCTCTCGTCGTGCGCCGCCGCTTTTCGCTTCGCGGTCTTCGCTGGCTTCGTTGTCTTCGCGGCCTTTGCCTCCACGGGCTCCACCGGCTTCGCCACCTCGCGCACGACCTGCTCCGGCTTCTTGTCGTCGCGCAGCCCCTCGAACGACGGATGCCGCAACGAGCCGTCGCGCGTCCACTCCGTGAAGCGCACCTCGCAGACGAGCTCGGGCTTCACCCACCGCGCGTCGCGCATGCGGGGCGCGCCGACGACCGGCGGCTCCTTCACGGTGAGCTTCGCGAGGCGCTTCGTCAGATCGTCGAGCGACGCCTGCGAGAACCCAGTCCCGACCTTTCCGGCGTAGCGGTACGCGCTTCCTTCACGAACGGCGAGGAGCAGCGCGCCGATGCCGGTGCGCTTTCCCTTCGGCGCCGTCGATCCGACGATGACCATCTCCTGCCGCTTCTGGCACTTCACCTTCACCCAGTCGGGTCCACGGCCGGCGCGATACGGCTTGTCCGCGCGCTTCGCGATGATGCCTTCGAGCCCGAGCTTGCAGGCCTGCTCGAACATCTCGACGCCGTTTCCGCGCACGTGATCGCCGAGCTTGAGCGGAGGCCCCTCACCGGCGAGGATCGTGCGCAGCTTGTCCTTCCGGACCTCGAGCGGCTCGGTCGTCAGATCGACGCCGTCGTAGTGCAGGAGGTCGAAGACGAAGTACACGAGGCGACTCGCGTCGGCGGCTCCGCTCAGTGCATTCTGCAACTTCTGGAAGTCGGTGCGTCCGTCGTCCATCACGTAGGCGATCTCGCCGTCGAACACCGCCGTCTTCGCGCGCACGTGCGAGAGCGCCTCGGCGATGGTCGGGAAGTGATCCGTCCAGTCCTTCCCATTGCGTGACGCGATCCGGACCTCGCCCTCGTCGAGCGTCGTGATGGCGCGATAGCCGTCGTACTTCAGCTCGTAGACCCAGTCCCCGTGCGTCGGCACATCGTCGACGAGCGTGGCGAGCTGCGGCGCGATCTTCCCGAAGGCCGGCAACGGCACCGCCTTCGCCTTCGCCGGCACCCCCGCCTTCACGTCCTCGATGGTCCTCCCGCTGAGCACGCTTTCCGGCATCCGCTTCACGATCTCCGCCTCCGCGCCCTCCCTCACATGCTCGTCGCCTCGCTTGATGAGGAGCCAGTTCTTCTTGCCGCGATCGCTCTCCTTCTCGGCGAGCCGCACGAACATGTACTTGCCGTGCAGCTTCTCGCCGTGAACGACGAGCTCGAGGCGCCCCTTCTTCATGCCCTCGTGCGGATCGCCGATCGGCTCCCACGTGCCGCGATCCCACACGATGACCGGCCCGCCGCCGTACTCGCCGTGCGGGATGGTCCCCTCGAAATCGCGATAGTCGACCGGATGATCCTCGGTCTGTACGGCGAGGCGGCGATCCTTCGGCGAGAGGCTCGGCCCCTTGGGCACCGCCCACGAGAGCAGCACGCCGTCGAGCTCGAGCCGGAAGTCGTAGTGAAGCGCCGTCGCGGCGTGCTTCTGGATCACGTACGAGTGCCCGCTCTCGGTCGGATGCACCTGTCCGGACGGCTCGTCGGTGAGGCCGAAGTCGCGCATCGAGTTGTAGCGCTCGAGGCTCCGCGCCGCGGCGGTGCGGCTGGTGTCTTTGTCGCTTCGCTTCATGCGGTCCTCCGTTTGGCGGGATCGAATCGCCATCGATCCCAGTTCGAGAGCGGCTGCTCGACGCCGCGCAGCGCCTCTGCTGCACGCCGCGCCTTGCGCGGGAAGGCTACCAGACCTCCATGTCCGAGCCGCGCGGCGAGGTTCATCGCATCGAACGGCGCGCGGACCTTCACGTCGTTGTCGAAGTACACGAACACGTCGCGACCCTTGCGCGCGCGCGGCGGCTGCTCGGGAGCGGCGAGCCTCGCATCGGCCGGCTGCCCTCCGTCGCGCCAGGCTTCGATACGTGCTGCCCACCGATCGAGCGCAGGGCGATCGTAGCCGCTGACATAGAGCTTCTTGTCGCCGTGAAGGCGCGCATAGACGAAGTCCGAGGTCACGTCCTCGAGGTGTGGATACTTCCCCGCGGTGTCCGCCACCACGAGCGCGATGTCGTGCTTGCGCAGCACCTTGATGAACGCCGGATCGTCGTACGTCTCGTGCCGCACCTCGACGGCGTAGCGGATCCTGCGATCGCCCTGGATCTCGAGATACGCGCCGTACTTGATCCGATGATCGTGCTTGCTCGCGACCTCCGCGGCCGCCGCCGTCGTGCGCGGCAAGATCCCGAAGAAGTCCTCGAGACGCTGCTTGTCGAACGGCAACTGCGGCGGGAGCTGCCAGAGGATAGGTCCGAGCTTGTCCTCGAGCGCGAGCGGTCCCGACGCGAAGAAGTTCGCGAGCGGCTGCGCGCAGTCACGCAGCTTCTTGTTGTGAGAGATGAAGCGGCCGCCCTTCACGGCGAAGAGGAAGTCGTCCGGCACCTCGTGGTACCAGCACGAGTAGCTCGACGGCCTCTGCAGCGAATAGAACGAGCCGTTGATCTCCACGGTCCGCATCACGCGGCTCGCGAAGTGGAGCTCGCTCTTCTGCGCGAGGCCCTTCGGATAGAAGACGCCGCGCCACGGCTCGTAGCGCCATCCGGAGATGCCGATGCGCACGTCCGGACGCGTCTTCATGCGGCGCGGGAGTGCGGTGGTTCTTCCTCGCGTTCGTGGTGCGCCGGCTTCGTCTCCTCGGCGATCGCCGCCGGGCGCTTGCCCGACAGACGTTCGCGGAGGAGCATCAGCACGGCGGCCTCCTCGGACGAGAGCGAAGGGAGGTTCTCGCGTAGCTCTTGCTCGGCGCGCTGCTGCAGCGTCTCGACGAGGTGCCCGTCGAGGTACGCGTCGAAGATCTGCGGGTGCACGTAGCACTTGCGGCACACGCTCGGGGTATTGCCGAGGCGGCTCGAGACGCTCTTCACGGCCTCGACGATGTTCTTCTTCGCGGCCGCCTTGGTGTCGAACGAAGCGAGCGCCTTGAGCGCTTGCGCGGCGAGCACGGTGCCGGCCCAGGTGCGGAAGTCCTTCGCCGTGAATTCGGCGCCGGTGATGGAGCGCAGGTACTCGTTGACGTCGCTCGACTCGACCGAGCGGCGCTGGCCTTCGTCGTCGACGTACTGGAAGAGCACCTCGCCGGGGAGATCGTTGCAGCGCGAGACGACGCGCGCGAGGCGTCGGTCCTGCACCTTCACCGCGTGATCCTTTCCGCTCTTGCCGCGGAAGTGGAACTTGATCGTCGAGCCCTCGATGTCGACGTGACGCGTCCGCATCGTGGTCAGCCCGAACGAGCCGTTCTCGCGCGCGTACTCCTCGTTGCCGACGCGGATGAGCGTGATCTCGAGGAGACGCACGACGGTCGCCAGAACCTTCTCGCGCGGGAGACCGGGCTTGCCGAGATCTTCGTCGACCCTCGCGCGGATGGCGGGGAGAGCGTCCGCGAACTGCAGCATGCGCTCGTACTTGGTCTCCTCGCGGACCTCCCGGAAGCGCCAGTGATACCGGTACTGCTTCCGGCCGCGCGCATCGCGCCCCGTCGCCTGGATGTGGCCGTCGACGTCTGGACAGATCCAGACGTCCGTCCACGCCGGCGGGATGACGAGGCTCTTCACGCGCCCGAGCACGTCGCGATCGCGGATCGGCTTTCCTTCCGGCGACACCAGCTTGAAGCCCTTGCCGGATTTCACGCGGCGAATGCCGGGGCTCGAATCGTCGACGTAACGGCAGTGCGCGGCCTTCGCGCTCTCGACCGGATCCTTGGGCAACGGCTTCTTGCGGAGCGGGCGGACGAGACCGACCGCCTTCGCGATGCGCAGCGTCGTGCGGTTGATTGTGGTTTCACGTCGTGCGCGTCGTGCGGCCTTCTGCTCGGCGGCTCGCTCCGCGGCACGCGCGGAGATGGACGTCGCACGTGAAGTGCCGCCACGGGGCGACTGCCGGACGCGCCCGCGTGCGCGTTTGCCGCGAGGGGCCCGTGTCGAGGCAGGGCCCTGGATGCGGCTGGAGACGGGCGCGTCCGGATCCGACATCACGCGGCCTCGTGCTTCTTCTGCGTGCGTCGTGTCGTCTTCTTGGGGCCGGGCTTCTTGCCCGCGTGAGACGCGTGGTTGGCATGCGAGTCGTTCGCATGGTGGGTGCCCTTGTTCGCCACGCTCTTCTTGAGGAGGTCGAGCAGGTCGACGACGTCGTTCGCGACCTCGCCGCGCTCCTTCGGCATCTTCGGCTTGAACGTGCCGGTCTTCGCCTTCTCCTCGATCATCTTCATGACGTCGCCGTAGAAGTGGTCGCGGTACTTGGCCGGCTCCCAGTCGGTCATCATTCCTTCGATGAGCTGCTCGGCCATCGCGATCTCGCGGTCGCCGATCGACGCGTCCTTCCCGGGGAGGGGCATGTCCTTCGCGCGTCGAAGCTCGTGACCGAAGCGCAGCACCTCCAGCATGATCGCGTCGCCGACGGGCATGAGCGCGCAGAGATGCTCGCGCGTCCGCAGCACGAACGTCGCGACGGCGATGGCGTTCTTCTTCTTGAGCGCCTCGCGGAGGAGCACGTACGCCTTCTGCGCGCGCTTCTGCGGCACGACGTAGTACGGCGTCTCGAAGAACGCGGGGTCGATCTGATCGGCGGGGACGAAGTCCTGGATGTCGAGCGTCTGCGTCGCCTTGACGTTCGCCTTCTTCAGATCCTCCGGCTCGAGGACGACGAAGTTGTCGGGCTCGTACTCGAAGCCCTTCACGATGTCCTTCCACTCGACCGGCTTGCCGGTCGACGAGTTCACGCGCTCGTAGCGGATCGGCGACAGGTCGTGTTTGTCGAGCTGCCGGAAGTGGATCTCCTCGGCGCGACGCTCGGCCGTGTAGAGCATGACCGGGATCTGGAGCAGACCGAAGCTGATCGAGCCCGACCAGATTCCGCGGCCCGGCGCGCGCGTCTCGTCTTCGTCGGTCTCCGTCTTCTTCTCGGTGCGATGAGCGTGAGCGTGTCCGTTTGCCCTGCGTGCCATGCCTGGGCATCAAGCAGACGCCGTTCCATGCCCGCGCAGCCCTCGAAAAAAGCGGCGGCGCGAGCGTGGAGAGCCCTCCGCGGCGTAGCGCGGTGACACAGACGGTCGCACGAACGTGCAAGCGCGAGCGGCGCGCAGCTCGTCAGTACGTCGTCGTGAAGAAGTCCATCTTCGCGTTGGGGGGCCAGCCGAGCCCGCGGACGTGGCGGTCGACGCACGAGGCGACCGAGGGGTTCGGCGGATTCGGATACACGCTGACGCCGACCGCGCGGCCGTTCTGGACGGCGACCTTGACGGTCACCTTCATGCTGTCGGGCGCGCCGCAGCCGCTGATGAACGACGCGTTGCGCATCGGTGCGCCGAGCTGTGCGTCCGTGAGATCGGGGCCGCCCTTCGGACCACCGACGCTGATCTCCTGGTTGTTCGCGTTGAGCGCCGCCTCGTAGCTGCCGCCGCCGTGGTAGCCGCCACCGCCGCCGCCTACGCCGCCTTTGCCGCCGCCCGCCGCTGCCTTCTTGCCGCCCTTGAGCGAGCCGCCGCCCGAGAGGTCGACGGCGTTCGGATCGTCGGACAGGTCGTCGCTGCCTCTGCGCTCGCCGACCTTCTTCATGACGAAGAGGCCGCCGCCGACGACGAGAGCGACGGCGAGGACGCCGCCGATGATGAACTTCGCCGCGCCGGCCTTCTTCTCGAGGCTCTCGACCTTGGCGACCTCTTTCTTCTCCTGCGCGATGTTGCGGTGCATGCCCGCGTGCTGCGCGAACGGAGCGAACTCGTCCCACTCGTTGATCTTCTGCGCGACGCCGGTGAGCTCGTCGCGGAGGATGTCCTCGCCGACGAACTGGTTCGACGCGATCTGCTGGAGCAGCTCGACGGCGCTGAACGGACCGTGGTCCATGCGCTCCTTGTTGACGACGTAGCGAGG
>OUNM010298251.1_pt1 | contig 15096 bp, 14 predicted proteins | sample 1769961 | NCBI WGS metagenome assembly OUNM01 (sample SAMEA3914820, study PRJEB12502) | metagenome | biome: forest; material: soil | place: USA | collected 2012-03-12 | depth 0.3 m | reverse complement strand
TTCGAAAAGCCCAGGCGCAGATAGGCGTGGTCGTTCCACAGATAGTGGAGATAGGTCTTGAACCGGCCCCAGGGCGTGGTGAGGTCGAACTTGGCCAAGAGGGCGCTATCCTTCGAAAATTCGCGCCCTAAGTAGGGGTATCGGCCCCGAAAGGCAAAACGCCGCGACGATCCGCCCTCATGCTGTCGCTTTTCCGGACGAGTGCGTCCCCCACGTCCTTGACAGCTCCGCCCTGAAATCCGACCCCTCCCCAATGACCGCACAGGACAATCAGCCCACGAACCGCGCCCTGATGGGCCGGGTTTGGCGCGAGTTCCTGGCCCCGCGCTGGAAGGGGCTGGCCGTCTCGATGGTCAGCGCCGCGATCGTGGCGGCGCTCAGCGTGCGGCTGGCCACCATCGTCAAGTCGGCCATCGACCAGCTGATCACCCACCCCAAGCCTGGCGCGGTCTGGATCATCCCGCTGACCATCGCGGCCCTGGCCCTGGGGCGCGGCCTCTTCCAGGTGATCCAGTCCAGCTTGATCAACCGCATCGGCAACGGCGTGGTCGGCGACATGCAGGTCAAGCTGTTCGGCCGCCTGGTGCGCTCGGATCTGGCCCGCCTGCGCGGCGCCCACTCCGGCTCCTACGTCTCGTCGGTGCTCTACGACGCCGGCCTGATCCGAGAAGCGGCGACCACCGGCGTCGTCAACTATGTCCGCGAATTCCTGACCGTGGTCGGCGCGCTGCTGGCCATGTTCGGCCTGGATCCGCTGCTGGCCCTGGGCATCCTGGTCATCGCGCCGATGGCCGGCCTGATCATGCGCAACTTCTCGAAGAGGACGACCAAGGCCGCCAAGGGGGCCATGGGCGAGACCTCGAACCTCTCGACCGCGATCATGGAGAGCCTGGACGGGGTCAAGATCGTCAAGATGGAGAACCGCGAGGCCTATGAGGAGGCGCGCGTCGCCGCCGTGGTCGAGCGTCGCCAGCAACACCTGATCAAGGGCAGCAACGCCCGCGCCATGGCCGCGCCCGCGACCGAGACCTTTACGACCCTCTTGGTCGCCCTGGTCTTCGTCTATGCCGGCTGGCGCGCCACGACCGGCGCCCTGACGATCGGCCCTGTCACCCTGGCCCCGATCACCGCCGGCACGTTCTTCGCCTTCCTGACGGCGCTGCTGATGGCCGCCCAGTCGCTGCGCCAGGTGGCCAACCTGCAGACGGTGTTCAGCGAAGGCTTCACGGCCGCCCGCCGCCTGTTCGCCGCCCTGGACGTCGCGCCGACCATCGTCGATCCCGTCGACGCCAAAGTCCTGCCCACTGGCGAGAGCACGATTGCGCTGGACCATGTCAGCTTCGCCTATGGTGAGAGCGCGCCAGCCCTGTCGGACGTCTCGCTGACGGCGGCCAAGGGCGAGACCGTCGCCCTGGTCGGCCCGTCAGGCGGCGGCAAGAGCTCGATCCTGAACCTGATCCCGCGCTTCTACGACGTGAACGGCGGCGCGGTGACCATCGACGGACACGACGTCCGCGCCGTGACCCTGGCGTCCTTGCGCGACCGTATCGCTCTGGTCACCCAGGAGCCCTTCCTGTTCGACGACAGCATCCGCGCCAACATCGCCTATGCCCGCCCCGGGGCCAGCCAGCTGGAGATCGAGGCCGCCGCGCGCCAGGCCGCCGCCCACGACTTCATCCTGGCTCTGCCCGAGGGCTATGACACCGCCGTCGGCGAGGCCGGGGCGCGCCTGTCCGGTGGTCAGCGCCAGCGCATCGCCATTGCCCGCGCCTTCCTGAAGGACGCGCCGATCCTGCTGCTGGACGAGGCCACCAGCGCGCTGGACACCGAGAGCGAAGCCCAGGTCCAGGCGGCGCTGGAGCGGCTGATGGCCGGCCGCACCACGATCCTGATCGCCCACCGCCTGTCGACCGTGAAGAACGCCGACCGCATCTACGTCATCGACAAGGGCCGCGTCGTCGAGACCGGGACCCACGCCGAGCTGGTCCGCGCCGGCGCGCTCTACGCCCGCCTCGCCAAGGCCCAGGACCTCGACCACCTTCCGGAAGGGACCACAGCTTGAGGCCCCTGCGTTCGCCGTTCGTGATCTGGCTGCTGTCCTCGATCTTCGCCGGCTATTCCAAGTTCGTGTTCCGCACCCTGCGCATGACCGAGGAAGGCCGCGAGCAGGCCGAGGCCGTGTGGGCGCAAGGGCGCGAGACGGGCGCCGGCGCGATCCTGTGCTTCTGGCACTCGCGCATCCCGATGTCGCCGCTGAGCTGGCCGCAGGATCCCGGCCGCCAGGACATGCGCGCCTTGATCTCGCGCTCCAACGACGGCGAGTTCATCGCCCGCACGGTCGAGAAGCTGGGCTTCCCGTCGATCCGCGGCTCCTCGGCCAAGAAGACCGACCTGGCCAAGAACAAGCACGGCGAGCAGGCCTTTCGCGACATGGTCAAGTGGGTCAAGGACGGCGGCGGGATCGCCATCACCCCCGACGGCCCACGCGGCCCGGCCGAGCACATGGAAAAGGGCACGCCGTCGCTGGCCCGCGTCACCGGCGCCCCGGTGATCTTCGTCGGCCTGGCCGCCAAGCCGTGCTTTCGCCTGAACTCATGGGACAACACCATGGTCCCCCTGCCCTTCGCCAAGGCCGCCATGGTCTGGGATGGGCCGACCGGCGCGGGACGGGGCGATGACCCCGACCAGCTGGTCGAAAGCTGGGCGGACCGCCTGTCCGCCGTCACCCGCCGGGCCGAAGCCCTTGTCGAACTGTAACGGGGTCGACGATTGATCCCGCCCGCCCTTGGTGGGATGAGAGAACCCATGCCGCACGATCACGCCGGACACACGCACGACCACGATCACGACGATCATGACCACAAAGGCCATGATCACGGCCACAAGCATGCGCACGGGCATGGTCATGGCCATCACCACCACGGTCATGGCCACGGTCACGGGCATCACCACCACGCGCCGAAGGACTTCGGCCGCGCGTTCGCGATCGGCACCGCGCTGAACCTGGGCTTCGTGATCGTCGAGGCCATCGCCGGCGTCGCCACTCACTCGCTGGCCCTGCTGGCCGACGCCGGCCACAATCTGTCGGACGTGCTGGGCCTGCTGATGGCCTGGGGCGCGACCGTGCTGGCCAAGCGCGCGCCCAGCGCGCGCCGCACCTATGGCCTGCGCAAGGGCACCATCCTGGCCTCGCTGGCCAACGCCGCCCTGCTGCTGATCGCGATCGGCGCCATCTCGTGGGAAGCCATCCGCCGCTTCGCCGCGCCCGAGCCGATCCAGACCGGCGAGGTGATGATCGTCGCCGCCATCGGCATCGTCATCAACACCGCCACCGCCCTGCTGTTCATGAAGGGCTCGGAGGACGACCTGAACGTCCGCGGCGCCTTCCTGCACATGGCCGCCGACGCCGCCGTCTCGGCGGGCGTGGTCGTGGCCGCCTTCGCCATGGCCTATACGGGCTGGCTGTGGCTGGACCCCGTGGTCAGCCTGGCCATCTCGGTGATCATCGTCCTGGGCACCTGGGGCCTGCTGCGCGACTCGCTGGACATGGCCCTGGACGCCGCCCCGCGCGGCATCGACACCGGCAAGGTGCGCGACTGGCTGGCGGGCCGGCCGGGCGTCACCGAGGTGCACGACCTGCACATCTGGGCGATGAGCACGACCGAGACGGCCATGACCGCCCACGTGGTCCGCGCTCTGGAGGCCGACCACGACCAGTTCCTGCACGACGCCTGCGCCCAGCTGGCCAGCCAGTTCAACATCGGCCACGTGACCATCCAGGTCGAGACCAGCCACGGCGCGCACGCCTGTCGCCTGGCCCCGGCGGATGTCGTGTGATCCGGCCCGCCGCCCTGAACCTCTACCGGGCCGCCACCGGCCTGATCGAACCGCTTGTCCCCACGCTGCTGGCCGGCCGCGCCCGCAAGGGCAAGGAAGATCCTGCGCGTCTCGCCGAACGCCTGGGCAAGGCCGAGGTCACGCGTCCCGATGGCCCCTTGGTCTGGCTGCACGGCGCCAGCGTCGGCGAAAGCCTGTCGGTCCTGCCGCTGGTCGAGCGGCTGCGGACCGAACGTCCTGAAGTCACGGTGCTGGTCACCTCCGGCACCACCACCTCGGCGACCCTGCTGGCCAAGCGCCTGCCGCCCGGCGCGATCCACCAGTACCTGCCGGTCGACACGCCTGGCGCGGCCAAGCGGTTCATCGCCCGTTGGAAGCCGTCGCTCGCCGTCTTCGTCGAGAGCGAGCTGTGGCCCAACCTGCTGCTGGAGGCCAAGGCCGCCGGGACGCGGCTGGCGCTGGTTTCCGCGAAGCTGTCGGACCGCAGTTTCGCCGGTTGGAAGAAGCGCCCCAACGCCGCGCGCCTGCTGCTGTCGGGTTTCGACTTGATCCTGGCTCAGGACGCACGCGCCCACGAACGCTTCGAGGCCCTGGGCGGCAAGGTCGCCGGCGAGGCCGACCTGAAGTTCGGCGCCGCGCCGCTGCCGGTCGACGAAGCCGCCCTGGCCGCCGAACGCGCGCGGTTCGAACGCCCGCCCCTGCTGATCGCCAGCACGCATCCGGGCGAGGACGAGATCGTGCTGGACGCCCTCGCCGCCCTGCCGGACCGTCCGCCCGTCGTGCTCGCGCCGCGCCATGTCGAGCGCGGCCCGGCCATCGTCGAACTGGCCAAGGCGCGCGGGCTCTCCGCCGCCCTGCGCAGCGAAACGCCGGACGCGACCACCGATATCCTGGTCGCCGACACCCTGGGCGAGATGGGCCTGTGGTTCCGCCTGGCCGCGACCTCGGTCATCGCCGGCAGCCTGGTCCCCGACATCGGCGGCCACAACCCGCTGGAGGCTGCGCGCCTGGACTGCCCGACGCTCAGCGGTCCGTTCGTCGAGAACTGGGCTTCGGCCTTCGCCGGGCTGGAAGCGGCCGGTGGGGTGGCCATGACGACGCCTGACGCCTTGCGCGGCGCGATCGCCGCCGATCTCGCCAGTCCGGAAGCGGCTCGAGCCCGCGCCGCCCGCGCCCGAGCCTTCGTCGACGCCCGTGATACCGAGGCTCGCGCCGGGCTCTCGCGCATCCTCGAGCTGGTCCCATGAAGCTCGGCACGCCCCGCTGGTGGTACACGCGCGACGGCGGGCCGGCCCCGCTGACCCGCGCCTTGCTGACGCCCCTCTCGTGGATCTGGGCCGACGCCACGCGCCGCCGCATCGCCCGCACGACCCCGGCCATCGTCGGCGCGCCGGTGATCTGCGTCGGCAACGTCACCATGGGCGGCGCCGGCAAGACCCCGATCGTCCGTGAGCTGTTGCTGACCCTGACCCGCCGGGGCGTCGAGGCGCACGGCCTGTCGCGCGGCTATGGCGGCAAGCTGAAGGGGCCGGTCCAGGTCGACACGTCCCGCCACACCGCCGCGGACGTCGGCGACGAGCCGCTGATGCTGGCCCAGGACTTTCCGATGTGGGTCTCGGTCGACCGTATCGCGGGCGCGCGCGCGGCGGCTCGTGCCGGGGCCCAGGCGATCGTCATGGACGACGGCCACCAGAACCCGGCCGTCCGCAAGGCCCTGTCGCTGGTCGTGGTCGACGGTGAGACGCGCGGCGGCGAGTGGCCGTTCGGCGATGGCCGCGTCTTCCCCGCCGGCCCGATGCGCGAGCCGCTGAAGGTGGGCCTGTCGCGCGCTGACGCGGTGATCGTGCTGCTCCCGGTCGACATGGCCCAGCCCGACTTCGACCTGCTGGTCGAGTTCGGCGACATGCCGGTGTTGGTCGCCCGCTTGGAGGCCGCCGCGCCCGTTCCGACCGGCCCACAGGTCGGTTTCGCCGGCATCGGCAAACCCTGGAAGGTCGAGAAGGCCCTCACCGCCGCTGGCTGCCAGCTGGTCGACTTCGCCCCATTCCCCGACCACGGCGAATATGACGAGGCGACGCTGAGGATGCTGGCCGAGCGGGCCAAGGTCTATGACGCCGGTTTGGTCACCACCGAGAAGGACTGGGTGCGCCTGCCGGCCAGGTGGCGCGAGAAGGTGACGCCCTGGCCCGTGCGCGCGCGCTTCGATGATGAGGCGGCGGTGGAAGAACTGCTGGCGAAGGCGGGGTTGTAGGCTGCAGGCCTTCTTCCCCCTCCGGGGGAGGAGCGCCGCAGGCGCGGAGGGGGCGAGTTAGAGCCTTCTCATCCTACTTGCCCCCACCTGACCTCGCTTTGCGCGGTCGTCCGCCCCCGAAGGGGGCGGAAGGATACCCCTACCTAAGCCCCCGCCTTTTGCGCAAAGGCCCACGCCCCCTTGGCCAGGACCGGGACACGAGCCTCCATCAACTGCGCGTGGGCGCTGGCCGCCGTGCCGTCGCGGACGCGGCCGACGATGCCCTGGCAGATGCCGGCCAGGCGGAAGAGGTTGTAGCTGAAGTACCAGTCCAGCTCCGGCAGGCCGTCACGGCCGGTGGCCTTACAATAGCGGTCGACCGCCTCCGGGATGGTCGGCACGCCGTAGGCTCCCAGGTCGGCGATGTCGGACAGGCCGCCGCGCTGGTCGGACGGCATCACCCAGTTCATCAGGAAGTAGCTGAAGTCGGCCAGCGGATTGCCCAGGGTCGACAGCTCCCAGTCCAACACCGCCACCACGCGCGGCTCGCTGGCGTGCAGGATCATGTTGTCGAGGCGATAGTCGCCATGGACGATCGAGGTCTTGTCATCGACCGGGCAGCTCTTGGGCAGCCAGTCGATCAGCTTGTCCATCTCGTCGATCTTGGTCGTCTCGCTGGCCCGGTACTGCTTGGTCCAGCGATCGATCTGGCGGGCGAAATAGTTGCCCGGCTTGCCGTAGTCGGCCAGGCCCACGGCGGCGTAGTCGACGTTATGCAGGGCCGCCAGGGTGTCGATCTCGGCCTCGTAGATCGCCCGGCGCTCGGCCGGCTGGTAGTCGGGCAGGGTCCCGTCCCACAGGATGCGGCCTTCGACATTGTCCATGACGTAGAAGATCGTGCCGATCACGTCCTCGTCCATGCACAGGGCATAAGCCTTGGCGACGGGGAAGTTGGCCTTGTTCAGGCCCGAGATCACCTTGAACTCGCGGTCGACGGCGTGGGCGCTGGGCAGCAGCTTGCCCGGCGGCTTGCGGCGCAGGACGTACTTCTTGCTCGGCGTGACCAGCTGGTAGGTCGGGTTCGACTGGCCGCCCTTGAACTGGCGCACTTCCAGCGGGCCGGCATAGCCCTCGACATTGGCTTCCAGCCACGTCGCCAGCTTGGCCTCGTCGATCGCGTGGCGCGGGTCGACCGGCTTGGTGCCCGAGTTCATGTCCTGGGCGGACTGTTCGGCGGCTTCGGCCATTGGCGCTTCTCCCCAACGCTTGTTTGAACCGGGAGTTTAGAGGGTGGCGCGCGGGAGGCAACCCGCTAGAATGGCGGCGTCGAAAAAGGGCCAAGGACCGGAACCAACCCAGGTAAGCCCGGTCGCTCCGCATCGCGGAGAAACCTGTACCCCGCCTCTGGGCAGGGACCCGCGACGAGACGGCGGCGCAATCCCGCGCCGTTGGCTCGGCGCGTGAGTATTCCTGTCGATGATCGTCAAAACCTGCACGCGCCGCGCCCCTCATCCAGGAGAGCGCCCATGCGCCTGAACCACCTCGACCTGCCCGTCCCCGATGTCGCCGCGACGCGGGATTTCTTCGAAACCTGGCTGGGTTTCACCCATGAGAAGACGCTGGGCCAGAACGGCCTGGCCATCCTGCGCGACGAGGCCAGCCTGGTGCTGGTGCTCAGCCGGCTACAGGACAAGGGCGCGCAGAGCTGGCCCTTCCCGTTCCACATCGGCTTCCATCTGGAGACCGAGGCGGCCGTCAGTGACCTGCACCGGCGGATGACCGAAGGCGGCGTCGCGGTCGGCGAGGCGTCCGTGCAGCGCGGAGCGTTCAGCTTCTACTTCACCGCGCCGGGCGACATCCTGGTGGAGATCGCTCATCGGCCGTAGGTGAAACCCTCTCCCGGAGGGAGAGGGCGGGGCCCGCGCCATTGGCGTGGGAGGGTGAGGGGCTGAACCGTCAGCCGGCGAAACCCCTCACCTCCCGCCACTGCGCGGCGGGTCCCTCCTCTCCCTCTGGGAGAGGCTTATTTCGTGAGCGCCCGCCAGCCGATGTCGCTGCGATAGAACCCGCCTTCCAGCGAGATCGTCCCCAGCGCCGCGTAGGCCACGTCGCGGGCCTCGTGCAGCGTCGCGCCCAGGGCGCAGACGTTCAGCACTCGGCCGCCCGAGGCGCGCAGGTTCCCCTCGGCGTCGCGGGTCGTGCCGGCGTGGAAGACCACCGCCTCATTGCCGAAGTCGGCTTCGGCGTCCTGGATCAGTCCGCCGGTCTTGGGGGCGTCGGGATAACCCTCGGCGGCCAGCACCACGCAGATCGCCGCTTCCTCGCGCCATTTCGGCGGCTCGGCCGAGGCCAGTTCGCCCTTGGCCGCCGCCAGCAGGATCGGGACGATATCGCTGTCCAGGCGCAGCATCAGGGTCTGGCACTCGGGGTCGCCGAAGCGGGCGTTGTACTCGACCAGCTTCGGCCCCGTCGGCGTCAGCATCAGGCCGGCATAGAGCACCCCGACATACGGATTGCCCTCGGCGGCCATGCCCTCGACGGTCGGGACGATCAGCTCGCGCCAAGCCTGGTCGATCAGCGCCTGGGTCAGGACCGGCGGCGGCGAATAGGTGCCCATGCCGCCGGTGTTGGGACCTTCGTCCCCGTCATAGGCGCGCTTGTGGTCCTGGGCCGCGCCGAACAGCACCGCTGACTTGCCGTCGCAGAGGGCGAACAGCGAGGCTTTCTCGCCGTGCATGAACTCCTCGATGACCACGCGCGCGCCGGCCGAGCCGAAGCGGCCACCCAGCATGTCGACCACGGCGGCGTCGGCCTCGGCCCGCGTCGCGGCGATGACCACGCCCTTGCCGGCCGCCAGGCCGTCGGCCTTGATCACGAACGGCGCTTCCAGCGCATCAAGGAAGACGCTTGCGGACGCCGCGTCCTCGAACACGCCATAGGCCGCCGTCGGCAGGCCGTGACGCTGGCAGAAGTCCTTGGTGAAGGCCTTGGAGGTCTCCAGCTGTGCGGCGCGCTGCGACCCGCCGAAACAGGGGATGCCGACCTGCGCCAGCTTGTCGGCCAGGCCGACTTCCAGCGCCGATTCCGGGCCGACCACGACGAGATCCGCGCCGATCTCCTGGGCCAGGGCGACCAGACCATCCGCGTCGGTGACCTTGACCGCCCGCAGCTCGGCGACGGCTTCGATGCCGGGGTTGCCAGGCGCGGCGACGAGGCGCCCGCACAGCGGCGACTGGGCGATCTTCCAGGCCAGGGCGTGCTCGCGCCCGCCGGACCCGACGAGGAGGATGGTCAGCTTTTCCATGAGGCCGGGGTGTCGCCCGCGCGCCCTCCCCGGTCAAGCACGTTAGGTGTCCGGGGCGCTCAAGCCCTGGCGACGTACGCCCGCGCCGCCGCGATGGCGCCCTCAATCGTCGCGCGGCCCTGAGGACTGTTCTTCCAGCAGGTCGAGCCGACGGCGGCCGAGGCGGCGGCGCAGATCGCCCCCGCGTCCTGGACCGCCAGGCCGGCCAAGTCCTCGACACCCATCTGCTCGAGCCGCTGCACGACGGTGGGACCGACGCCCTTCACGCCCAGCAGCACTTGCCGTTCCGGTTCGTTGAAAGCCATGACAGCACCATGGGTTGCGCGGAGCGAGCCGGTCAAGCTTTGCGCTTCGCCCCGCTGCGCCGCGTCCCGCCCCAGGTCCATGGCGTAAAAGGCGGTGAAGACCGCTCCTGCCCTGCATGGACAAGCTCTTCCCGCCCACCCTGGCCCTGCACATCGCCTGCGGCTTCGCCCTCGTCGTCGTCGGCCTCGTCCCGATCCTGACCCGCAAGGGCTCGCCCCTGCACCGCGCGTCCGGCCGCCTGTTCGCCGTGCTGATGAGCGTGCTGCTGGCCGCCGCCTGGGTGATGACCCTTCTGCATTTCCGCACCTATTTCGCGGGCCTGTCGGCCACGGCGACCCTGACGCTGTTCTCAGGCGTGAGGGTGCTGAAGCGCAAACGCCCCGACCTTCACGCCAGCGACCGCGCCCGACCACTGGACTGGATCGTCACCCTGGCCGTGCTGGCGATCGGGGCGTGGGTGCTGGTCCTTCTGGCGAAAGGCCGCGCCGACGGCCCGCCGGCGGTCAGCGCCGCCCTCGTCTATGCCGCGCTTTCCTACGCCGGATGGGACCTCTGGCGGTTCGCGCGTCCCCTTGCCTGGCCTTTCTCCCCATGGCTTTGGCGCTACGAGCACGTCATAAAAATGCTGAGCGCGTATGGCGCCGTGGTCAGCGCCTTCTCGGGGAACTATCTGTCGTTCCTGCCCACGCCATGGAGCCAACTCTGGCCGACCTTGCTGTTCCAACCGCTGGCCGTGATCTGGATCGTCTGCCTGGCCCTGCGCCGGCGGAGCCGACCGGACTCCGCGCCCGCCTGAGGCGGGTTCCCACCGCGACCTGGGTCTGGGCGTTCACGGCCTATAGCTGGTTGACGACGATCGTCTGCGCCGCCTGGTTCGCCCGCCACGGCGCCGCCGCGCATGGGCGAGACCTGGGCCTCTTCGCCTCGCTGATCTGGCAAGGCGGGATCTACACGGCCTGGCTGCCGGCGGCCGGCGCGGTCTGGCTGCTGATGCGCCGGTTCGGGACGGGCGCCATCGGACATCTGGTGCTGTACGAAGCCGCCGTGCTGATCGTGCCGCTGGAAGCCCTGCTCTCGGCCGCGATCGACGCCGCCTACAGTTCGGGTCCGGACCTGGCCGTGCGCACCCTGGCGCGACTGCCGATCTGCCTGCTGATCTACACCGCCATCGTCGCCGTCGGCCTGGCGGCCGCCCATCATCGCGACGCCGCCGACCAGCGCGCCCGCGCCCGCGTGCTGGAGGTCGCGCTTGACCAGGCCAAGACCGCCCTGGCCCGCGTCGAGAAGACCGCGCCGCATCCCGTGGCCGAACAACTGATGGTCATGGCCGGCGCGCGACGGGTGCCGGTCGAGATCGCCGAGGTCGAGTGGTTCGCCGCCGCCGACAACTATGTCGTCGTCCACTGGGCCGGCCGCGAGGGTCTGCTGCGCACCACGCTGCAGGGCCTGGAAGAACGCCTGGACGCCAACGTCTTCGCCCGCTGCCATCGCTCGGCCCTGGTCAATCTGGCCCGCGTGCGCGCCGCGGCCCCGCTGTCGGACGGTTCGTGGCGGCTGACGATGGAAAGCGGCGCGGAAGTGGTCACCAGCCGCACCTATCGGGCCGACCTCCTGCGACGTCTTGGCCTGTAGCGCTTCAGCGCCGCCTGGTTAACACATCAGAGACGATCGCCGGTTCAAACCGTTGTTCGCCGTCGAGGAGATTCGCCAGGACATGGAGCCGCAGCCTCATTCGACGCTTCCAGGCGATCCGGAAGGCGGCAGAGCGGCGCTGGACCATGGCCTGGCCAGCTATTTCGAGATCTCGCTGGACCTGCTGTGCGTCCGCGACCGGGGCCGTCGCATCAATCGCGTGAACAAGGCCTGGACCGATGTCCTGGGCTACTCGGTCGAGGAACTGGAGGGGATCGAGATGATCTCCTTGGTCCACCCCGACGACGTGGCGAGCACGCTGAGCGAGATGGCCCGGGTCGACGACTCGAACGGCCAGGTCTGGGGCTTCGTCAATCGCTACCGCCGCAAGGACGGCGACTATCGCAGCCTGGAATGGCGCGCCCAGCGCGTCGGCGAGCGGGTCTATGGCGCGGCGCGCGACGTGACCGAGCGCCTCTTGATGGAGCGCGAGATCGAGGCCGCCCGCGCGGCGGCCGAGGCCTCCAACCAGGCCAAGACCGACTTCCTGGCCAATATCAGCCACGAGATCCGCACGCCCCTGAACGGCGTGATCGGCGTCGTCGCGGCCCTGGCCCGCACCGACATGTCCGTGAGCCAGCGCGAAATGGTCGAGCTGATCGAAAGCTCGGGCCTGACCCTGGAACGGCTGGTCTCCGACCTGCTGGACATCACCAAGATCGAGACCGGCTCGCTGCGCCTGGAGGTCCGCCCCTTCGCCGTCCACGACCTGGACGCCACGCTTGAAACCGCCCGCTTGCGCGCCGCCGACAAGGGCCTGGATTTCGTGGTCGAGCGCTCGGGCGACGCCGAGGCGGCGCTGCTGGGCGACCTGACGCGCGTGCGCCAGGTGCTGGACAACCTGCTGAGCAACGCCGTCAAGTTCACCAGCGAAGGCCAGATCCACGTGCGCCTGGAGGTCGGAGACGGCCTTAAGATGGAGGTCGAGGACACCGGCGTCGGCTTCCCGCCCGAATTCGCCGAGCGCCTGTTCACCCGCTTCAGCCAGGCTGACAGCACCATCACCCGGCGCTTCGGCGGCACCGGTCTAGGCCTGTCGATCTGCAAGTCGCTGGTCGAGATGATGGGCGGACGCATCGAGGCCCGCTCGCGTCCCGGCCAAGGCAGTGTGTTCCGCGTGGAGATGCCACTGCCGCGCACGCAGGCCGAAGCACCGACCCCAGCCGCGTCTATCGCCTGGCTGAGCGCCAATCCCGACCGGCCGCTGCGCATCCTGCTGGCCGAGGACCATCTGGTGAACCAGCGGGTCGTCGCGCTGATTCTGCAGCCCTACGCCGTGGCCCTGACCATCGTGGCCGACGGCGCCGAGGCGGTCGCGGCCCACGCCGACGGAACTTTCGATCTGATCCTGATGGACATGCAGATGCCCGGCATGGACGGCCTGGCCGCCACCCGCGCCATTCGCGCTCAGGAGATCGGCCGCGCCCGCACGCCCGTGGCCATGCTCAGCGCCAACGCGCTGAGCCGCCACCGCGAGCAAGCCGAAGCCGCCGGCGCCGATATCCACATCGCCAAGCCCGTGACGGCGCAGACCTTGCTGGCCGGCGTCGCCGAGGCGCTGGCGAAGGGTCAGGCCGCGTCGAGATCCAGCGAGTAGCCGGCCGAGCGGACGGTGCGGATCGGGTCGCCGTCGGTCGTGCCGTTCAGCGCCTTGCGCAGGCGGCCGATGTGCACGTCGACGGTGCGGGCCTCGACATAGACGTCCGAGCCCCAGACGGCGTCCAGCAGCTGTTCGCGGCTGAACACCCGGCCCGGATGCTGCATCAGGTAATCGAGCAGGCGGAACTCGGTCGGGCCCAGGTGGATCTCCTTGCCGCCGCGCTTCACGCGGTGGGCCACCCGGTCGATGATGATGTCGCCGACCGTGATGCGGTCGTCGGCCAGGCCCGGACGGATGCGGCGCAGCACCGCGCGGACGCGGGCGGTCAGCTCGACCATCGAGAACGGCTTGACCACATAGTCGTCGGCGCCGGTGTCGAGGCCGCGGATGCGGTCCGTTTCCTCGCCGCGCGCCGTCAGCATGATGATCGGCACGTTGCGGGTCTCGGCCCGGCCGCGCAGGCGGCGACAGACCTCGATCCCCGAGACCTTGGGCAGCATCCAGTCCAGGATGACCAGGTCCGGGGCCCGCTCGTTGGCCATGATCAGGGCTTCCTCACCGTCGCCGGCGACGCCGACGCGGTAGCCCTCCTTGTCCAGGTTGTAGTGCAGCAGAGTGGCCAAGGCGTCTTCGTCTTCGACCACCAGAACGTACGGAGTCACTTCTAAGCCGCCTTGCTAAGTTACTGCGAAACCACGTCCAGCTTCGGACGCTGGGAAATCAGCTCCTCGCCGGTCAGTTCGAAATGGATGATCTCGGCGATGTTGGTGGCGTGGTCGCCGATGCGCTCGAGGTTCTTGGCCACGAACAGCAGATGGGCGCACGCGTTGATGGTCCGGGGGTCGGCCATCATGTAGGTCAGCAGCTCGCGGAAGATCGAGTTGTAGTGCTCGTCGACCTCTTCGTCGCGCGACCACACGCCGATGGCGCGCTGCACGTCCGAGGTGGTGTAGGCGTCCAGCACGTCCTTCAGGCGGCCCTGCACCAGGCGGCCCATGCGCTCGATCGAGCGGGTCAGGGCCGTCATCGGGTCGGCTTCGGTCAGGATCAGCGCGCGCTTGGCGATGTTCTTGGCCATGTCGCCGCAGCGCTCGAGGCTCATCGAGATCTTCAGAGCAGCGACGGCGTGGCGCAGGTCCACGGCCATCGGCTGGCGCAGCGCGATCAGGCGGAACGCCTTACGCTCGATCTCGGCCTGCAGGGCGTCGAGGCGCTCGTCGCCGCCGACCACGGCCTGGGCCAGCGGGCCGTCACGGCGGGCGATGGCGTCGATCGAGTCGGCCACCTGGGCTTCAGCCAGGCCGCCCATGCGGGTCACTTCGGCCGTCAGGTGGGCCAGCTCTTCGCCGTAGGACTTTACGGTATGCTCGGTCATGTCTTGTTCCTTCCCCGCCCGGGGCGTCGCCCCGGGGAAGTCTTTGGGTTCGGGGATTTCCTCCGGAAATCCCCGCCGCTTAGCCGAAGCGGCCGGTGATGTAGTCCTGGGTGCGGCTGTCGCGAGGATTGGTGAACATCTCCTCGGTCGGGCCGCTTTCGACCAGTTTGCCGAGGTGGAAGAAGGCGGTGCGCTGCGAGACGCGGGCGGCCTGGGCCATCGAGTGGGTGACGATGACGATGCAGAACTGGCTGCGCAGCTCGTCGATCAGCTCCTCGATCTTGGCGGTGGCGATCGGGTCCAGGGCCGAGCAGGGCTCGTCCATCAGGATCACTTCCGGCGACACGGCGATGGCGCGGGCGATCACCAGGCGCTGCTGCTGGCCGCCCGACAGGCCGGTGCCCGGCTGGTGCAGGCGGTCGGCGACTTCGTTCCACAGGCCGGCCTTCTTCAGGCTGCTTTCGACGATGGCTTCCAGCTCGGCCTTGGACGAGGCCAGGCCGTGGATGCGCGGACCGTAGGCGACGTTCTCGAAGATGGTCTTCGGGAAGGGGTTGGGCTTCTGGAACACCATGCCGACGCGCGAACGCAGCACCACCGGGTCGACGCTCTTGGCGTTGACGTCAGCGCCGTCGATCAGGATCGAACCCTCGACGCGGGCCGACGGGATCGTGTCGTTCATGCGGTTGATGCAGCGCAGGAAGGTCGACTTGCCGCAGCCCGACGGGCCGATGAAGGCGGTGACCGACTTG